>Ga0180432_10011431_pt1 | contig 10446 bp, 10 predicted proteins | sample SS_ome_10_FD_132414 | JGI IMG/M metagenome (GOLD analysis project Ga0180432, IMG submission 132414) | Hypersaline lake sediment archaeal communities from the Salton Sea, California, USA - SS_1_MS_2 metaG | ecosystem: Environmental > Aquatic > Non-marine Saline and Alkaline > Hypersaline >...
CAGCGCGCCGAAGAGGACGCCATGATCGCCGAGGCCGGCGACGACGAGACCGCCGCCCCGCGCCGCGATCCCGAGGAAGTGGCTCTGGAACTTCTGCAGAGTGAGCTGGGCGCGCGCCGCATCGACAACTGAGTCGGCTGCGGTCATGACCACTCCAGCCGATGGCGACCAGGGAGGTCTGGAGCAGGTCTCCTCGGCCGACCGGATCCCGGCGCTGACCGGCTTGCGGGCGGTCGCCGCGCTGAGCGTCGTCGGCACCCACGCCGCCTTCGGCACCGGGGCGTTGAGCCGCGGCTACCCGGGAACGATGCTCGCCCGACTGGACATCGGAGTGGCGATATTTTTCGTGCTGTCCGGGCTGCTGCTCTTCGGGCCCTGGGTGCGCGCCGCGGCGACCGGTGCGCCGCGCCCGTCGTTGCGCCGGTACGGCAGGAGCCGGGTGCGCCGAATCATGCCCGCCTACGTGATCACCGTCGTGCTGGCCTACCTGGTGTACGAGGTGCGGCCCATCGAACCCAACCCTGGGCACACCTGGGTCGGGCTGCTGCGCAATCTCACCCTGACGCAGATCTATGGGGACTACTTCACCCGCTACCAGCACCAGGGGTTGACCCAGATGTGGAGCCTGGCTGTCGAGGTGGCTTTCTACCTGACGCTGCCCGCCCTGGCCTGGACCCTGCTGACGGCGGCCTGCCGACAGGGCTGGCGGCCGGGACTGTTGCTGGCGCTGCTGGTGGGCGTGGCGGCGATCAGCCCGCTGTGGCTGGTGGTGCTGCAGCAGACCGACTGGCTGCCTCCCGGGGCCGGGTTGTGGCTGCCGAACTATCTGGTGTGGTTCGCCGGCGGGATGGCCCTGGCGGTTCTCCAGGCCGCCGGGATGCGGTGCCGGTGGGCGTTGACGGTGCCGGCGGCAGTCGTCGGCTTCCTGCTGGTCTCGACTCCCTGGGGCGGGGATGAGCTGGTCAAGACGCTGCTCTACGCGGTGATCGCCGCCCTCCTGGTCGCTCCCGCCGCGCTCGGTGAGCGCGGCCGGGATGCTTCCTACACCCGGCTGATGGGCAGCCGCCCGCTGGTTCGCCTCGGCGAGATCTCCTACGAGGTCTTCTTGCTGCACGTCATCGCGATGGAGGTCGCTTTGACCTCAGTGCTGGGCTGGCCGCTGTTCACCGGTTCGGCGACCGGCCTGTTCGTCCTGACCGTCGCCATGACCCTGGCGCCGGCCTGGCTGTTGCACCGGCTCACCCGGCCCCGCCGGTAGCTAAGGCTCAGGGCGTCCACCACGGGCGCAGCGGCAACCCGCCGTCGTCACCGTCGGGGCCGGCCTTGACCGCGAGCACCTGATGCAACTGGACCACGTTGGTCTCGAAACCAAGCCTCGATCCCGCCAGGTAAAGGCCCCACACCTTGGCCGTCGCCGGTCCCACCTCGGCGACTGCCTCGTCCCAGTGCTCGACGAGATTGCCGCACCAGTCCCGCAGGGTCAGCGCGTAGTGGCGGCGCAGGTTTTCCTCGTGCAGCACCTCCAGGCCGGCGTCCTGGGCCTCGGTGATGATCCGGCCGGAGCCGGTCAGCTCACCGTCGGGGAAGATGTAGCGGTCGATGAATCCCCCGGCCAGCGCGGTGCTGCTGTTGTCCGGACGGGTGATGCAGTGGTTGAGCAGCAGCCCGCTGGTCCGCAGCCTGGACTGCAGAAAGCCGAAGTACGACGGGTAGTTGGCCACCCCGATGTGCTCGGTCAGGCCGATCGAGGACACCGCGTCGAAACCGTCCTCGGCGACGTCTCGATAGTCCCCGTGCCGGATCTCGGCCAGATCGGCCAGGCCTTCCTCGGCAACGGCCTTCTGCCCCCACACCGCCTGCTCGCGGGACAGCGTCACGCCGACCGCCCGGACCCCGCGGTGGGCGGCGTAGCGCACCATGCCGCCCCAGCCGCACCCCACATCCAGCAGCCGGTCCCCCGGCCCCAACCGCAGCTTGTCGTACACCAGCCGGAACTTGTTCTCCTGCGCCTGCTCCAGGGTGGCTTCACTGTCCGGGTAGCAGGCGCAGGTATAGGCCATCGACGGTCCCAGCACCAACTCGTAGAACCGGTTCGAGACGTCGTAGTGATGGTGGATCGCCTCGGCGTCGCGCCGTCTGCTGTGCCGCAATCCCTCCAGGGTCCGGCGCCACCGCGGCAGCGCCTCCTGCGGCGGTGGGGCCACCGGCCGCAGATGCTCGATTCCGAGCGAACGCAGCACGTCGAACATCGTCCGCGCCGGCGGGCGGCGCAGTTGCGCGGCGGCCAGTGCCTTGAGCAGTGGGTAAGGGTCGCCCGGATGCACGCCGCGGGCCTGCAGGTCACCGGAGACGTAGGCGCGGGCCAGGCCGAGCTCTCCGGGTGCGGTTGCCAGGTATGTGGTGCCGCGTGGGGTCAGCAGATCCAGCCCGAGCTCGGCGTCGGCGGGTCCGGCGGTGCTGCCGTCGTAGGCGGTGAAGCGCAGCGGCAGGCCGGTCCGGGGCGCGAAGGCCTCGAGAATCTCTGCGACGCTGAGTTTGGGGCTTCGGTTGCTGCCGGCCGTTGTCACTGTCCTTGCACCGCCTTTGCATACAGGTCGAGTAGTCGCGAGTCGGGGTCGTAGGTTTTCTTCACCGTCGAGTAGTTTTCACCGCCGTACAACCGGTCAAACTCCTCCCGGCCGTAGAACGCCTCCGAGTACAGCGACTTGTGCCCACCCAGCGAGCTGACCTCGTCCTCGATGAGCCGGTTGGTGTGTCCGGGAGTCCGCTGCCCCGGAACCGAGGACCAGAATCCGACGTTGACGTAGGCGTGACCGGCCCGCAGCGGGTACAGGGGCCAGCCCGCTGGGTCGCGTAGTCGCAGCGGGCACAGCCACAGCGGTTCGATCGGCACCTTCGCCAGGAACCAGTCCAGGAACTCCTCGCACCGCTCGATGGGCACCTCGACGTCCTGGACCACCCGCTCCCGCGGCGGCCGGCCGTGCCGGGCCTCGATGCGGTCGGCGATCCCGAAGCGCCGGTCGGCGGCGACCAGCTTCCAGTACACGCTGCTGCGCCGTAGCTGCCGCGGCCACAGCCGGCGGATCCTCGGATTCTGCGCGCCGAAGGCCCGCGAACACCAGAACCAGTCGGTGTCCCAGCGCCACAGGTAGTCGTGGATGGTGAGCCGGTCTCGCTTGATACCGGTGCGGTGCTGGATCGAGCGGTAGTAGACGTCCTGGCCGGTGTAGTCGCTGACCGGTCCGGGTTCACGGGTGCGTCGGCCCAGGCACAGGTAGCTCTCCGAGGCGGAGAAGACAACCCCGTCGAGGTAATCCACCGGTTCGTCGCCGAAGGTCTGGCTCTCGGTGATCTCCGCCATCGTCCGGATCAGTGAGGCCAGGTCGTCAAAACGCACGTGACGCAGCGCGACGAAAGGTTGGACCGGTTCCAGCTCGATTCGCAGTCGAACCGAATAGCCAAGGGTGCCATAGGAATTCGGGAAGGCACGGAAAAGTTCGGGATGCTGATCGCGGCTCGCGGTGACGATCTCGCCAGCCCCGGTGAGGATATCCATCTCGAGGACCGACTCGTGGGGCAGGCCGTTGCGGAACGACGCCGACTCGATCCCGAGGCCGGTGACGGCGCCGCCCAGTGTGATGGTTTTGAGTTGGGGAACGACCAGCGGGGACAGCCCGTGGCGCAGAGTCGCCGCGACGAGGGTCTCGTAGCTGCACATCCCGGCGACGTCGGCGGTGCGGGAGGCCCGGTCGACGGCGATGACGCCGGTCAGGCCGGACGTGTCCAGGCCCGGAGCGCCGGAACGGGACCGCGACCGGAACAGGTTCGACGTCGGTTTCGCCAGTCGGACCGTTGCTCCGGCCGGGATCGCCCGGTAGCTGTCCAGGAGTCGCCGGACTCCCCGGTGATGCTCCAGCAATGCCGTATCGGTCACATGACTACGCTAAACCGCACCCGCAGCCGACGCGAGGCGGTTGCCGCACGCCAGGAGGAACCCGATGGCACAGGTGAACGCATCCAGCAGCATCCTGATCGACGCCGCCCCGGCCGCTGTGCTCGAGGCGATCTCGGACTACGCCGACGTCCGGCCCCGGATCCTCTCACCGCACTACCGCGGCTACCGGGTGGTCAGTGGGGGGAAGGGCCGCGGCACCGTCGCTGAGTGGACGCTGCAGGCCACCAAGTCGCGGTCGCGCCAGGTCAGTGCGGAGATCGATGTGGCGGGCCACACGGTCATCGAGCGGGACGCGAACTCCTCGCTGCTGACCAACTGGACCGTCGCCCCCGCCGGGGCGGGGTCCAGTGTCACGGTCAAAACCTCCTGGAACGGCGCCGGCGGGGTCAAGGGTTTCTTCGAGCGCACCTTCGCCCCCCTGGGGCTGCGGAAGATCCAGGCCGAGGTGCTGGCCAATCTCAAGAAACAGCTCGAGGCTTCTGGGTCTGCAGGAACGCCACCACGCCCCTGACCACGGCCTCGGCGTAGCGCTGACGGCCCTCGGCGCCCTCCATGAGTGTGGAGTCGACCGGGTTCTTCATATTGCCGAGTTCGACCAGGATCGACGGGTACTGCGCGAGGTTCAGCCCGGCGATGTCCGAACGCGGGTTCAGTCCGCCGGTTCCGATGTAGGTCGACGGCGGGATGCCCGAGCCGGCGAGCTGGTCGCGCATCATGCGGGCCAACTGCACCGACGGGCCGGCCTGCGCGGTGTTCAGCGGGGGGTTGGCGTACAGGATGTGGAAACCGCGGCCGGTGGCCGGGCCGCCGTCGGCGTGGATCGAGACGACCGCGTTGGGCGCCAGCGAGTTGGCCATCGCCGCCCGCTCGTCGATACAGGCCGCCACCGCGTCGTCGTTACCGCGAGACATCGCGGTGCGCACCCCCAGTTGGCTCAGCAGCGCGCGAATCCGCAGGGTGGTGTCCCAGTTGAAGGTGTGCTCGGGATACCCGGACTCGGTGGCGGTGCCGGTGGTCTGACAGTCCTTGGTGCCGCCGCGCCCGTTGGGAACCTGCCGGGTCATCGAGGCGTCGTTGGCGCCGTTGTGGCCGGGGTCGAGGAACACGACCATGCCCGCGACGCTGCCCGGCGCGGCGTGGGCGGCCGGGGCGGTCGGCGTCGTCGCGGCCAGCAGCATCCCGGCGGACAGCACGGCCACGACACGGGTCGGAGCGAACATCGGCACGCCGGTCACCGTAATCCGCGGGAGTCTAGGCTTGAAAGTCAGCGACTGCCCGTGCAACGAAGTCGAGACCAACACGCAAGGAGACCGTCATGCAACCCGGCGTCCCGCCCGGCAATTTCGATCCGGAGGCCCTCCGCAAGCAGGCCGAGCAGATGCGCCAGCAGGTCCTTCCCGACCTGCAGGCGGCGGTGGCCCAGGCTCAACAACTGCAGCAGAAACTCGTCGAGGCGCAGCAGGAGATCGCCGAGACCCAGGTCACCGGCCAGGCCGGTGGCGGCCTGGTCGAGGTGGACATGATCGGCAGCGGCGTGGTGACCGCGGTGCGCATCGACCCCAAGGTCGTCGACCCCGGTGATGTCGAGACGCTGCAGGACCTCATCGTGGGTGCGGTCGCCGACGCCGCGCACAACATGAAGGAACAGGTCAAGTCGATCCTGGGACCGCTGGCCGCCGCCTCGGGCCGCCCCCTGCCGGAGTCCTGAGTTGTTCGAGGGCCCGGTCCAGGACCTGATCGACGAACTGGGCAAGCTGCCCGGGATCGGTCCCAAGAGTGCGCAGCGGATCGCCTTCCACCTGCTCTCGGTGGAACCGCCAGACATCGATCGGCTGACCGCGGCGCTGGGCCGGGTGCGCGACGGGGTCCAGTTCTGTGAGGTGTGCGGGAACGTGTCCGAAGCCCCCCGGTGCCGGATCTGCAGCGACGCGCGGCGCGACGCGACACAGGTTTGCGTGGTCGAGGAACCCAAGGACGTCGCGGCCGTCGAGCGGACCCGGGAATTTCGCGGGCGCTACCACGTGCTCGGCGGCGCGCTCGATCCGCTGTCCGGGATAGGACCCGATCAGTTGCGAATCCGACAGCTGCTCAACAGGATCGGTGAACGGGTCGACGGCGTCGAGATCGCCGAGGTGATCATCGCCACCGATCCCAACACCGAGGGCGAGGCCACCGCCACCTATCTGGTGCGGATCCTTCGCGATGTTCCGGGCCTGACCGTCAGCCGGATCGCCTCCGGCCTGCCGATGGGCGGGGACCTGGAGTTCGCCGACGAGTTGACGCTGGGCCGGGCGTTGTCCGGCCGGCGCGCGATGGTCTGAACGCTCACTGTCACCACGTCCACGTACCTAGGTTTGCCTGACCTGTTCGCGCCGAGGCGTGACCGGGTTCGTCTGATTCGGCCTGTGCAGAGCGATCCGGTCGCTTTCCGGCGATACTTGTGACACTCCAGCAGTGAACCGGGTCGTCGGACACGTCTGCGACAGCCTGCGCCTTGGACCAGGGGGAGCCGCCCATGACCGTTGCCGCTATCTACCTTGTCATCACTTTCGGTCTCGGCGGTCTCGCGATGGCGGTGCGGCTACCCCCCATGGTCGGTTTTCTGGCCGCGGGATTCGTGATCAACGCTCTCGACGTGGGGGAACTGCCGCAACTGGAATTGATGGCGGACCTCGGCGTCACACTGCTGCTCTTCGCGATCGGCCTCAAACTGGACATTCGCATACTGCTGCGGCGCGAAGTGTGGCTGACCGCCTCGGCGCACATGGTGCTCAGCGTCATTGGCGGAAGCGTCCTGATGTGGCTCGCGGCCGTGGTCGGAGTCGCCATGCTGGCGGGGCAGAGCATGCAAACGATCGCCCTGCTCGCCTTCGCGTTGTCGTTCTCCAGCACCGTGTTTGTGGTCAAAGTCCTCGAGGAGCGCGGCGAATCGCACGCGCTCTACGGCCGCGTCGCCGTCGGCATCCTGGTGATGCAGGACGTCATCGCCGTGATCTTTCTGACGGCCACCGGCGGTCACCTTCCCAGCCCCTGGGCGCTGGCACTGGTGGGTCTATGGCCGCTGACGCGGGTCCTGCGCAAGGTCTGGACCCGGCTGGGCCACGGGGAGATGCAGTCTCTGTTCGGCATCGTGATGGCACTGGTGCCGGGTTACGCGCTGTTCTCCACGCTCGGCCTCAAGGGTGACCTGGGCGCCCTGGTAGTCGGGGTACTGCTGGCGTCGCACCCGGCTTCCTCGGAGCTCGCGCGGTCGCTGTTTCACATCAAGGAGTTGCTGCTCGTAGGGTTCTTCGTTTCGATCGGGCTTACCGGATTGCCGGATCTGCCCGCCGTCGGCGTCGCACTTCTCATGCTGCTGCTCCTGCCGTTCAAGGCGGCCTGGTACGTCGTCCTGCTGTCGCGCTTGCAGCTGCGCTACCGCACGGCGCTACTCGCGGGGCTGAGCCTGATGAACCACTCTGAATTCGGCTTGATCGTCGTGTCGTTCGGCGTCTCAGCCGGTTTGCTGGGCGGGGCCTGGCTGGTCGAGATGTCGATCGCCGTGGCACTGAGCTTCGTTGTGTCGGCATTGGTCAACGGGCGCGGGCATCTGATGGTGGAGAAAATAGCGGCGCGGCTTCCCGCCCAGGACGAAAGCGCATTGAATCCCGAAGAACGCCACGGGGACGCGGGCGACGCCGAGGCCGTGGTGATCGGGATGGGCCGAGTGGGATTCGCCGCCTACCAACGACTGACGGATCACTACGGTCTCCGGGTAGTCGGTGTCGACTATGACGGGCCCCGCGTCGAGCGACTCGCAGAGCAGGGCCTGCGGGTGATCGAGGGCGACGCCACTGATCTGTACTTCTGGAACCAACTCGAACGCTCCGACTCGGTGCGCATCGCCATCCTGGCCATGCCGCGTCACGGCGCCAACGTCACCGCGCTCGAATGTCTTCGAGAGTCAGGGTTCAGCGGCAAGGTCGGCGCCGTCGCCCGATACGACGATGAGGTGCAGTGGGCCAAGGACCACGGCGTGGGCATCGCCTTCAATGTCTATGCCGGCGCCGGTTTGGAATTGGCCGATCAGGTGGCCAACGTTGGGCCGCGGGAGATGGGTGAGGTTCTAGGGGCCGACGAAATGCGGCCTGCCAAAGAGCTGAAGCAGGACGGTGGTGGGGCGGCCGGAGGGACGGGCCCCTGAGCGAGCCGTCGAGGTCGGAATTCGGTGTGTCAGGCCGCCCCACGCGAGGCCGCCCGGTGTTCCCTCACGGTATTCCGGTCGGTCTCCGCGTCAGCCGGCCCGCTCGCGGTGGACGGACGCAGCGCCACCCGCGTTGCGCGGCGCGGGGCAACCTCGGCGGCTTCGGCGGCTTCGGCGGCTTCGGAGGTCACAGTGGCCCCGGCCGTGGCAGCCGCCCGCGCTTCGGCGGCGAGGTCGGATCCGGACTCGGGCGCGGGGGCGGCGGCAGCAGGTGCGGTTCGCGCAGCAGCGGAGCGCGAAGCGGCGGCGGCGGGGGCCGGGCTGGAGGCCGCTTCAGGGGCGGCGACCTCACCTGAGTCCAGCGCCACCGGTGCGGGCCGGGCCGCGAGCGCGGTCGCGATGGTGGTCTGCGCGGCGACGATCCCGTCGACGGCGGCCTGGCCACCGGTCGCGAAGGACCCGATCACCTCGCCCACCCCGTCGACGACGGCCTGGACGATATCGCCGATGTTGAACGACAGCACGGCCTGGACGATGTTCTGACCCGCGGTGATGATGGCCCGGGTGACGGTGTCGAAGGCGGTGAACAGGCCCCCTCCGAGTTCGACGAGAGCGATCGGCCGAGCCGGCAGCAGGGCGGAGTCGATCGCGAGCTGGATCTGGCCCACGTCGATCTGGGCGGCGATGTAGGGGATCAGCGTCGCCTCGGCTGCCGCGATACCGAAGTCCTCGATCGTGGTGAGCGCGCCGAGGACGTCGCCGGAGAAGGTCTGCTGCAAGACGGTGATCAGCGTTTCCGGAAGGGCAGCGAACGACTCGGCCAGGCCGACGCCGCTCTCGGCGAGACCGGCGGCCCGGATCGCGACGAACTCGACCTCGTTGGCGATCGACTGCTGCAGAGCGGGGAAGGTGAAGATGTCGAAGATGGAGGCCTGCAGCGTGAACTCGGCCTGGCTGAGGCGGGGAGTCGCCACCTGGACCGGGGCCACCGCCGCGGTCGCGATCAGGCTTGCGCCCAGGGCGGCGGTGGACAGGGAGCGGGCGGTGGCGATCATGGCGAAACTCTTCTCTTCTGGCAGTTGGTCGTTCAGCAAACATACACGGGGGTCAGGCCCGGCGCGGTGCGGCCAACCGTTCACGGCGCAGCAAATCAACTTCGGGTAACTCCAGCGGTGCAAGCGGACCCACGACCCGCGACAACAGCAAATCGGCCAGCTCGGGATTGCGAGCCAGACAAGGTCCGTGCAGATAGGTGGCGACGACGCTGCCCTGCACCACCCCGTCCACGCCGTCGCCGAGCCGGTTGCCCGCGCCCTTGACCACCGCGGCCAGTGGTCGGGCCGCGGCGCCCAGAGCCGTTCCGCCGCGATGGTTCTCGAATCCCGTCAGCGGCGCTGACAGCCCGTCGATCAGCGGGGTGGAGACCACTTCCCCGATGGTGCGCTCCGGTTGCGGGGAAGTGGTGACGTCAAGCAGGCCGACGCCGTCGACCCGTTCGCCGGCGGAGGTCTCATACCAATGACCGAGCACCTGGATCGCCGCGCAGATGGCCAGTACCGGCGCGCCGCGGGCGGCGGCGCGCTGCAGACCCTGGTGGCGCAGCAGGTGCCGGGTCGCCAGCCGCTGGGCGTAGTCCTCGGCCCCGCCGAGGGTGTAGATGTCCAGCGCGTCCGGTACCGGCTCGGCCAGGGTGATCTCGACGATCTCGGCGGCGATCCCGCGCAGCCGGAGTCGCTGGCGCAGCACCACCGCGTTGCCGCCGTCGCCGTAGGTGCCCATCACGTCGGGCAGCACCAGACCGATGCGTACGGGCTCAGCCATGACGGCGCTCCAGTGCCCGCTGCAGTTGCAGGAACGCGGTGTAGTTGGCGACGACCTCAACCCGTCCCGGCGGGCAGGACTCGATGGCCGACACCGTGTCGTGCACCAGCGTGTGGTCGACTCCGGCGTAGCCCAACCGCACCGCCAGATCGGTTCCCCGTTCCCCGGCGGCGACCACCGGGGTGGCGGCGAATTGCTCGAAACGCACATCCCACAGCCAGGACAGGTCCTCACCGTCGGGAACCTGGCCGTTGACCGAAATGACCACCCCGGACGCTGACCTGTCCACCATCGACAGCGCCTCCTGCCAGCCGGCCGGGTTCTTCGCCAGCAGCAGTCGCGCGGTGTGGTCTCCGACTCGAATCGTGCGGTAGCGCCCGGCCACCTCGTCGACCCGCGCGACCGCCGCGACCGCCGCGGACGGTTCGGCGCCCATCGCCACCGCCGTGGCGACGGCCTGGGCGGCATTGCCGCGGTTGACCGTTCC
>Ga0180432_10011432_pt1 | contig 10445 bp, 11 predicted proteins | sample SS_ome_10_FD_132414 | JGI IMG/M metagenome (GOLD analysis project Ga0180432, IMG submission 132414) | Hypersaline lake sediment archaeal communities from the Salton Sea, California, USA - SS_1_MS_2 metaG | ecosystem: Environmental > Aquatic > Non-marine Saline and Alkaline > Hypersaline >...
ATCACAAACAATACTCAATGACCGAAATCCCAAAGCCCAACCCCTCACCACTCTGGAGCTCTGAGAGTTGTTGTTCATTGTCTCTCGTCTCAAAGGTCAGCCTGCTGGATGTTTTGACCGTTTCGACCAAAACTTGCCTGTCAAGCGCCTACGAACTCTTCGATCGCCGTAGGAGACCTCCTTGATCGCCTTTGGAGACCCACCATCCGCAACCCATTGCTCTTGGGAAACAGCAAGCAGCAAATCCCAATGAGTGAATTCAGAGCAGGGACATCGGGCGCGTTCGACCTTCAGTCTGACGAGAGCCGCACCCTGTTTGGGATTTGGTGCTTTATCGTTGTCTGTGGTTTGGAGCTTGTGATTTGAGATTTCCGCCAGATATCACAGAATGACCTCGTCGGGCCATTTTCATCGTTCGCTGGTCCCGATTCATCGGGATGAAGAATTGTCAAGCCATTTCAGAGACACAACATCCACTCCTGGCACCCACGACACCCCCGTTTCGATCATCGTGATTTGTCCAGGACTTCGTGCTCAGGATTTAGGATTTGCCAGCGCCTCGGGTTTGCAGAGGCACCGCGCCGTGGCAAGAATGGTCTTGACCAGGCTGGGATGGGATCGCCCATCCACTTGACATTTGGAGCAAAATAAGATAGGTTACTAAATAGTAAGCTGTTGCATTTAGCGCGGAATGCCTACGCCCAGGCGGTCCCAGGATGACAAGCTCAAGGCCTTCAGGAAGGTCTGCAAGCAGCTTGGGCTGAAGCTCACTCATCAACGCCTCCAGATACTGGACGTGGTGGCATCGGCCCGGCACCACCCTTCCGCGGAAGAGGTGTTCGAGCGTGTGAGAACGGGGATGCCTACAGTCTCCTTTGACACGGTGTATCGAACGCTGGCGCTTTTCGAGCGGCACGGCCTTGTCGCCAGGGTGTCGCACCTGGATGACCGGACCCGGTACGACCCCAACCTGGGGCCACATTATCACCTGGTGTGCACCCAGTGCAGGCGAATATGGGACTTCGACTGGCCGGCGCTGGGTCAACTCGAAGCGCCACATGATACGGAGGGGTGGGGGAGAATAGAGGGCAGGTATCTGGAGCTCAGAGGGATATGCCAGCAATGCCTCAGGAAACAAGAGGAGGGTTTTACGGTCTGAGAAGCTCCCCCAACAGCGCTGCCTCGGGAGGGGGGATATTGGAGGTGGTGATTATGACTAATCGCACGTAGTAGTCTCAGGGCAGCGTAATCGCCCTCCCAGGGCGATCGGGGGTCGGATTCTACTTTCACCAGGGGGGTCAAATGTCAAAAGAGAAAAGAGTATATACCACCGGATTCGGTGCGCCGGTGGACGATGATCAGAACAGCAAGACGGCTGGCGGCCGCGGGCCCGTTCTGCTGCAGGACGTTCACCTGCTGGAGAAGCTGGGTCACTTCGACCGCGAGCGCATCCCGGAACGGGTTGTTCATGCCAAGGGGGCCGGGGCGCATGGCTACTTCGAGGTGACCGGCGACGTGACCAGGTACACCCGGGCCAGGTTCCTCTCGCAAATCGGCAAGAGGACCGAGGTCTTTGCACGCTTCTCCACGGTGGGTGGAGAGAAGGGCTCGGCGGACGCAGAGCGTGACCCTCGCGGCTTCGCAGTGAAGTCCTACACGGAAGAGGGCAACTATGACATGGTGGGCAACAACACGCCGGTCTTCTTCATCCGTGACCCGCTCAAGTTCCCCGACTTCATCCACACCCAGAAGCGTCATCCCGCGACCAACCTGAAGGACGCGGACATGTTCTGGGACTTCCTGTCCCTGACGCCCGAGTCCATTCACCAGGTCACCATCCTGTTCTCGGACCGCGGCATACCGCGGACCTACCGCCATATGAACGGCTACAGCAGCCACACCTACAAGTGGTACAACAGCAAGGGGGAGTACTTCTGGGTGCAGTACCACTTCAAGACCGAGCAGGGCATCCAGAACCTGACGCGGGAAGAGGCTGCCAGGGTCAAGTCAGAGGACCCGGACCATGCCACCAGGGACCTGTACGAGGCCATCGAACGAGGAGAGTACCCCTCCTGGAGGCTGGAGGTACAGATCATGACCCCGGAGCAGGCGGCGGAGTACCGTTTCGACCCCTTCGATATCACCAAGGTGTGGTTCCACGCTGATGTCCCGCCCGTTGCCGTGGGACGGCTGGTGCTGGACAGGAACCCCGAGAACTACTTCGCCGAGGTGGAGCAGGCCGCCTTCTCGCCAGCCAACTTCGTTCCGGGGATCGCCGCATCGCCGGACAAGATGCTCCAGGGACGGCTCTTCTCCTATCACGACACCCACATCCACCGCTTGGGGCCCAACTACCACCTGCTGCCCATAAACAGGCCGAAAGCAGCGGTGAAGGACTACTACCAGCGCGACGGGTTCATGCGCTGCGACGACAACGGAGGGGGCGGTCCGAACTACTATCCCAACAGCTTCGGCGGTCCGGAGCCGCTGCCTGAAGTCGCCGAGCCGGCCTTCGAGGTCTCCGGCCTGGCGGCGCGCCATCCGTACACCCATCCCAACGACGACTTCCTCCAATCCGGAGAGCTGTATCGCAGGGTGATGACCAACGAAGACCGCGACCATCTTGTGGGCAACATCACCTCGCACCTGTGCAACGCCCGGAAGCGCATCCAGTTGCGCCAGGCGGCCGTCTTCTACAAGGCGGACGCGGAGTACGGCAGCCGTGTTGCCGAGGGGCTGGGGCTGGATGCGGGGGAGGTGAAGCACCTGGCCGAGATGTCCCAGGAGGAACGAGCCCGGGCGACGGCCGAGGGCTAGCGGCCGACTGCTGAGTATTCACCACCATGTGAGCCCCGAGAATCCCGCCAGCCGGGACCACAGGCAATAGCCTGGTTGCCAGCGACCTGTGGCTGCGAGGTCGGCGCGGAGCCCCGACCTCGCAGGGCCTATCTCGTGAATCGCCCCTACTAGCCTACCACGACGCACGAAGACGAGTAGGGGCAGAGGGCCGGGCGCGGCTAGTCTATGAGCACCACGCAGATCTCTTTGCTCAAGGCGTCTTCCCCGCCCGGGCCCGAGACTTCAAGAGTGACTATGTACACTCCCGCCTCGGGGTAGGCATGGCTGGGACTCGTCTCCTGGCTGGTGGCGCCATCACCGAAGTCCCAGGAGTGGCTGGTGATGTCCCCGGTTGACAGGCTGGTGAAGCTGACGGCCCCGTCCTTGACACTGAGGCTGAAATTGGCCTGCGGGGCCATCGGTTCGCCGGCCCTATCTACGGCCCGGTCCTTGATTTCCACCTTGCCGGGGCCTTCGCTCTCTTTCAGCTCGAAACCGCTCAGTTCACCGGAGGCGATGTCTCCCTGCGCGTTAACAGTGACTTGGAGGGTCGCCATGTACTTGACCTCGCGGTCCTCTTCCTTCTCGTAAGGCTGGACCGTGGTATCCTTGTCATCTGTGAAGACGTTGGCGCCCAGCACGAAGCCCTTCACTTCCACATTGACGCTGCCCCCGGGGTCCTTCCCGTAGAGAACGATGTAGTATGTCCAGTCCCCCTGTTCCTCGGGCACCGGGACAACGACGAACTGCGGCTCCGCATGGGCTCCTGTCGTGGTGGCCATGGGTATCTGGGTGGCCACGATGCCCGGCGGGACGACGCCCACGCTGCGCTCTGCGGGGGAATCGACCACCAGCGCCCAGGCTTCGCCTCTCACTGTGATCTCCAGGCGGTTCTTGGGCGGTGGTATCGGTCGTGGTTCTGAGGGCGCCTGACCCATATTTACTAAGGTCTGCATGCCGGCCCCGATGGTCCTGGAGATGCCCTCGGCGGTGACCTCAATGACTCCCTCGAGGGCCGAGACGACGGTGTTGCCCGCAGCGTCCACCACGATGTCCACGAGCGTGCCGCGGACGCAGGCCACGGCTGACGGTGTCTCCACCTGCACGTCGGTCAGTGGTCCCACCAGCTTCTTGATGCCGCTCCAGGTACGGCCCACCTGCTGCCATATGCTGACATGGTTCTGGGTCAGCTCCTCGATACGTATCTCCGTGTTCGGTTCAAGCTCAATGGTAGTGCCGTCCTCGAAGGTGACAAGGGCCCAGGAGGCGTTGCCCGTCCTGACCTGGTCCCCCTCCCGCACCATCACCGTCTCGGTCACGGGCTCCCATTCACCCTCGTTCTCGGCCAGCATCACTTCGTCACCCTGAAGCGGGGTGAGCGTGGTGGACCGGGCAAGCACGTGCCCGGGGGGCCAAATCCTCTCCTGGATTACCAGAGCGATGATGGCTACCACCAGGACCCCGACGATGATGAAGATGGCCTTCTTGAACATCGCGCCCTCCTGTAATACGCCTACATGAGTTTACCACACTTGGCAACCCGGGCGATCCTTGGGACTATGCTGGAGTGGACAGGGGGAGGGTTGAGGTCACAGCAGACTATCCTGCGGTGGCCGGGGCGGCCCGGAGCAGCGGGCTACTTCATAGAGGCCTTGAGCTTCTGCAGCTCCTCGGTGGCCACCGCCTCGAAGAGCATCTGAGAGTCTTTGAGCAGGTCGCGGGCGTTGACCACCGCTTGCTGCATGTCCTGCTCCGGGGTGTCGGACAGTCGCCCGTGCCCCGGGCACAAGAGGTCGATCTTCATGGTGCTGAGTCGCTCCATGGAGTCGGAGTAGTCGCTGATGTTGCCGGAGGCAGCTATATCCGATAGGGTGCCCTTGGCGAAGACGGCGTCTCCGGTGAAGAGCAGCCTGTAGGTCATCTCGTAGATGCATATGCAGCCTGAGGCATGGCCCGGAGTGTGGAGTATGCGCAGCCTCAAGTCGCCGAGGTCGATAGTGTTGTTGTCCTCCAACCACAGGTGAACCTTGAAAGGCCGTGCCGGCTTGTTCAGGTACTTGTTGAAAGTAACGAACTCATCCTGGAGCTCTATCTTGTTGGCAGCCAGCCGGTGTGCCGCGATCAGGGCCGTCCTGTAGAAATAGGATGCGGCCCCGATGTGATCGAAATGCTCGTGGGTCAGGATGACGAAGTTGATGTCCCTGGGACGGAGGCCCAGTGTCTTGAGCTGGGACCTGAGATGAGGGAAGTGAGCCGTAGTGGCCGGGTCAATGAGGAGGTTCTTGCTCGAACCCCTGAGCAGATAGACGTGGCTGCCCGGCCTGGGGGATGGAATCTGGTAGACGCCGGGCCTTACTTCAACTACGTCCAGCTTTGCCACGGGCCTGTTTCCTCCCGGCAGGGTGGCGTGCTCTCTTGGCCAGCGCGACGTCCGCCTCCCTGAGTCGATCAGATAGCCTGTGCATAATCGCCAGTGCGAAGTGTGGCTGGTTCCGAAGCAGATACAGGAACTTCGCCTCGTCCAGCACCAGGAGCTTGGTGTCTTCGTCGGCAACAGCAGTCGCCGAGCGCGGGCTCTGGTCCACCAGGGCCATCTCGCCGAAGAAGTCCCCCGCCTTCAGGGTCGCCAGGTGCATGCTCCGGTTTCCCGGCCTATCCTTGTACAGCCTTATACGTCCGGAGTAGATGACATACATCTCCTTGCCGGAGGTATTCTCCCGGAACACGGTTTCCCCGTGGGCGTAGTCCTTGACGAATTTGCCCAGTTCACCTGTTTCGCCCATCTCGCTGGTGCCCCCGCTTCCGAACAGCATGTCCCTGCTGCAGTCTTGACGATTGGGGGGGAGGCTCCGGCCCCCCCACGTTCCCGGCAGAGTGGATACGTGGTCATGGTCGTTGCCCCAAGTGGCATGACCCCGTAGCGACTGTCCGGCACGGTGCTGGCGGGTTGATGCTGTCAGGGTGCCGCAGTCCCAGAGGACCCTGGTTCCTGTTGCAGCCGATTGCCAACCAGGATGCCCTTTGTGACGGAATATGAGCCATGTTAAACTACGGGTTGCAGACGTGTCAAACAGCGATGGCACTTGCTCCGGTAGCTGCAGACGTTGCGGTTGCCGTCCCCCTGTCTCCATTGCCGGAGTGGTAGCACAGGCTGAGATGGATGGAGTTCGTCAAGACAGATGTCCTGGCAAGGCTGCTGGTGCCCCCGGCCTATGAGGACGATGTTCACCTCATAGAAAGGCGGTATGATCCCCTGACCGGCGCGCAGTGCCGGATCAACGCCAGGCGGGCTGCCAGGGTATCCGGCTCGATGGCTGTCACCGACCTGACTGAGTTCACCAGCAAGCCGCCCACATGTCCTTTCTGCCCCGAGAACCTGGAGGAGTCCACCCCCCGCTTCCCCGAGAGCTTCTGTGCTCAGGGCAGGATCAAGGTCGGCGAATGCAGCCTCTTCCCCAACCTGTTCCCCCTGGCCGGGTACCACGCCGCGGCCACACTCTGTGCGGCGCATTTCCTCGACCTGGACGGCTTCGGTCCTGACATGGTCGCCGACAGCCTGGAGGCGGCGAAGGAGTACCTTGGCTGCGTGAAGCGCTCGTCCGGGCATGATGTCTACCCCATCTACCTGTGGAACCACCTCCCCCCGAGTGCAGCCAGCGTGGTCCATCCTCACGTGCAGGTGCTGGCGGACGGCCGCCCCACGCCCTACCAGCAGCGACTGATTGACGCCAGCAGTGAATACTGCGCCAGGACGGGAAGGAGCTTCTGGACCGACATCGTGGAGGAGGAGAAACGCCGGGGGGAGCGATACATCTGGGGTGGCGAATGGGTGACGGCCATCGCGAGCTTCGCTCCCCAGGGCAACAGGGAGATACAGGTCATATTCAAGGGCGCGGTCAACCTGGCGGATCTGACCAGACCGCAGATGGCGGAGTTCGGCCGCTGCGTGGTGACGCTGCTCCGGGGCTACAGCCGGATGGGTGTCAATTCCTTCAACCTCTGCCTGTTTTCCGGGCCCTTGGGGCAGAGACCCGACCACTACTCGCTCCACGCCAAGCTCATATCGCGGCCGGTGTTCCAGCCCTACTACCGCAACGACACCGGCATCCTGGAGAGGTTTCACTATGAGGCCGACATCGAGACAATGCCGGAGGTTGTAGCCGAAAACATGGTATCCTTGTTTCAGAAGGGAGCCGGGGCCCAGGGTTCTGGTGTACCGTCGCCGGGCCCGGGCTGGAGATCAACGTGAAGTACTACCGCCTGGACTATGGCCGAGGGGTCAGCAGGGCCCGGCGCTCTCGTCTGATGCGTTGGCTGCTGTGGCCCGTGTTCATCATCGCCGCACCACTTCTTCTGGTGTCTGCCTTCATCATAGCCGTGGTGGTTGTCACTCTGTTTCTCATTGTCTCCATCCCTGTCGGTTTCCAGGTCTGGAGGATATACAGGAGATTCAAGAAGAGGAGGCGGGACGAGGCGAACATCATCGAGGGTGAATACTGGGTCCGGGATGACTACAGGCGCTAGCCGGGGCCGCAGCCCCGACCTGGCACCGCATGCAGTTGACGGTTGCCCAGTTCTTTGCCTGTGCATATGCCGGGTAGAGCGCCCGACGTCGGGCGCGCTACCCAACCGCTCTCCCAGCACCGATTTTCATACATTGTGGTGTCTCCAACAAGAGACATGATAATTCCGTGGTTGACACTCACTCAAGCCAGGGGCCGGGGTGACTACAGGCGCTGGGACAACGCGCTTTCGATCCTGGCTACGGTTCTAACCACCGCCTGTGGGGTCATACCACACGCCGCGGCCACCGTGTCCGGCGGTTCCTGTGCGCCGGTGATGAACCCCCTGGACAGCAGGTATGCCTCTTCCTGGTGGGGAACGAGCCCGATCTCGTCCAGCCTGATGAGCCGCGTCGACTCCTCGTACTCTCTGGCCAGCACCCGGGTCTGGCTGCTCTCGTCTTTGAAGGCGACGGCATAGTCGGCCGCCGCTTTGCCGTGGTCTCCCAGGTTTTCGTAGGCGACGGCGCGGTTGAAATAGAAGCGGGCGTTCTGAGGGTAGCGGAGGATGCCGGCACCGTAGTACTCCACCGCCGCGGTAAGCTCAACACGGTCTCCATCACGGAGTCCCTGGGCGAGACGCCGGTTGCCCAGGATGTAGCAGCTTATCCCATCGACCATCCGCGGCGAAAGGCCCCTGACGTCGGCGGCCCGGTTGATATCTTCAGTGTCCATGTCTGTGGCTACCCAGCTCCTGCCTTCCCGCACCCGCAGGCCCAGCCGGCGGTGGTTGATATCTGTGGAGCCGTACCAGAGGTCAGCCACCTGCACCCTGCCGTCCGCCGGTTTCAACAGGTTGGCAACATGTGGGACATATCTGCCCGCATTGTCAATCACCACCTCCACGATCCCCACGTCGAGCCCGAGTGGCCTCCCGATCACCTCGAGCAACAGGGCATAGCCCAGGCAGTCGGCCTGTTTTGTTCGGAGCACGTCGGAAAGCAGGAATACGCGACCTCTCTTCACGTTCAGCCTGATGAAGCTGCGGAGCCACTCGAGCGCGGCCCGCTCCAGGCGGGCCTTCCCGGCCGCGTCCCGCGCCGAACGCAGCCGCCCCGCTACGTTGTCTGCCACAGCCAGAGGGTTGCACTCAGCGGCGTGATCCAGGCCAAGTACGTGATCAAGGGGGTCGGGTGGGGGTGATGCGTGCCAGGTGCGGACTGCACGTTCGATCGTGGTCTCACGGGGTCTGCTGAGCCATGCCACTTGTTCGGTCCTGCACCTGTCACCGGCCTCTTGCGAATAGTACAATGAGGTGCTGCGGCCTGGCAACGGAGCCGCCCCACGGGCCCCCGCAAGGCCGCAAGGTGCGCCGGCGGCCATTGAGGCGGGCTGGGTGATATAATGCGTGACGAAGAGTGCAGAGCGAAACATGAGGTCGGGTCTATGAGTGACAAGATAGAGCAAGAGAAACTGAAGGTCCTGTTGAACCACTGGGTGGAGCACAACCGCGGCCATGCCCAGGAGTTCGGCGAGTGGGCCGAGAAGTCCAGGGAGTTGGGGCTGGCGAAAGCATCCGGTGAACTGATGTTGGCAGCTCAGAGGCTGGAAGAGGCCAACGAGCGCTTGCTTGCCGCACTTGAGCATATCCAGGAGGCGTAGCGATGTGTCTGGCGAAGGCGTATTTCGAAAAGGGAGGCGAGGGGGAACTCATTCTCGAGGATGTCGCTCTTCTGGAGGTGGAGGGGAAGACGGTGCGCCTGTCCACCATCTTCGGCGAGCGTCAGGAGCTGGAGGCATCGGTAAAGCAGGTTGATCTGAACAACTCCCGTATCCTCCTGGTCAGTGGCGGCTGACCTCGTCTGCCAGCAGGGGCCGGGCTGCGGTGCCTGGTTGTTCGGCTGTGGTGTCGGCGTGGCTTAAATGGTCTCAAGCGACCGTCGTATCGGACTGCTGTTGACCCCCCGGCAACGGCGGTAGTATATTAAGCTGTGAATGACATACCGTGAGTCTATGGCAGGTGTGATGTACCATGGCTAAAACGGCAACCAGTCGCAGGGGACAAACCGATGCCGATGAAGACTTCGAGTTGTGGGCTCTGCTGCATCAGGCCCGTGACGCCATAGCCCGGGCCAGAGAGAACGAGTTGCGGGAAGCGGATATCTCCATGATCAAGGCAGCCGTGCTGTTTTTCGTGAAGAGCATTGACGGGCCGGCCACCCCTGCCAAGATCTCCCGGTACCTGTTTCGTGAGCCGCACACCATCTCGGGCCTGCTGGACCGAATGGAGAGCCAGGGACTGGTGAGAAGGGTGCGTGACCTGCAGCGCAAGAATCTGGTCAGGGTAGAGGTGACTGAGAAGGGCGAGGACCTCTACCACAAGTCGAGGGAGAAGCGAAAGATAATCAGCAAGATTATGTCGACGCTGACGCGGGAGGAGCGCACTGAACTCAGGGCCTCCCTGACGAAGATTCGAAACGGTGCCCTCAAGGAACTGGGTGTGAAGACCCGGCTTCCCTTTCCCTAGGAACCTAGCCGAAAAGTTGGGAGAGACCCACCAAGCGTCATCGACGTTATGGCTGCCCTGTGTCATGGGCGAAGGCTGATCGAGCCTGGAAAGGCTCTCCCACAGATAGCCTACTGATCGGGTCGGGTACCAGGGATTGCGCCCCAGTACCCTCCCACACCACCGGACGTACCGTTTTCGGTATCCGGCGGTTGGAGCCACGCCTCTTTGGCAAGGTCTGATCAGTATCTATCAGCCCTTCGTACATACCTTTCTTTCCGTTCTTCGTCACCCGATCAACTCGCTGCCTCGCCCTTCCGGCCTGCCGGGCTTCACCCGTCAACCTTCCGTGCCGAACCGAGGTAGCTCCTCGTCGTCCCCGATCATCTGCTCGCCTTCCCGGGTGAGCTTCCCCTTAAGGTCGTACTGACTCCTTCGGTCCTTCGCTCCACCCACATTACAGAGGCTTGTTTGCAGTCGGGTCGGAGGAGGCGCACCCCAAAAGGGCGCTGACCTCCGTCCGCCGCTCAAACCGGACGTGCGGTTTTCCCGCATCCGGCTTTCACGAAGGCCCGGCACTTGGCCGGACGTTCAAGGAA
>Ga0180432_10011433_pt1 | contig 10445 bp, 9 predicted proteins | sample SS_ome_10_FD_132414 | JGI IMG/M metagenome (GOLD analysis project Ga0180432, IMG submission 132414) | Hypersaline lake sediment archaeal communities from the Salton Sea, California, USA - SS_1_MS_2 metaG | ecosystem: Environmental > Aquatic > Non-marine Saline and Alkaline > Hypersaline >...
GGCGCCGATCAAAACGTCGTGAAGCTCCCGCTGAAGAAGGGCGAGAACCAGTTGTTGATCAAGGTATACAACAGCGTCGGAGGCTCGGGCATCTACTTCCGCATCCATGAAATCACCAACGCCAATGAGTATAACGGATTCACATGGAAATCTGAAGTTCCCGGCGACTGCCCGTTCGAGCAATCGGAAACGCTGACGGGGATTTTCTTTGCCGGCCGCCACAGCGATTATCGCTGCGGGGATACCTTCTACCCTTCCTGGGCAAGCGACGGCAATTTGTATTCTCCCTGGACCGACGGAAAAACAGATGGAATAGGATGCAGTTCCGGCGGAAATAATGCACGCACAGCTCACGCAGTGATGATCGGTGACGATCCACTCAAATTAGTCATTAAGAATACATCGCCTCCAAAAGCCGCCAGCCCCAGGCCTTACAATGGACGATACCCAGCGGGTTCATTGGTTCATAACGGGATCTGGTATTACGGCACCTACTGTCTTGGCCCGGCCGCGAAGCACAATCACGGGGGATTCTGTTGGAACTGGCCGAACCTGGGGCCGATGCCGGGATTCCAGATCTCGCGGGATCTCGGGAAGACCTGGACACCTTCGCCTCTTTCGTCCGAAACACCATTGTTTCCCGAACCGAAAGAATATCTGGGTCCGGTGAAGATGGGAGCGCCTCACTTTGTGGATTTTGGTAAGAACATGGAGCATTCTCCCGACGGCAAGGCCTACCTGGTGGGTATGGGCGCAACGGAGAATGACCCGAAACCTCGTCCCTGTATCAAACCCATCAAAGGAGGCGGATTCGAAGTACAGGACTGCGATTCGGACTTCAAGCACGCCAATCTCAGCTGGATCAGTGCCGATCAAATCTACCTTGCACGCGTCAAGCCGTCACCGGAAACGATCAACGACATCAAGGCCTACGAATTTTTCGGCGGCCACGATGCCGACGGAAAACCCGTATGGACCGATGATTTCGAGAAGATCAAGCCGCTGATCGAATGGAATAATCACATGGGATGCGTGACAGTCACATTCGTGCCTGGTCTCAAGAAGTATCTGATGTGCGTTACCGACGGTTGGCCGACAGTAGCCAAGATGGACTCATACATTCTGGAAGCCGACACGCTCACGGGCCCCTGGAGGATGGTCACCTACATGAAGGATTTCGGTGAGCAGGCTTACTTCCTCAATTTCCCGAGCAAGTTTATAAGCGAAGATGGCAAGTCGCTGTGGTTGTGTTATTCCGCGAACTTCAGTCACGATTGGAATGGCGCAAAGTTGGATTTTAATCCACCCGGCGGACGCTATGGTTTGTGCCTTCACGAAGTCAGACTGCTTGGACCAGACGAGAGCCAGTCAACTGCGAACAAGTCGCTGAAGACGACGCAGTAAACCACGCGCCTTAGCTTGGGCGTTGTGTGCTACAAGAATGAATTGAGCGGAGCCCATCAGTGCGATACTATTCTGCGTAATTGACCCTGTCGTTCCATCGCGGAAACAACGGAATAACTAACTTACTGAGCAATGGAGATACTAACATGCCGAATAAATCACAAGTAACACGTCGCGGTTTCATGAAAAAAGCAGCCGTCACCGCTGCGGTACCACTGTTTGTTAACTCAAAGGTGTTCGGCGCCAATGACCGGATCACCATGGGCTGCATCGGAGTGGGCAGCCGGGGTCGCATGGACATGGCCGCTTTTATGGAGTTCAAGCACGTTCAGGTGGTGGCGGTTTGCGACGTTGTCGCCGACCATCTCGACCATCCCAAGGCCATGGTCGACGACCGGTACAAGTCCAAGGACTGCAAGACATACACTGACTTCCGGGAGATTACCGGGCGAAAGGACATAGATGCCGTGCTGATCGCCACGCCGGACCACTGGCATGCGGGGATTTCCATCGAGGCGATGAAGCACGGCAAGGACGTCTTCTGCGAGAAGCCCGAAACTTTGACGATCGGCCAGGGTCGCGCCATGGTCAAGGTCGCCCGGCGCTACGCTCGGGTTTTCTCCGGCGGCAGCCAGCGGGTATGGGACGACTACAACTGGTTCCACAAGATGGTCCGGGGCGGCGCGATCGGCGAGGTCAAAGAGGCATGGGTGAGCTTCGGTATCGGCGGCCTATCGGGTCCCTGCTATCTCAAGCCCGAAGGAACGCCGGAAGGTGTCGACTGGGATATGTGGCTTGGACCGGCGCCGAAGCGCCCGTTCCATCGGCAGTTGATTAAGGGCGGTTTCCGTCCGTTCCGTGACTATTCGGGTGGTCTTATGACCGACTGGGGCTGCCACTGCTTCGGTGCTGCGTTGTTCACCCTGAATCTGCACATGACCGGTCCGATCGAGATCACCCCGCCCGATGGGAAAGACGTCAAATATTTAACCTACACGTTCGCCAACGGTGCAAAAATCTATCGCGATGGAGGATGGAACAAGACCGGGAATTTGTGTTTCAAGGGTTCTGAAGGTAAGATTCCCGGCCCCGAGGGTACGCGGAAGGAGACGCCTCCAAACATTCACATTCCCAACTACAAAGGTAGCGGCGGTTTGATCGGCGACTTCCTGCACTGCGTCCGCACTCGCCAGAAACCATTCCGCGATATCGAGGTCGCACACCGCACCGCCACGCACGCCCACCTGGGCAATATCGCTTACTGGCTCAAGAGGCCTTTGAAGTGGGACCCGGTCAAGGAAGAGATCATCGGCGACGCTCAAGCCTCCCGCTGGCTCGACCGGGCAGCCCGCGAGCCCTGGGGACTCTGGTAGTCAATACGAAAAGCCCGCGCGGGTGCGTGCTATGGCTTGCCCTTGCCCTTCGCCCCGGCATGGGGGCGACCGCCGAACGAATCGGCTGCACTCAGGCCGCCTCGCGCCACGCCTCGCCGCTTCGTACGCTTCTCGAAAAGGGGCACTACGACGTGAAGTTGCGTGTCCTTCCGGCAAGCGTGAAAAACATTTCGCCGGGGGCGGGGCGGGGACGTGGCGTGGCGAGGGGAGGGGGTTGGGAGGGGGTAGTCAGACGCTGAACCGGGTGCGGAGCGACTGGAGGTCGTCGCTGCTGATGAAGCCGACCCGGTCGTTCTCCAGCATCTGCGAGCACCAGGCGGTGATGTCCGCGGCAGGGAGATCGCACTTCCGCAGGGCCTTGATGACCACGGCGAGGCAGTCCTCGATGTCGTGGCTCATCAGGCCCTCGTCGCTCATTTCGACCTGGTAACTCCCCTGGTCCATCAGCTCCAGGGCGAGGTCCATGGCTGAGGTCAGTTGTCCCAGCGCGACCAGGCGGACGAAGTTACGCTTGATCTCGTCGTAGGCCGCATTGTCGTAGCTGAAATTGCGGTTGATCTCTCGCTCGTCGAAATCGGTGGCGTCGGCAATCGCGCGTCGCGTCGCGGCAACCAGCTCTTGCGGTGGGACCGTCACCTCGAATTGGGCGGTGAGCCGATGGAAAATCGCGGAGTCGTCGGTGGCCAGTTCGACGAGCAGGTCGACCAGTTCCGCCTTGCGACGCTTCGCGAGCGCTTGACGGAGCCTCGCCGCCGGTCGGACGGACGTTGCCTTCGGGACGGATCGTTTCGCTCGCCGCTTCGCCGTCACGCTCCCTCCTTCGCCTCACGGTGCTGGTAGCGACTGCCGATAGTTCCACGGCATCCAGCATTCGGGGTGCTGGGCCGCCTCCTCGGCGTGACGTGCCAGGGCCGTGAGGTAGTCGAACGGGTTGACCCGGTTGAGTTGGCACGTGTGGATCAGGCTCATGTAGAGGTCGCCCACCCGCGCGCCGTTGTCGGTCTTGTAGAACAGGGCGTTTTTGCGGTGGAGAATCGCCTTTTTCAGCGCCCGTTCGCAGATGTAATGCCGACCGGCCGATTATGCCGCGTTGGCATGGGGTGGCGGCGCGGATTGCGTGGGATCTCTGATTTTGACGGCGAAGCTACGCGGCATAATCAAAGGTTCTCCAGAAAAGCAAGCAAAGGATCTGAAGGGCAGAAGCGGTCAGGCACAACACCGGCAGCCGATGCATGCGCGAGTGCCTGCTCTTTGAGCCGCATGTCCGCATGCACGTAGATCTGCGTCGTCTGCGTTGACTCGTGGCCGAGCCAGAGAGCGATCACGCTCAGGTCCACACCGTGCCGGAGGAGGTCCATGGCGGACGTGTGCCGTAGCGTGTGAGGCGTGACGTTCTTGGCTTCTAGCGACGGACGCGCACGGCTCGCTGCGGCAACATGTCGGGTGACGGCACGCTGGAGGGCGTCGGCACTGAGGGGGCCGCCGCGCGAACTGGGAAACAAGGGGTCGTCAGGATCTCCACCCTGTTCCGATAGCCATTCCTTGAGCACGGCGACGAGTTCCGGGCGTAAGGGTGTCCCCCGGGCCTTGCGACCCTTTCCCAGGCAACGCACGTGAGCGCCTCCCTCGAGATGGACGTCCTGGCGTCGAAGCGAGGTGATCTCACTGTTACGCAGGCCCGTCTGGATGGCGAAGAGCAGGATCGCGCGGTCCCGCCTACCAATCCAGGTCTGGGGGGCCGGGGCTGCCACAAGGGCCGCAGACTCCTGCTCGTCGAGAAACTCGACCGGACCTCGCTCGTAACGTTTGGTGGGGATCGCAAGAACGCGCTGGCAATGGAGGGCAAGCGCCGGCTCGTTCAACGCCACATACTGAAAGAAGGCGTGCAATGCGGCGAGACGGTTGTTACGTGTGCGGATGCAGTTGCCGCGGACAAGCTCGAGGTGATCGAGGAACTCGCCCAGGAAGGGTGCGTCGAGTTGCTCGATACGCAGATTGCTGGGCGCCTGCTGGAGGCGCTCGGCGGCGAATCGCAGCAATAGGCGGAAGGAGTCCCGGTAGCTCGCCACCGTATGCGAGCTGGCTCCAAGCTGCCCAAGCAACCGGTCCGTAAAGAAACGCTCGAGAAGCGACGGGAAGTTGGGATGGTTCATCGTGCACCTCCTCGCTGGCACGCCGTGAGGCGTTCGGTGGCGAGTTGCAGCAACTCCGGGACCGCCTCGATGTACCAGTAGGTGTGGCCGACGCCGACATGGCCGAGATACTCGGCGAGCTTTGGCATCTCCCGTTCCACGTCCAATCCGGCGCGATACCAATCGATGAGCCTCCGTGTCGCGAAGGTATGCCGCAAGTCCTGAAGCCTTGGTCCGCGCCCGATGCGCCCGCCTTTTGCTGGGGGCCGCAGCCCGATGGCGTGTAATGCGCGGGCAAATGTGCGCCGGGCGGTGCAGCCCTCAAGGCGAGTGCCGCGCTCGGAGACCAAGAATGCGTCGGTCTGACGCCGTGGACGCAGTTCATCGCGACGTTCTGCATAACGCATAAGCGCCGCGAGCGTTGACTGCTCGACCGGTACGAACCGGGACTTGCCGAATTTCGTCTGGCGGATTGCCAGGACGCCGTCTTTGAGATCGACCTCGTCGATGTCCAGAGCCAACGCCTCCCCAGGTCGCAGACCAGTGGCAGCAAGCAGCCCAACCAGGGTGACATGGGTCAGCGCTCGCAATCCTGTTGGCGAGGGGAGTCCAGCCAACGAGCCCATGAGTCGCTCGACCTCCCGGTCGGTAAAGATGTGAGGCTTGCGCCGCTGGCGACGGCCTTCGAGCAAGCGCCGTGGCGGCACCTCCGTTCGCGGATCGAACGCGCTTAGCCAAGCAGCAAATCGTCTTACAATGCTCAGCCGCCGCGCCCACGTGGCTCGTTGCGCCCACTCCGGTTGGCAGGCCCAATGCAGTGACAATGGCGTCGTGATGAACTTGGCTCCCTCGCTCTCGAGGAATGCCACGAAATCGCTGAGCCTCTTGGCGGGCTCCCGAAGCTGGGTGCCAAAGGCGCGGCGTACTGTCAGGTACTCGGCCACGGCATCGTGGAGGGTTTTCATAGCGCACCTCCCCTCCCGGGCCACGGCCGGGCAACGCCACGCAAGTCCTCAAAGGCCACCTTGGCGTAGATCTGCGTCGTGCTCTGGGCTCGATGCCGCAAGACTTCGGCGATCTCGGTGATCGAGGCACCCGCGCGGATCATCCTCGTCGCCAGGCTGTGACGGAAGAGATGGGCGGCGACTCGGCTTGAGGGGCGTAAGGCGGCCCGCGTCAGCGCCTTTCGCACAATGTGGCCAACTGCGGCCGGGCCGCCCAGACCGACGCGCGGCGCCAGCATCCGCAAGAAGACCCGTCGGGATGCGCTTGCGACGCGGTCCTCACGGAGGTAGATCGCCAATGCCTCGCCAACATCCGCGAGCAAGGGAAGCCGATCCAGCACTCGGCCCTTGCCGCGCACCATGATCTCCCCCGCCCTCCAGCGGATGTCGCCCAACTCCAGGGTGACGATTTCTCCTGCACGCAGCCCAAGTCGTGCAAGCAAGAGCAGGACTGCGTAGTCGCGGCGCCCCCGCGCGGAAGAACAATCCGTAGCCGCGAGGACACGTTCCACCTCCTGGGGCGAAAGATAGGCATGCACCGCGGCGCCCCGGTAGCGGCGGACCGTGGGGACGCACAAGGACAGGTCGATCGTCGTCTCGCCACGGAGGTGAAGGAAGCGAAGCAACGATCGCATGGCCGTGGACACAAGTCGACAGGATTCGCTCGACCGATCACCAACGCGATCAAGCAGAAAGTCCTTGACGATCAGGGCATCCAACCTCTGCGTTGAGACGCCGCCAGCCTTGGCCTCCCACTCGGTGAGGAAATCGTGGACCAACGGCAAGTAAACGCAGACCGACCTCTCCGTGAGCCCCCGCTCGGTGCGAAGGTAGTCCCGGTAACGTTGTTCGATCTGACCGGCGACCGAGAGAGGGGTTGGCGATAGGGCGGTCGTTACCCCTGCCTCAGCACGAACGTAATCGAGGAAAGGCCGCAGAACGGCCAGTTCCTGGGCAGCGCCGCCCTTCAATTGCTGGCCCGATCGCTTAACAAACGCCGCCAGATGGGACTCATTCAGGTCCGCGACGACGACGTGTTGGCGCCCGGTCCATCGGGCAAAGGACTCGGCGGTCCTTCGTTTCCCGCAGAGGGTCCGTTTGGCGTAACCCACACTGCGGAGATGCTCCAGGAAAGGTTCGACGTACGCGTCGACCTCGCCCCGAAGAACGGGAACGGTGTCTACAGTCATGCGATAGCTCCTTGTCTGGCGACATTGCCAATCCAAAGAGCTCACCATAAATAATTATGCCGCGTCTGCAACTAGCCAGAGGGAGCCGCCATCCACTTCAAATCGGCATGTGATCCTGGCACGCGGCATAATCGGCCGGTCGGCATTACATCTGTTATGCCGCGAGCGGCATAACAGATGTTGTTGTCCAGCGGCGCGCCCGGCTCGCGGAGGAACAGGGTCAGCTCATTCCAGTGCTTCAGCATGTACCGCATCGCGCCGCCCAGCGACGAGTTGGGCTCGACCGCCCGGCGGTCGAACTGCTCGGTGAGCCACGCGTGCAGCCGGTCCATCGTCGGACCGCTCTCGCGCTGGTGCAGTTGCAATCGGTCGGCCGGGGAGAGCTTCCGCTGCCGGGCGACCGCGTCGTTGTGGTAGACCTCCTTCAAGGCCTCCAGCACGTAGCGGCACGGCTCGGGGAAGTTCTCCACCACGTCGACGAACCGCCGCCGGGCATGCGCCAGACAGTTGGCGAGAATCGTCTTCAACTCTCCCGGCAGGTTGCGAGACAGGGCGTCGCACATCTGGATCGGAGGAGCCAGCTCCTCCGCCCGCCTGCGAAGCACCTCGCTGAGGTTCTCGCCCGCGTGACGGTGGCCGCTGAAGAACAACGCGATCCGCCGGCCCTCGCCGGTCGAGACGATGCCCGAGGTGAACAGCCCCTTCCGTGACGCCGCATCGTTCTCGCCAGCGCTGCTATCGGCCGTTCCCGCCGACGCCCGTTGCCGGGCCCGCTCGCCCATGTGCTCCAGGATGCGGGCGGTCGTGTCGTCGTTGTATTGCACCTCGCCCTGGGCCGCCTGGTTGAGCAGCTCGTCGTGGACCGCCTCGAACTGCCCGGCCTGAGCCTCGAGAATGTCCCACTGCGTCGACGCCGGCAGCGGGATGCCCAGCGACTGTTGAAGGCCGTCCAGACGATACATCGGCATCCCGTGGCCGTACTTCAGCAGGGCGATCATCACGGCGGTCGTCGCGTCGTACTTCTCCGCACCCACGCCCGGGGGCGGACTGGCCGTATAGAGCTTGCCGCAGGGATTGCAACGCAACTGCTGGAGCCGATACACCGTGGCGTCGATCGGCGACTGGCCGGTCAGGCGGAGCAGTACCCGGGGACGACCCGTCTCGTAGAGCGTACCGCGGAGACATGCCGGGCACGGATCGCCCGGCCGGAGCAACGCGTGGGGCACCTCGATCTGCTCGGCTCCGGTGTAGGCCGCCGCCCCGTTGCGGCCGTGGCCCTTCCGCGATGAACCCGGCGCTTGACCTTGCGATTCACTTCCGCTGCCGGACGACTCCCCAGATGACTCCTTCGATGGCCCCCCAGATGGCTCCTCCGATGGCTCCTCCGATAGCTCCTCGGACGACTCCTCGGATGACGACTCCGCATCACCGACCCCCGCCAGCACGTCGGCCGTCTTCTCGGTCTTCGCCCCGAAGAGCAACTTCCGCAGCCGACGTACCGAGATGTCTTTGCCTTGCAACGTATTGATCAGGTACGCATACGACTGGCCCAGCACCTGCACGGTATCGTAGTCCTCGTCGATGAACTCCCTCCGCTCGGCGCGCCGCAACATGTCTTGCAGCTGCCGGGCCTCCATGTCGATCAATTGCGGTTCCGTCCGCTTCATGGTCTTGCCCACCGTCAACCGTGTGAAACGCGTTACTGCCGACCGTCGGTCATCCCTCAGGCCGCTGAGCACGCCACTCCAGCCACCGTGCCCGCAGACGCTCGATCGTCATGTCCGGCTCTCGAGCCAGCTCGGCGATATAGGCATACGAGTCGGCGATACGTCGCAGCAGTTCGTAGTCCTTGCGGTCGAGTTCCGTCTCGGCATGTTCCAGCATCCTTTCCACTCGGGCCATGTCCAGCATCAGAGTCCCCCTTCGCCCGTTCGATGGTCCAGCCCCTCAACGCCCGTCCCATGCGTTGGCAGAGCATAACCCAAATGCGAGGAATGCGCAAAGAGCGGTTTTTTGTCGATGCGGTGCGTGCGTCAATCGGCGGGACCGACCGGTCGCCACGCCGGCGCAGCCTGCGTTGCCCGCGGGTTGCCGGCCGAGAAGAGCACCTGCGCTTGATGCGCCGCCAGCGTGACCGCGGCCTGATCGCCCCGCCGAGGCCACCAGGGGAATCGGCCCGTCGAAAGCCGTTTGTGGCAGAGCCAGAACCCCTGCCCGTCGTAGATGAGTGCCTTCAATGCTGTCGCCCGACGATTGCGGAAGACGAAGACCCAGCCGCTGTGCGGGTCCGATTCGAGCACCTCGCGGCAATGACGAGCCAGGCCGTCGATGCCCCGCCGGAAATCGGCCGGCTCGACCGCCACGACCACACGCATCTGCGGAGTCACCTGGATCATTCGGCCGCCCCCCAGAAGCTCCGGCTGAGCGCCGCCAGATCGGCCGTGGCGCCGCCACTGAGCCGGATCTGCATCGTCGCCCCGTCGCCATCGGCCCACTCGACAATACATTCACCCCCGCCCGGCCACGCCGCCGGCGGCAACTCCACGAACGTCGGCCCGCTGGCGTCGGTCGAACGTCGGCCCGCTGGAGAAGATGGCGACCCGACTGTCGTCGATGCCCCACGCCGCGGCCGCTTGCTCGCTGACCGTCGGGGCGCCCCGAGGCCCGATGTCTCTTCTCGCTCCACTCGCTCCTTCAGCGAATAGTAGTCGAGCCGCAACGTGACTGCCGTCCGATTGACGCCATGCCGCCCGGCCACCTTCACCGCCGCCGCCCAAAGCGACTCCGGAATGCGTCCCCGCTTCTCCCGCGTCCGCCGCCAACCCTCCAAACGGCGACGAACTCCCGCCAAATCCGCCGGAACGCCCCGCCCTCTGCTTCGCGAACCCATCGGCTGTCCTCCTTCCAGTCAATCCTCGGACAGCCAATCATACCGCTCCCGCGCCATCACGTCACACACGCTTACCGGAAGGACACAATCGTGGCTTGCTGTTGCGCCTGCAAGGCAAACCATTGTCGTTGGGTCTGCCACCGAACAGCGATGCATGCGGCCGACACGCCGAGAAGGAACAATAGGGCGGCAATTACCAATCTCCGGGAGGTCATTATAGGGGCTGTACTGCTTGTGGCGAACTGGTGCTCATTGAGCAGGTCGAGAATGCTGTTGGGCGTTGTCGCAGCGAATACGCTTCTGGCTCATAGTCCTGATTGTAGCACATAGGTTGAGGGGACTCAGGAGGGTGCGCGACTGGCTCATCTGCAGGGGCGAAGTGATTAGAGCCGCGTTGGCAATTGTTCAGTCGAAACTTGTTGGACACAGAC
>Ga0180432_10011435_pt1 | contig 10444 bp, 5 predicted proteins | sample SS_ome_10_FD_132414 | JGI IMG/M metagenome (GOLD analysis project Ga0180432, IMG submission 132414) | Hypersaline lake sediment archaeal communities from the Salton Sea, California, USA - SS_1_MS_2 metaG | ecosystem: Environmental > Aquatic > Non-marine Saline and Alkaline > Hypersaline >...
CCTCGAGGGTCTTCAGGGCGGCCTGGCAGGCCTTCTCGTCGGCCTGGGGGTGGTGGAACCCCTCGTCTGCGGCGGCGAGCATCTTGTCCACCAGGGCCTTCAGCTCTTCGTTCCGCGTGCCGCCGAGCCAGCCGGCCAGCGCGTGGACCTCGACCGCGAGCCCCTCGCCCTTGGCGTGGTGGTCGCGCAGGGGGGTCACGACGGGCAAGAGCTCGTTAGCCGCGGCGCCCTTCTTGAAGACCGATCGCGGTACCGAGATCAGCGCGGCCGTCCGGCGGTCGAACCGCTCGATACTCGCGATGCCGGCCGGCGGCGCCAGACCGTCGTCGTAGAGCGTGATCGTCGTGCCGTCGGCGCGATGCACCCGCACGTTGTCAGACACCATGAGCCGAAGGCCGGCCTTGCGGGCGCTCATGCCGATCTGCCACCCCGCGATCTGCTTGCCCGCCAGGGCATCGAGCGGGATGCGGCGCGCGTACCACTGGCCCCGCGCCGGCTCGCCCACGCCCCCGGCGGCCCGGCCGTTCTGGTCGGTGATGTTCTTGCCGTCGACCTTGAGGGCGCGGAGGCTGGACTTCCAGTTCTCGCCGCGGACGTCCACGTCCACGTGCCCGGCGGTCGTCTCGGCGTCGGCCGGGAGAAACACCTCGTAGGCCAGCGCGTCGCCTTTGCTGACCTTCAGCGGCCGCTGCGAGAAGGTCTGATACAGCCAGCCGGCGCTCGTGCTGGATTCGCACCGGCCGAGGGCCACCAGGCAGGTGTCCGTTCGCCGGGTCGGTCGGCTGCCCCCGGCCGCGGCGGCCACCAGGCCCACCAGCGCCGCGGCAGCGGCGATTCCGACCGCCTGCAGGCCCGTTCGCTGCGCGGATTCAGCGACTGACATTCTCGCGATCCTCACAGGTGTCTCCTTCGGGCCGGCCCGCCTGCGGCGCCCGCGCCGGCGGTGCGAATGCCCGCCGCGCGCCTCAACGTCGGTCGAGGAGGACGAAGTTGACCTGCTCCATGGCCTGGCGCCAGACCTCGCCGGTGACGGCGAAGCCGTCCCCGGCCCAGTGGACGCCGTCGGAGGCCAGCAGTTTCCGCCGGTCCGGCTTGAGCTGAAAGGTCTCGAACAGGTAGGCGATCGGCACCTTGTTGTCCCGGCAGGTCTTGATCAGGGCGGCGTTGTAGTTGGCCTCCGGCTTGGACGCCGGGTCCTTGAACCCGCGCGGGGGGATCGTCCCCACGATCGGCACCGTGCCCCGCTTCTCGCACGCCTTGGCCATGTACATCATGTCGTCCATGGCCGTCTCGATGGCCTTGGCGCTCTTGGAGTTGTTCGTCCCGTACAGGATCAGGCACACCTGCGGGTTCTGCCGCTGCAGGTCGGCGTCGATGACCTTGCGGCCCTGCCCGGACCGCCACCCGGCCCGTCCGGTCGCCTCCACGCGATACCGGCCCAGGTGGGCCTCGCATTGCACGCGGTAGCTCGTCGCGCCGGTCAGCGAGTCACCGAACATGAACACCCACCCGGCGCGGACCTTGCCCTTGCCGGCCTGGGCGACCTCCCAGACGTGGTCGGCGTACGCCTTGCGGTCGCGAACGAGGTCGGCGGCGATGCCCTCGCGCTCGGGCGGCTCGAAGCCCTTGGGGCACTTGGCCTTGGCGGGCTCGGACCACGCGCTGAGGTTGTCCTGGAAGTCCACCGCCAGGACGCGGTAGGTGTAGTTCCCGGCGGCGGGGGGCCGGTCCGTGCACGCCGGGGTCGCGACCTGGGCGACCTTGGTGAACTTGCCGTCCTTGCCGGCGCGGCTGACGACGTAGGCGCCGATGCCCACGTTGTCCGACGCCGGCTTCCACGTCAGGTGCACGCCCTTGGCGTCGGCCTTGGCGGTCAGTCCGGCCGGCGCGGCCGGCGGGTCGCGGTCCTCCCCGCGATAGATGGTGAAGTCCCGCAGGTGCAGCACGCCCTCCCCGTCCGTCCGGTTCCCGTGGAAGCGGAGGTTCGTGTACTCCGCGGTGTTCCCGACTCTGTTGAGGTTGGAGTTGTAGCGGAAGCGGTCGCAGAAGTAGATCACCGGCCGCCACGACTCGCCGACGGCCCGGTAGGCGAAGCTGGTGGTGTTGTCCCCGCTGCTGCGGTCGCCCATGTTGAACGGGCAGCGGGCCACCCCCCCGGTGCCCCGGGCCAGGAAGGCCACCTTCAGGCCCTTGGAGAAGCGGATGTTCAGCGGCGTGGACCACGCCGTGCCCTGTCCCTTGTCGGGGACCTCCAGCTTCTCGCGCTGTTGGTAGACGGTGACGCCGCCCTTTTCCTCGCCCTTGTCGAACGTGGGGGGCTTGGGGGGGCCGGCGGCGTGGCGGGTCACCCCGTCCTTGCGCTCGGGCACGTTGACCCCGGTGATCCGCCCGAAGTCGGCCACCGAGTGGTAGTCGTTGGACGCCATGACCGACCACGCCCACTCCATCATCCCCTTGCCCCCGCGGGCCGGACGCGTCCGGTACAGGTTGATCACCCACGCCTGGTCCTTGCCCACGTAGGCGCCGAGGTCCTTCAGCGGCACCGCCAGGGTGACCGTCCAGCCCTTGCCCTTCTGGACGGAGGCCTTGACCTTCACGTCGGCGTTGTAGCTCTTGTCGTCCCGGTTGCCGCCGACCGTCCGGGCGTCCATGAACACGCCCTTGGGGTTGACGGCGAAGTGGTAGTAGCCCGTGCGGATGTCGCCGGTGACGAACAGCTCCACCGAGTCGTCCTTCCACACGTCCCCGTCGCGCTCGGTCGTGCCGGCCTTCAGCGCGTCGGTGTCGGTCTCGGCGCAGCGGAAGCCCACGTACAGCGTGGTGGGGTCGAACAGGACGCGCGCGGTCGTCTCCAGCGGCCACGGCCGGTCCGCCGTGCACTGCCCCAGCGGCATCGGCGGGCACTTGGCCCACACGGGGTCCTCGAGCGTCCCGTCCACGGCCGGGGGCTTCTCGACCGTCACGGCGGACATCTTCCCGCGCTCGACCTTCTCGGCGCCGGCGGCGGCAAGGGCGACGACGGCCAGGCAGGCGGCGGCGATGGCAACGTGCTTCATGGCAATGACTCCTCTTGTGCGATCCACGCGAAACGGGACCATCGGCGGGTCGGCGTCCGGGCGCCCGCCCTGTCTATTCAACGTTCCGCCCGGGCGCGCCGGTTCGCGAAATCCGCCATCATTCCCGGACCATGAAGGACGTGCCGACGGTCCCGGTCTCCAGGTAGTAGATGACGCCCACGGCGGCCCAGAACAGGGCCGCGGCCAGCTCCCCGGCGACCAGGCCCACGAAGAACCCGCGGCCCTTCACGTACGCCCGCTGGCCCCCGTACTTCATGATCAGGCGCTTCAGCAGCCACGCCAGCAGGAAGCTGGGGGCGTACTCCACCGTCCACGGGGTGCCCCAGACCAGGAACATCACCGGGTGCAGCGGCCAGCGGGGGAAGCGCAGGCGCAGGTAGCTGCACACCAGCACCAGCCCCAGGCCCACCAGCAGGGCGGCAAAGAACCAGTTCGCGCGCCCGGCGAAGAAGTCTCCCGCCGCGGCCAGCAGGTGCGGGCCCTCGCGGGCCTCGGCCAGACGGGCGCCCAGGTCGTTGATGTTCTTGTTGAGCATCTCGAACGGCATGCGGGCCACCGTCAGGGCCCAGTTGGTCCCCCCGCTGTCCATGCCGGAGACCCCGTAGCTGTAGATCAGCCAGACGGTAAAGATCACCGCCACGATCATGGCCACCACGATGGCCACGGACATCCACCCGGCCAGGCGGCCGGGCTTGACCTTCTGGTCGTCGGCCAGCTTCAGGGCGTTGGCGGCCAGGGGGACGGCGGCGATCCGCGTGTCGATCGTCACCACCGTGCACAGCATCGCCAGGATCGCCAGCGCCGTCGGCCCCAGGGCGAAGGCCCCGAAGACCCCCAGCAGGACCGCCACGGGCTGCCAGATGGGCTGGATGATGAACAACCCCGTGGAGACGTTGATGCGGGCGATGATCAGGAACAGCAACCCGGCCAGGCCGACGAAGCCGACCCCCAGCAGCGGGTGCAGCCCCGCCACCGTCAGCAGCAGCACCATGGCGGCGCTGATGACGATCAGCAGCCGCAGGGCGTTGGCCTCGCGCGCGAGCACCTCCCCCCGACGGTCGGGCAGGAAGAAGGCGCGCTTCAGCACCGCCCAGTAGTACCGCCGGCCCAGGTACAGCACGATCAGGCCCATGCCCAGGTAGGCCCCGAAGTACATGAACGCCGGCAGCCCACCGGAGAGAAACCCGGTCTTCAGCGGCACGCCCCGCGCCACCAGGGGCGCGGCGATGATGACGTACAGCCAGCCGCTGATGCCCATCGAGAACGACGCCTCCGACGTGAGGAAGTACGCCAGCCCCACCGCCGCGAAGTAGAAGCGGATATTCAGGATGTTCCGCCCCACGGGGACGTCCCTCAAGTGCTTGAAGAAGCTCAACTCCTGCAGGGAGCCGGCGGGGATCCCCATCGGGACGGCGACGAAGTCCGTGTTCCACTTGTGGTAGCCGTTGATCAGCAGGATAACCAGGGCGACGCCCAGCCCGATCCAGAAGGGCCGGCTCCGCAAGATGGGGTGGCGCCCCCGCTCGTCGGTGTCGATCAGCTCGTTGGCGAAGGTGACGATGGGGTAGGCCAGTTGCTCGCGCTGGGTCCATTGGCGGTGGACGACGACGACGGCGCAGATCCCTCCCACGAAGCTCAAGCTCAGCAGCGTGAACCAGAAGGCCAGGGTGGGCGTCCAGGCCTCCCAGGGCACGTCATTGAAGCCGACGAGGTTCTCCCCCGTGCCGGCCATGCCTTGCATGTAGTGCTTGACCACGTCGGGGTTGGGCTGGCGGGGGGTGGGGCGCGCGTCCACCATCATCACCCGCGGGACGTACTGGAGGAGGTCCTTCTCCTTCCATGCGGGCTTGCCGATCTGGTCGTGGATGGGGGTGATGACGGGGTGGGGGAACTGCCAGAGCAGGGCGGACCCGGCGATGACGCTGCCCATGAAGGCCATGGAGAGCATCACCGTCCACTCCGATGGCCGGAAGCGCCACCGCCCCAGCCAGCCCAGTAGCGGGTTGACCAGCAGCAGCCCCAGCACCAGCAGCCCGAAGGCGTGGGTGGGAAGCAGGTCCCCGCCGATGTAGCTGAAGAAGAACCAGACGTCGTTGACGTAGCCGACGGAGGCCAGTCCTACGGCGACGAGCAAGCCGATGATAATGGATCGTACGGTCATCTTCCGGCGTCCGCGGGGCTCGCGCGGGTCTCCCGGGCGGTGGCGTGGGGGCGTGCACGGCGGCCGACGGCGGCCGCGCCGACGGCATCGCGGCGATCCCGCACCTCGCGAGGGCCTGTCGCGACACGGATTTCAACACGCGCCGGCGCCGACGCGCCCGCGCGGAGCGGCATTATAATCGCCGCTCGCGCCCGCGTAAGGGGGCATTCCAGAAATCCTGCCCGCCCGTCGGCCGCGGCGGCCCGGGAGCGAGCCGCCGTGGTATAATGGAGCGCGAAAGGACGTGGTCATGAGTGACGGCAGTCGGGGTCCGACCTCCACGATCCGCCTGGGACCGGTGGAGGTCGGACGGTTCATCGTCGGACACAACCCGCCCTGCGGCAACAGCCACCTCTCCGACGCCCTGAGCGCGGAGATGAAGGCGTACTTCACGCTGGAGAACGTCCTGGCCCTTTACCGGCGGGCCGAGGAGCTGGGCGTGCGGACGTTCATGATCCGGGGGGACTACCGCATGCTGGAGTGGGTGGAGCAGTATCGCCGGGCCGGGGGGGAAATGGGTTTCCTGGCGCAGACGGCCAGCGAGATGCACGACGTGTTCGCCAACATCCGGGTGCTGGCGGCGGCGGGCGCGTCCGGGGTGTATCACCACGGGACGCAGACGGACAAGTTCTGGCGCGAGGGGCGGATCGACGAGACGGTCGATTACCTCAAGTGCATGCGCGACTGCGGGGTGGCGGTGGGGCTGGGCACGCACCAACCGGAGATCATCGAGTACGCCGAGGAGCGCGGGTGGGACGTCGACTTCTACATGGCCAGCCTGTACAACCTCTCCCGCGTGGAGCGGGAGTCGGCGATCGTCAGCGGTCGGACGGCGTACGATCGGGAGCAGTACCTGCCGGAGGACCGCGAGGCGATGTGCCGGGTGATCCGGGCGGTGGACAAGCCGGTGCTGGCGTTCAAGATCCTCGCCGCCGGGCGACACTGCGAGAGCCCCGAGGACGTGCGGGAGGCGTTCCGGTACACGTTCGCGAACATCAAGCCGACCGACGGGGTGGTGGTGGGCCTGTTCCCGCGCGACGCGGACCAGGCGGGCGAGGACCTCGCCTACGCCGAGGAGGCCTGCCGGGCCGCCGCCGGGGCCGCCTGAGAGTCCGGCGGGCGGGTCCGCCCGCGCCCGTGCGGGGGGCATTTTCCGGCGGAACCTCCGCCGGCGGGGCCGGTTCCAATCCTGAGCGTGAAGCGGGTTTGCGCGGCCGGCGCGCGGCGCCGACGGCGGTGGCGGCGCTTCCGGCGCGTCGGGCTTCGCGCGGGTCCAGCCCCAACGAGGGAAAGGCGAGATCATGAGACAGGCGAGGAACGTCGTGGCCGGGATGCTCGTGCTGGCGATGGCCGCCGGGCTGTGCGTCGCCGCCCCCAAGAAGTCCTTCACGGGCGAGTTGCGCAAGGCCCAGGCCCAGATGCAGCGCCGGCAGTACGACCAGGTGGTCAAGATGTGCGACGCCCTGCTCAAGGAGTACACCGAGCCCCACCAGGTCAAGCAGGTCGCCCTGCTGAAAGGCGAGGCCCTGATCCTGGGCGAGGAGTACACCCGGGCCCTCAGCGAGCTGGGCAAGTACCAGAAGGCCCTCGCCGAGGACAAGGACTTCCAGAGCCGGGCCCTCCTGATGGCCGGGCAGGCCCTCCACGGGCAGGAGAAGTACGCCGAGGCGATCGCGGCGTACCAGAAGCTCATCAAAGAGCATGCCGATTACGCGGACCGGGCCGCGGAGGCCATGCTGCGGGTGGGGGACATCCAGTGCAAGGACCTGAAGAAGCCGGAGGAGGGCCTGGCGACGTACGCGACGGTGTCGAAGCAGTTCGCGGCCCAGCCGAAGATGGCCGCCGAGGCCGCGCGCCGGGTGGCCGAGACGCTGGAGACGATCGTCAAGGACCCGCTCAAGGCAGCCGCGGCGTATGACGCCCTGGCGACGACTTACGCGGCCGTGTACGACGACCGCACGCGGTCGACGTACTACGACAAGGCGGTGGAGCTGCTGCGCGGGGCGGAGAAGCTGCCCGAGGCGACGGCCATGGCCGACAAGGCCGAGAAGGCCCTCGACGACGACACCTACAAGGTCTCCTTCGCCATGAAGAAGGTGGACCTGCTGATGGCGCAGAAGAAGCCGGCCGAGGCCCGCGCCGAGGCCGAACGCGTCATCTGCGCCTATCCCACCGATCAGAACACCTGCCAGGCGGCCCAGACGAAGGTGGTCGAGGCCTATCGGGCCGAGAGCAAGTTCGCCGAGTCGCTCGCGGCGGCCAAGGCGCTGTACGGGGTCGCCGGGAGCGACCAGCACATCAAGGCCGCCGCCCAGGTGGTGGCCGCGGCGTTCCGCAGCGTGGACGGGAACCTGGGGCGGGCGAACGAGTTCCTGCAATACCAGCGGTTCGGCCCGGCGGGCAAGGACGGCAAGCCGGGAACGCCCGACGACATCAAGGCCAACCACCTCGCCGCCGTCAAGCAGCCCGCCGACCCGGCCCGGGACAAGCGCTACGAGGCCGCCATCAAGGCCCTGCCCGACCACTACGAGGGCTACCGGGCCAAGGGCTTCCTGTACGGGTACTGGGGCCGGCCGAAGGAGTGCGCCCAGCAGTTCTACCTGGCGTTCAAGTCCTGCCCGGAGGGCAAGGTGCCGTCGGCGGCGACGGAACTGGTGCTGATCGGGATGAAGAGCTACACCGCCTCCTTCGCCGGGCTGGACGAGATCTTCGAGTTCATCAGCTACGGGCCGACCGGCAAGGACGGGAAGCAGAAGATCAAGGACCCGTTCGAGGGACTGTCCGGATGACGGGCGGGCGTCGGGCATCGTGGCTGGCGGTGGTGGGGCTGGCGGGTCTTATGGCGGCCCAGTCGTCGCCCGCGCCGTCGGCGGCCCCCCCCGCCGACAGGGCCGGGGGAGCCGCCACCGATGCGCCCGCGCCGCCCACCGACGAGCAGTGGAAGCTGGCCGTCGCCGCGGCGAGAAAGGTGGCCCTGGACCCCGCCGAGCCCGACGAGTATCGCGCCAACGCCGTGATCGCCTACGCCAAGATGCAGGCGCATCGGGGGCAGGTCGCCGAGGCCCTGAAGGTCTGCCGGCAGGTCTTCGACAACCCGACCAACCCGCCGGTGGCGACGGCGGCGATCAAGGCGGGCTGCTTCCTCCGGCGGCACGCCGACGGTCAGATGGGCGGCCCGGGAGCGCTGATCGCCCAGTGGGAGCGGACGGCCAAGGGGGGCGCGTCGCGGCAGGCGCTGAACACCGCCCGCACCGACCTGAATCGCATGCGGGCGGCGCTGATGAGCCTGGCGGGCAGGCGGCCGGTCCCGCCCGCGCGGTTCCCCGACATGCCCGCCTGGGGTCGCCGGCGGGGCCAGGACCCCCCGCACGCGCTGAACTTCTCCCGTCCCAAGGTCGATCCCCCCGGCTACATCCTCCCGCGCAAGGACGCCGGCCCCGCCGCCCTGGCCGTCAGCCCGCCCGAGATCAAGCCCCCGTCCTGGCTGACGACCGAGGACGCCCGGCGGGACCCGCTGAACGTCAAGCTCCCGGTCTACGAGTCGCCGAGGTGGTACCCGGCCCGCGACGGGCGGACCGGCATTCCCGCCGCGCTCAACCTCAGCCTGCCGACCTACTCGCCCCCGAGCTGGGTCGCCCGGGTCTCCTTCCCCCTGCTGAAGCCTGCCAAGAAGTAGTCCTCGATTTCGGATTTCTGATTTACTATTGTCGATTTCAGCATCCGTCGCGCGTCTCCAGGCGGATGCGTCGACGGGCGTCCGTGGCCGGGGTCCCCCGCAGGCTCCGGGCAACCGAACGCAACGGCGGGTCGTGCGCCGGATCGAACGAGTGCTGCCACGGCACACGCCGTCCGTCCCGTCCTTGGTTTCCATCGACCCTCCCGACCCCAAACGGCCGCCCCGAGCAGGGCAGTGGCCTGTGCCCCTTCCCGCGTTTGCCGTTCATTGCCTTCCGTCGCCGAACCTCAACGAAAACAGGTCGGCGTCGGACATCGTGAAGCGCAGGCGCACCGGTTTGCCGGCGAGATCCGAGAGGTCGCTGCGGCCCTTCCACGCAACCTCGCGTTCGATCTCGTCGCCGACGATGACCTCGCAGTCGCTCAGCGTCCTGCCTTCGATCGACTTGCCGCCCGCGTCCTGGATCTCCACGCGCAGGCGTCCGATGGCCGAGGTGCTGTAGTTGATCAGGAGTCGCTTGCCCGAGAAGGTGAAAGGCTTCGTGAGCAGTTCCGCCGGCTTGGGGCGGCCGTATCCGTCTCTGTCCCACGCATAGGGGGCATTGACGGAGATGAAGCCGTCGTAGCGAAGCGTGTAGCGCGCCAGGTGATTGGACCCATAGCCCAGTTCCTTGGCCACGTACAGCGAGAGATGCGTGTCGCTGTCGGGAGTGGGCACAATGCCCCAGGCCGCGTAATGAGAACGGGTGGTCCAGGCCTTCAGACCCAGGCCCGGCCGGATGAACGCTTCCAGGAAGGTCCGATCGTATCGGTTTCCGCCCCGGCTGGTCAGGAGCACGGTCTCGTTGAAGCCCGACGCCTTGGCGTAGGCGTCCGCCACCCCGGAGGCCTTCCTTTGCTCGGCGGTCAGGGCGGATCGCCCGGCCATGAAGCGGGAGGCCAGCGCAACGTAGACGTGCGGCGCCCGGAAGTACGGCGTCGTGGCGTTCGTGTATATGTCTCCCGTTATCCACTTCTTTCGGGCGAAATCGTTGAGGTCCTTCCATCGTTCCGCCGGGGCCGCGCCCATGACCGTCGGCGCCGTCCAGGTCAGGAAGTCCCGGCTGGTCGACCGCGAGACCCATCTCCCCGGACCCGTCCGAAAGTAGAAGACGTAGCATCCCTCGTGTTCCGAATAGAAGCCGACATTGTGCGAATCGAAGGCGCCTTTTATGTCGGCGGGCTTGTCACGCAGCAGCTTCCAATGAAGACCGTCGCCCGACGACATGAGGTGAGGCCGGGTCCATGCGCCCCTGAAGGCAAACGCCTTGTATCTGGCCGAGGGGGGGACGCCCGGCTTCGTGTCGATGAAGGGCGCCAGGCGCCCTTGCTGCCCCTTGATGAAGGGCCAAACGATGCGATTGGTCTTCCACGTCTTGCCGGTCTTCTTGTCTTTGAATGGCGCGTCGTCGAAGGCCGGGCGGACCCAACGGATGCCGTCCGCGCTCTCGGC
>Ga0180432_10011436_pt1 | contig 10444 bp, 9 predicted proteins | sample SS_ome_10_FD_132414 | JGI IMG/M metagenome (GOLD analysis project Ga0180432, IMG submission 132414) | Hypersaline lake sediment archaeal communities from the Salton Sea, California, USA - SS_1_MS_2 metaG | ecosystem: Environmental > Aquatic > Non-marine Saline and Alkaline > Hypersaline >...
ACGTATCCCAGTATCGCACCGGAGTCATCCAGGACGGTCGACGAGTGGACCTGCAACACCCGCTGACCAATGCTCACGTCTTCTACCGGTGTCTCGATGCTACAGATTGAGGAGACTCGGCGCATCGACTCCTCATCCTCCAGTCCGGTGATGATTCGGCCAATCACCCGCTCAGCGGGTACACCCGTCATCTGCTCCAGCGCAGGATTCATGGCCGTCACACGGCCGGTCCGATCGAACATGATCAGCCCGTCGGCCATGCTCTGAATGATCGCTTCCACCCGGCGCTTCTCCGCAATGAGACTCTCCACCAAGCGGGCTTGCTCCAAGGCCACTGCCGCCTGACGGCCCAGAGTGGTCAGCAGCCGCACCTCATCGGGGCCAAACGCACTCGTCGCCACGCTGTTGACGCTTAGAGTACCGATATCTCGATCACCAACGAAGAGAGGGGACACCAGCAAAGAGAGCAGACCGTCCCGGGATCCCAGTCTCAGAAAGCGCGGATCCGATCTCACGTCCGGCACGAGGATGGTCTCGCGAGTGCGGAGCGCGCAACCGGCGATGCCCTGCCCCACCGGAATGCCGGAGTCGGCGAGCTGGGCCGGGTCGGGATCAGAGGAGTAGCGAGGTAGTAGACGAGCGCCTTCATCTCCGATCAGGTGAATCACGCACTTGTTGGCCAGTGGAATCAGCCGAATCACAGAGTCGACTACCAGCTGTAGCAATCGGTCGGTTTGCAGCGACTCAGTCATCCCACGGCTCAAGTCCAGCAGTGCCTCGCTCTCGCTCAGCCGGCGTCTGGTCTCGTCCAGCAGTCCCGCATTCGCGAGCGCCGCAGCGGCTTGCCCTCCCAGAACGGTGAGGAACTCGCTGTCCGCTGCGCTGAAGGGTCGTTCTCCCTGCTTCTTGACCAGCACCAGAGCACCTTTGAGAAGCCCTCCAGAACGAAGCGGAAGCGCCAGCAGCGAGGAAGCCCCCAGAGCCTCCATTGTCTGCCCATAGGACCCCTGCAGCCCTTCGCCACTCTCTACAAGAGTAGCCTCCCCTGCATTCACTATGTCAGGGACCAGGGGCCCAAGGATGCCCACTACGTCTTCACCCTCCGTGACCATTCCGGTCGCCGCCGCAATACCGTACTGACCGGCCGGGTCCTCCTGCAGCATAAGGGCCACCCCGCTCGCGCCGGTTCCGCTCTGGCTCACCCGCACGATGCTCCCCAGTAGGCTCTCGAGATCGGTGGACTGCATGAACTGCCGGCTGATCTCGAAGAGTGGGATGAGAGCCTCCAGACGAAACGTCTCACGAGCCAGCCTCCTGCGAGCCAGCGCATTGCCAACCACGGTTTCCAGCTGGCTCTCGTCAAACGGCTTGACGATGAAACCCTGGGCTCCCCTGCTCAGTGCCTGGATACTCATCTCCAGCGTGCCGTAAGCGGTGATCATGACGATGCCGAGCGCCGGGTCGATCTCATGGACGTGGTCGATCAGCGTGAAGCCATCGATCTCCGGCATTACGATGTCTGCCAGAACAAGATCGAATGAGCCCTCGCGCACCAGGTCCAGCGCCCTGCCCGCCTGGGATACCCCCTCTGCCGCATAGCCCGCGTCCCGCAATAAACTGGTACAGACCTCGACCACAGAGGCGTCGTCATCCACGACTAGCACTCGTTCCATGGAACCCAGCCTTTCCAGCCGTAGGACCACCGGGAATCGGACCTGCACTCTGCAGGTGCAGGACGACTCGACGGCGCAAAAGGGCCGCCGCGCATACGCCGAATGCTGTGATGCAGAAATGGCCCCCGTCACGAGCTTGGCATTCTGTCCCTGACGGTAGGATGTTACCATAAGGACTTGTCATTGTCAACCCTGTCACAGTCCGTGTCATTTAAACTTCAAAAGTGAACCAGCCATGATAGACTCCCCGGAAAGCAATAGAGGAGGAGCGAATGGATCAGCTATACAAGCGATTCAGCACCGGTCATCCGAGCGTCTCCGTGGCACGGTGCGACCGAGACGGACCAGCGAGTTCCGGCGAAGACACACCTCGTGAGACGCGTGTGCCCGACAGGACTGGCGATCTACTGGGCCCGCAGCCCCCTACGGCCAGGAGCGCAGTTGCTTCGCCCGGCTGGACAGGATGCCGTTTGCCGCTTCTCAGCTAGCCGGCACGTCAAACCAGGGGCCGCAAACCCACAGGCCCTGTGATTGACAGTCAAGGCACAAGACATATCTGCTATTGTACTATTGACAGATTGCACCTAGTGTCGTATACTCTGAGTGTGTGAGTGACGGTGTTTCGAACACTCACGCCAGGGAGAGAAACCGATGAGAAGACGGCAGCGGTCCCGGCGAGGTCGAGGACCGGCCCGCAGGGCGGTGAGGATTCTGGAGCCCACGCTACTGCTGCTCTTGCACTACGGTCCCGCCCACGGCTACACTCTTCTGAGACAGTTGAAGGAGTTCGGTCTGGCAGACGTAGACTCGAGCGTAGGCTACCGAACCTTACGCGACATGGAAGACAACGGATGGGTGACATCGACCTGGGATGAGGAGGGGGCGCAAGGTCCACCGCGACGCGTGTACAGCATCACCGCGCAGGGGGACCAAGTGCTTGCTCGACATACACAGGGTCTGCAAGAGATGCGCGGGATGATCGATCGCGTATTGGAAGCGTACCACCATCACATGGAGGAGGGCGAAGGCGAGCACCATTCGGGCATCTTGGAAGCGCCCGCAACGGAGAGCTCCGAGTCTCCACATAGCAAACACGCATCGTCGGATGGCGTTGGTGGCGAATAGCGATTCGATGCGCTGCATCCTAGCGCGATCTGGTCACATGACGAGAGAAGAGGAAGAATATGATCACGACTGAACAGGTGCTGAGCGCGTTACGCCAGGTAGTGCACCCTGAATTGAAGCGCGACCTGGTCGAACTGGGGATGATCAGGGACGTGGCGGTCGAGGAGGACCGAGCTACGTTCACCCTGGTAGTGCCCTTCAAGGAGATTCCCATCAAGGACGATCTGGTAGAGAGCGTCCGGGAGGCAGTGGCAGCACTCGACCCCGGCATCGAAGTAGAGGTGCGAGTGGCGGAAATGAGCCAGCAGGAGCGCGCTGCCTTCATGACCGCGGCCGATGGTGGTCCGAAGTCAGCGCAGTCCGTCAACAGGATCGAACACGTGGTGGCCGTCCTGAGCGGCAAGGGGGGCGTTGGGAAGTCTTCCGTGGCAGCTCTCCTGGCGGTGGCTCTGCACCGGCGCGGGAAGCGCGTCGGTGTGCTCGACGCCGATATCACCGGGCCAAGCATCCCCAAGATGTTCGGCCTTCACAAAGCACCATCAATGGGGCCGATGGGCATTCTCCCAGCTCAGACCAAAACGGGCATTGAGGTCATGTCCATCAATCTGCTGCTCTCCAAGGAGGATGAAGCCGTCATCTGGCGTGGCCCGCTCATCGGCGGCGCCATCAAACAGTTCTGGTCCGAGGTGGTGTGGGGCGAACTCGACTACCTGATTGTGGACCTTCCGCCAGGAACCTCCGACGCCTCGCTGACGGTGATGCAGTCCATTCCGCTCAACGGGATCGTGCTGGTCACTTCACCACAGGATCTGGCAGGGATGGTGGTACGCAAGGCCGCCCGCATGGCCGAGCACATGGGCGCCCCCATACTCGGGATAGTGGAGAACATGAGTCACATCACTTGCCCCAAGTGTGGGGAGAAGATCGAGGTCTTCGGTCCGAGCCAGGCGTTGAACACGACGGCACAGCTCGGGCTACCGCTCCTTGGGCGACTGCCACTCGATCCCGAACTGGCCCGCCGCTGCGACGCAGGGGACATCGAAACGTACGCCGCGGAATCGTTCGAGCCAATCGCCGAAGACGTGTCTCAGCGACTGGCAAAGACGAAGAGAGCGCCAAGTTCCTAGAGATCAAGACCCGGCCAGCCTGGCGCTCGTGCCCCGTGCACCGAGCGTCAGGTGCCGTAGGGGCAGATCCTTCGAACTCATGAGCGCGACTCTGGAGAAGAAAGGCTGCTCATCTCCTTGAGGGATGCGACAAGCGCCGAGGAGACGTACGGCGCGGGCCCGCATCTGGATCTCGACAGAAGGCACCACATAGCCGAGGGGGATGGGTTCCCAACTTCGACGAGTGATGCCAATCGGTGGTGTGCACACAGCAACACTTGGATCTGACCCTTCATGCCTCCAAATAGCTGGCTCCATATCCCTATCTGGACTGGTGAGACAAGCTACCGCGGAAGGAGGACCAGACATGAGTGAACGGGCAATCGTCATCGGCGGATGTGCGGCGGGAATGAGCGCAGCGTCCAAGGCGCGACGCACGAAGCCCGACCTGGGTATCGTGGTCTACGAGAAGACGGGCTTCGTGTCGTACGGCGAGTGTGGGCTGCCCTACTACGTTTCAGGCCTGGTGGATGACCACAACAAGCTCGTAGCGCGCACGCCCGAGCAGTTCGCCACCCGCGGAATCCAAGTACACCTGCACCACCTGGTCACCGAAGTAGACTCGAAGAATCACCGCGTGCGAGTGGCCAATCTCAATGCCGGCGACACTCGGTACGAGAACTACGACAAGCTGGTCATCGCCACCGGCGGAAGGCCGGCCTTGTTGCCCGGGTTCTCCCTTGGTGACCTGAGCGGCGTATTCGTCGTGCGCGCACTCGAGGACGGCATTGCGATACGCGAGTTCGTCCAGCGCGAGAGACCAAAGCGCGCCGTGGTCGTCGGCGCAGGCTACATCGGCCTCGAGATGGCGGAGAGTTTCCACGTGCTTGGGCTGGAGACCACGGTCATCGGACGACCACCGCAGGTGCTCAAGCGATTCGACCCCGACGTGGCGATCTTCGTACAGGAGGCACTGGAAAAGAGGGGCGTACGATTCTCGCTGGGCGACGAGGTGCAGGCACTGAAGGGTAGTCCGGAGGGACGAGTGCGAGCGGTCATCTCCACGAGCGGAACCTTCGAGGCCGACCTCGTCCTTCTGGCGTCAGGCGTGCTTCCCAACGTGGCCCTGGCCAAGGAGGCAGGCGTGGCCTTGGGCGAAACGGGAGCCATTGCCACCGACGCCCGGATGCGCACCAACCGGCCCGACGTCTTCGCTGCAGGTGATTGCGCCGAGGCCTACCATCGCATCACCGGGCGTGGCACCTACATCCCCCTGGGCACCACAGCCAACAAGCAGGGACGCGTGGCCGGCACGAACGTGGGCGGTGGCCAGGCCGAATTCAAAGGCATTGTGGGTACGGCCATCACCAAGATCTTCGACCTTTGCGCGGCCCTCACGGGCCTGTCGGAGAAGGAGGCGCGAGCTCTCGGCTACAGGTTCAAGGCCACGATGATCAAGGCCTCCAGCCGTGCCCACTACTATCCGGGCGGTGAACCTGTGCACGTCAAGCTGGTGGTGGAAGAGGGCAGCGGGCGCTTGCTGGGAGGACAGATCGTGGGCAGCCAGGGGACCGGCTCTCGAATCGACGTGCTGGCAACAGCCCTACAGAAGGAGATGACCGTCGAGGAGCTATCGAGGCTAGACCTGGCCTACGTGCCGCCCATGTCACCGGTTTGGGATCCGCTGCTGGTCGCCGCCAACGTGGCCTCGAAATGAGTACAGGCATCAGACTCAGAGAGTAACGGTCTACGTTGATGTCCAGACGTGTTCTTGGCGCAGGACCTGCGTCGGAATTCGGTCGCAAGGGACAACGGTGAAGGTGCCGTGATCGATTGCCAGGCAAGAGGTAACAGTCCAAGTGCGTTGTTTGCCACGAGCAATCGCAGTCACGCGGAAGCTCACGCCGCTTCCTGCGCAATCGAGGAGTACGCCTGCTATTAGGAGAGTATGAGCCACTCGATACCACAGCGTGGGCACTCGTCGAGCGATTGTCCTGCTCAGGGCCCTGGCTCGAGGGCCGTCTCCTTGGTACCCAAGTCTCGCTGAGAGGCGTTCGAGAGACGCCACGCAGGCTTCTGCTGCAGGGGAACGCAACCAGGGCTTCGCTCACGGAGACGTCGGCATCTACCACCATCCCAAGTACAAGAGCGAGAGGAGAACCAATGTTCCCACTGCTGTTTGAATCGGGTTCGATCGGGATGATGCCGCTGAAGAACAGGATCGTCATGGCCCCGATCTCCACCAACCTAGCTGGCGACGACGGGACGGTGAGCGAAGAGCTGATCTTCCACTACGCCGAGCGGGCCAGAGGCGGAGTGGGGCTGATCATCGTGGAAAACGTCTGCATCAGCTACCCACTGGCGCGCCACGGTGCCGCCGAACCGCGCATTGATGACGACGCGTTCATCCCCGGCCTGACCCACCTCACGGACGAGATCCATCGGGGCGGTGCGAAGGCTTCTGTGGAACTCACCCATCCGGGAATGAACGCCGGCCTGCGCTACACAGGGGGAGAGACACCCATAGCACCTTCCGCTGTGCCTCGATTCAAAGACGGCCTGATTCCGCGGGCACTCTCGCACGAGGAGACCGCGGAGGTGATCGGGGAATACGTCGAAGCGGCGCACCGTGCCAAGCAAGCCGGGTTTGATGCGGTGGAGCTGCAGGCTTGCCACGGCCTGCTCATTAACCAGTTTCTTTCTCCTCTCACCAATCAGCGCCAAGACGAATACGGCGGCAGCCGTGAGAACCGGATCCGCTTCCTGGTGGAGATCGTGGAGGGAATCAAACGTCACGTGGACGCGGATTTCCCGGTCATGGTGCGTCTGGTCGCCGAAGATCTGCTGGATGGGGGGCTTACGCTGGAGGATGGGCGGTGGTTTGCTCAGCGGCTGGAGCAATCGGGGGCAGATTCCATCCACCCCGACTTCGGTCTCGGGGACAAGGAGAAACGCCTGGAACCCATGTCCTACCCTCAAGCCTGGCGGGTCTACTTGCCCGAGGCAATCAAGACGGCAGTCTCCATTCCGGTGATCGCCGTAGGGGTGATACGCGAACCCCAGGTGGCCGAGGGAATCCTGGAAGCAGGGCAAGCCGACTTCGTCGCTCTCGGGAGGGGACTCATAGCCGATCCAGAGTGGCCCAATAAGGCGCGGGAAGGCGAAGAGAGAGCAATTCGGCGATGCATTAGCTGCAACGAGTGCGTGGTCGCCCGTCACGTCAAGGATGCTGCTTTGCGTTGCTCGCTCAACGCAACTGTTGGGCGGAGCCCAGAGACGTGCCGACTCGAACCGGCACCGTCCCCCAAGCGAGTGTTGATCATCGGCGGCGGCCCGGCGGGCATGGAGGCTGCGCGGGTTTCGGCTTTGCGCGGACATCGAGTGACTCTCTACGAGCAGCAATCCCACCTGGGTGGCAAGGCTAACATCGCTGCCAAACCACCGGGGAAGGAGAAGTTCAGGTGGATTGCGGAGTACTTCGCCCACGAACTACACCGCTTGGGGGTGGAGATCCATCTGGAGGAACCGGTGGACGCGAAGACGACACGGGCACTCAACCCAGACGTGGTGATCGTTGCCACGGGCTCAGTTCCCGCTGCGGTCGACATCCCTACGAGCCCGGCGAGACTGGCACAGGAGCTTCAGGATCTCGATCCGATCGTCATCGGCGATGCCGTTCGGCCACGCAAGATCATCAATGCCATTGCAGAGGGATACAGGGCAGCCAAGAGCATCTGACAAGCCGCGATCCAGCCAACCCAAAAGGAGGGAAGACACCAAGAAGATAGGGATCACACCAGCCTCGAGCGATGGCAAGAGGATCATCTCAGATCACACGGGGCGGCACAAGGCTTCCGCATCCTTGATCTATAGGAAGACAGTCAGCTGACCTTCCAAGGAATACGCAAGAACCCGTAGCGCGAGGAGACCGAGACCGGGCGTGGCAGCGCCTGGAGAGTGATTGCGACGGCGGAGGTTCTCGCCGATTGTCGTTCAGCCTTGGGCAGATTCAGCAGCCCCGGCCTTGCCACAATGGGCGCCAACGCAGATAGCAGGCTAGCCCAACCAGCTCGTCTGTCTCGTGGTTGCGGCCCGAGCGACCCTACAAGAAGGCAGCAGCAGTCTCGGCCCAACCAGACCAACGCTCAGGTTCTACCCGGTACGGTTTGACAGCTCTCGTGGGGAGGATCAAGCATACATGATTGGCCAAGCAATCAAGAAGCTCCGCGACTTCGTTGGCAGACAGAAACACAACTATCGGGTGGGTGCGGCGCGCTCCGCCGGAAACAGCTTTCTGATGCGCCTCACCAGTCAGTACGCCGCGATATACACCGTGGGACTGGGAGCCGATTCCGTACAACTGGGGTCTCTCAGCAGCGTGAGCAGCGCGATCAGCGCCCTGATCTCCACACCCGTCGGCTGGTTGATGGATCGCCACGGCATCAGGCGGCTCTTTCTGTTGGCAATGGCTCTGACGGCCGGAAGCAGTCTGCTCTACGCGCTAGCCCATGATTGGCGCTTTCTCGTTGGGGCGGCCATCCTTGCTTCCATGGCCATGAGGTTGAGCGGCACGGGGTGCAGGGTGATCTGCGCCGACTCGGTACAGAGCAGAGATCGGGTAACCGCGCAGAACGTCTGCGGCACTCTGGCTTCCATAGCCGGCATGATCGCGCCACTGATCGCCGCCTACCTGGTGACCTTCTTCGGGGGGATGACGGTTCAAGGCATTCGGCCACTGTACTATCTCCAGTTCGGGGGATACGTACTTCTCTTCCTCCTCGTGGCTCACCAGCTTCGGGAACCTCAACTGGAGCGGCTCGCCGGTGCCGGTACCGGACTTGGCTTTCTCGCCGATTTCGGTCTTCTCTTCAAGGGCCGGAGTGACCTTGGACGCTGGATTGCGATTTCGGCTCTGACTTCGCTGCCAATGGCCATGTTCTGACCATTCGTACAGCTTTACGCCCACGAGATCAAGGGGGCAGATCCATATCTGCTGGGCGTAATGGCTACCGCTACAGTTGTAGCGACACTCTTTACAGGGATTCCACTGGGTAGGCTGGCGGACAGAATCGGCCGCAAGCGTGTCATCTATTGGCTCACACCGGTATGGTATGCTTCCAACCTTCTGCTCGCTTTCGCTCCTGGTCCGAGTGCGCTGGTGTTATCGGCGGCGCTCTTGGTTTCCTACAACATCTCAGTTGCGACGACCAGCGCCATGACCTTGGAGATCGTGCCACTCGAGCAGCAGGGAAGACTGGGGGGGCTGCTGGGGCTCGTCACGGGATTGGTCTCAATCCCCGCCCCTCTTCTGGGAGGACTCGTGTGGAGAGCAGTGGGGCCCATCTGGGTCTTTCTCATTCCCATAGTGTTGGATCTCTTGGTCCGGATTCCCCTTCTGGCGACGGTCCCGGAGACGTTGAGAACCGAACATGTAGAGGGATAGCGAGATGACGGATCCCGACGTTCCCTGCACTCCAGAAGCCTCAGACAGCATACCCACCACCGCGGTGAACGAGAGCCTGAAGCCGCTCGCCGCACTTCCCGATCGCGAGGGGCACTCCTGCTGGATCAGCGGCTGCGCGACCAGAGGGGGAACGGAAGGCACGTCGACAACGAGCAGGCAAAGCGCAGCATAGCCCAGTCTTCAGGGAGGCAGAGCGGTCATGTGGGAAGATACTCCCTGAGCAGTATGGGGAAAGGGATGCGAGATGAAGAAGATCGCGCTCTGTGGCAAGGGTGGCAGTGGGAAGAGCACCGTGGTTGCCCTCATGGGCAACGGCTTGCGAAACAGAGGATACCGAGTGTTGGTTGTTGACTGCGACGAATCGAACCCAGGGCTGCATCGAATGCTCGGCTTCGCACAGAGGCCCGAGCCCCTGCTCGACCTTGTGGGCGGGAAGAAGAGAGTATTCCAAGCCTTCTCAGAGGCGGCGGAGACCCCGAAGAGCATTCTGACCCAGCAACAGATACAGACCGGAGACCTGCCCGTCGAGTACCGAGTGACCAGGGATGGCATCACGCTGGTGTGCGTGGGCAAGATCCTTCAGTCGCTGGAAGGCTGCGCATGTCCTATGGGCGCTCTGAGCCGAGAGTTTCTGAAGAGGGTCTCCCCGGAAGAGGATGAGATTGTCCTTGTCGACATGGAGGCCGGCGTAGAGCATTTCGGCAGAGGGGTCGAGACGAGCCTGGATTGCGTGCTCGCCGTGACTGAGCCGTCTTTCGATTCACTGGCGCTCGCAGAGAGAATCCACGCCCTCGCCGCCGAGGTCGATATCGAGAACACCTGGGCGATCCTCAACAAGATCACATCCGAGGAGCTCGCTTCGAGACTGAGACAGCAATTGGAGCAAAGGGGTATCCCCATCATCGGATCCATTGGCTATCATCCGGAGGTCCTCCAGGCCGGGCTAGAAGGACAGCCAATCCGTTGCACTGAGGTCGAAGGTGACATCGACGCACTATTGGATCAACTACTCTAGGGGGCGACTGTGTGCCTAGCTACTGTCTACGTGGAGAGTGACGGCCAGAAGAGAGAGGTGA
>Ga0180432_10011437_pt1 | contig 10444 bp, 7 predicted proteins | sample SS_ome_10_FD_132414 | JGI IMG/M metagenome (GOLD analysis project Ga0180432, IMG submission 132414) | Hypersaline lake sediment archaeal communities from the Salton Sea, California, USA - SS_1_MS_2 metaG | ecosystem: Environmental > Aquatic > Non-marine Saline and Alkaline > Hypersaline >...
CTGTCGCCCCCGATCAGCGTCCAGTCGGAACTGATCGGGCCCGGGAAGTATTTGCCCGGCGCGCCGCTTTGTCCGGGCGGCGGGTTGTATTCGTTCATGGACAACACGATTCCCCCGATAGGAACGCTCTACATGACATGCTCGTTGGCAGAGTCAAATGGACACGTGCCCGACGAGTATAGTCAGTGGTAATGGGGTTGACAGGGGCCGCGCCGGACCGGGATCTGGAGGGTTTCCGCACGGCGCGGCCCCGCTTCCCCAGCGGGTCGGGTTCAGGTTTGCACACCACATGGGCACTGGCCGGCTGACACCTGATTCCTGATCCGGGCGAGACGTTGTCAGCCTGCGGCTTGGCGGTGGAGCGAGGCGAGGGTCCGGAAAAGGTAGGCGGCGAGGTCCATGCAGTTGTTGGACCAGTTGTAAAAGAATTGCCGGACATCGAGGTCGGGGGAGGCGAAGCAGATGAGGCCGGAGAGGAGGAGGGCATTGGCGAGGTAGATGATGGTCAGGGAGAAGAAGGTGCCGTTCTCCCTCAGGTCCGGCTGGTCACGCTGGATGATCCAAAGGGTCCAGAGGAGGTGAAAGCCCCAAGTGGCGCCGAGCAAGGCGAAGAGGAGTTGCTGGCGGCAGGGGAAGGGGACAAGACGCCCCAGAACCGCCATCACCCCCAGCGTCACCACCGACCAGAAAGGGATGAAATAGGGCGACAGCGCGATCAGGAAGTTGGACTTGTTGGTCACGACGTGGCCCCCGTCGAGGCCGACGCGGAATCCGGTCACCCGCCCGAGGCACAGGTAGACGAACGCGGCGTGAGTGAGTTCGTGCCCCAAAACGTAGAAAAAGAGGAAAAGAGGCTGCACAAGTCCGGTGAAAAACCAGCCGGCACTCAGCACCAGGCCCACCACAAAATAAAGGAAGGACTCCTCGCGCCAGAACCGGCCCCAGAACGAGACGCCTTCCGCGTCAGGAAGGGCCGGATCGAAGAGCGTCACGGTAGTGATGGCGCACAGCGGAAGCAACGCCAGGCCCACCAGGCCGCGCAGCCCCCGGCCCAGCCAGCTGAGCTCCTCCGGCGGGGAGGCGTGGGTTTCGGCAATGGCAGACTGCACGGAGGTCAGACCCCGGCGTCTCCAAGTGCGTTGATTCGACAGGCGTCGGGCCCGGCGGCTCGCCTTGCGAAGGGCCTCCGCAAACGAAGGGCGCTCCAACCGCTGGTTCCCCCCCAGCGATCCGCGCTTCAAATACAGCCTCTTCCGCGCACCAGCCACGTGCGCTTCAGAATACAGTAAAGTCAGGAAATGTTAAACAAATATGGCTCAGGCGCTCTTGGCGGACGGTCGCCGGGGTCAACCGGCCGTCGACGTCCGTAAGGGGACCGTCCGGTAAGGGGACAGGTCATTTATGGAAAACACAGGGCTTGCACTTGCTGTTCACGCGAGTATCATCCCTGCATGCGCCGACGCCGACAGCTCGCCCCGTGGCACCGCAAGGACCTGGAAACAAGCAGCCTGGACCCGACGGAGGAGGGCGTGGCGGAGGCCTTGGCGGCTCTGGAGGGGAAGGCCGCGATTTACCACTGCCTTTCGCGGGTGGTGGACGGCAACCGGGTGCTCAAGGACGAGGAAAAAGACATGTTCGTGAGCCTGATGCGGCGCTACGAGGCCTTTAGCCAGGTGCATGTGCTGACCCACTGTGTGATGTCGAACCATTTCCACATCCTGGTGGAAGTGCCGGCGCCCCCTGAGGATCTCGGGTCCTCCTGGTCCGATGAGCGTTTGCTGGAGCACTTGGAGCTGATCTACAAGCCGTCGGAGGTGGCGGAACTCCGCTGGGAGTTGGACCGGTTGCGGCAGCTGGGCAACGAGGAGGCCGCCGAGCGATTGCGCGCCCGTTTCTTCCGGCGGATGTGGGATCTCTCGGAGTTCATGAAGATCGTGAAGCAATGCTTCACGCAATGGTTCAATCGCAAGCATGGCCGGCGCGGAGTGCTGTGGGAGGACCGCTTCCAGAGCGAACTGGTCGAAGAAGGGCACGCCGCGCGCCGGGTGGCGGCCTACATTGATCTCAACCCGGTGCGGGCCGGTCTGGTGGCCGATCCGAAGGATTGGCGGTGGAGTGGCTACGGCGAAGCGGTGGCCGGCAAGGCGGTGGCGCGGCAGGGCTTGCAGCGGGTTCTCTTTGAGGAAGCCGCGACGCGCATGAGCGAGGAGCGGGCGGCGCGGGAGGTGGCCGACGAGTCGCAGGTGCTGCGGGACTACCGCATGGCCTTGTTTGCCGACGGGGAAGAGCATCCGCGTGACGAGCGAAAGAAGCGGGTTGGGATCGCGCGGGAGCGGGTGGAGAAGGTTCTGGCCAGCGGCGGACGCCTGAGCGAGGCCGACCTGCTGCTCTGCCGGACCCGGTATTTCATCGACGGCGTTGTCATCGGCAGTGAGCGCTTTGTGAATCACGTCTTTGCACTGATGCGGGAGCATTTTGGGCCACGACGAACGACCGGAGCGCGTCGAATACGTCGGGTCGACAGCGTGCTCTGCACGTTGCGCGACCTGCACAAAGACGCCCTGGGGTGCGGGCGGGCTACGTAGCGCCCGCGCCGCGGAACCGGAACGGTACGACCAGCGGGGACCGGGTTGCTGCGCCCGCTGAGTGGAAAGGTGCGGCCTTCCTGCGGCTTCCCGCGGCTCCTCTTGCTCAAATGAGCCCGGCATGGGGGGTTCGGGGCCCGAAGCGGCCCGAACGCGGCGCAGCCTCGAGTCATCGAGAGTGGCCCGGGTGGTCTTTACCGGACGCGTCGGGGTCGAAGGCTCCCGAGGCCCAGGTCAGTGATCGACGGGGCAGGCTGCCGCAAGTAAATGACCCGTCCCTTTATCTGTTGGTCCCTTTGTCCGGTCGTCCCTTTGTCTCACCGGCGCTGCGCCGCCTGGCTGTCGAAACGGATCGAATCGCAGGCGATTCCGCCATTCGGCTGACCGGGGCATGAAATAGATGACCCGTCCTGAAATAGATGACCTGTCCCTTTGTCTCCGGTCCCTTTGTCTCCGCTGCCTGTAGCTGGTGCCCCCCGTGATGACGAGGGTGAATGCGTCGGCGCCCGCAAGCCGAATCGCCCCGCCATCGGCGGACAACGTGCCGCCGTGTTGGAGCACGCGGCACTGTGTCTCGTAGGCGAGTCCGTTGTCGAGGGCCCCGGCGCAGGTGATGGTCGCGCCGGCGGCGGTTGGCGCGGCCTGATGGGCGACCTTGAAGGAGATGCGCGGCGAGTAGACGCCGGGTTTGTCGGCGGTGAAGCGGACGATCAGGACGCCGTGCGGGTTGCTGCACAATGACTCGCGTTCGTATGTGACGCCCGCCGCGGAGTAGCGCACGCGGTGGACGGCCTGCGCGATGTCCAGCCTGCGGTAGTAGTTGGTTGCGGCGCGGGCGGCGGCGGTGCCGCAGGATGCTAATTTTCCTTTTTTCTCTGCATCGGGATTTCCCGCAGGATGCGGAGGGTGTCGCCTGCGTCTTCGAGTTCGAAGAGGCGGGCGCGGATGCCTCCTCCCTCGTTTGGTTGGTGGACCGGCATGACGAGCCGGTCGTCGAAGGTCTTGAAGAGCATGCCATGGCCGCCGTCGATCGACAGCAGGGGTTCGTCGATCTGCTTCCACGGTCCGGCCACCTTGCCGCTGGTGGAGCGGGCGATGCCGACCGTGTAGGTGTGCCCTTTGCTGAAGCTTGACCAGATCATGAGGAGCCGCCCGGTTTTGGTTCGGTAGAGGAAGGGTCCGTCGGTGACGTAGGCGTTCTTGTCGAAGAACATCGGGACCACCCACTTCGCCTCGCTGGCCCGGAAGAGGGTGTGGGGCTTCCCCGCCACGCCGGAGAGGTCGTCCTTGAGACGCAGCAACTCCATGGTGCCGTCCTTGACCTGCACCCACTCGTGGCAGAAGACGAGGTAGGGGACGCCGTCCTCGACCCACAGGGTTCCGTCCAGTGCGAGCCAGTCTTCCGGGGTGTGGGGTTTGTTGGCGAACGGCTTGAACGGACCCTCGGGGGAATCCGCCACCACGATCTGGACGGCTCGTTTTCCGCTCTCCGAGTTGAAGGTAGCGAACACGTAGTATTTGTTTCGGTAGCGGTGCATTTCCGGCGCCCACACGCCCTTGTCGGCCCAGAATTCGTCCGGGTAGTGGAACACCGGCTTGGGGCCCTTCCAGTGTTCGAGGTTCCGGCTGGTGTAGACTCCCACGCCCGGACGCGTGCCCCCGCCTTCGATGGGCACCGCCATCTTGTCCACCATGTAGTAGGTCTTTGTTTCGGCGACCGGCAGGATGAACGGATCGCGGATCCAAAGGTCGGCCCGGAGGCGGGGTTCGGCGGCGTTTCCGGCGGCCGCGGCGAACAGGCAGGCCGCGGCGGCGAACAAGTTGATCCTCATCATCGCGTGTGGGTTCATGGGCGTCGGTCACTGGTCTTGTGAGACCGCCCTGCCGGCGTGGAAACGGTTGTCCGATGCGACGGTCACGGAGTCGGCCGGGGACTCATCGAGGCGGACAAAACTTGCCGCGGTCCCCAGCGAACGGCAGTCGCGGACCACGGCGTCCTGCACCTGCCGCAGGCGGATCACGGCCTCTCCGTTGAAGTTCTTGCCACACCGCAGTCCGGCCAGTTCGAGGTCTTGCACATTCTGGCAGAGCACGGCCGGCCTTGCCTCCGGCCTGGCGGCTTCGAAGCGGACGTTGGAGAGCGACAGGCCGCGCACATGGCGGGCGAAAATGGTCGTATAGGGGACCCGCTTGCCGAGCACCCAGAACTCCGGGCGCTGTCCGACGAACTCCCCGATGTCACGGATTGCCGCCAGCTCCGGTGTCCCGCCGCCGGCGACCCGCATTGAAACATCCTCGAAGGTGATTCGCTCGATGTAGTGGCCGGGCACGCCTGTGAGGACGAAGCCGGTCGGCACGGTCTCCGGCAGGCCCGTGTTGTCCACGCGGATGCCGCTGAACTGCATGTCGCTGAGCCGGTTCATGGGCGGCAACGGCTTCGGGCTGTCGACGCCGGCGCGCCAACTGTTGAAGGTCATGAAGACCGGCATCGGAACCTTGCGCATGATGAGGTTCGAGAAGATCATGTCCTCCATCACGCCGCCCTCGCTCATCTGGATCTTCAGCCCGGCGTCGTCGATGTCGTGAAAGACGCAGTTGCTCACCGTGACATCCCGCAGATCGCCCAGCGAAGAGAGGCCGATGCGGATGGCAGCCCAGCGGCTCGACATGATGCAGTTGCAGATCGTCACGTTGTGGCAGGGCTGGTCGGTGCGCGAGGCCTGCAGGCAGATTGCGTCGTCGCTCGTGTCGAAGACCACGTTGCTGACCCGCACGTCCCGGCAGCCGTCAAAATCCAGCCCGTCGCCGTTGGGGCACATGTTGCGGGTGCGGATCGACACCCCGTCGACCACGATGTCGCGGCAGAAGTTCCACGCCGAGATCCAGGAGCCCGAATTGCGCAGTTCCAGGTCGCGCAGCCGCAGCCGGCTGCATTCCACGAACCGGATCAGCATCGGCCGGTCGAGCTTCGAGTCGCCGGAGTTCGGGAAGTGGCCCTTTCCCTGCCCGTCGATGGTGCCGAGGCCGGTCAACGCGATGTTGGAGGCTCCGCGGGCGAAGATGAGGCAGCGGTTGAAGTCGCCGTAGATGCTCTTGAAGGTGTCGGTTGCATAGTCGTCATAGTCGGTGCTGCCGAGCAGGGCCGCGCTGCCGTCCACGTGCAGATCGACGTTGTCCTTGAGGTAGATCGTCCCGATGACGTAGCGCCCGCCCGAGACCAGCACGCGGCCTCCGCCGGCCGCGGTGCAAGCGTCGATGGACTTCTGCATGGCGGCGGTGTTATCCGTCTTGCCGTCGCCCACTGCGCCGAACCGGCGAATATCGTAGACTGCCGGGGATTCGGGGTTTTCGGATGGGGCGGTTTTGGGCTCCTTGTGCGGCTTCTCCGGCGGCGCGGCCGTCTCGTCTGCGCGAGCCGGACCGGCGAAGCCGCCGAGGGCGAGGAGGGTTGCCGCCGTCATGGCGCTCAATGAGGTCGTTTGCAGCATGGTCATCGCTCCGTGTATCGCGGCGTGGTTTCGTCGCAGTGAGCGGTTCTGGTTGACGGGCTTCGATCCCGCCAGGGTCCTTGAAATTCAGAAGTCGTCACAAATGAGTCAAGTTTTCCGGAAGCAGGATTGCCCTGCCTGATGCAGGATGCAAGATGCACGATGGAGGGAACACGGGGCTGCATCCTGAATCTTGCATCCTGCATCCCGGTCCGAGGCTTGCCTCGCTAAGGTCCGATCGGCGTGAGGATGAGGCGGCGCAGGTTGATTGGCGTCCATGACTTCTTTTGCGGCTGGAGGGTGATCTGCTGGCGGCCGGGTTTCGTGATGTTGAGCTTGCCCAGATCGGCGGTGGTGTATTGTCCGTAGTTGCCGGTGTTGGGGATAGCGGCTTCGGTCTTCGCCTTTCCGGCGGTGACGACAACCCGCGCGCCCTCACTCTGCGTGGCGACCACGGCGCTTACCGCGAACCTGCCCGGCTGTTTGATTTCGACCGTCCAATGCACGCCTGCTTCGGCGGCAAACCAGAAACCGAGATTGGCGTTCTCGCCGCTGCCCTCCAGTTGCGGCGGGGAAACGCCTCGCGGAGCACGAATCCCGGCCGCCAGGGCGGTCAGTGTGAGCGTGCCGTCCTCCGCCGGGCGGACGGCCGGCTTGACGACTTCCGGTTCACCCCGGACCTCCATGGCCACGACCGAAGCGATCGGTCCGGGCGCTTCGGGCGGCAGTTGCACCGCCGCTCCCTGCTCCTTCGAAGTGGTCTTCAGGGTTTTCCCACCGTCGAGCAATCGAGCGTCTGGCACCTTGTTTTGCAGTCCCGGCACGAGCAGTTCGCCGCCGTCGGACGGCCAGTTGAACACGTGCAGGTAGAGCCGGGTGCGATCGCCGGCGTCTTTCCGCGTGATGCGTCCCCATGGGACCGGTCCGATCGGGTTGGCGCGGGCGCCGTGGATCGCCTCGCCGTTGACGGCCATCCACCGGCCGATTTCCTCCAACCGCTCCATGGCCGGAGCGGGGAAGGTGCCGTCGGGCTTCGGGCCGACGTTGAGGAGGAAGTTGCCGCCCTTGCTGGCGATGTCGATCAGCTTGCGGATCAGGTCTTCGGGACTTTTCCAGCCTTGGTCGTTCTTGTTCCAGCCCCAGCAGTTGTTCATCGTCATGCAGGTTTCCCAGTCCCAGCCGGGCATGCCGCGGGCGGGGATTTCCTGTTCGGGGGTGCCGAAGTCGCCCAAGTCGCGGGTCCGCTTGCCCACCCGGTTGTTGATGATGATGTCCGGCTTGAGGGACCGCACGAAGGCGTAGAGGTCGGCGCCGCGTTCCTTCGACCATGCGTCCCATTCGCCATCGAACCACAGGACGACCGGTGCGTAGCTCTCGACCAGCTCTTTTAATTGCCCTTTCATGTATGCGACATACTTGTCCATGTCGACTTGGTCCCGCGGCCGGTCCTTCTCCCATCCGCGCGGCGGGTAGTTCGGGTGATGCCAGTCCATGATCGAGTAGTAGAACCCGAGCTTCATTCCGTGCTCGTCGCAGGCCTTCTTCAGTTCGCCGAGGATGTCGCGTTTGAAGGGGGTCGACTCGATGTCGTAGTCGGTCAGCTTGCTCGGCCACAGGCAGAACCCGTCGTGGTGCTTCGAGGTGATCACGATGTATTTCATGCCGGCTCGTTTGGCGGCCAAAACCCACTGCTCGGCGTCGTATTTGAGCGGGTTGAACTGCGGGAGGAACTTGGCGTAGGTGTCGATCGGGATCCTTGCGGTCTCGCGGATCCACTCGGCGTGGTTGCTCCGGTCTCCCCACTCGCCGCCGGGCACGGCGTAGACGCCCCAGTGGATGAACATGCCGAACTTGGCGTCCCGCCACCACTGCATTCGCGCATCGTGCCGGGCGGGTGTCTGGTTGGCCTGCGAATTCGGGGCCTTGGCCTTGGGCTGCTCGGCCCGAGCAGACGGGATGAATGCGGGCAGGGCCGCGGTCCCGAGAACAAGTGAGCACATCAGTCGTTTCATGGTTGGCTTCTCCAGTGGATTTGTTGCACGCCGGGATCCGGCGGAAGGGCATTCAGGGCGACATCATCGCTTCGCTTTCTCGAAGTACTTGCTGCATCGCTCGACGACCTCGGGGAACTTGCCGGCCACGTCGTGTTTTTCGGCGATGTCGTTTTCGAGGTCGTAGAGCCGGAACTTGTCCTTGCCGGCGGGATGGAGCTTCCACTTGCCCGAGCGGATGGCCCAGATCCAATAGAAGTATTCGTGTTTTTTCTGTTCGGCGGTCCTGCCGAGCAATTCCGGCAGGTAGCTGATGCCGTCGATTTTCTCGGGCGGCGTGACGCCGGCCAGCGCGCAGGCGGTGGGCAGGAAGTCCCAGAAGGCGCTGGGGTGATTGCTGGTGCGCCCGGGCTTGATGGTGCCGGGCCAGCGGGCGATCATCGGCACGCGGATGCCGCCCTCCTTGAGGCTGCGCTTGGCTCCGGAGAGCGGTCCGTTGCTGTCGAAGAAGTTGATGTCCTGGCCTCCCTCGCCGGATGGTCCGTTGTCGCTGCTGAAGAGGACAAGGGTGTTTCTGGAGATACCCAGTTCGCCGAGCAGGTCGAGGATGCGTCCGATGTCGCGGTCCATGCGCGTGATCATGCCGGCGTAGGTGGCGTTCGGGTGGCTCTGGGCGCAATAGCCCCTTGTGTACTGGCTGCCGTATCCGCCGCCGCCGTTGTTGCCCTTGTCGATGAGCTTGGGTGTTTCCGGCCAGCCGAGCTTGAGGTAGGGTTCGAGCGAGTCGCGCGGCACGGTGAGTTCGGCGTGTGGGATGGCATAGGGCAGGTAGAGGAAGAAGGGGCCGTCCTTGTTCTCCCTGATCCAGCCGAGGGCCTCTTTGGTGAACTCGTCATGGCTGTAGGTGCCCTTGGCGTCGACGTCGGGGATGTACTCGCCGGTCTCGGTCCGCAGGTTGTGGTTGTTCGGGTAGAGCACCTTCCGGTCGTTGCGCCAGAGGAATTCGGGGTAGTAGAAGTGGGCGAATCCCTGGTTGTCGTAGCCGAACCAGTGGTCGAAGCCCTTGTTGTTTGGGCTTCCGGGGTGGCCGGGGCGGCCGACCAACCCCCACTTGCCGATCATGCACGTGGCGTAGCCTGCCTTCTTGAGCAGCATGGCGACGGTGATGTGCTCTTTCTTGAGGCTGCCGCCCTGTCCCACGTGGACGTGCCCCAGGTGCCTGCCGGTCATCAGGCAGGCCCGCGACGGCGAACAGACGTTGTAGCCGGCGTAGTGGTCGGTGAACCGGATGCCTTCGGCGGCCATGCGGTCGAGCCGCGGGGTCTTGATCTTTTCCTGGCCGTAGCAGCCGAGTTCGCCATAGCCGAGGTCGTCGGCCACGATGAAGATGATGTTGGGGCGTTCGGGCCGGTCTTCCGCCGCCGCGGCAAGGGCCGGGACCGACAGCGCCATGATTGCTGAAATGACGACTCTTCTCATTGGGATCTCCTTGTTTCGAGTTGGATGCCGGTGATGCCGAGTTTCACGTCACTTCTTCACCGGCCTGGCGTCGTATTCGAGTGCCACCACCGAGACCCGCTGGTCGGGCGGACCGCCCGGCGGGAGGGTGACGGCGAGGGCGTCGCCGGTCACCTTGCCGGCGAGGACGAAGTTGGTTTCGAGCAGCCACGCCCGGCGCGGGGCGGCGGCCAGCCCGGGCACGGTGAGTTGCCGGTTGCCCGGCCAGTTGAAGATGTGCAGGTAGAGCCGGTAGCCGTCGTCGACCGGGCGGCCGGTGAGCTTGCCCCATTCCGGCGCCGGCAGCGGCACCACCTCCGCGCCGTGGATCGCCTCGCCGTTGACCACCAGCCAGCTGCCGAACTCCTTGAGGCGGCGGACCGCGGCCGGCGGGAAGCGGCCGTCGCCCATCGGGCCGACGTTGAGCTGGTAGTTGCCGCCATTCGACGTGCAGGTGACGAGGTTGCGGATCAGCGCGCCGACCGGCTTCCAGTTCGGGTCGAGCTGGTGGTAGCCCCAGGAGTTCTGCATCGTCCCCGACGCCTCCCACGGCCGGTTGATCGGCTCCTGCGGGATCTCGTTGTCGCCCTTCGAGATGAAGTCGGCCAGGGCGTCGCCCTGCGGGTGGTTCCATGTGACGCCGATCCGGCTGTTGACCATGGTGGACGGCGACTTCTCCTTCACGAATCCGATCAGTTGTTCGAGCCGCTGCGGGGTGAGGTGTCCGGCGCCCTGCCAGCAATCGAACCAGAAGAAGGCGGGCTGGTAACGGTCGATCAGTTCGCCGACCTGGGGGATGACGATCGTGTTCCAGTATTTGCCGAACTCCTCCTGGGTGGGGTGGACGAAGTTTGGTTTAACCCCGTCTTTGGTTCCTCCGGCC
>Ga0180432_10011439_pt1 | contig 10443 bp, 8 predicted proteins | sample SS_ome_10_FD_132414 | JGI IMG/M metagenome (GOLD analysis project Ga0180432, IMG submission 132414) | Hypersaline lake sediment archaeal communities from the Salton Sea, California, USA - SS_1_MS_2 metaG | ecosystem: Environmental > Aquatic > Non-marine Saline and Alkaline > Hypersaline >...
ATTTAATTTTTTCTACAGGAGAATCGAATGTTAAGCATTGCACCCACAGGCACAGGTTGGATAGAAGTCATTTGCGGCAGTATGTTCAGCGGCAAAACCGAAGAGCTTATTCGCCGTTTGAAACGAGCGGAAATCGCGAAACTCCGGGTATCTATTTTTAAACCCCAAATAGATGATCGTTATTCAAAGGATCATATTGTTTCCCATAACGAACAAAAAATATCATCCCAGCCGGTAACATCCGCCGCTGAAATTCTGAAAAAAGCCAAAGACGCCGATGTTGTGGGTATTGACGAGGCCCAGTTCTTCAAAAGTGATATTGTTGATGTGTGCCAGAAACTGGCCGACAGCGGCAAGCGTGTTATTGTCGCCGGCCTGGACCAGGATTACAAGGGAAAGCCATTCGAACCGATTCCCCAACTTTTGGCCATTGCCGAATACATTACAAAAACACTGGCTATCTGTGTCAAATGCGGCAGACCGGCCAACAGGACCCAACGGTTGAATACGGACCCAAACCGGGTTGTTGTGGGTGCAGGTGATATTTATGAAGCGAGATGCAGATTTTGTCATGAAATTTTTGAAAATACATCACCAGAGTGAATGAGGAGATAAATATGAAATTCATCGGGATAATCGGAATCGTTGTATTATTAGGACTGGCTTATATTTTTTCAAAAAACAGATCTGCCGTTAAAATCCGGGTGGTTATTTGGGGTGTTGGCCTGCAACTGTTGTTCGCGCTGATCATTCTCAGCGAATCAGCTCTGTCCTGGATCGGCATGTATATTTTTTCGTTCCTGATTTTAATCTATATATTTGAAAATTTTATCGTCTCCGGAAAAAACTGGTCCGGTTCACTTGGTTATTCCGGGCTGTTACTGTTTATATCGGCTTTTATTATCACATTATCATATTTTTTTGATAAACTGCGTATTTCACTTATTCTTGTCGCGTTACTTGTCGTGTTCATGATAATACTATCTTTATTCAAAAAAAGCGAATACAACAAATATCCTTTTGCCGGTATTATGCTTATCGGACTGGGCATGATCATCCAGCGACATATTTACGGTAAGGACATATTTTCTGCGTTTGCCCATTATGTGGATCAATTTCTTAAATTTACCGATAAGGGCAGTACATTTTTATTCGGGTATTTAGCGGACCCGGCATATTCGGATAAATTCGGATTGCAGTTCGCTTTTTCCGTGTTGCCGACCATCATCTTTTTTTCCGCTTTTATGTCCATTCTGTATTATTTTGGTATTATGCAGGCCATCGTTAAAATCATGGCGCGTTTCATGAGATGGACCATGGGCACCTCCGGCGCCGAGACGCTTTCCTGCTCGTCAAATATTTTTGTAGGGCAAACGGAAGCGCCGCTTTTGATCAAGCCCTTTCTTGACGACATGACCGAATCGGAACTGCACGCCATTATGGTCGGCGGATTTGCCACCATTGCCGGCGGCGTTCTGGCCGGATATATTCGTATGGGCATCAATCCGGGTCATTTGATCACCGCGAGTGTCATGTCCGCTCCGGCAGCCCTGGCCATAGCCAAAATACTGATGCCGGAAACACAAAAATCCAAAACCGCCGGCGATGTGCAAATGCCGCAAATCAAACGCGCCGACAATCTGCTTGACGCGACCACCCAGGGCGTAACGGATGGACTGAAACTGGCGGTCAACGTGGGCGCCATGCTGCTGGCATTTATCGCGCTGATCGCGGTCTTTGATTCCGTGTTCGGCTTTTTTGACCGGATGATTGACGGTCGTCTTTTGGGGGGCGCTTTTAACGAGTTGCGCGGGGAATATAAGGGCATCTTCCCGGGCAGTATGAAAACACTGTTCGGAACTATTTTTGCCCCGCTTGCCTTTGTTATGGGTGTACCCTGGAAGGAAGCCCTGGATGTCGGCAACCTGATGGGAATTAAAATTGCCGTGAATGAATTTGTCGGTTACGCGGAACTGGCAAAACACATCGATCTCAATAATCTGTCGCCGCGTTCCATTGTCATCGCGACCTACGCGCTGTGCGGGTTCGCGAATTTTTCATCCATCGGCATACAAATCGGCGGCATCAGCGCCCTGGCGCCGAAAAGGCGCTCCGACCTGTCACGGGTCGCGCTCAGGGCCATGTTCGGCGGCGCGCTGGCGTCATGGATCACAGCAAGTATTGCAGGAATGATGATATAGATCATGTTACTGAAAGAAAAAGTACATAAAGCTCTTCAATTCATCCGGACCGAAATTGTATCGGAGCCCAAAATCGCGATCATTCTCGGCTCCGGACTGGGCGGTTTTGCCGAAAGTCTGGATAACACCGTTATTATACCAACTAAAGACATCCCCTTTTACCCGGTATCAACCGTTCCCGGGCACAAGGGGCAATGGATTTTCGGCGATATAAACGGCACTTCAGTATTAGCCGTCCAGGGCCGCGTGCATTATTATGAAGGCTATTCGCTTGAACAGGTGACTTTTCCCGTCCATCTGTTCGCCGGTCTGGGGATCAAAACGCTGATCGTCACCACGGCCAGCGGCGGCCTGAATCCGGAATTCAAACCCGGCGACCTGATGCTGATCACAGATCACATCAACTTTGCCTTTGGCAATCCGCTTATCGGCCGGCCTGAAAACCTGCTCGGTCCGCGATTCCCGGACATGTCCGAGCCGTACAATAAGGAATTACTGGACATTGCCATAACTTCTGGGAAAGAAACGGGAATTCCTCTGCGTCAGGGCGTGTTTTGTTGGGTAACAGGACCAAATTATGAAACAGCCGCCGAAGTGAGAATGCTGCAAAAATGCGGCGGCGACGCGGTGTCCATGTCCACCGTGCCGGAGGTGATCGTCGCCAACCAGAGACATTTGCGGGTGCTTGGAATATCATTGATCACCAATCTTTCAACCGGCCTGTCCGATTCCAAACTCCATCACAAAGAGGTGACGGACATGGCCAACAAAGCAGGAGTTAAGCTGCAAAAGCTTTTAAAAACGATCATTTTAAAAATTAAAGATTAAATAATTCATATGGGACTCTTTGACCAGAAAAAAGTACAACGTGTAAATGATATTATCGATGCGGCTTCGGGACGCACCGTGTGTGACCTGATTCTGCAAAACGTAAAAGTGGTGAACGTATTTTCCTCCGAGGTCATCGAAACCGATGTCGCCGTACTTGGCGATACCATCATCGGGCTGGGGCCCGGATACAAGGGGAAAAACAAAGTCGATTTAAAAGGCCTGTTCCTCGCGCCCGGTTTTATCGACGGTCATGTGCATATCGAAAGCTCAATGGTTGAGGTGCCGCAGTTTGCCCGGGCCGTTGTGCCGCTGGGCACGACTTCGGTGGTTGCCGACCCGCACGAAATCGCCAACGTGCTGGGATACGAAGGCATCCGCTATATGATGGATTCGAGCAAATATAATCCTTTGAACGTCTTTTTTATGATGTCGTCCTGCGTACCATCCTCCCCGCTGGAGACGGCCGGATCGGAGCTGCGCGCTTTTGATATTTTCCCGTTCCTGCGCGAAAAATGGGTGCTGGGACTGGGAGAGATGATGAACTATCCCGGCGTTCTTAATAATGATAAAGACGTGCTTGACAAACTCAAAATCGGCGGGGAAAAACGCGTTGACGGGCACGCGCCGGGGTTATCCGGCAACGATCTGAACGCCTATATTGCCGCCGGCGTCGAGTCGGACCACGAGTGCACAACGGCGGAGGAAGCGCGGGAAAAACTGCGGCTGGGTATGTTTATCATGATCCGGGAAGGATCGGGAACAAAAAACCTGGTCGATCTGCTGCCGCTCGTCAACAAAGAGAATGAGCGCCGCTGTTTTTTCTGCACGGACGACCGCCATCCCAACGATATTCTGGAAGAAGGACATATCAATTACATCATTAAAACAGCGATCAAACACGGCCTCGATCCTGTGTCCGCCATACGAATGGCCACGCTCAATGCCGCCGAGTATTTCGGCCTGCGAAAACTGGGCGCCATAGCCCCCGGCAAAACGGCCGACATGGTTGTGTTCGACTCTTTTAAAAAGTTCAACATCAAACAGGTCTATAAAAGCGGCATCCTGGTTGCTGAAAACGGCAAAGCCATCTACCAACCGCCGGTTCGCCCCGAATTCCCGGTACGGAGTTCGGTGAACATCAAATGGCTCGAGGGCGACGAATTCACCATCCCCGCGAACGGTAACCGGTGCCGGGTTATCGGCGTTATGCCGCGCCAGATCACCACCGAATACCTGGAACTGGATTGTAAACAGGAAAACGGAAATGTGGTCTCGGATACGAAACGGGACATACTCCGCCTGTTCGTCATCGAACGGCACCGGGCATCGGGCAATATCGGTAAAGGGCTGATCAAAGGATTCGGATTGAAAAAAGGGGCCATCGCGTCTTCCATCGGTCATGACAGCCACAATATCATCGCAACCGGCGTGGAGGACAGGGATATTTTCAAGGCCGTTACCACCATAAATAAAATGGGCGGCGGCATAGCTGTCGTTAATGACGGCCAGGTGGTCGAAAGCCTGCAACTGCCGATAGCCGGTCTCATGTCCAACAAGTCTTTGGAAAAAATTAGTCAAAAAACAAAATCCCTGATAGAGTCGGCGCGCGGGCTGGGCGTTAAACTGGAAGATCCGTTAATGACCCTGTCATTTATGGCCCTGCCGGTCATTCCCAGACTCAAACTCACGGACCAGGGACTGGTGGATGTTGAAAAATTCCGGCATGTGGACCTTTTTGTTTAGTATTACATTTGCGGTTACGTCATAATTATTATAAATACCCCAGGTTTCTCACAACCTCTAAATCTAAATTAACGAATGAATATCTGGAACCTGAAAGCGCCTTTTTACAACCTGTTTCGTAAGCCCTGGCCGCTGAGCCGGATTCTCGGGCGCGAGACGGAAAACAGTAAAGAGTTATTGCGGCTCGTCCCGCAGCGGGAAGGTACCGGACTTGATATCGGCTGCGGCGCGGGGAACTCCTTGAATATTCCTGGCGGCAAAGTTGAGTTAATCGGGCTTGACGGTAGTTTTGTCATGGCAAAACAGGCGGCTCAGAACACGAACTGTCCCCTTGTTGTCGCGGACGCGTTATCACTGCCGTTCTCAGCGAACTGCTTTTACCTGATAACGGCAATCGGCCTGCTGGAATATCTGGTTGACATTGAAGCCTTTTTTGCCAACTGCGCAGTCGTCCTGAAACCGGGCGGGCATTTACTGGTCACCAGTTCGCCGCCGGGACTTTTTACAACGCTGCGCAGGGCGGGCGGGAATAAGATCCATCCCCGGAAAACGGATGCCGTCATTGAAACGGCGGGACGGTTTCATTTTTCGCTGGTGCAGAAAAAATCCTGCTTTTCCCAGGATGTGTTTTTGTTGGAATTGGGATAACAATATCTTACCTCCGGGATGTCTCTGTTGACCTCCCGGAGGTAAGATGCGGACCTTCGACTGCGGCCCGCGCGATCAATGTGAAAGCAAATCAATTCTGTCATTTCGATCTCCGAAGAAATCTTTATATGTTTTACGTGAACCGTTACCTTTACAGTGATTAAGATTTCTCTTCGCTTCGCTCATAGAAATGACAGATTGGGACTACGCCCCGGGGTGTATCCATTGAAAATTTTCACCTTTTTCAAATGCACGTGCTCCGTATAAAGGACACCCCGGGGCGTCATCCAGGTCGTCGGGTAAGGCTGTCGAGTGTAGTGCCGCCCGGCGGTCCCGCAAAACGAAACGGGACGGGACGACTCGGGGCCCGGAACTCCGCTATTACTCAACGTGTAGTCCACCTGATGACGCTGCCAAAATTTTTCGTCATTATGGATTCGGGAACAAGGATGGATATTTCGATTGCTACAAAAGGTGGACTACACCTGACACATTGTATAATTTTTTGAATATTGCAATTGCTCTTTATTTTCTGTAAATTGATAAAATTTTTCATTTTCAGTATCAAAAGCAAATAAAGTGGATCTTTTCACAACAGAAAATCGTCAAAACAATAAAGACAATACCCGTCGGCCGCTGGCGGACCGGATGCGTCCCGGCTCCTTAAAAGAGTTTGTCGGCCAAAAGCATCTGCTGGCGGAGGGCAAAATACTGCGCAATGCGATTGAATCCGACCGGATGGTGTCCATGATATTCTGGGGTCCGCCGGGCGTCGGTAAAACCACGCTGGCGCGGATCGTGGCCAGCGAGACAAAATCGGATTTTAACGCCATCAGCGCGGTTACGGCCGGCGTGGCGGATATCCGCAAGATCATTAAACGCGCCCAGGAATATAAAAAGCTGGGACAAAAAACCATACTGTTTATCGACGAGATCCACAGGTTCAATAAATCCCAGCAGGACGCCCTGCTGCACAGCGTTGAAGACGGCACCGTTTTGCTGATCGGCGCCACCACCGAGAACCCGAGTTTCGAGGTCATTTCCGCGCTGCTGTCCCGCTGCCGGATCTACAAACTGGAAACGCTGAGCCAACAGGAACTGGATATCATTTTGGAACAGTCCCTGACAAATGATAGTATACTAAAAGAGTTAAACATAAAACTGGAAAAAGTTGCCCGGTCAATTTTACTGGACCTGTCCGGCGGCGACGCGCGCAATATGCTGACGGCGCTCGATCTGGCCGCGCAACTGGCGCAGGTGGACAAAAATAACCGCAGAACCATAACCCGCGAACTGGTTGAAGAAGCCATGCAGCGGAGAACGCTGTTATACGACAAAAAGGGAGAATACCATTACGATGTGATTTCCGCGTTCATCAAAAGCGTTCGCGGTTCCGATCCGGATGCGGCCATATACTGGCTGGCCCGCATGCTGGAGTCGGGTGAGGATCCGAAATTCATCGCCCGTCGGCTCATCATTCTGGCGTCCGAAGACATCGGCAATGCCGACCCGCACGGGCTGATGGTCGCCACCTCGGCGTTTACGGCGGTCACCTATATCGGCATGCCGGAAGCGCGTATCGTACTGGCCCAGGCGACGACTTATCTGGCGTCGGCACAAAAGAGCAACGCCGCTTATCTGGCCATCAAAAGGGCGACTGCAGATCTTCAGGGCCAGGTCCCCGGAGATGTGCCGCTGCATCTGCGCAACGCCCCGACCAGGATGATGAAGGACATGGGTTACGCCAAAGGATATCAATATCCCCACGACAGCGGCGGTTTCGTGGACCAGGATTATCTGCCGCCGGAGAATAAAAACAAAATATATTATAAACCGACCGATAACGGCGTGGAAAAACGGATCAAAGAACGGCTGAATTTATTATGGCCGAAAAAAAAGAGATAATACTTGTATAACCGAACAATCGTGAAAAATTCAATTTTATATATTTTATTCAGTTTAATATTCATATTGACCATTTCCGCCTATTCACAGGAGAACGCGGTCCCGCCGGACTCTACCCGGGCCGATTCCGTGCAGATTGCTCCCCCGGAAACCAAAAAATCCGATATCGACACGACAATATACTATGACGCCGCCGATATTTTTACGGATGTCGATAACCGCACCACCGAACTCATCGGCAAAGCGGAGATCAAATATAAAAATATTACCTTAAAAGCCGAAAAGATCACCCTGGACTGGAACAATTATCTGATGATCGCCGAACCGCTGCCGGATACGGTATGGGTAAAAAAAGACAGCGCCTCCACGGACTCCACCATGAAAATCGAATTTAAGGGCGTACCCGTTCTGGTTGAAGGCAACGCGCCCATGTCCGGAGATACCATGATATACAATTATAAAACCGAAAAGGGCCGGGTGGTGCGTGGACGGACAGAGATGGAAGGCGGTTTTTACACCGGCCAGCAGATAAAAAGGGTGAAACCCGATATTTTTCATATTAAAAACTCTTCGTTCACCACATGCGACCTTGACAGCAATCCGCATTTTCATTTTCGGGCTAAAAAATTAAAAATGATCATGAATGATAAAGTCATCGCCAAACCCATTATTATGTATATGGGACACATCCCGATGGCGGCGCTGCCCTTTGCGGTCTTTCCCAACAAAACGGGACGGCAATCGGGTATCATCATACCCCGCTATGGCGAAAGCGCCCAGGAAGGACGCTTTTTACGCGAGATGGGGTATTACTGGGCGCCCAATGATTATTTTGATTCCAGGTTGATGGTCGATTTTTTTGAAAAGTCCGGTTGGCTGTTCAGAGGGGGCGCGAATTACAATGTCCGGTATATGTTGAACGGCCGCCTGTCGGGTTCATACACAAAAAAAACATTTGGCACCAACAAAACCCAGCGCTGGGATATGCGCGTCAATCATTCACAAACCATTGATCCGACATCACGTTTGAGCGTATCCGGTTATTTTGTCAGCGACAAGAATTTTTATAAAAACTTTAGCACCAATCTAAACACCCGTCTGACAAGGGAATTACGGTCAAACGCGACCTATTCAAAAAGCTGGCCCAAACAAAAACTGAGTATGAGTATGAACCTGTCGCGCGTTCATGACCTGCAGGACGACGTAACCCAGCAAACTTTGCCGCAGGTTTCATTTCGGGTGGGTCAGACACAAATTTTTAAACCCAAAAAAACCAAATCCAGGCCAAAACCGGGAGAACGTCGCAGAAGAAGCGGGCCCAAATGGTATGAATCGCTTTACTTTTCATACAACTCCAATTTACTCAGTAAAAAACGGGAATATCTGATCAGGACCAGCGCCGATACCACAAAAGAAGTCGAAAAAACACGCCGCCTGACCCATAATGTCGCGTTTTCGCTGACCAGCCCCAAAAAATACTTTGGCTGGTTATCCCTGAACCAGAATCTCAGCGCGACGGAAGACTGGTTCGATGAAACCCAGAATTACTTTTACGATCAGGAAACGGAAAAGATAGAATCCGAAAAAGTTAAGGGATTCGCGGCCCGGCACACTTTTAATTATAACGCGTCGGCGAACACCAAACTGTATGGCATGTTCGCCCCGGGTATCGGCGACATTCAGGCGATTCGCCATGTGGTGACCCCCTCGGTATCCTTTCGTTATCAACCGGATTTTTCGGACCCGCAATGGGGTTATTACAGGGAGATCGTCACACCGGACGGAACCAGCGAAAAGAAGGACCGGTTCGGCGGCACCAGCCGTAGTGGAAGTAAAAACCTCAGTTTAAGTGTTCGCAATCTGTTCCAAATGAAAAAAGGCGTTGGTGAAAAAGAAAAAAAGATCGATCTGTTTACCATGGATTTCAGCACCGGTTTTAATTTCGAGGCCGAGAAAAACAAACTGTCCGATCTGAGAACATCCTGGCAGGCAAATCCGGCGCGCAACTTTAGTTTGAGCGCCAGCACAACCCACAGCTTTTACAGATGGGATGAGACCGCGGGCACTTCTTATTCAGGCGGAATCCGGACGAATCAGTATTTATTTGAAAACGGGGGCTGGAAAAAAGGTGAGCTTTTGCAAATGACCTCCCTGCGTCTCAATATTTCCCTGCGGTTGCAGGGAAAAGGCGATAAAGATTCCAGGAAAAGGGATAATAATAATCGAAACACGGATTTGATCGACAGAGAGCCGGACCCCCTGCTGGAAGAAGAAAACCTGAGCGTTCTTGAAGAAGACTTGCTGAGAAGAGGGAACAGATTTGAAGATGAAAGCAGTTTCAGCACTCTGAGTATTCCCTGGAGGACGTCTTTAAATTTTAGTTTTAATCTGGACAAAAGAAATCCGAACAAACCGCAAAAGAGGTATTACCTGGATATCAGGGGTGCTGAAATGAACCTGACGCGAAAGTGGCGAATCGGCTACAGTGCGCATATTGATCTGGAAAAAAAACAGGTGGCCTACCACAGTATGACTTTTTTCAGGGACCTGCATTGCTGGGAAGCAAATATTGACTGGGTTCCGTCGGGCCCAAGCAAAAGAATATATGTCCGGGTCAATATAAAAGCACAGGTTTTACAGGATATCAAACTGGAAAAGCGCGGTGGCGCACAGAGTGTATTGGGTTATTAATTCGCGGTTTTTTATCTTGTTCCCTGAGCATCGGCGTCATCGGAATGAAACATTTCCGTGTCCTCATCCATAAAATCCGAAATATTATGTATCGCATCCTTTTCAAGATACTGTATCCATTGCGCGCTCAACTGGATAGGGAAATATCCGTTTTCAGGTTCACTGTTGGGCATGGATTGTAACTCTCCCAAAATAAGCACGGAACTCCCCTTTTTTAAAAACTTGTTGCATTGGACAGCCTGTTTTGACCAAACAACCACGCTCACATAGCATGATTCCCTGTCCATACCCTCCGGGGCATTATTCATTTTTTCCGGCGTTGTCGCGATGATAAAATTGGTCACCGGAACACCTCTCTTGGTCCAGCGAATGGGGGGGTCATGTATCAGGCTGCCGGCAACGGCGACCCGGTTTAAAACCGGAA
>Ga0180432_10011440_pt1 | contig 10443 bp, 10 predicted proteins | sample SS_ome_10_FD_132414 | JGI IMG/M metagenome (GOLD analysis project Ga0180432, IMG submission 132414) | Hypersaline lake sediment archaeal communities from the Salton Sea, California, USA - SS_1_MS_2 metaG | ecosystem: Environmental > Aquatic > Non-marine Saline and Alkaline > Hypersaline >...
CGAGGAACCTGTTGGGTCTTTTGGAAGTACCCGTGAACGACGGGGAACTTGGTCCGGGCCAGGCCCGAACCAGAACGCCTGTGGAGAGGAAGGCCCTGGCTGCGGTTTCCGCAGCGAAACCACACCTCGCCGAAGCAGGAACCTACAGTGCGTCCTGTAACTAGGCACACTCAAGTAGGACAGTTAGTGTCCTCAATCTGCTTACCGTCATCCGAACACCCCTCTCAGGTTGTCGTCCAGTCTCCGTCTCGCGCCGTCCAGCCCGTCGCCCGCCGGCGGGGGCGAGGCGGGGCGTGTTCTGCCGAGCCACCTGGACATGCACTCGGCCATGCTGATGTCGAACCATCTGGCGGCGCCGTTCGCCTCGAAAAGCACCCCGCACCCGTCCCATCTCGCCGCCAGCCCGCCGCCCGCGAACGAGCCGGACCGCGCGGGGGCCGACAGCAGCGCCTCCAGCATGTCGGCCTCGCCGGGCGATAGCCTGGCGGGGTCGGAGGCGCCCTTGGGGAGAAGCCTCCACATCGCGGCGGCGTCGCCGGCCCACACCTCCAGGGAGCCGTCGGACAGCCTCATTGCCTCGGGGCCGCCGTTGTCCGCGCCCCAACCTTGGTCCAGCCACGCGGCGACCTCGGCCGCGTCGTCCGGCCTCAGGGCCTCGGCGTTCCCGCCGACGCACACCTCCGCCTCGAATATCCCGTGGCCGAAGTCCCACCACTTCGCCGATGCGGGGATGGCCGCCGCCGCGGCGAACTCCTCCTCCCCGGTGGCCTCCAGCACCCGGCGGAGCTCGTCGGCCTCGGCGTGCATCAGGATCACGTGAGGGGCGCCGACGGCCAGCGACACCCTCGGGCCGGCCTCAAGGCGGGCGATGTACATCGCGCCGGCGACAAGCCTCCTGTCATCCTTCGCCTCGATCATTGGCCTCTCATCTCAATCCGCTCGGCGACCTCGTCGAACGGCCAGCAGCCGCAGCCCATCGTCAGTATCGGCCTCGACAGGCTGAACGGCACATAGTCGTAGTAGCCGACCCAGTCGCACCTGCGGCACCTGACCCACTGCCTCGCCATCCCCTTGACGGGCTTGGGGTCGTCGTCCCTGGCGATCCTGCGGCGTATCTTCTGCCTGACCGATGCCAACTTGATCATGCGCTGCCTCCCGTCAAAACCCGCCGCGGGGCGGGACGTCCTCGACCTCCAGCGGACTGCTGATCCACTCCTGCTGCGCGGCGATTGCGCTATGTCGTGCCGGCGCCGCGCGCCTCCCGCCCAGGCCGCCCGTTCGGCGTCGGGCACTGGATCCTCCAGCACCCGGATGAAGCTGGCGTTGTGCCAGCGGAAAACCCTGCCGTCCAGCAGCTCGATGTACCACGCCACCTCGCTGCGGTCCCGGAGCGGCCTGTCGTAGTCCTCCGGGTCGTCGTACCGCAGGGCCTCCCGCCTGCAAGCCACCAGCCTGCCGACGGCGTCCTCGTGCGGGCGGCCCATGTAGAAGGTGGTCAGCTCCGCGACCATGTCCCCGGGCCGGATCAGCTTGATCTCGGCGTGCAGCTCCGCGACCTTCGGGACCGGGTGTCCGACCAGGGTCGCGCCCCAGAGCCTGTGCGCCGACTGGCGCAGCACGGCGGCCAGGCTGAGTCCGTACTCGCACATGCACCCGCTCCGCGCGCGGGTCCGGGCCGCGACGGCCCGGGTCCCCGCGGGTCCGGCCCGACTCAGTCGGACACGTGGCTCTCGATGCCCTCGGCGTGCCGCTCGTGCTCGTAGCGGTAGTCGCCCGGGTTGTAGATGCGGCCCTGCTGGCAGTGAGGCTTGTTCTGCCTCGTCTGCTGGAAGTAGGGCCCGTCGCCGGTGGCGCACCCGGAGGTCATCGACACCGCCACGGCAATCGCGGCGATCACTATCACGGCCAGAAGCAATTTCTTCATCTCTCGTTCTCCAACTTGTCGTCTGCGCCGGCACCGGCCGGCATGGAACCGGAAACTCCTTGAACAGATAATGTTAGCCGCGCGAAAGGGGCAGGTCAAGCGCGCCACCGCACGCTGTCGGGCAGGATCGCCGACCTCCAGTACGAGGGTCTAATCCGCAGCACGGGCGAGACGAGAAGGTGCACTGTGACAGGCGGTGCCCAAAACGTTTACGGTTTGGGCTGCGACGCGTCGCGCGTCGGCGTGCGGCACACCGACAGGGCGCCGTCAGAAGTGAGGTCGTACACTGGCGCGGGGCAGGCGGGCAGGGTGGTGGCTTTTCTGGCCTCGCTCGGCGAAGGTGGCGCAACCACGTCAGAGATCACTGTCGCGCTCGGCGGCGCCGCCAGCGGTGTCGTGGAACACGCCGTCTCGGCGACCACGAGCAACCTCCTGAAACAGGGCGTTATCCGCATTGCAGGGAGCAGATCATCCGTTCTCACCGGGCGGCAGCAGAGAGTTTTCACAGTTCAGTGATCGTTAGAAATGTGACGCGCACGAGTCGCTGGTGTTCTGAACCGCGATACTGGTCGCGCGATACGCAGGCGCAAAGAAAAGGGCCGCCCTCCGGGCGGCCCCTCCGCTGCTCCCGGCCGGCCTACGTCGTCTGGCCGGTGGTGATCGCCGGATCAATCTTCTCCGGGTCGACCACCGTGTCCTTCGTCGGGTCGAACCCGCTGAGGACCGGGTCGAAGGTGTAGTGCACCTTCTCGGTGCGGACTATCTCCCTCTTCTCGACGCCGTTCTGGTGCGCGAGCGCGCCGGCGAAGACCCCGTTCGCCCAGACCCTCGCCGACGCCACGTGCGGCGGCGGCGCGATCGGGTAACTGACCTGACTGTAGCTCTGGTGCTGAGCCATCTCTCCCTCCTCTGCCTATAGGCGTTTCGTCTCCACCCGCCCACGGGGCGGGCCGCCGCTACCGCGGCGATCGCATATGCAGCGGTCCCGCGCGGTGGAAAAGTTCACAAACGGTCAGGTCCTCTCGCCGGTCGTGACGGCGGGATCGACGCCGTCGACGCGGTCCCGCAGGTGCTGGGCCACCGCGGCGCCGGACACCTTGCCGGTGAGTTCGGACATCCTGGACCCGGTGTCCTTTTCGACCCCGTTGATGTGCCTGACCGCGCCCGCGAGGACGCCGTTGGACCACACCGCCGCCGACACCACATGCGGCGGCGGGGCGATGCTGTAACTGACCTGGCTGTAGCTCTGGTGGTTCGCCATATCTGCCTCCCCGGTCCGTCCGGATCGCAAAAGATCACAAAGGCGCGGGGCCTCCGCGCAGGACGCCCGCCGGCGCGGGCGGGGCGGCTGGTGCGGAGAGGGGCTACTCACCCCGCCCTCAGCCCCGTCAGGGGTCCTGCGGCTCCCGGTTCGAGTGTGTCCGGCTATCTATCGTTCGTTTGTTTTCATCCTCGGGACCAGCCATACCACGGCGCCAGTCGATGTGCTTACGGCGTAGTCCGACAGGTGCCACAGCCCGGCGCGGCGCGGGTCGGCCTGATCAATCGTGACGGACACCGCCGCGCGCTCCGTGGTGGGGGTAGTCGGCCTGATCCCGGAGTCCGCAGCCCAGTCGGCCAGGGTGCCTGCGGAACCAGCGAGCCTCGGCGACCGACGCGCGGCCGAGACCTGCCCTTGGCGCCCCGGGGCGCGGGACAGTTTGACCCGGACCGCCTCGTTTAGCTTTCTGTGCACCTCCGGGGGGTACCAGTTGTCCCAGCCTATTTCGCTGCCGGCTACATCGTCCGCGTCATACACGATGAAACGGTCGGTCACCTCGGCGGGGCCTTCCATGCCGCCCGCGACATGCTCTCCCGCGTTCGGGAAGCGCATGACGGCATAGCCGCTCAGCCAGTCTTGCCCCGCGTGCCCTTTCGGGTTCACGTCGATCGATTCAATCGCGAAGTCGGCAAACTCGGCCTCGATATCCTCGTCGGACTTGTACCGCTCGCCCGAGTCGGAGATCTGGGATGATATCCGCGAATACGCGGACGCCGTCGGCGCGACCGGCTTTCGCAGCCCGGCGTTGGTCCGGCTGCGGCCCGATCTGCCCGAACTGCGACGGGGGCGGGGCGGGGGCTTGGTGTCCACGCCGTCCGGCAACGACGCGCGCCTCTCGCCGGCGATCTCCTCGTACCGCGCCGGGTCCTCGATGACGAAGCCGAAGCCCGACCGCGCGGCGTACTCCTCCTTGGGCACGAGGAACCTCCTCGCCCCGCCGAAGTCGCGGACGCCGCCGGGGGTCGCCGTGACCTCCACCATGCCGGGCCGCTCGGAGCTGTTGATGGCCGAGATGACGACCAGGTCGTTCGCGTGGCGGTCCCGGAAGATGCGCTCGTCCTTGACGTGGCTCTGGCCCTCGTGGATCTCCTCCCCGGTGAACTGCTCGTACTCGGCCGGGTGCCACTGGCGGAGGGTCTCCATCGCCTCGCCCAGGACCTTCTCGCCCTCGCCGGCCCCCCGGAGCATGTCCGCGAGCGCGACGTACGGCAGGGCCCAGTCGACGTCCTCCTCGTACCAGCCGCCCGGCCTGCGCATGTACGCCGGCATCCGGCGTGTCAGGGCCGGGGATATCTTGACGCCGCCGTGCCCGGGCGTGCCGACCCAGCCGACCCCCGGCGCCACAACCTTGACGTTGTCCGCGGTTCCCCACGGCGTCCTCATCCCCTCGTAGACCACCGGGCGGGACCCGGACTCCGCGATCCTGGTGTGGTATGCGCTCATCGCTGCCTCCCTCCGGGGACGGCGGGGTGAAAACCTTATCAAGGGCCGCGCCTACGGAATTACCGGGCCCTGCGGGACAGCTCGTCCGCCCTCGCCCGCGGGCCGCCGAGCCGGGCCGCCGTCTCGGCCCACTCCAGGGCGCCCTCGACGTTCCCGGCCCTCTCGCAGCAGTACGAGAGCTGCGTCGCGGGGAGGTGCCCGTAGATGGCCTCCTCCTTCCAGAGCTTCCTGTCCGGCCTCGGGACGTTGTGCGCCGCCAGGAACCACGCGTACGCGATGTCGTTCAGCCCCTTCCAGAAGTACGCGTCCCCGACGACGTAGTACCCCTCCCGCCAGGCCGGATCGGCCGCGATGGCCCTGAGGCCCCACCCGGCGGCGGCGTCCCACTCCTTCGCGGACAGGTGGTAGCGGGCCATCTGGTACGCCGACTGGAACAGGTACTCGTGCCAGTCCGTGCCCCGCTCGAAGTGGGCGCGGTAATGCGGCGCCGCGGCCCCGAAGTCGCCCTGCTGCCGCAGGGTCTCGGCCAGGTAGAACGTCGCGCGGTCGCTCTCCGGCTCTCGCGCCGCCCACGCCTCCAGTATGCGCCTGTTGCGGTCGAGGGAGGATGCCCCGTGCTGCGGCCTGCTGGGCCTGTGCAGGACCGCGAAGTCCGTCGATGTCGCGTCCAGCCCGCCGATGTCGAGGCACTCGTGGATCGGGTACAGCCAGCGGGCGGATTTCGGGACTATCCTCTCGCGCAGGAACCTCGTGGAGCCGATGTCCGTCCAGAGCTGGTACGCGTCGTGCTCCGTGGAGTCGAAGAGGGCCCGGACCCCCTGGGGGTCCTCCATGATGTCGTCCGCGTCCAGCCAGACGAAGTGGCTCGTCTCCACGTGCTCGGCGGCGAAGTTCTTGGCCGCCGCGAAGTCGTCCGCCCACTCGAAACGGACCACCCTGAGCGGGATTCCGGTGCGGGCGGACCACTCCTCGGCCACCTCGACCGTCCGATCGACGGAGCCGGTGTCCGCGACGACGACCGCGTCAGCCAAGCCCACGACGCTGTCCAACGACCTCGGTAGGTCCTCCTCCTCGTCCCTGGCGATCCACACGGCGGTCAGGGAGCGGCCGGGCGGCGGGTCGGGCAGGCTCAACAGGCCGGCGACGGTCGCTTGGACATCTTGCACGCGTATCGCGGACATGCATTCGACGCCCGACATGAAGCCGCGGCAGCCCTTCCTGGGGTACATCGGTATCTGCCGCCCCTCACGCTGGTGGTCCGGCAGCGTGGAAACGGGAAGCGACGGCCTGCCGCCCTCCCAATCGAAAGACGACGCGTCCGAGGCCCAGTTGTAGCAGCCGACACAGCCGGGCGCGGGGCGCCACACGGGCGTCGTGTCGGCGTAGAAGGTGGTGTCGAACCCGCTGGGGCCCATCAGGACGGCGGCGGGCACACCCAGCGAGTGCGCGACATGGGCGAACGACGTGTCCACCGAGAGCAGCAGCCTCGACCTCTTCAGGGCGGCGCACGCCCCCCTGAAGGATGTCCGGCCCCTCAGGTCGACGGCCCGAGGGTCCATCTCCGCCGAGCCGTCCTGGCCCAGCAGCACCACGGGCACGCCGGAGTCCAGCAGCCAGGTCACCACCGCCTGCCACTTGCCAGCGGGCCACTGGCGCGGCGGGTACGTCTCCATGGCCACCGCGACGAACCCGTCCGGCATCTCCGGGAGACCCTTCCCGTCGCCCCGGCGCAGCCGGAACGGGAGGTCGACGGGTTCCTTCGGGTCGTCCGGCAGATGCCCCAGCACGGCCGGCAAGATCTCCCCGCAGGCCCTTGCCGTGAACTGCGTGAAGTGCGAGACCCTCCTGAGCCAGTCCCCCCTCTCCGTCGCGGACGTCCGCTGATGCACGATCAGGTCGTACGGCCTGTCCTCCCGGCCGACGGCGTCGCGGTGCTTGGGCGTCAGGACCGTCGCGGAGTCCGACGCGACGGTGATCCGGCACCCCGGCAGCATGCCCCTCAGCAGGAGGCACAGCGGCGCGGCCGACAGGGTGTCGCCGATCTGGCGGTTGTTCTCAATCAGCACGTCCGGCCGCTCGGGCTCGCCTTTGGCCGCGACCACCAGACAGGAGTACTCGTGGAACTCGTTCTCCCTCCTCCGCCCGCGGACCTCGGCCGTCACGATCCAGATATCCGGCTGGACGGCCCTGAGCGCCGACACGATGTCCGACGGCACGAAGTCGTGGACATGCGCCGGGTTCGCCCCCGGCTCGCCCGTGTTCGGGTAGTAGTGCCTGTACGGGAAGTAGAGCACAATCCTGCCGCCGGGGCGGAGGACGCGGAGCCACTCCCGCAGGGCGCCCTCCGTGTCCTCGATGTCCTCGATGGCGTGGCTGGAGAAGACCCAGTCGAACTCCCCGTCCCGCCACCGCGACAAGTCGCGGATGTCGCCCACGACATCAGCCGCCTGAGAGCGGAATGCGTCCATCCCCACGCAGGATGGGTGGACCTTGTCGAACCCGCAGCCCAGGTCGATGCCGCGGCCTTCCCGGACCCAGGGCCACACATACGGCCTGATCTTGGCGGTCTCGCTGAATGGCATGCGGGATTCTAGCGGATAGAATAAGCGGAGGAGGTCCCATGAAGCGGAAGCCCGACAACGCGCCGAGATCCAAACTGCTCGGATACACATCGCAGGAACCCATCGCGGGCAAACTGGCCGATCGCTTCAAGACGCTCGTGCAGCAGTGCGAGAGGGAAGCCGGCTCCCTGCATGTGGCCCAACTGGCGTCGCACCGCGCCTTCCGGGAGCTGATGTCGCTGGGGGACGACATAGTCCCTCTGCTTCTGGAAGGCCTAGACTTGGACGAGCCAAAGGACTGGTTCGCCGCGTTGCAGAAGATCACCGGGGTAGATCCTGTCTCACCAGCCAACAAAGGCAACCCCAAGGGTATGGCCTGCGACTGGCTCAGGTGGGCGCGGGCACGGGGCATACTGCCAGCGCAGCCCCCGCTAACTGCGGAGAGTGTGGCCTCCGGGACGGTTGCTGTCGGCGCCGACGATGGCGTTGTCCTATTGTGGGCGTCCGGGGACGGCGGTCCCGCGCAACTGACGCCAAGGGAAGCTGAGAGACACGCCGCGAGGCTAGTGGACGCGGCCAGGCAGGCACGACAATAACTGACCTAACTAACTGTCCTACTTGAGTGTGTTCGGTTATAGGCCCGGATAGAATGAGGGGTAACTTGGCAGGTCCTCTTAGCAGGTCCTCTTAGCAGGTCCTCTTAGCAGGTCCTCTCACGGTGCATGAACAGGATCACCATGGACTTCCAGGCATGGTCCTCACCAACCGTTGTGGGCCTCATGCGGATAAACATCCCGTCGCCTAGTCGCTGCGCGTCCCGCGAGTCCACGCTCCACGGCGCATTATTCGAGCCATTCAGGACGCAATTGTTGGCAAATCTAAAAAGCTCAATCTCCTGGGTGAACATGTTGAACTCGCCTTCGCCCGACACGTTCGGCGTAAGTCCGTCGTATGTCTTCGTGACCGGATTCCATGTCGCGTCCCAGTACGCGGGGACATCATTCTCCTCGGTGTGATTCGGATTCGGGTAAAACCCAACCAGCACCGGGGCACTGACATCCAAATCCCCGTCCCCAGCGGCCGGGATTATCAGCTTGCCGTGCCACGGATGCCCGGGGTAATCCAGCGTGGTGAAGTTGGTGCTAGCGCCGCCGGACGTGGTGCTACCCTTGGCCATGATGAGGAGGCTGATCCTGTCAAGCTGGCAGCCCTCCCACATAGCGAAACCGGAGTAAATCCATGTCTTGTTCATGGCGGAGTTGAAATCGACATCCACATCAACGTCGCCGCCGGACACAACGTGTTCCGAGACCAGCAGGTTTCCGCCGCCGACGGAATTGCGGTCGCTGTAGTCGTCGCCTTGCGATGTGATGTAGCTGGTGGCGCCGTTGGGTGTTGGAGTTTGGTGTACATACACCTTCCCGTCACGGTTCATCTCGTGCGTGGGTGGATTGTTTTCCGCGTCCTCCTTGTGGTTGGCGGTAAAGTCCGACTCCTTGGCGGCCTCCTCGGACGGGTTGACGCCAACTACGGTGTTATTGTCCAGGTAGGACGACTTCCAGACCTGGTGTACCCATACCTTCTTGCCCTCTATCGCCTTCAGGAGATAATACTTCGCGGACTCCTCGACCTGCATAGTCAGGCCCTTCTTCGAGATTTGGGACTTGAACTCGTCGTAGTCCGCAACCCGCCTGACGACTTGACTGGAATCTGTCTTCGACCTGCCCATGCAGCCCTCCCTATAATACCAAGGCGTCGGCCTCGTACCCGTTGAAGTACGCTGCCGCCTCGACCGAATCGAGCGGATCCTTGTTCGCTATCGTGACCCTCAGGAACGACTCCCCGTCGCCCTCGAAAGCCAGACTCTCGTAGAACGGTGCCGTGTCCGAGCTGCCATCCAGCTTGAGTACCGCTATCGGCTCGTCCGAGTCGTTGTCGAAAGGGTTCACCCTGTCGAACCCCGCGTCCGGCGGGGGCGTTGTGGTCGTGGCGGGCGGCGTCGTAGTGGTCGTGTCCGACTTCCGGAAATACTCCAGCCTCGCCTCCATCTCGTACGCCATGCAGGACGCCGCGAATGTCCTGACGTACCAAACCTTGCCGTCCGGTATCACCCAGTCCTTGCTCGCGCCGGCCTCCGGCGCGAGCTCCGCGTCTATGCGCTTCATGATGACGGTGTTGCCGTCCAACTCCGCACGGTCCTTCTTGGCCACCAAGGCCGCGCCATCCGCCGTGAACGCCTGGGCGGTCCCGGCGCTCTCTACGGAGGCTATGCTGTCGGAGTCAATGCTGTGTCCACTGTCGTTGGGACACTGCGTAGGCGGTTCCTCGGACCAAACATAGACATACACCGCCTCCGTCTCACACCACATCCTGTATTTGCTAACGACAGCCATTGCTTTTACCCCTCAAGCTCCATCCAGAATATCCTGCTCTTCTTGCCCGACTCCTTAACCTTCGCTTGAATCTCTACAACAGCCTCGGAAGACGGCAGATCGCTGAATGTGGTCTCCGTGAATATCTGTGGAACCCCAGTGTCCAGATCGAGCCAACCGGTGTCGCATAAGGTTTCGTTGTTCGTGACATCGTACAATCGGACATCTACCTGCGAGAGAGAGTGTTCACCCGACAAGATAACCTTCATCACAGCCGGAGTCCATGTGCTGGTACCCGGATACTGGAAAGTGCTGATTGTCGTCCATGAGGTGCCTTTTATCCGACCGTACGGATAACCGTTGCCGTCCGGATCCGAGAGCAGGCACTGTATGCGGTGGGAACCCGGGCCCGTCGCGCCGGTCGATCCGGCCGGGCCCGTCGCGCCGGTCGATCCGGCCGGGCCCGTCGCGCCGGTCGATCCGGCCGGGCCCGTCGCGCCGGTCGATCCGGCCGGGCCCGTCGCGCCGGCGTCGCCCTGCGCACCTGTCGCGCCTCTCAGGTTGCCCTTCAGCGTCCACGAGGACCCCCCTATCTTCTCGTAGAAGTTCCCGGTGGCGGCATCCAGATAAAAGTCGCCGACATTGCCAAGGCCGACGCCAGGCACCCCACTGCCCGTGTGCCATTCGGTGCCCTTGGGACCGGTGTTGCCCTGCGCGCCCTGCGGGCCGGTGTTGCCGGTCTGGCCCATCGGGCCCTGCGGGCCGGTGTCCCCCTGCGCGCCCTGCGGGCCTGTCGGGCCGACTATGCCCGTGGCGCCCGTC
>Ga0180432_10011441_pt1 | contig 10442 bp, 9 predicted proteins | sample SS_ome_10_FD_132414 | JGI IMG/M metagenome (GOLD analysis project Ga0180432, IMG submission 132414) | Hypersaline lake sediment archaeal communities from the Salton Sea, California, USA - SS_1_MS_2 metaG | ecosystem: Environmental > Aquatic > Non-marine Saline and Alkaline > Hypersaline >...
GGCCGTTATGTCAATGCTATTAGCGAATTCGCGGCGACACTGTAGGCGCGGTGGTCTGCCCATAACCCGCCGACTTGCGCCAACATTACCGGAAATTCCGAAAAAAAGCCGGTGGGAATCGACCTTTTTTCTTGACAAACGCGATTTCATGTTGTACCATTAGTTGGTGGAATAGTCTTTCTCCACTACATAGACCGGGCTTCGTTCCTTACGTTTCGCCATCCCATCAGGGGAAAAGCTCATGCCCGGGAAGGTGCTGCATGCAATTGCAGCAATCACCATAGGTTTGTCCTTGCAGCTTCAATTGTCGCTGGCCGCGCCGGTCGGCCTGCGCGACGCGGAGCGGGCGGGGATAGCTTTTGCATTATCCCAAGGCCCGCGATTCTCCGGTCCGGCTCTGGCCGAAGCGACCTGTGAAACAACACCGATCACCGACCCTGCCACCGGCGAAATCCTCGCCTACGCAATCGGCCTCCCCCGCGGCGGATTTGTGGTCGCCTCCGCCGATACCCGCATCAAGCCAATAATCGCCTATTCACTCACCGGAAGCTTTCCTGCAGACCCCAACAATGCCCTTCTGCAGATGCTCAGGGTCGACCTCCAACTCCGTCTGGCCGCCAACCCGTTCAGACACGAAGACGTGAGGACCGCCAACGAGGCCGAATGGGCCCAATACGGAGCCGACCCGCCTACAGAAGTCTTACGGCAGACAGGTGATGTCATAGTATCAGCCGCGGATGCCGTCATACAATACCCTCCCGACAAAGACGGTTGGCTCACAACAGCCTGGGCACAGACCGGCATCTACAACGACCTCTGCCCGATCGACCCCGCAACGGGCCAGCAATGCCTTACAGGCTGCGTGGCGACTGCGATGGCGCAGGTTATCAACTACTGGCAACATCCCATCTGCATACTTTTTTCGAGCGACGATGATTATACGTCGTCGATAGACCCCGGCGACGGCTACGGCACCAGGGCTATTCCGATCGCCGCCTCGGATGCTAGTTTCTTAAACATTCGCTACGGGCATTTATCTGATGACGATATAGCCCGGGCCATGTTTGCCTGTGGCGTTGCCGTGAAAACTAATTACAGCAGCGGGCTGAGCAGCGCGTATAGCGCACTCAATCTACAGCCGGCATTCGAAAACATGGGCTATTCTTGCTCCCCGCCCATCAGCGGATATTTTCCCATGGTTCTCCTCATAAAACTGCGGCTCAATATGGAGAACGGCCAACCCGCCATACTTGCCATAAAAAACGGCGGCAGCGGCGAGCATGTTATCATCTGCGACGGCTACAGAGACGACAACACATACCACCTCAACTTCGGATGGGGAGCAAGCACCCCCCCCATAACAGAAGCATGGTATTCATTGCCGGACGATTTGCCCTTCGGGTATTATGTGATAGAGCACGGCATAGTCGACATCATTGCCCCCGAAAAGCTGCCCGGCGATATCAATTCCGACTGCGTGGTCAACGTGCTCGACCTCATCTTCCTGAGAAACAGACTTGGCAGGGATCCCAACAGCGGCGATAACTGGAGAGCCGACGTAACCCAAGACGGCCAAATAAATGTTCTTGACGTGATCTTCGTGCGCAACCACTTCAACACGACCTGCAAATAGTAGCGCCGCGTATTCAGCTCCACCTATTCAGCCCCTGGCCCGAGCCAATCGACAGCCCCCAGCACAAGCGACCGGACAAAGGCTTGAACCGAGGTTTCTTATCACAGCCCGGCGCTCGCGTACTCCGAAAATTAGCTTGAAAAAAACGTCGCAACATCCTATCATCATAGCATCTCGGCGGCAGGCTCGGACCCGCCGACCCATGGCGGAGTAGCTCAGTCTGGTTAGAGCAGAGGAATCATAATCCTTGTGTCGGGGGTTCGAATCCCTTCTCCGCTACCAGCCGTATTCGCCGTAGAATCGCCGGTTTCGCCGTGTTCTGTGGGCTCTGGCGGGATCGGCCTTTCTGCTTTCGTCGTGCCTAATTGTGCACCTGAATGCCCCTCAGAGCGTGCGGTTCGTGTCCGATTCCGTGTCCGATTTTCCAGGGGGCCATCCGTGCCTGTGGCGAGGGCTACCTGCTCGGCTTGTGCGGGCGCCAGCGCGGGCAAGGTGTCCAGGGCCTTCCGTTGGTCCAGCGCCTCGAGGCGGACATACTTGTCCATCGTCACGGCGATCGTCTTGTGGCGCATCAAGGTTGAAACGACCTTCACGGGCACGCCGGCCAGCGTAAGCATGGTGCCGACCGTATGCCGCTGGGCATGGAAGTCGGCGAACCGGCCAGCCTCGTCCTGATAGGGGATCCCTGCCGCCGCCAGGTCGGCCCGGATCATCTCGGCTGTTTTCTCCGGCAAGGGGAAAGGCCGATCCTCGTCGGGCCGCTCTCTGCGCCATGCTCGTAGGGCCTCGGCCACGTCGGGCCGCAATGGCACATCGTCTTGCTCGCGATGCTTTGAATATGCGGCATGGACCGTGAGCCTAGGTTCCCGGCCAAGATCGATGCCGCCCCACGTCAAGGTCCGCAATTCGTTTGCTCGCAACCCTGTCCCTAAAGCCACAACGTAGCACAGGGCCCGCCGACGGCCTGTCATGCCGAGAATGGGCTTCCCCGCCCTGGCCGCGGCGATCAGCCGTATGGCCTCATCATCGGTTAATGCCCGCCGCGTGTGTCTTTCGTCTAATCGCGCGTTGTATCCGGTGAGGGAAATCAGGGGGTTGTCCGCTGTCCGGCGTTCGTTCTGCAACCACCTGGCGAAACTTTTGATCGCGCCCAGGTAATGGTTTGCGGTCGCCAGGCCGAGCCCTTCCTCAACGAGATCGGCAAGGGCTTGCTGTACCCTCGCGGGCTCAAACTCGTTGATCTTTTCGTATCGGCACCTCTCGATGATCGCCGTGCATCGGAATATAGTAGTCTTGATATGACGCGCCGTGTCGAGTTTGGCCTGCAGGTGTCGTGCAAAGTCGGCAAGATGCTCGAAGAGGGGCCGCCTTTGGTGTTCCTCGTAGCGGTTATGGATGCCGATCTTCGCCAGGGCCGCCTTCTTCCGATATTCGTTCAGCATCATCTCCGAGGCCGCCTTGTCTTCGCACAGCCTCACCGTCCGCTCGATGCCGGCGGCGTCGAGATAGCGACCGTAGTAGCACTTCGAGACCCCAGCTTTCCCGCGGTCCTTTCCCCGCCGTTTGAACACACTCATCGCCTAGACCCCCTTTTGCGCTGGGCAGCCTCGGGCTACCCACTTTTCGAGCTCGGCTCGCCGCCATAGTGTTCGACCCAACACTTTCACCGGCTGCGGCACGGATCCGGCACGCACCCCTTTCCAGACGGATCGCCGACTGATCGATAACGTCCTTGCCACTTCCTCAACAGGAACCAGCAGCTTCTCATCGACTCCGGGCATGTCGATTTCCTTTCCCCCATCCGCCCGTAAACCATGCGAATAATCCGGCGCGGGTACGCCCCCGCTGAACCTGCGCCGATGCGAAAAAAGTTCTGTGAATAGGCTTGACAGAAGAAGATGGATGTGCTATACTGGGCATTGTTGATTTCCGTTTTTTGCCCGACGTGTCAACGCCAGCGCGTCGGGCAAATTATTTCGCCAGGCCCCTATCCGGTATTCAACATTTCAGTGCAACTGGATTTCATCACGCCGCCAAGCCTCCCTCTTTCTCTGTCAGTACCCGCGTGTCGTGTTTGATGCCCCGCAAAACGTCGAGTATCTGTTCCTGGGTATGCTGCCCCGGCACGCCCTGCATCGTCATACGGACCGATTCGATCTCGTGGAACTCGCCACGCGCCGCCGGGAAATCAAACGGCGCCATGCGTGCCGGAATCTTCTCTACTTTGAGCCGCTCGATCTGCCGAATCAGATCGGCGACATCGAAGATCCCCGGCGTGGCAAAGGTCGCGCCTTCCCAGATGAGCTCTTGGAATTTGTTCATGGGTCCATGCTTGAGCTCATAGAGCTGCTTTTCCAGGCTCCTGGTGACTCGCTGAACCTTGTCATCGATGGAGCTCGTGGAGATTGCGATTGCTTCGGCGGCGTCGCTGACGGCCTCGGCCACTTTCGGCATTGCATTTTTCGCCGTGGCCGCCGTCTCATTCATTGCCCGGCGCGCAGCGGCAAAGCCGCGTTCCAGCCTTTCGCCGAAACTGGGGGTTACCAGCCACTGATTCAACTGCTTTTCGATTTGCGCAATTTCCTCGCGCATCTTTCGCAATTTCGCCGCCCCTTCGGCCGAATAACCTCGGTAAAATTCCTTGATCGTCTCGCCTAAATCCTGATGAGCATAGGCAATTTTTGCAGATATAAGATGCAGTTGTTTGAATGTATGGATAACGCTGTTGATGCTTTCAGGCAGCAAGGCCACGCCTTTGCCAATCGCCTCACACATGATAAGAATGCGTTTGCCAGCCCCCTCGCCTTCCGTCGCCATGTTTGTCAGGCCTGTCGCTGTGTCGGTGATTGCCGGGGCCAAATGGATTGCAAGCGCTTGGGCCACGGCCTGGCTCAGTTTCTTGAGATCCCCCAGGGCGTCGTTCGCTCGCTCCACGCCTCTCCCCGCCGCTTGAGAGAAAAGCACGCCCGTCCGTCTCGCCATCTCCCCGGCTTTAATCATACCGGCCGAGCCGAGTTCCATCAGGTTCAAGAGCTTGGCGCCCTGCCGCCCCATGAGGTAATAGGCCGCCGCGGCCTTCTCGGCCTGCGTCGGCAGTTTTTTGATCGCGTCGGCAATTCGCCTCACAGCCTGGGCCGGGCCCGCCTCCGCCAACACCCTGGCTTCAAGGCGGAGCATCTCAAGACCGCGCGTCGCCTCGCCCGATCCCTGCACCGACTCGCCCAATCTGCGGACCAAAGTCTCGATGCTCTTATCCAGCTCGTCGGCGCCCACGCCGGCCCGTTCGGCGGCGTACCGCAGCCTCATGATGTCCTCGGTCGCCATGCCGATCCGGCGGCTCATCTTCGTCGTCGCGTCGATCATTTCCATCGAGCTGGTAATCATCCGGGTCATTCCCCGGACGGCCATGACTCCGCCAACGGCAACCGCCATGCGTTTCAGGGATGACGTCACCGACCGCGCCGCCTTGTCGAAGGTATTGATTCGTTTTCGGCTCTGCCGCATCTTCCGGTCGAAGGTGGCCGTGTTGGCCGCCAGGTTAACGATCAGGTTCCCGATGGTAGCGATTTGAGGTCTCCCCTATGAAAACGGCTTTCCCATTTCGCTTGTGCTGCATCTTCGCGGGCGAATAGGGGTCATGATACCTTGGCCTTGGCCTTTTTCTTCCGCTTAGAAGCCCGCTGAAGGCGTTGTTTCTTTGTCTTCGGGGTCGGGGGCGTCGGCTCCGGGCCGTCGTCACTTGTAAATGGTTTTGATTTGGGGAACGCGTACCCGGCCGCCTCGAGGGCCTTGACCTCGGCCGGCGTCGCCTTGACGAGCTGCATCTGCTCGAGGGCAATCTGCCCGGTAGAGATCTTCTCGCCCTCGATGATCAAGATGCCGTTTTCCATGCGGCCGTAAACGGTATCGGGCGGCCGGCCTTCTGAGGGCCACCGGACGTAAATCTCCATGGTTTCGTTCCCCGTGTCCGGCCCCCCGCCGGCCTCCCGGAGAATAAAAAGGCCGGCGGGCGGGCTGGTGATGGCTTACGACAGATTGATGAGCCGGACGATGTGGTCCGGCCGGGCGAAACCGATGTCGCCTCTGAGAACGATCTTCATATACACTTGGTGCTTTTTGAAGGCGTCCCCGGCCTCGGTGGAGATCTCCACCTGGGCCCCTTTGCGGACGCCGAACAATACCTGGCGAAAATCGCCCAGATAGAGCTGGCCGTCTACGCACTGTGTGGACACCAGGCGCCTCAGCGCCGTCACTTCGGGCGGAGGCGATGCGTAGTGGTTCGCTTCGGAGTTCACCTTCAGCTTAGCAAGCTTGATGCTCTGCCCGGGCGACGTGATCCACGCCCCGGCCTCGGCGTTCTTGTCGTGAACGTCCTCGATGGCGTCCAGAAGATCGTCCCAATCGACCGCTGCGGAAACGTCGATTTGCTGAACGCTGTCATGGGCGGTGATGCCGACGATCCCGCCGTAGGTGCTCGTCCCATCGCCCCGCATACACCATTTATCGATCAGCTCGACGAGGCTGTCGCTCAGAGCCGCCTCGATCGCCTCGGCGGCGTTCGGGCTATCCTCTACGAGTTCCCGTGATATGGGAATCCACCTGCCGATCTTCCTCGCGGAGAGGCTGATCGCATCGAAAGTCATTGAGCCCTCGGTGAAGGCCTGGTTCTCGCCGGGCGCTTCGATCCCGGGATCCGTCAGAAGCCGCGCGATGGTCAGGAACGCCGCCGGCATTTCGATGGTCCGGGCCCCGGCCTGAAAGACAACGGACTTGGCGCGGGTCAGGTCGATGATGTTCAGGGCCAAGGCATCGGGCGTCAAAAATCCACCCAGAGTATTAACACCCGTCCCGAGGGCGCGTTCTTCGAGTTCCGCGTCTCTCCAGCTCCCGACGATGTGCGCGCGAACGGCCCGGCCGATGCTGAAGTCTCGAGGGTTCACCCCCCGGTATTCGTCCGGGGCGTAATCAATCAAGTGCTGATCCGGCCTCAGTGCCCGGACGGTGTTGCCGTCCTTATCGGGCCATTCGGTCGTTTCAGCCGCGGCGCGGCTGATGGTATCCTCCGCCCCGGCGCCGGGCTGGTCGGGCGGGACCTGGCGGGGTTCCGGCACATCGCCCCACGCTTTAAAGTCCTCGGCCGTCTTGATGGGCCGGTGCTCGCGGCCATAATGCTGATCGAGAGCGCGGCACATCACATCGATGGAGCTGATCTGCTCCGGTGAAAATGTTTCTCCGGCGGCGAGACGACCAAGCAGAAGCCGGGCGTTTGCCTTGATCGCTTCCGGTTCGTCTCGGACTTCGCCGGACCGCTTTGTTGCATAAGTCAACATGGTTCAAACTCCAATCGGAAAGCCGCTCTTGTGGCGGCGGAAAAGTTTTTCAATTCCCTCTTTGGCTCCGGCCGGAAAATCTTCGGACCTCCGCGTTCCGAGGCCGCCCTTGAGGCCGGTGGTCAGCTACGGCTCCGAAGGCCGACCTCGGGGCTGGCAAAGGGTCCCCACCTATTGCTTACCGCCGGCGGGAGGCGGTTTATCGTCGTCGGCATACGGCCACATCATAAGGCGGCGCAGTTCCGCCACCTGTTGCTCGTCGTGGCCGGCCATGAAGTCACTCTCGGACACGTGCCTATCGTGCGCGTCTCCCGCCTTCCGATACAACTTGAAGAGGTTTTCGCCAAGCTGGCCCGCCTCAAACGCCTTACGGGCTCTGATCGCTCGTTCACGCATGACTTCAAAGGCGGCATCCTGGGCCGCTCGTAGCCGCTTGAATTCTTTTTTGGCGGCGGCGGCTGCGGCGTCGGCCACAGCCCGGCGTTTGTTTTGCACCTCGCGCTCTTCGTCGCGGAGATCGCGTTCTTCCTGGACCCCGGCGAGTTGCTCCAGGGCTACCTCGAGATCCGGCGCCTTGCTTGCGGAGCCCATCTGCGGGCAGCCGTCCGCCTCCCAGCGGTCGAGGACCTCAACGCGCCAACGAGGAAGGGTGCCGCCTAACATGATGGCTGGCGGGAATTTGCCCTGCTTTCTCCACAGCCACAGGGTCGGTTCTGTGATCGAATAGCGTTTGAGAACCTGCTTGATCGTAAGCAATGCCTGCATAATGGTATCTCCGCTGCACTTAAACGAGCTTATGGCCTTTAAGTCTGTATAAGTATACCTCATATGCGCCGGCTTGTCAAGTGGGAAAACGAAGTTTTTTTCACGGCCGCCGGGAACTGCAAGCGGGGTGTGCGTTTCTCCAAAAAGATTTTAGCCAAAAAAATGCCCCGAGCGCGGGCCCGGGGCCTGATAGGGGAGGCGGGCTAGGCTTCTTGGTCTGCATCCTTCCTGCAAATGAGAGGTTCCTCGCCCATGAAAATGATCGACCGCTCGTCGAGGCGCTCGCCCAATTCATTGACGCTTTCGATTAGCCCCTCCCATTCTTCAGGCGGATATATGCGATCCGTTCCGCCGAGCCTCTCCGCCAAAGCCTTTTTCATGTCGTCTATTAAAAACATGAAATCTTCGCAGAGGCTGCGGAGAAGCGCCTCGTAATCGCCTTCGAGCGCCAACACGGTATCTATCACTCCTTGCATCGCCCCCATCTCATAAATGTCGATTTCCAGGCGATCCAAAGCACGGGCAGGACACGATCGGACCTCTATCAGTCGCTTCGCCTGTTTTCTCACGTCGATGCCGTTCCACCGCCTTTCTTGGGCCTGCCCCCCGGCCTTCACAGCGTCTTCGATACGTTCCTGCCCCTGCCTTTCTCTCAACTGCACAGCGCTTTCTTGCCCTTGCATATCGCACCTCTGAAAGGAGCCCCGCCCCCAGGTCCATTCGGGCCTTTCGGCCCCCCGAGAACAAGGCTCCAATACTTTGCCTCATGGCAAAACGGACGGAATGGAGCGCCCGTGTCTTTGATCATTCTACCTTCCCCCCGATAAGATGTCAAGGGGATTTCGACGCCAGCCGATTCCGTAGAGGTCGAGCTGCCGCGGGGGCCGGGGGGGAACCTCGGCGTTAGCCCGCTCCGGGGGGCGCTGGGCTTCATGGCGGAGCCGCCGGCGTGCGGCCCTCCGCCGGGCCTTGCGGGCGCGATCGGCGGCGTCGCGGCAAATCGCATCGCAATAAACCCGGGGCCGGCCTCCGCCCCTGGGCTGCGTGAACCATTCTCCGCAGAATTCGCATCTCGGCATCACTTTGTCCTTGCCTTGTAGGCTCGATCCCGGCATTCCGGGCTGCAATATTTCTTGCGTTGCCCCCGTGCCGGGAATTTGCGGCCGCACATCACACACGCTCGCTTCGACGCTGGCCGGCGGCGCTCGGCCGAGGTCTTCACGTATGCAGCGTAGCGGCATGCTATGCAGCAATATTGCTGGTGCGACCCTCGTGTGTAGAACGATTTGCCACAGACCGAGCATCGGTGTTCCGGTACTGGACCGAGGCGTTCCGCCCGCATTCGTAGCGCAGCGATCTCCCTGCAGGTCGCCGAACAGTACTTCCGCTTCGCTCTGCAGCCCTTGGTCTGCCTGAATTTCTTACCACAGACAGGACACGTGGTGGTCATGTTCTCGGCCTTTCTCTCCCGCCCCAACTTTTCTTTTTTATTTTGCGAAAAAACGCGCTCGCTTGATTCTACGGTCTACGGCGGTGCCGCCCATACGATTATGCCCCCCCTACCCCGACGAGAGCTTCTTGCTGCTCTCGTATCTGATAACGATAGTTCTTGACGATCATGTCCAGAACGCCGATGCTCAGCGCCTCCATGCTGCCCCGGTCTCTTTGTTCCTTCGCTTCCGTGCTACCCGGCGGAAGTGCCTCGGCCTCGTCATACTCTCTGCACGTCTCACGAACCAAGTTGAGCAGCTCCCCGTGCTTCGCCTTGGCCTTGGCGAGGTCTGCCTTTGCTTCAGTGTCCTCAAAAGGAGCATATCCGTCATCAAGCGCCTTTACCCAATTAGCTACGGAAAAGGTAAGGCCCCGTTTGGCCAAGTATTGAACGCTCGCCGCTTTCTCCACAACTTCCGGCCATCGTCTCTGCAACTCTGGGTCTTTCATCAGCTTCTTGGTGTGTTCCGTTATTTTGTCTGGAAGAGAGAGACCGCTGTTTTCCCACTGCTTGAGCATCCCGGCAACTGTCGTGGTGTCGTTGCCCTCACGCGCGCGTATTTCTCTCTCTCTTTTCCATGACTCTCTTCCAGAGGACCGGACATTTTGTCCGGTCGGGACCGGACAATTTGTCCTCTCGCGACCGGACAATTTGTCCGGTCGGAAAGACTTGTGCCAGAGCAATTCATAGCGCGTTACCTTATGCAGTGATCGGGCTTTCCCTTCCGGTTTGATCCGGCGGATAAACCTGAGTTCCTCAAGCCGATCCAGAGACCGGCGCACCTGCCGACTTGAACAGCCGATGACCCTCGCCAAGGTTTCCTGCTTCGGGTAGATCATGCCATCCTTGCCGTAATACCTCGACAGCCGCCCCCAGCACAGCTTTTCGACCGGTGTTAAAGCCGTGCTCTCCATGATCGCGTCCGGGATAACGGTCCCTGTGAACACTTTGTACGGATTGAACGGCTGTCCACACCGGGGCAGTTGTCGTGTATCAGACATGTCGCCCCCTCTCCGCCAGGTCGAGGATCGTCTGCCGCGTCTGCTCGTCGAGGTCCGGCCAAGCCTCGATGAGCTGGGCCAATTCCGGCTCCGTGTCCGAATCCGTGTCCGAAAGCTCGGGGTGTTTCTGTAAGTCGTTGTCAGGTGGACGGTTGCTACGACCGGGGAGAGGAATCATAATCCTCGTGTCAGGGGTTCGAATCCCTTCTCCGCTACCAGCC
>Ga0180432_10011444_pt1 | contig 10441 bp, 8 predicted proteins | sample SS_ome_10_FD_132414 | JGI IMG/M metagenome (GOLD analysis project Ga0180432, IMG submission 132414) | Hypersaline lake sediment archaeal communities from the Salton Sea, California, USA - SS_1_MS_2 metaG | ecosystem: Environmental > Aquatic > Non-marine Saline and Alkaline > Hypersaline >...
CAGGTGATCCGGGGCGAATGGTTGTGACGCGCGCGGGGGCCCGGCCCCCGGGCGGCGGCGGTGGCGCAGGATGCTGAGAAGCCTCGAGATCCGCGACATGCTGATCATCGACCGGCTGGACCTGGGGTTCCGGCCCGGCCTCAACGTGCTGACCGGCGAGACCGGGGCGGGCAAGTCGATCCTGCTGGATTGCCTTGGCTTCGTGCTGGGCTGGAAGGGCCGGGTGCCCGCCGTGCGCGCCGGTGCCGGGAAGGGCGAGGTGACCGCGGTGTTCGACCTGCCGGCCGGCCATCCCGCGCACGAGGTTCTGGCCGAGGCCGGGCTGCCGGGCGGCGACGAACTGATCCTGCGCCGCACCGCGTCGGCCGACGGCCGCTCGGCGGCGTTCGTCAACGACCGGCGCGCCTCGGCCCCGGTGTTGCAGGCGCTGGCCGAGGGGCTGGTGGAACTGCACGGCCAGCATGACGACCGGGGCCTGCTGAACCCGCGCGGCCACCGGGCGCTGCTGGACGCCGCGGCGGGGGCGGAGGCGGAGCTGGCCGCGGTGCGCGCCGCCTGGGCCCGCCGCGCCGCCGCATCCCGGGCGCTGGACGAGGCGCAGGCCGCGCTGGCCGCCGCCATGGCGGAGGAGGACTTCCTGCGCCACGCGGTGGCCGAACTGGACCGGCTGGACCCGCAGCCGGGCGAGGAGGCCGCGCTCGATGCCGAACGCCGGCTGATGCAGGCCGCCGAACGGATCCGCGCCGATGTCGCGCGCGCCGCGCAGGCGCTTGGCCCCGAGGGCGCCGAGGCGATGATGGGCGACGCGCTGCGCTGGCTGGGCGGCGCGGCGGACCGGGCCGAGGGCCATCTGGACGCGCCGATGGCGGCGCTGGACCGCGCGCTGACCGAACTCGGCGAGGCCGTGCAGGGGGTGGAACGCTGCCTCGAGGCGCTCTCGGTCGATCCGCACCGGCTGGAGACGGTGGAGGAGCGGCTGTTCGCGATCCGGGCGCTGGCGCGCAAGCACGGGGTGCTGGCCGACGATCTGGGCGGCTTCGCCGGCGGGCTGCGCGCCCGCCTCGCCGCGCTCGATGCCGGGGCCGAGGGGATCGCGGCGCACGAGGCGGCGCTGGCCGAGGCGGAGACCGCCTATAGGGCGGCGGCCAAGGCGCTGACCGCGCGCCGCCGCGCGGCGGCCGGGGCACTGGATAGGGCGATGGCGGCGGAACTGGCGCCGCTGAAGATGGACCGCGCGGTCTTCGCCACCGCGGTGGACCCGGGCGAGCCGGGGTCGGAGGGCGCGGATGCGGTGTCGTTCCGGGTCGCGACCAATCCCGGCGCGCCGGCCGGGCCGCTCAACCGCATCGCCTCGGGCGGGGAGTTGTCGCGCTTCCTGCTGGCGCTGAAGGTCTGCCTCGCGCGCGGCTCGGACAGCCTGGTGCTGATCTTCGACGAGATCGACCGCGGGGTGGGCGGCGCGACGGCCGATGCCGTGGGCCGGCGGCTGGCGCGGCTGGCCGAGGGCGCGCAGGTGCTGGTGGTCACCCATTCGCCGCAGGTCGCGGCGCGCGGCGCGCATCACTGGCGCGTCGAGAAGCGGGTGACGGGCGGCGAGACCCGGTCCACCGTCGTGGCGCTGGACCCCGACGACCGGATCGACGAGATCGCCCGGATGCTGGCCGGCGAGCGAGTGACCGAGGCCGCGCAGCAGGCGGCGCGGGAATTGTTGCAGGGCTAGCCGCCGGGTGGCCGGCCGCGGCCGGGGGCTTCGCGCCCCCGCGGCCCGGCTGCGCCGGGCCTGCCCCCGCGGGATATTTCCGGACCAAAATCCGCGCGCCGGGTCAGTTGCCCGGCACCAGCTTGCCGGGATTGAGGATGTTCTGCGGGTCGAGCGCGGCCTTGAGCGCGCCCATCACCGCCCAGGCCTCGCCATGCTCGGCCGCCATCAGGCCGCGCTTGCCCAGCCCCACGCCATGTTCGCCGGTCATCGTGCCGCCCATCCGCAGCGCGCGTTCCGCCAGCCGTTCGGTGATCCGCTTCGCCGCCGCGATCTCGACGGTGTCGTCGGGTGCGACGAGCAGGATCGCGTGGAAATTGCCGTCGCCGACATGGCCGAGGATCGGGCCGGTCAGGCCCGCCGCGTCGATATCGGCGCGGGTTTCGGCGACCGCCTCGGCCAGCCGCGAGATCGGTACGCAGATATCGGTGACGATCCCCATCGCGCCGGGGCGCTCTGCCCGGATCGACCAGTAGGCCCTGTGCCGCATCGACCAAAGCGCGCTGCGCGCCTCGGTCGTCGTGGCCCAGTCGAAACCGGCGCCGCCCTGGTCCGCCACGATCTCGCCGAAGCGTTCGGCCTGTTCGGCGACCGCGGCGGGCGAGCCGTGGAATTCCACCATCAGGTGCGGTTTTTCCGGCATCGCCGCGCCGTTGGCGGCGTTGAAGGCGCGCGCCACCTCGGCATCGACGAACTCGATGCGGGCCATCGGGATGCCGGACTGGATCGTGAGGATCACCGTTTCCACCGCCGCCTCCAGACTGTCGAAGGCGCAGACCGCGGCGGACACCGCCTCGGGCTGGCCGGCGAGGCGCAGCGTCATCTCGGTGACGATCCCCAGCGTGCCTTCCGAGCCCAGCATCAGCGCGGTCAGGTCGTAGCCGGCCGAGGATTTCCGCGCCCGGCTGCCGGTGCGGATCACCCGGCCGTCGGCCAGCACCACCTCGAGCGCGAGGACGTTGTCGCGCATCGTGCCGTAGCGCACCGCCGTGGTGCCGGAGGCGCGGGTGGCCGCCATCCCGCCCAGCGTCGCGTTGGCGCCGGGATCGACGGGGAAGAACAGGCCGGTCGCGCGCAACTCGGCGTTCAGCGCCTCGCGGGTGAGGCCGGGCTGGACGGTGGCCTGCATGTCCTCGGGATGGATCGCCAGTACCCGGTTCATCCGCCCCAGGTCGAGGCTGAGCCCGCCCCGCGTGGCCAGCGCGTGGCCCTCGAGCGAGGTGCCGGCGCCCCAGGGCACGACCGGCACGGCATGGGCCGCGCAGAGCGCGACGATCGCCGCCACTTCGTCCGTGGACTCGGGCCAGGCGACGGCTTCCGGCGGGGTTTCGGGAAAGTGGCTTTCGTTCGTGCCATGCGCCGCCAGATCGGCCCTTGACCGTGACAGGCGGTCGCCCAACAGTGCGGTGAGGGCAGGCAGGGCGTCTGCAAGCGGCATCGGCGGTCTCCGTCGGTTCGCGACCGAGCCTAGGGCAGGGGGAGCGCGCCGAAAAGCCGGAACGACGGCGGCGCGGAGAACGGATGACACAGCGCGACGGCCAGAGCGTGGAGCGGATCGCGGCCCGGCTCCGCGGCGATGCGGCCCATGCCTGGGAGGTGATGCGCCGGCAGGGGCCGAGCCAGGTGCAGTTCTGGCTCATCGCGCTTCTGATCGGCACCGCGGCGGGGTTCGCGGCGCTGGGGTTCCGGATCGGCATCTCGGCCCTTCAGACGGCGCTTTACGGCACCGATGACATGCGGCTGGCCAGCGTCGCGCGCACCCTGCCGTGGTACTGGGTGCTGGCGGTGCCGGTGATGGGCGGGCTGGTGGTGGGGGTGATCCTGCACCGGTTCACGCCGGATGGCCGGGTGCGGGCGGTGGCCGACGTGATCGAGGGCGCGGCGCTCAATCGCGGCCGGGTCGAGGTGAAGGCCGGGCTGGCCAGCGCGCTGGCCTCGCTGATCACCCTGTCCTCGGGCGGGTCGTCGGGCCGCGAGGGGCCGGTGGTGCATCTCGCCGGCGTGCTCTCGACCTGGGTGGCGGACCGGATCAACGCCTCGGGCCTGACCGGGCGCGACCTGCTGGGCTGCGCGGTGGCCGGCGCGGTTTCGGCCAGTTTCAACGCGCCGATCGCCGGCACGCTGTTCGCGCTGGAGGTCGTGCTGCGGCATTTCGCGGTTCATGCCTTCGCGCCGATCGCGATCGCGGCGGTGGCGGGCACCGTGATCAACCGTCTGAAGTTCGGCGACGTGACCGAATTCACCCTGCCGCCGGATGCGGGGCTGGCCTTCTACGTCGAATTGCCGGCCTTCCTGATCCTTGGCCTCGTCTCCGGCCTTGTCGCGGTGGCGCTGATGAAGGCGATCTTCTGGGCCGAGGACTTGGCCGGCGCGGTGCAGGCGCGCACCGGCCTGCCGCGCTGGCTCAGGCCGGCGGTGGCCGGGCTGCTGCTGGGCCTGCTGGCGATCCCGTTCCCGCATATCATCGGCGTCGGCTACGAGACGACGTCGGCGGCGCTGACCGGCGGGATCGGTCTGGCCGAGGCGATCGCGCTCGCGGCGGTCAAGACGCTGGCGGTGGCGATCACGCTGGGCGGGCGGATGGGTGGCGGGGTGTTCTCGCCCTCGCTGGTGATCGGGGCGCTGACCGGGCTGGCCTTCGGGCTGGTCGCGACCGGGTTCCTGCCCGAACTCTCGGGGACCGAGACGCTTTACGCGCTGGCCGGCATGGGCGCGGTGGCGGCGGCGGTGCTGGGGGCGCCGATTTCCACCGCGATGATCGTCTTCGAACTCACGGGTGACTGGCAGACCGGGCTGGCGGTGATGTGCGCGGTGTCGCTGTCGACCGCGCTGGCCTCGCGGATGGTCGACCGGTCGTTCTTCCTGACGCAACTGGAACGGCGCGACGTGCATCTTGCGGCCGGGCCGCAGGCCTACCTGCTGGCGACGCTGATGGTGACCGGGGTGATGCGGCCCGCCGGGTCCGAGCGCGCGCCGCCGGAGGCCGAGGCCTGGGCGCTGGTCGAGGCGGGCACCTTCGTGGGCGCGCAGCGCACGCTGGAGGCCGCGATGCCGCTGTTCGAAAGCACCGGGGCGGCTTTCCTGCCGGTCGTCCGGCTGGGCGGCGAGGGCGCGGCGCCCGAATTGCTGGGCACCCTGCACCATGTCGACGCGCTTCGGGCCTACAACCGGGCGCTGGCCGACACCGCGGCCGAGGAACATTCCTGACGGCCGGTTCAGACCTCTTCGACGGTCACCTTGTCGTCGTAGAAGGCCAGATGCCCGGCGATCGCTTCAAGCCCGTCGTTCGGGCTCTCGAAGCTCCAGGCGGCGTCGGCGATGTCGCCGGATTTCGTCACCAGGGTGAAATAGCTGGCTGTGCCCTTGTCCGGCGAGGTCGTCACCGTCGCCGAGGGTTCGAGAAAGGCCATCGCGACATCGGCGCGGGGGAAGTAGATCACCGGCTCACGGTCGCGTTCGCTCAGTTCGACGGCCGCGCCGGTTTCGGCGATCACGGCGCCACCGGCACGGGCGACCCAGGTGCCCGCGGTGGGGCGAAGTCGGATTTGATCGGCCATTTCGGTCTCCTCGGTCGGTGGGATGCGCGACACTATCGCGTCGTAATCGTGACAGGGGCGTGTCAGATCGGCGCGGTCGCCGCCTCCAGCCAGGCCCGCGCCGCGTCGCCGACGCGCGGGCCGACCAAGTCAAGCACCCGCGCGTGATAGCGGTCAAGCCAGTCGCGTTCGGCCGGTGTGAGCATCGCGGGCAGGATCAGCCGGCGGTCGATCGGCACCCAGGTCAGCGTGCGGAAGGCCAGCATCCGGCGTTCCGGGTCTGCCGTGGCGAGATCGGGCGCGGGTTCGACCGCGATCAGGTTCTCGATCCTGATGCCGAAGGCGCCCTCGCGGTAGTATCCTGGCTCGTTCGACAGGATCATCCCGGCCTCCAGCGGCACGTGGCTGATCCGGCTGAGCCGTTGCGGCCCCTCGTGCACCGACAGGTAGGCGCCGACACCGTGGCCGGTGCCGTGGTTGAAATCCTGCCCGGCCAGCCACAGCGGGTAGCGCGCGATCGCGTCGAGGTCGCGGCCGGCAAGGCCCACGGGCCAGCGCAGCCGCGACATCGCGATCATCCCCTGCAACACGCGGGTGAAGGGCGCGCGCGCCTCGTCCGGGGCGGTGCCGACGGCGACGGTGCGGGTGATGTCGGTGGTGCCGTCAAGATACTGGCCGCCCGAATCGATCACCACGATCTCGCCGGGCTGCAGGCGGCGGTTGCTGTCCTCGGTCACGCGGTAATGCATGATCGCGCCATGCGGGCCGCTGCCGCAGATCGTCTCGAAGCTGATGTCGCGCAGCTCGTTGGCGCGGCGGCGGTAGCCTTCCAGCGCCTTGACCACGTCGATCTCGCGCAGCGCGCCCGAGGGCGCGGCGCCGTCGAACCAGGCGAGGAACTCGACCATCGCGGCGGCGTCGCGCAGATGCGCCTCGACCGTGCCGGCGATCTCGGCGGGGTTCTTCCGCGCCTTGGGCAGCAGCGTCGGATCCTCGCCGCGCGCGGTCTCGATCCCGGCGTCCTCGAGGATCTGGATCACCCGCACCGGCGCGCTGGCCGGATCGACCCGCACCGGGCCGGAAAGCGCGGCGAGCGCCGCCGCGAAGGCCTCGGGCGGGTGGGGCGCGACACCGTCGCCCAGATGCGCGCGCACCGCGTCGTCAAGCTTTTCGGGCGCGATGAACAGGTCGAGCCGGCCGTCGGCATGCAGGATCGCGAAGGCCTGCACGACCGGGTTGCGCGGCACGTCGGCGCCGCGGATGTTCAGAAGCCAGCAGATGCCGTCGGGCAGGGTCAGGACAGCGGCGGCCTGGCCGGCCTCGGCCAGCGTTCTGGCCAGCCGGTCGCGCTTGTCGGCGGCCGCTTCGCCGGCGAATTCGATCGGGTGGATCGCCACCGGCGCGGCGGGCGCGGCGGGCTGGTCGGGCCAGATCGCGTCGACGGGATTGTCCGCCACCGGTTCCAGCGCGATCCCGGCGGCGGCGGCGGCCGTCGCGATCCCGGCGATTTCCTTTTCCGTGGCAAGCCACGGGTCGTAGCCGATCCGCCCGCCGCCCGGCAGATGCTCGGCCAGCCACGGCCCCGGCTTCACGTCGGGCCAGGGGACGGGGGTGAAATGCGCCGTGTCCACCTGCGCCTTGACCTGGGTGCGGTAGCGGCCGTCGACGAAGACCCCGGCGGTCTTCGGCAGGACAAGGCAGAACCCCGCCGAGCCGGTGAAGCCCGTGAGCCAGGCCAGCCGCTCGTCGCGCGCGGCGACGTATTCGCCCTGGTGGGCATCGGCGCGCGGCACGAGGAACCCGTCAAGCCCGATATCCGCCAGCCGGGCGCGCAGCGCGGCCAGACGGGGCGGGCCCTGTTCGGGCCGGGCGGTGACGGCGAAGGACTGGAACATCGTCAGGTTACCGTGTCGGGTTGGCCGGAAGCTATCCAGCGCGTCATCATCTCAAGTCTCTCGAATGTCGGGTACTCTTCAATGTCGTCTTTCGAGTATCCCTCGCCAAGGAGTGTTTCATATTCCCACTCACTGAAGGATACGTATTTCTGAATGAGCCCGGATGGTCCCGGCGCGTTGCAGCCAGTCTGCTGTTTCAGCCAGTTCCGCACCCTTGTCATTGCGACGTCATACCTTCCCGAGTGAGTTTCAATGTCGCAGCCTGAGATGTCGGACAAGGCGGCTTGGTACCTGTAGGGTCTTTCTTCAAGAATGAGAAACCGCTTTTCCGCGCGGCCGTGTCCATAGTATTGACGGCACCCCCAGTCGATCCCCAGTTCGAACGGCATGTTCAGGCGAAAGAATTCCCCCTTCTTGCGCGCCTGGCATCTGCTTAGGTCATGAATCGAGTACTGGCTGCCCTCGATGAGTTGGCGAATCTTTTCCAACCGGTTCTCGCCACCGTCGCTACGTTCCGTCGCAAGGCGCGGAGTGAACCCCAGCAAGACCACAGCGAACAGCGTGGCTTGCAGGATCGGCGCGTATTCCTTGTCAAATGGGCAGTTGATGAAAACGTTGGACTCAAACGCCACCACTAGCCCTTGGGTGGATACGGATCGGCGCCGTAGGTGTTACGTTCGCGAATCCGTCCATCGGTGCCGTGGATGTAGAGTTCGCCAGCTTCCGATCTTGCCCGCTGCCGCGCGTCTTCGACCGCCTCTTTCAGCGTTCCGAACAACCGGCTTGCGCGCGAGGCGCCGGCGCGCCGGATTGCCCAGCCCGTGCCATGAGGAACAACATGCAATCCCTTGGTAGACATGTGACTCATCCTCCAGACACCCCCACCAATAGATAGGACGTGTCGCGATTCGAACAAACCCCGAATCCGTTGATCACGCCGCCTTCCGGATGCCCAGCATCCGCGCCCGCGCGCGGGGGTCGCTGTCGAACAGCCCGGCGAGCTGTTCGGTCATCGCCCCGGCCAGCTGTTCGACATCGGTGATCGTCACGGCGTGCTGGTAGTAGCGTGTCACGTCATGGCCGATGCCGATCGCGATCAGTTCCACCGCCTTGCGCTTTTCCACCATCGCGATCACGTCGCGCAGGTGCTTTTCGAGGTAGTTGGCGGGGTTCACGCTCAGCGTCGAATCGTCCACCGGCGCGCCGTCGGAAATCACCATCAGGATCTTGCGCTGTTCGGGGCGCGCCAGCATCCGGCGATGCGCCCATTCCAGCGCCTCGCCGTCGATGTTTTCCTTCAGAAGGCCCTCCTTCATCATCAGCCCGAGGTTCGCGCGCACCCGCCGCCACGGCATGTCGGCGCCCTTGTAGATGATGTGGCGCAGGTCGTTCAGCCGGCCGGGCTGCTGCGGCCGCCCGGCGCCCAGCCAGGCCTCGCGGCTTTGCCCGCCCTTCCAGGCCCGCGTGGTGAAGCCCAGGATCTCCACCTTCACCTGGCAGCGTTCCAGCGTGCGCGCCAGCACGTCGGCGCAGATCGCGGCGATCGAGATCGGCCGGCCCCGCATCGAACCGGAATTGTCCAGCAGCAGCGTCACCACGGTGTCGCGGAACTCGGTATCCTTCTCGACCTTGAAGGACAGCGGCGTGGTGGGGTTGGCGACCACGCGGGCCAGCCGCCCGGCGTCGAGGATGCCCTCTTCGCGGTCGAATTCCCAGCTGCGGTTCTGCTGCGCCTGCAAGCGGCGCTGCAGCTTGTTCGCCAGCCGGCTGACCGCGCCCTTCAAGGGTTCCAGCTGCTGGTCGAGATAGTGCCGCAGGCGTTCCAGTTCGGCCGGCTCGGCCAGATCCTCGGCTCGGATTTCCTCATCGAAATCTGTGCTGTAGACCGAATAGTTCGGGTCCGCCTCGGAATGCGGCGGGGGCGGTGGCGGTTCCAGCGGCGCCTCGCCCTCGGGCAGTTCGGCCTCGTCGCCGTCCTCCATCTCGGACTGGTCGTCCATCGAGACCTGGGCCTGGCTCGGATCGTCCTGGCTGTCCTGGCTTTCCTCGGGGCTGGCGTCGGCCTCTTCGCCCTGGTCCTCGTCGCGGGACTGGCTGTCGCCGGCCTCTTCCTCTTCCTCGCTCTCGGCCTCCTCGCCCTCGTCCTCCTCGCTGTCGGGGTCGTCGCCCAGCTGGTCGCCATAGCCGAGATCGGCGATCACCTGCCGGGTCAGGCGCGCAAAGGCGGACTGGTCGGCCAGCACGTCCTCGATCCGGTCGAGCGTGTCGCCGGCCTGTTCCTCGATGAACGGGCGCCACAGGTCCATCACGTTGCCGGCGCCGCCGGGCATGGCGCGCCCGGTGGCGAGATGGCGGACAAGATAGCCCGCCGCCTCGGCCAGCGGCGCGTCCTGCGCCTGCCGGATCTGGGCGTAGCCGCGCCGCTCGGCCTCCTGCGCGATCTTGGCGTCGATATTGCCCAGCGTGCCCGGCATGTCGCGCCCGCCGACCGCCTCGCAGCGCGCGGTTTCCATCGCCTCGTAAAGGTCGCGCGCCATCTGGCCCTGCGGGGCGTATTTCGCGGCGACCTTGGCATCGTGGTGGCGGTGGCGCAGCGCGAAGGCATCGGCGGTGCCGCGCGCGATCAGCACCTCGTCGCGGGTCATCCGGCGCGACACCTGCGGCAGCCGCATCGCCTCGGCCGACAGGCCCGGCGGATCGACGGTGTAGGACACGGTCATCTCGGGCGCGTCGGCCATGGTCTTGGTGGCCTCGGCGAGCGCCTTCTTGAACGGTTCGGCGGGGTTGTCGGCGGGTTTGGTCATGTCAACGCCCCACGTCCTGTTCACGATATTGGTTCATTTCATCATAAAACTCGCCAATCTCGTTGTCCTGCTCGGATAGGTATTCCCGGCAGAACCCATCAAGATCGATAGACCCATCCAGAACAATCGGTAAACAAGCCTCAGGGGTTGGTGACGATCGTCGAATGGCCTCAACACGCAATCGCTCACGGATCACCGCGCTCTGCTGTTCCGCCTGTCTTTGCGCGGCAAGCTCAGGTGCCGCAGACATTCCGTTTTGGTAGCCGTAGTTGTAAGCGGAGTACCCGACGATGCTCGCCAACAATCCAGCCACCCACCACTGCATCACTTCATCGCCTGGCTCGCCGCGCTTTCGGGCAGTTCCTCGCCGAAGCAGCGCTGGTAGAACTCGGCCACCGTCTGGCGTTCCAGCTCGTCGCACTTGTTGAGGAAGGTCAGCCGGAAGGC
>Ga0180432_10011445_pt1 | contig 10440 bp, 9 predicted proteins | sample SS_ome_10_FD_132414 | JGI IMG/M metagenome (GOLD analysis project Ga0180432, IMG submission 132414) | Hypersaline lake sediment archaeal communities from the Salton Sea, California, USA - SS_1_MS_2 metaG | ecosystem: Environmental > Aquatic > Non-marine Saline and Alkaline > Hypersaline >...
CCCGGCAGATATCTATTTTTATTCCTCCTTGTCTGTATGTTAGTTCCAGCACCCGTTTTTTCTCAAACAAAGGACACCTCCACGTCTCAGCCTGAAACCTCTGACAAAATGAGCCCAGAGTTGACCTTACGCCGAGCCGTTATTTGCGAAAGGGTAAAGGAATTTTCGCCTGAAAAGCAGGCGGTTGTTTTCTCTGTCACCACTGGAAAAATATTTTGCTACACGCACTTTGACCCGGTGCCCGAAAAAACCGACATTTACCATAGCTGGTATTACAAGGACAAACTGATTACGAATCAAAAATTATCTCTAAAACCCCCTCGATGGTCAACTTATAGCGCCATCCAACTTCGTGAATCTGACAAAGGGCCCTGGCGAGTGACAATAACGGATCAGGCCAATAATTCACTGGGCGTACTACGCTTCAGCATTACCGATTGACAAGCCATGAATAATTTCTTTAGTGTGCTTTCCAGTCTCCGCTGGACAGACATCATCGACATTTTATTTATCAGTTATGTCCTTTTCCGTCTTTATATCCTGTTTAGGGCAACCCCGGTATTACGCGTACTGATTGGGATTGGAATACTCTGGATTATTCAGCGATTGGCCGTCTGGCTGAATTTAGTCGTTACGAGCTGGGCGATTCAGGGAATTATTGCGGCCGCAGCCATCATCGTTATTGTTGTTTTTAGAAATGAGCTCAGATCGGTGCTCCAGGCAAAAAATCTGCGGGCGATGCTTTGGGGGTATACGCATGAGGTCGTCCAAACCCCTATCGACGTCATAGCGGAAGCTGCTTTTGACCTGGCCAAAAAACACCATGGGGCCTTAATTGTTTTTGAACAAAAAGACGACTTGAAAGATGAGGTCCACAGTGGCACGCCATGGAATGGGCTCGTCTCAAAAGAAATGATTCTGAGCATATTCTGGCCCGATAACCCGGTCCATGACGGAGCGGCGATTGTTCAGGGAAACCGGATTTCACAGGTGGGTGCTATTCTCCCTGTATCTGGAAGTAAGGATCTGCCCTCCCACTACGGGACGCGCCACCGGGCGGCTGCCGGACTGGCTGAACTGACAGATGCAATCGTCATTGTCGTGTCTGAAGAGACTGGAAAGGTCGTTATCGCCCGAAACGGGAGATTCAGAAACGTTCGGGGGAAAAATGAGCTTGTACGACTGCTAAAAACGTCTTTGAATCAGGACTGGAAAACAAAAGGACTTTCCGGTCGAAAACACAAACTGGAACTCCCTGTTGCAGCTCTGGCTTCATTTCTCTTTGTAACCGCAATCTGGCTTGGTTTTACCCGGGGTCTGGACACCCTCATAACCCTTGATGTTCCCATTGAATATATAAATCGCTCCCCTGAAATGGAAATCCTGGAGGCATCCGTACACACCGTCCGTTTTCAGTTGAGTGTGTCGGGTACCATCCTGAAATCGATTAACCCGGATCAGGTTCAGGTCCGATTGGATCTGAGTAAGGCGATCGTGGGTCAAAATTCATTTACCATCACCAACGAAAACATCAAGCTGCCGCCCGGGGTGCTGTTAAAGAAAATGGAACCGAGTGTCGTGGACGTGGTCCTCGATGTGATCGTCAAAAAAGAGTTGCCCGTCCAGGTTGACTGGATAGGCAAATTACCCGTCTATCTCGTTTTAACCGACGTAAAAATAAAGCCGAAACAGGTGACTGTCATCGGAGGACGCAGTATACTGGAAAAAATATCGACGCTCTATACGGAAAAAATACGACTCGATACCATTGAAAAATCGGGGGAAATCACCGCAAATTTGGCATTACGACCCGCATCTTTAAAAGTCGCTCAGGAATCGAAAAAGCAGGTTAAGATCACCTATGTGGTGAAATCCGTATTCCCGGAAGATATGAAAGAAGAATAGAAATTTTAACTCAAAATGTCATGAATGAGGTGAGGCCATGAATCATGGCGGAAAATTCAGAAAAGTAGAAAAGTCCGAAAAAAAGCTGCATGGACCCAGGAAACTCATCGTCTGCGGGTATCCTGACTTAGACCGGCGCGCGTTGCTTTCGCTTTTGGCGGAAAACGGTTTTAGTGATCTGCCCGTGATCTTTGTCACAGCCCAGGATTCAAAAAAGACCCTCAGCGACATATTGACCCTGGATGACAGGTCGGGTCAGGATGACTTTTCCCAGATGGAAAGAGCCCTCATTATGTCGGGATTCACCCAGAATGAACTGCATAGACTCATGAAGGCATACCGGAATTCCGGTCTGTCACCGCAACTCTGGGCTACCCTTACCCCCATCTCTGAGAACTGGCCGGTTGAGGAATTGCTGGGTGAACTGGCGGCAGAGGCCGCGGCATTTAGAAAACAAAAATGATGACACGTTAGGCTCAATGTCTTTAACTTAAGACCAACGTTTAAGATAGGGCGAAGGATTTAGGGGTTCTTGAAGGCCCTCTGTCAATGCGGCCCATCAACGAAATCTGGCAGTGACCCAATATTTGGGATTTGTTGCACCCAAACGACTGCCATTCAGCTCCGCTATTTCCTAAAATCCCAAATATTGGGTCACATTCCCCGTCAGGGTTAGGTAAGCATCTTAAGAATCTCAGATAATTCGGTTTTAATTTCATCGAGGACTGAACTGTCAACACTTATCTGATTGCCTTTTTCTTGTCGCAGCCGCCGCCTGGCCCCTTCAATCGTCATCTTCTCTTCGTAAAGCAGCTTTTTAACGGTGAGGAGATTCTCCAGATCCTTCCTCTGGTATGTCCTCTGGTTTGAATCGGCCCTTTCCGGTCTCACCTGTGGAAATTCACTTTCCCAATACCTCAGCACATAGGGCTCAACCCCTACAATACGACTGGCTTCACCGATTCGAAAATACCGTTTGTCATCTGGAATCTGGACCATTCTCTCAGCCCTCCCTTAACCGACCCCCTGTCTCCTGCCGTATGCTTTCAATGACCGACTCATGCAACCGGTTTATTTCCTCACCATCCAGGGTCCCGTGTTCTGATCGATAACAAATCCTGAAGGCCATCGCCTTTTCAGTGGGATCAATCCCTTGCCCTTCGTAAACATCAAAGATTTGGACGGATTCAACCAGCTCTCCCCCCTGCCGCTTTATGATTTGTCCAATTTGAGCGCTTTCCAGTTGTCGCCTTACAATAATGGAAATATCCCGGTAAACAGCGGGAAATTTGGTAAACGGACTGAATGTCTTTGTTCCCGAAACGGTAGTTAAAAGGACCTCAATATCAATCTCAAAGAGATAGGTGTTCGCGTCTGTCAGGTCGTAGTCTGCCATCACGGTTGGTGAAACCCGGCCCACATGACCGATAAGAGAACCGGCGCGGAAGATGCTCGAACACACGCCAGGATCATAACGCGGGATTTCTGTCTCTTTTTGAAAGACGGATTCACGGAGACCCATGTCGTCTAACAGGACCTCGAGTGCACCCTTCATATCATAAAAATCCACAGGCCTTTCGTCGCTGTTCCAGGTTTTTTGACAATATAAACCGGTCATCAATGCCGCCAGGTAGTTTTTTTCAACCGGCAGCTCTTGACCCGCCTTGTGAATAAATACCTTTCCCCACTCGAAAAGCTTCAGGTCTTTTTCATCATGAAGGATATTGGTCCTTGCTGTTTCAAGAAGCCCGGGGATCAAGGAGGTACGCATCACAGACTGATCAACCGTAAGGGGATTTAAAATCTTGACAAACGACCGCAAGGGGCTTCCCTCTCCCGCGCCAAGTGTATCTGCCGTATCCGGAGAGGTAAAACTATAGGTGATAATTTCTGTAAACCCCAGCCCCACCATGATTGACCTGAGTTGGTCCCGGACCTGAAGTTCGGGTATCTCTCCTTTTTCGGACGGCCTGATAAATGGATAAATGACAGGAATGTTGTCATACCCGCTTAATCTTGCCACCTCTTCCATAAGATCCACTTCCCGGCCGATATCCACTCTAAAAGATGGCGGTGTGACCTTCAGTTCATTCTCGTTTATGTCCTGGACGTCCATCTCCAGGGCCTGCAGATACCCGCTCATATCACCTGTTGAGAGGCTTGTACCCAAAAGAAGGTTGGTCCTGTCTACCCTGAGATTAATCATCGGAGGGGTGTGGGTCTTGGGATAATTGTCGATAAAGCCCGTTGATACCCTCCCCCCTGCCAGTTGAGACATGAGCGAAATGGCCCGCTTCAGGGCATTGACAGCTCCCCCGACGTCAGCCCCCCTCTCAAAACGATAAGAGGCCTCCGTGGACAGCCCAAGACGTTTTGAGCCCCTTCGAATGGTCACGGGATCAAAAAAAGCGCTTTCCACAAGGACAGTCTCGGTTCCCGTAAAAATCTCCGAATTAAGCCCGCCCATGATCCCGGCCAGGGCCACCGGTCGCTCGCCATCACAAATCAGGAGGGTTTCGCTGTTGAGTGTGTGCGTGACGCCATCCAGGGTGGTGAAAATTTCTCCTTCCTGTGCCCGCCTCACAACAATCCTGTTCTCCTTTAACCGGTCGTAATCAAAGGCGTGTAACGGCTGACCCATTTCCATCATCACATAGTTTGTCACATCCACAAGATTGCTGATACTTCTTATCCCGGAAAGATACAGCCGGTATCTCATCCAAAAGGGTGACGGGCCAAGGGTAACGCTTTGAATCAACCCCGCGGCATAACGCGGGCAACCCTCCGGGTCCATAATCGTCACACGGGTAAGATCCTCAATGGGAGGGCCGTCCGCAACCATTTCTATTGTGGGTCGCTTGAGTCTTTGACCGGTGGCCGCCGCGATCTCCCGAGCGACGCCCATAATGCAGGCACAATCGGGACGATTGGGGGTGATGTCCACGTCAAGGACATGGTCTGAAAGGGAAAGGTGAGACGGTAATGACGTCCCGGGCTTAAAATCACGGGAAAGAATCATGATGCCCGTGTGATCATCGGTCAGACCCATTTCATCTTCTGCCAGGAGCATGCCTGCCGATATCTCCCCCCGGATTTGGCCTTCCTTGATCACTGTGCCGTTCGGCAGCCTCACACCGGGCCGGGCAAATGGCGCTAAAGCCCCTTCCTTTACATTAGGGGCCCCACAGACCGTCTGCATCGTATCGTGACCCGTATCCACCTGGCAAAGGAACACATTATCCGCCCCGGGGTGCGGTGTTACAGCCAGTATCCTTGCCACCACAATATCATCAAGGGATTGGCCGACCGCCTCAATGCCCTCCACTTCCAACCCGTTCATGGTCAGAAGATGACCAAGCGCTTCGGCCGGCATGTCTATATCCACAAAATCTTTTAACCAGTTCAGGCTGACTTTCATCTTAAAACTGTCTTAAAAAACGCATATCATTTCTAAAGAATAGCTGGATATCATCTATTCCATACTTGAGCATTGCGATTCTCTCAAACCCCATACCAAAGGCAAAGCCCGAGTAAACCTCGGGATCATACCCGACAAAACGGAAAACCTCGGGGTCTATCATCCCGGAACCTAAAATCTCCAACCAGCCGGTGTGGGAACAGGTCCGGCACCCCTTTCCCCCGCAGATAACGCACTGGATATCGACTTCGGCACTGGGTTCAGTAAAAGGAAAGAAACTCGGTCTGAATCTCAGGGCGGTTTCACGGCCAAACATCTGATGCACGAAACTGGTTAATGTCCCTTTCAGATCACCAAAACTGACATTTTTGTCCACAAGAAAACCTTCTAACTGGTGAAACATGGGGGTATGGGAGACATCCGAATCTCTTCGGTACACCTTTCCCGGTGCGATGACGCTGACGGGCGGCTTTTGGGCCTCCATAATCCGCACCTGCATATTGGAGGTGTGTGTTCTGAGCACCACATTCTCGGACACATAAAGCGTGTCCTGCATGTCCCTTGCGGGATGATCCTTGGGGAAATTGAGGGCCTCGAAGTTGTAATAATCCAGCTCCACGTTGGGTCCCTTGACCACCGTAAATCCCATCCTGGCAAAGATCCGGCACATCTCCTTGATCACCAGCGTAATGGGATGAAGATGCCCCCGAAGGGGGGCTCTGCCGGGCAGGGTAACATCCAGAAAAGCGGCTTGTTCTGCCTTTCTGGTCAACATCCTGTTCCTTGCTTCTTCAAGGCCCTTGGAAATCTTGCCCTTGATCATGTTGGCCAGTTTGCCGACTTCAGGTCGTTCACTTTTTGGCAACCCACCAACGGTCTTCATGATCAAAGTGACCTGCCCCTTTTTACCCAGATATTTCACCCGGATCCTTTCAAGCTCGGAAGGGTCTTCGGCCTTTTCCAGCGCCTTGAGGGCGCTTTTTTCCAATTCAAGGAGTTGCTTTTTCATGGTCCAACTTGACTACGGCGTAGTACCCATACCCTAGGCCTGTGCCAAACTGGCCAACTGAGAAAAGGCACCTGGATCCCTAACCGCCATGTCTGCGAGTACCTTTCTGTCCAGATTGACCCCTGCGTTTTGAAGACCGCTGATAAACTTGCTGTATGACAGGCCATTTTCCCTGGCAGCGGCATTGATTCGAACAATCCAGAGCCTGCGAAACTCTCTTTTCCGATTCCGCCGATCCCGGTAGGCATACATACCCGCTCTGTCCACAGTTACGCTTGCGGTCCTGAATTGCTTACTTCGCCCGCCCCTGGACCCCTTGGCGGCCTTCAGAACCTCTTTCCTTCTTCTCCTGGCTTTAAATCCTCTCTTTACTCTTGGCATCTTAAACCCTCTTATGCGCTTTCATTGACATTTGTTAGAAAATCAATAGTGATGAACTCGTAAAAAGTCATAAATTAGACGGCACAGTAAAAAGCACCATATGTAAGGCGCGCGAATCTTTAGGAATGAGGCGTACGGTTAAGACCGTCGGAATGGCTAAAGATGAAGCGCAACGTCCCGATGGACTAAATCGGGAGACTTTTTACGAAGCCGTCAATAGTCAATAATCAATCAAAAACCCCGTCTCTCTTACCCATAAGGAATCAGTTTTCTGACGTGCTTCAGATTCGCGGAATCCACTAATGTTGACTTTCTGAGAGTCCTTTTCCTTTTCGTAGTCTTTTTGGAAAGGATGTGGTTCGCAAAGGCCCTGTTCCTTACAATCTTACCCGAGCCCGTCGTCTTAAACCGCTTAGCCGCACCGCGGTTTGTCTTTATCTTTGGCATTTATTTCCTCCATGCATGAAAATATATCATCATAAACCAACAAGCCCCCACCAACTCCGCCACTGGCTGACCAGATGCGACATATTTTAGGGGGGCTTGAGTGTGCCTGAAAAATTCCCAACAGGGTCTCTTATTAGTGTCTGAACGAAAACTAGGAATTTTTTCCAAGATCAAGGAAGGCGAAAATTATAACCACAGGAATCCCGATGCAATCGGGATTTCGAGGATTATAATTTGAGTCTGACACAGAGATTGAGAAAAATAACAGTTTTCGGTCGGGCACTATTTAGGGACGATAACCATGGCAATCCTATTCCTGGCCTCCTGTTTAGGCTGCTCTTCCACCGCCCCCTCTTCCAAGACTTCTTCTGCCACTCTTTTCAGGAGCTCGTAGCCTGCATCCATATAGGCCATCTCCCGACCTCGAAAAAAAACGGAGACCTTTACCCGGTCTTTTTTCTCCAGGAATTTTTTAATGTTTCTGACCTTAAAGCCTAAATCATGTTCTTCGGTATTGGGTCGAAATTTTATCTCTTTCATCTGGACAGACCGGCCTTTTTTACGTCCATCCTGCGCTTTCTTGGCTGCCTGGTACTTGAACTTGCCATAATCCATGATTCGGCAAACAGGAGGGTCCGAATTGGGCGACACTTCCACCAGATCCAGGCCTTCCTCTTGCGCTATCCTCAGGGCCTCTTTGATGACCACGATGCCAAGTTGTTTACCTTCAGCAGAAATTAGCCTTACCGTACTTGCACGGATCCATTTATTTATCCTGATGTCGTCAGATTTCTTTCCTATCGCTATTACCTCCTCTTCCTACATTCCTCTGAAATCATGTCAATCAGTTCCTTTGCCGTCATTAACGGAAGGTTGTGACCACTCCTCAGCCTGGGGGTAACCCCCTCATTCTCACATTCTTTGTCCCCCACGATCGCCATATACGGGACCTTCTGTAACTGGGCCTCTCTGACCTTAAGACCCAATTTCTCGTTTCTGAAATCACCCTTGACCCGCACCCCGGCATCTGACAGTGTTTTGAACAGCTCTTCGGCATAGGGGATGTTTCGGTCCGTCACCGTCAGAATCAACGCCTGAACCGGTGCGAGCCAGGTCGGAAAGGCACCGGCATAATGCTCTACAAGGATGCCAAAAAAGCGCTCCAAACTCCCCAGAAGGGCCCTGTGTATCATATAGGGGCGGTGTTCTTTCCCGTCCTCACCGATGAAATTCATATCAAAACGGTCAGGCAGATTGAAATCAAACTGAATCGTCGTACACTGCCACTCCCGCCCCAACGCATCTTTTATCTTTATGTCAATCTTGGGTCCGTAGAATACGGCCTCCCCTTCCATCTTTTCATAGTTTAGGTTTTTTTCCTCTATGGCCTTGACCAGCGACATTTCGGCCTGGCGCCACATCTCGTCGGCACCGGCGTACTTTTCAGGTTTATTGGGATCCCTGACACTCAAGTCGATCTTCACATCATCAAAACCAAACCCCCCTAAAAGATCAAGGCTGAATTCCAATACCCGTAAGATTTCATCTTCGACTTGATCAGGGGTACAGAAAATATGGGCATCATCCTGCGTAAACCCCCTGACCCGCATAAGGCCGTGCAATGTCCCACTTCTCTCATATCGATACACCGTGCCCAGCTCGGCCCACCGAAGGGGTAATTCACGATAGGATCTCAATCCTGATTTATACATCATGATATGAAAAGGACAATTCATGGGCTTTATGTAGTAATCCTGTCCATCCACATCCATTGGCGAATACATCCCATCCTTATAGAAATCAAGATGTCCCGATGTCTGCCAGAGCTGAGAACGCCCGATATGGGGCGTAAAGACAATGTCGTACCCCCCGTCGTAGTGTCTCTTTCTCCAGTAGTCTTCAATAAGGACCCTGATCTGTCCACCTTTTGGGTGCCAGTAGGCAAGCCCTGCCCCCCCTTCATCATGAAAACTGATGAGATCCAGGTCCTTGATTAATCGACGGTGATCTCTTTTCTCGACCTCTTTCAATTGCTCAATATACCGCTTCAGTGTTTTTTTATCCGCAAAAGCAACACCATAAATCCGGCTGAGCATGGCCCTGTGTTCATCGCCCCGCCAGTAAGCACCGGCCACCTTGTTCAGATGAAAGGCCTTGATCACCCCGGTAGACGGCACATGAGGACCCCTGCACAGATCCGTGAAGCTTCCCTGCGTATAAAGAGACACCGTTTCAGCACCCAAATCACGAATTAACTCCACCTTATAGTCTTCGCCACGGCTTTTGAAAAAATCAATCGCCTCCTGACTGCCCATTTCTTTCCGGACAAACGGCAGGTCTGCCGCAATGATCTCATTCATCTTTTCTTCGATCTTTGGCAAATCGTCCTCTTTAAACGGGCGTTCATAATCAAAGTCATAATAAAATCCGTCTTTGATGGCGGGACCAATGGTCACCTTAACACCCGGGAAGAGCTCCTGAACCGCCATGGCCATGACATGGGATGTGCTGTGTCTGAGAATTTCGAGGCCCTCTTCTGAATCCAGGTAAATCGGTTCCAGTTCCGCTTGAGACGCTATGGGGCTCGAAAGATCACAAAGGTCCCCATTAACCCTCACTGCCACGGTTCTTTGTAGCCCTTTCGACTTCAAATGCTTCAGGGCCTCCATGGCGGATAGGGATTCAGACTCTATTTCCGCTGGCGGCTGATCCTTTAAATTAATGGGAAGAGTTGTCATCATCACTTCCTAATGAAAATAAGGCATCAAGAGCAGCGCTTCACTTGCTCAGATGCCTCAAAATATGTCCCCTTAAACATCCAATGGTTTTTTAAAACTCGAACGCTTTCCCCTGTCATACATATCGTTAAAACCTGATCGAGTCAAGCCTCGATCAGAAGTTATCCGGTGACCGTTAACCGTTGTCAGTTTTGAAATGAGCGATGGAAGCCACCGAATGATATTTCGCTCATACTGAGGTTATTGACATCGGATTCTTCGGCGCTTTTGGACCAAATATTTATGCAACGTTGGGGTAAACTTAGAGGTATCGAACCTATCAATAGCCTCCCGTTAAACTGACGCGATCCAAAAAGTCATGTGTTTGTAACCAATAACATAAGAAAATGCAAGTAAAAAATAGGCTTTTAAAAGTAAAAATGCCATAATGAAAAATGCCACACCCCTTGTACACCCAAGCATGTTGCAATCTCCACAACTACCCTATTTGAACTTCAATCCGCCAAAGGAGGACGAGTCCGCCACAATACCGGCGGACAAGG
>Ga0180432_10011449_pt1 | contig 10439 bp, 11 predicted proteins | sample SS_ome_10_FD_132414 | JGI IMG/M metagenome (GOLD analysis project Ga0180432, IMG submission 132414) | Hypersaline lake sediment archaeal communities from the Salton Sea, California, USA - SS_1_MS_2 metaG | ecosystem: Environmental > Aquatic > Non-marine Saline and Alkaline > Hypersaline >...
ACGTGCGGCTCGTGCAGCGGGCTGTTCACGGCCAACAGCATGAACTGCCTGTGCGAGGCCATCGGCATCGCCCTGCCGGGCAACGGGACGTGCCTGGCGACCAGCCCGGCTCGGCTGGAGCTGTGCGCCGAGGCGGGCGCGCGGATCGTGGCGATGGCCAAGGGCTGGGCTCGCGGCGGCTGCCGCAAAACCTATCCGCTGCTGCCCAGGCGGATCATGACCAAGAAGGCCTTCGAGAACGCCTTCGCCCTGGACATGGCCATGGGCGGGTCGACCAACACGGTGCTGCACCTGCTGGCGATGGCCAACGAAGCCGGCGTGACGTTCGGCCTCAAGGACATCCAGCGGGTCGCCCGCCGCACGCCGAACATCTGCCGCGTCGCGCCGTCGGCCACGCCCGAGGGGCGCATCTACCACATCCAGGACGTCCACCGAGCCGGGGGCATCATGACGATTGTGGGCCAACTGCTGGCCGACAAGCCCTCGACCGTCCACGGCGACTGCATGACCGTGACCGGCCGAACGATCGCCAAGAACATCCAGGCGTTCTCGCTGCGAAGCAGCAAGCTCTGCGAGGCCGGTAAGCGGATGTACCGCGAGGGCTGGAAAGCCACCGGGCGATCCGTCGAGGCCGTCCGGGCGATGTACCGCGGCGCCAAGCCCGCCAGACTGCCCACGCTGAACGCCGGGCGGATCAACGCCAACGACGTCATCCGCCCGCTGGAGCGCGCCTTCACGGCCAAGGGGGGCCTCTGCGTCCTGTACGGAAATATCGCCCGCAGCGGGTCGGTGGTCAAGCTGGCCGGCGTGGACCCGAGCATGTATTGCCACACCGGCCCGGCGGTGATCTTCGAGGACCAGGACGCCGCGTGCGCCGGCATCCTCGGCGGCAAGGTCACCCCCGGCGACGTGGTGGTCATCCGCAACGAAGGCCCCCGCGGCGGGCCCGGAATGCAGGAGATGCTCGCCCCGACCAGCTACATCAGGGGCATGGGGCTCGGCGAAAAGTGCGCGCTGATCACCGACGGGCGCTTCAGCGGCGGCACGGCCGGGGCGTGCATCGGACACGTCAGCCCCGAGGCCGCCGCCGGTGGTGAGATAGGCCTCCTGACCGACGGCGACGTCATCGCCATCGACATCCCCGCCGGCAAGATAAACGCCAAGGTCTCGAAGGCCGAGTTCGCCCGTCGGCGCAAGGCCTACACCTCCCGCCCGGCCCCCATCCGCCACGGCGCGCTCGGACGATACGCCCAGCACGCCACCAGCGCCGACACCGGCGCCGTCCTGACCTGGCCGGGCAAACCCCAGACGTGACACGCCGACAAGAGAACACGGCGCTGAGACGACAATGAACGGTGCGCACGATGCCGTTGACGCCGACGCCTCACCGCTGCGCCCGCCACGGGCCCGTTTCCAGCGCTGGCTCCAGTGGCTCTTCCAGATCGGTCTGCCCGACGAGGAGGTCCGCGCCGCGGCCACCGCAGGCCAACTCTACGATATCATCGTCCGCGAGCTTGAATGCGCCTATGAGACGGACGACGACTCGGCAAACAGATCTCTCACTGCTGTAGCTGCCAAGCGCCTCCAGGACGCGATGGGGGTCCTGTTTGACGTCCCGCCGGGGTGGCTGTCGCCCGAGGCCGAGATGGAGCAGTTCCTCCCGGCCCGACGGCGGCGGCAGGCCTGGGGCGAACTGGCTGAGGAGATGGATCTGCGCATGCCTGATCTCGAGATCTCCGACGACGTCGCCCGCAGGAGCGGTGCGCTGTTCGGATGGGCGTTGAAACTCCTGCTGGGCTTTATCTTCGTCGGCCTTCTGGCCTACCTGCTGCCCCACAACTTGCGCGAGTTCCTCGGCGCACTGGCGCTTTGCGGATTCACGGGGGCAGTCGTGCTGTTCATCGCGAGCGCGTTTGGCGGCCCAAGCGCCGTCCCGTCCTCCTGCCGCACCGTCGGCGATACCGTTCTGTTCCTTGTCGGCGAGAACCCCGTCCGCCTGGGATGGGGGCGACTCAGCCGCGAGGAAATCTGGCGGATTCTGCAGCGGGGACTGGCCGACAGGTTCGACCTGCCCGCCGACAAAGTAGCCCGGGACCTGCCGCTGGCCGACGCCCTCATGACGTCCGAGTTGCCCGACGACGCTGTCTGATAGCCGTGCCTGCGGGCCCGCTGTCTTTGGCGCAGGCATTGCGGTAGACTGATGTGCAGATCATCACGCATCTCGTGCGCAAGGGAAACACGCATGGATTGGCACGATCTTATCGAGGACGTGCGTATCGAACTGGGGCTGCTGCGCCAACTGGCCGCCGAGTCGGCGGATATGGTGGCGGCGGTCCGGGCCGGGCGCGACGGGCCGACCGAGCACCTCGCCGCCGGGGCCGTGCTCCAGTCGTTCTACAACGGCATCGAGAAGGCCATGACGCTGATTGCCGAACGCGTCGACGGCGGATGGGACCGCGGCGAGGACCCCCGGCGGGCCCTGCTCGAGGCGATGTGCCGCCCGACCGACGCCCGCCCGGCCCTGCTCGGCGACGAACTGGCCGAGGCCCTGGGACGGTACATGGCCTTCCGCGAGGTGTTCCGCTACGCGCAGTTCTTCCACCTGAACTGGGAGCGGACCGCCCCGCTGGTGACCGATCTGCCGCGAGCCCTCGGCGTGTTCGAGACGCGTCTCGACGAGTTTCTGACCGCCGCGGCCGGCGAGCCGGCCAACCTGACCGACCAGCCGGCCGAGCTGCCGAGGTACTGGTCGCAGCCCGTGAAGGTCAAGACCGTCCGCCTGGAGAAGCGGCCCGCCGTCATCATGTGCGTTGTGGCGATGGTGCTGGGGGCGATCACGAGCTTCATCATGGTCACGCGTCATTACGGCCCGTGGAAACCCCAGATCATGCCCGCCAGCATGGGCCCGCACCTGTTCACGCACCCCAGCCTGATCGATCCGGACGGCCATACCGTCAAGCTGACCCTCCGCGACGAGAAGCAGCCCTTCCTGGTGACTGTCGGCCGCATCGTCGAGGGCGGCGGCGAGCCGTTCACCGGGCGAATCGTCCGCAAGGGCCCGACCCCCAGAAGCCAATCCGCCCTGGCCATGACTTTCCACCAAGGCAAACCCATCTTCTGCCAGGCCGTCACGGACACCGGCCGGTTCGAGCGCGGGACCCTGCGCCACGGCCGGCTGCTGCGGCTGAGCCTGTGCCAACCGGACGGGATGCCTTACAGGACGTACCATCTGACCTCGGACGGCCGAACGGCCTGCACGATCGACCGCGCGAGCGATCTCGCCGACGAGGCCGGCTGCAATGGCTGGATCTACCGGTTCTACCACGAGGGCCGACAGGCCGCCGAACTGCTCCTGACCGACGACGGCCTGCTGCTGAAGTCCGACGTCTGGGGTATCGACACCGACATCCCGCAAGACAGCAATGGCGAGGCACGGGGCCATCGCAGCTAACCGGGCCTTAACATCGCCTTGTGCGCAGCGCATACTACAGACTGGTTGGAGACCCGCGGTCATGACGAGCGAACTCGACAGACAAATTCAGCAGGCTGCCGACGTTCTCCGGTCCTTCGGTGCACAGGAAGTCTATGTCTTTGGCTCTGCGGCCAAGGATGCGACCGACGATCGTTCAGATGTAGACTTCGCCGTGGTCGCGTTGCCCATAGGGGTCTTTCTCAAGGCGTGGGCACGAGCGGTGAGGTCGCTTCCCGGCCGCGAAATGGATCTCGTTGACCTCGACCGAGACGAGCCCTTCGCGCGGTTCTTGCGCGAACACGGGGAGTTGAAGCGTGTGGGATAGACTGGACAAGGAAGTTCGGTTTGAGATCGACCAGATCAAAACGCTTCTCGACAGATACGCGATGATCCTCCATGCAGCGGCCGACGGGGCAGACGACGATACGACAACCCTCGCACTCGGTGGCGTGCTGCGTACCCTCTGTGACGAGATCGAGTCATTCCGCAGTACCGCCGGGGAGAAACCCGAATGAAAGATATCTCGATGCTCTACGGAACCGAAGGCATGACGCTCAGGATGCCGGACTCGGCGGCGGTGTTGACCGGGCAACATATCCCGGCGATTGCCGATCCGGCCACGGCCGTGCGCGAGGCCCTGGCCAAGCCGATCGGTTCGGCGCCGCTGGCCGAGCTGATCGCCGACAGGCGGCCGGCAACCGTCGCCATCACCGTCTCGGACATCACGCGCCCGGTGCCCAACCGCCAGTTCCTGCCGGCCATGCTCGACGTGCTCAACCGGACCGGCATCGACGACGCGCAGATTGTGATCATCATCGGCACGGGCATGCACCGTCCAAGCACGCCGGACGAGCGGCAGATTATCCTCGGCCCGGAGATTCTCGACCGCATCGAGGTCATCGACCACCGCGCCGACGCGTCCGAGACGCTGGTCACGGTCAGCGACGACCCGCCGGTCAGCGTCTGCTCGCGATTCGCCCGGGCGGACTTCCGCATCGTCACCGGGTACATCGAGGCGCACTTCATGGCGGGCTTCTCCGGCGGGCGAAAGGGCGTCTGCCCCGCCCTGGTCGACCTGGCCACCGTCCAGCGGTTCCACGGCTACCGCACGCTGGCTGACCCCGCCGCCGATACCGGCGTGCTCGAAGACAACCCCTGCCATGAGATTGCACTTGATGTCGCCCGGACGGTGGGCGTCGACTTCCTGTTCAACGTCGCCATAACGTCCGACCGCGAGATGGCCGGGATCTACTGCGGCAACCTGGAGCGTGCCCACCTGGCCGGCTGCCAACAGGTCGCCGAGTGGACCACCGCTGAGATCGCCGGGCCGTTCGACCTGGTGGTGACCAACGGCGGGGGCTTCCCGCTGGACCAGACGTTCTATCAGACGGTCAAGGGGATGTGCACGGCCCTGCCGGCCCTCGGACCGGGCTCCACGCTGCTCCAGGTCAGCCGATGCGCCGAGCAACTCGGCTCGCAAAGCTACACGGACCTCATGCTGCGGTGGGACGGCGACTGGCGGGGCTTTCTGGCCGAGATCGAGGCCAACGTCGACGTCACCCGCCTGGACCAGTGGGAGTTTCAGATGCAGTGCAAGGTGCTCCAGCGGATCGGGCCGGAGAACCTCTGCTTCGTCAGCGACGGGATAGACCCCGACGTGCAGCGCCGCATCTGCCTGACGCCGATCCTGGGCGACGGCGACGCCCGCGCCCGCGCCCAGCGCGCGATCGACGAGTACCTCGCCGACCACCCGGACGCCCGCGTCGCCGCCATCCCCGAGGGGCCCTACACGATGCTCAAACGCACCGGCGACTGACCTGCGTCAGGTCTGGCTGTCCTCCCGCCGGCGCGCCGCCGCACGCTTTACGGCGCCGCTGCCGAACCGCTCGGCGATCTCGTCCATCGCCCGGTCCAGCCGGCCCTGCCGGGCCTTGTCTTCATCGGCGAACAGCGGCAGTTGCTGTCCTCGGCGGCCGCTTAACTGCGACGCGGTGACACCCAGCAGCCTTAACGGCCTCTGACCGGCCGCTCGCCACGCGGCAAAGAGCCCGTCGGCCGCCGCCCACAACTCGGCGGTGACATCCGTACCCGCGGCCAGCGTGGTCGAACGCGTCAGCGTGGTGAAGTCCCCGTAGCGCAGCTTGAGCGACACCGTTCGCGCCTTGAGCCGATGGCGGCGAAGGCGGCGAGCCACCTGCTCGACCTGGCCCAGCAGCACGCCGGACAGGGTCGCCATGTCGCCCATGTCCGTCGCGAACGTGACCTCCTGCCCAATGCTCCTGGCCTGCGAATCCGGCGTGACGGGCCTGTCGTCGAGCCCGGCGGCCAGACGCTGCAGGTGCTCCCCGGCATCCCCCACCGCCTGGCGCAGCAGGTCGGGCGAGGCCAGCCGAAGCTGCCCGATCGTCCGGATGTTCACTCGTTCAAGCGCCTCGGCCGCCCTCGGGCCGACGCCCCACAGCTTGCGAACCTCCAGCGGGTCCAGAACCGCCTGCACGGTCGACTCCTCGATCACCGTCAGGCCGTCGGGCTTGTCGAGGTCGCTGGCCAGCTTGGCCAGGAACGTGTTCGGTGCCACGCCGACGCTGGCCGTCAGGCCCATCTCGGCGACGATGGCCACCTTGATCTGCCGGGCCATCGCCTCGGCCGGACCGAACAGCCGCTCGCAACCGGTCACGTCCAGAAGTGCCTCGTCAATGCTCAGCGGCTCGATCTGAGGCGTGAACGACTCGAGCAGCGCGAAGAGACGCCGGCTTATCTCGTGATACCGGTTCGGGCGAACGGGCAGGACGACCGCCTGCGGGCACAGTTTGACGGCCCGGGCCATGGGCATCGCCGAATGGCACCCAAAGGCCCTGGCCTCGTAGCTGGCAGTGCTGACGACGCCTCGTTTGTCCGGGTGGCCCCCGACGAGCAGGCACTTTCCCCGCAGTTCCGGACGGTCGAGCTTCTCGACCGCCGCGAAGAACTCGTCCATGTCCACGTGAATGATCCGCCGCCGCATCCCGACAGCCTACCGCGCCGGCCCGAACAATCCGCTATCTTTCCTCCCATCGCCTTGACAGTCTGTCCGGACGCGTCTATCCTTATTAGACGGTCGCCCTGGTGCGGCCGGCCGGACACCCGGAGAGGTGGCTGAGTGGCTTAAAGCGCCGGTTTGCTAAACCGGTGTACGTGTCAAAGCGTACCGCGGGTTCGAATCCCGCCCTCTCCGTTGCCCCGCAAAGGGCCTCCACAAGCTCCTGGATCTCAGGGGCTTGTGGTGTTTTCTCGATTGTTGACTGCCCCGTTGCCCTCAAATTGCCCTCAGAAGGCTCTTCGCCGCCGCTCTGATCGGCCCCTTCATCGGCCAGCGCCTGCATCGCCTGCAGGCTGTCTTCGTCGTGCAGGTGGTAGTAAAGATCCAGCATATCGGAGGAACTGTGCCCCAGCCACGCCAGAGCTTTCCGGTGGGCCACGCGATTATTCGCGCAGAGACTGGCAAAGTGATGGCGGAATGAATGCAGCTTGTACTGCCGAGGATTCTTGAATCCGCACTGCTCGCACAAGTCCTTCAGCCGCATGAGAAGTGCGCGTTGAGTGATCTCGCAGTAGATGGGACCTCGGTCGCTTCGGGCCGAGCCCAACTGCTCGGCCACCTTCGGGTGAATCGGCACGAAACGTTCATCCTTGTCCTTTGTCGAACCGTTTGACCCACCGCGCCGAATGTGCAGCATCGTGGGATTGCCATCGCGGACCTTGACGTCCTGCCACTGGAGTTGCTCGACCTCGCCGATGCGAAGACCCGCATAACCCATCAAGGCGAACGCTGCTTTCTCCTCACCGACCGCGGCCTTGATCAACTGGTCGACCTGTTCAGACGTGAAGCACGGCTGGGGCTTAGCCTTGGCCTTGGGGAAGGTAGCCGCCGCGAGCCGGTAGTCCCGAAGCGTGCCCTGCCGCCAAGCCCACTTGAACAGCTGCTTGGCCAGCACCATGGCGCCCTGGACCGTCTTGTCGGCATACTTGCGACCGACAAGCCATTCACGATAGCGATACAGATCCGTCTCGGAGAACCGCCGGGCAATGCACAATTTCGCTTCGCGGCAGAACTCTCTGAGTTTGTTCAAGTCGGCCCGGTACTTCCAGACCGTCTTCGGAGCGACCCCTTTGGCCTTCACGGCGGAGAAGTACGCGTCGGCGAGTTCTTCCACCGTTGCTGTGCTGTCCTTGACAGGCCGAATGCCCTGTTCGATTTCCTGCTGGATCTCGATCGCCTTTCGACGGGCCAGGGCCCGACTGGTGGTACCGAGGCTCCTGAACTGCTGTGCACCGTCGATATCCCGATACTCTGCAGCGTAACGTTTACTGACACGTTTCTCGCCCTTTCGGTAAGACACGCGCCGGCCAATGGTCACCCGTGTCCCGTCGACGCGTTCTCTGTCTTCGAGTTTCATCGCATGTACTCCTGAACCAGCCGGTCGCGCCAGAATCGCAGCGGCTTGCCTCGCTTGACGGCCCCGCTGTACCGGCCTTCCGATACATGGCGGTACACGGTCGAGACCTTCAGGCGGAGCAACTCAGCCGCTTCAGCCAGCGTCAGAACCGGCGGAAAGTCTTTCAGTGCTGTTGTCAACTCGCCTTGCGTTAGCTTTCGATTCATGATGGTAGCGCCATCCTTCCCATCGCGCAAGTCTTTTCTTCGCATTCTGCCCGGAGGCCCAGGACGTGCGCCATGCGGCCCGCCGGCGGCGGACAGCTATCAGGTATAGATACATATCCACCGGCCAGATCACTAGGACCGGTGGCGCTGCCGGGGGTCGTCGTCTGGCTCGTCATGTCCTCATGTTCCTTCTCGATCAACGTCGCAATCGATCGCCGTCTGTCTCTCGCCTCTTCTCTTCGTCGGTGCGGTCAGAAACGCGATCTCTCGAGCCTTTGACACACTTGCCTGTGCACAGGAGAAGCGGTATCAGCAGAATCGCTATCGCCAGAGCGGCGTAGGGCAGCAACAGCACTTCTATCGTGCCGGCCAGACAGCGGTGCATGCCGATCACCGACAGCAGAGAAACACACACCGCCAGAACGAAGGAACCCGCTTTGCCGTAGTCCAGGGCTGACCGGATGCTCTTGAACGTCACCACGACGAGCACGACAAAGATCGGCGTCAGAATCATCAGTTCTGGTATGTTTGCCATGATTCGTCCTTTCGGCCTCATGGTGTCGGAATGATAGTCATGGCCAACAGATGCCGAAGGACCACGACCGCCGTGATCACGAGCAGCCACGGTAGCCACGACGGCACGGCGCGGACCCTTCGCGATCGGAGCCAATGGTGGACGGCGTCGGCGGGCGGGTCCGTGTACTGCTGTAAGCAGGAACACGCCCGGACGGCACGATCGCCCGAAAGGCATCGCAGGAGATGCCGCGCCGCCACCAGGAGCAGGTACGTGTCCAACACCCAGATCAGGATCACGATGGGCAGCACCAGGATGCTTGTCGTGTAGATGATCATGCTCTCGTGATCCTCCCTGCAAGGTGGTGAAAGTGGCGGACAAGTCGCTCCCTGTCTCCGATCCACCGATACCTTGGCTCGCCGTCAGGACCCACCGAAGCGAGGGCCTTCAGAAGTGCCTCATCGACGTCGGCAGGGCGGCCGCCAATCCCGACGCATTCGACCACGGCGAACTTCTTGAGTTCTTCCGCGACACGCCGTGGGGACCCGTCGGTGTTGTGGCCATCACTCAGCAGGACGACCTGGCACCTTCGCCGTCGGTCTCGGCCAAGCAGTCGCAGAGCCTTTTTCATACCGGCCCTAATGTTGGTTGATCCCATGACATCGATCTGATCGATTGCGCCGTGGATCCTCGATAGATCCTCTGCCCGTGTAGGACGACGGACCGTCTTGGCTGAAGATCCGTAAGCCACCACGGCAACCGATGCGTCCGGCTCATCGTTGGCTAATCGCCCGGCGAATGCCTTGGCCGCGTCCCTGGCCGCGTCGAGTCGGGAAGGCTTCCAGTCGGTATCCATCATCGAACCTGATGCATCCAGCACCAGGGCGCAAGCCCGTGGCCCCTCGGCAATCCGAGTGGGCGTCCGTGTGTCGGCCACCCGTCCCGTCTGGGGTTCCAGGAGGTCCCTCAGGAAGCCCAAGAAACCCTTGATCCATCGAGCAATGATGCTCGTCCACCGCCGCTTTCGCAGCGGTTGAGTTCTTGTTGTTGTCGTACATGTGATCATGTCGTGATTCTCCTGTGTCTGGGGCCGCCCGAGTCAGGCGGCGGCCGGTCCTTTCTTGGGCTCGATGCCCTTCTTGTAGTCCACCGACACGGTCTGCTGCTGACCGCTGACGGTGTCGGTCGCCGTCGCAGTCACCATCCCGTTGGCGTCGATGACGTATTCGACCTGGATCCGCGAGCTGCGTTTCGTCTCCCGGGGTAGGCCCTTGAGAACTAATTCGCCCACGAGCAGACAGTCATCGCGGTCGACGTCCGCTTCGCCCTGGAGGATCTCGATATGGGCCGCCGTCTGGTCCTCGTGCTCCAGGCTGAACTGGTCGGACTTCCGGCACGGGATCGCGGTGTTCTTGGGGATAATGACGGCGTTGACCATCCTCCTGTTCGGCCCGGAGGCATCGAGGACGCAGCATCCCACCGCATGGGCGGTGACGTCGCGGACGAACATGTCCGGGGCCGGGATGACCTGGCCGCGGATCGTGGCCGTTCTTCCTTGATTGGCCAGTTCGATAACGCTGGCCAGGGCGGCGCCGTAGGAGATGGCCTTCTCCGGATCGATGTCCGCCTTGGGAACCTTGCCGGTGTGCTTGGCCAAGACCTCCTGGATGTAGGGCATCCGGGACGTGCCGCCAACCATGATCAGGTAGTCGAGTTGATCCATAGTCAGTCCGGCTGCCTGGGCGGCCCTGTCCACGGCCTCGAGGGTCTGACCTATGATGGGGTCGATATCCTCGTGGAACTGCTCCTGC
>Ga0180432_10011450_pt1 | contig 10437 bp, 8 predicted proteins | sample SS_ome_10_FD_132414 | JGI IMG/M metagenome (GOLD analysis project Ga0180432, IMG submission 132414) | Hypersaline lake sediment archaeal communities from the Salton Sea, California, USA - SS_1_MS_2 metaG | ecosystem: Environmental > Aquatic > Non-marine Saline and Alkaline > Hypersaline >...
CATGATCGACGCGTTGCAGACGGAGAGCACGGAGATCTTGCAGGGAGGCACGTGCAAGAAGATAAACGACTACGCCGGGCGCCGCGTGCCCCTCTCGTGCAACAACGGCGCCCATCGCTGGAGCGAGATCAAGCGGGAGTTCGACTGGGCCTTCGGCGAGCTTTCGTACAGCCGGGCGAAGCCGGACGTCCTCTACACGGCGATGCGCGAGGCGGCCAAGCACGACCGGCTCCAGGTGGTCACGATGCCCAAGAAGGGCGACACCAACGACCCGGCCGAGTAGGAGCTTCGCACGCGCCGCACCATCGCCACGGCGTACGCCTGCGGCGGGTTGTGCATGGTCCCCTGGGACACGTACATGCCCCGCGACGCGCCCCGCTATTTCGGCACGCCCGAGCAGTACGCCGACCTCTACGGCTTCGTCCGGGCCGGCGCCGCGTATCTCGACGGCTACGAGGACGCCGCCGTCGTGGGAAAGACCGTCAAGGACGACCGCCACGGGCCGACTCCGCCGGTCGCCCTGCGTGGCGGCAGCGGCGACGTCTGGGCGTTCGTCCGCGCGCAGCCGGGCCAACCGGACGCGCCGGTCGCGGTCCACCTGATCGACTGGGGCGAGCCGAAGCCCTTTGCGGTCGCACTGCGGAATGCCGCATTCTCCGGCCCCGGGCAACTGACCGCGCGACTCCTCGTCCCGGCCAAGTACGACCGGGCCACTCACGACCAGGCGGACAAGACCGGCGACTACTCGTCACTGGCCCGAGCGATCGACGTGAAGAGCCATGCCGAAGAGGCAGTCACTACCGTCGAGATTCCGCGGCTCGCGCCTTGGGGAATCTTGGTGATTTCGCCCGGGCGGTAGGGTGCGTGCTTGCACGGACGTGATCTCGGTTCCGGATTCCGCAGGCTCGCGCGCGTGCCCGGGTGGAACAAAGCACGCCACCATGTTGACCCCGAGCGAGACGTGCCCCTCAAGCGGGATTCACTTCCAGCCCAAGATCGCCTTGATGATGAGCCAAACGCCCCACACGGTCCCCAGGATCATGGCCAGCGAGACGACCCAGAGGACGGGCTGCAACGCCTGAGACTCCTGGTGAGCCGGGAACATCCAGCCGATCAGAGCCAGCAGCAAGACGCCGCCCCCGGCCGAGCCGCCGGCCGTGGCCAATCCTTCGAGCAACATGCGGAGCCGGGGGGAAAGCGTCGCTCCCTTTTTCGACTTATCTCCGTCCCCATGGCCCCGTATCCAAAGTGACATCCATACCGACAATCCGAAGGCCGGTTCCGTATCTTTGTCTTTCTCTTTCTTCTTGTCGCTCATTATGGACGATCCGGATTCACAGGCCGACGCAAAACAACTCCGGCCCTTTTCGAGGCCTACCACCTCGGCCGGCCCTTAGCGGACCGATCTTAACCACCTCCCCCGCCGGACGACGTGAACTCCAGCCGGCCGCCGAGCATCCGGCACCAGGCGTCCAGGTCACCCAGCTCCGCCTTGGCCCGTTCGTCGGCGTCGACGAGCACCAGCGGTCGCGGGGCGACCAGGGCCGCCAAGTGCGCGACGTCGAACGCCTCGAGCAGGCCGAAGCAGAACAGCTCCGGCTTTTGGTTGACGCCCCAGCTCTCCTCGATCACCTGTTTCAGGCTCCCCAGCGGCTTGTGTAATTCTACCGCGCCGACCGCCTTCGGTTCCAGGGCAGCGGCCACCAGGGCGAACGTGCTCGACCGCGGCCCGCAGGCAACGAGCGTGGCCGGGCCCTCGTGCTCCGCGGCCGACCACCGGGCAACCGCCGCCACCTGGCTCGCCTGCAAGCCCAACGGGCGGTCGCCCACCGCCGCGACCAGGAGGGCATACAGGAAGTCACGCTCTCGGATCTTCGACTCGCCGAAATAGAACGGATCGACGGCCAGCACGCGATAGCCGGCCTCGAGCAGCCGGGCAGCGTCGGCCGCGGCACCCTTGCGTCCTTCGTCGGCCACGAGGATCGCCGTCTTCTGCGGGTCGCCTTTGGCCAGTTCCACCGCAGGCACGGTCCAGGCGGCGCCCATCTGGAGCTTCCAGTAGGTGGCGGCGACGCCCGATTTCTCCTCCTCGCCGAACTTGATCGCGTGCACCTCGTACGGCTTGGCCCGAACCAGCTCGGAAAGCTCCGCCCGACGCGAACCCTGCCACTCCTCGGCCGCGTCCTTGTCGCCGGGTAGCGCCGGCTCGCGGGGGAGATCTTCCGCCAGGCCGAGCGCCAGCGTGTTGAAATCCTCGTTCTTCTCGGGCAGCTCGACGTGCAGCTCCTCCTTGCTCTTCACCTCGTCGTCGGAGGGGATCTCCGTGGCGTCGAACGGCTCGTCGCCGGGATAGAAGAAGTCGCCCAGCATGCGGTAGAGCTGCTGCCGGTTGTCGACCTCGTAGTTGTGCTTGCCCGGCGGATCGTCGTTGACGTGCGACCGCAGCGCGTCTTCGCGACCGTAGAGGCGGAAGATGGGCCGGGCGGCGTCGAGTAGCGGCTGGAGGGCGTATTCCCCCTCGAAGCAGCAGCTATCGTGCAGGTTGTACGTCAACAGGGTCGGGCGCGGGGCCATCATCGCCGTGAGATGCGCATAATCGCAGACGGTGGCCAGGTCGTTGGGCGTCTGCTCCGAATCGCCCAGGTCCTTGGTGTGGTAGGCCCGGGTGCGGAAGCTCGAATAGCCGGCGACCGGGTCGGTCAGCTTCACCCGGGTGTCGAGCGAGCTGATGATGATCGTCTGCCATCCGCCGCCCGACAGCCCCGTGACGGCCACGCGGGCCGGGTCGGCGTTTTCCAGGCTCACGAGGATATCGAGCCCTCGCTTCATGGCCAGGTAGAACGGGGCGAGGCCGCTGGTGCCGCAGAGGTCGATCTGGTTCATGCGGTAGTGCATGAAGCCGTCGGTGCGGAGCTGCCCCATGCCCAGCCATTCGAGGTTCAGGGCGAGCATGCCCCGCTTGGCCTGGTTGATGCAGCGGATTTGCTTGGGCGGATACTGCTTGCCCAGGGCCGTGTGACCGTTCACGTTCAACACGGCCGGCACCCTGCCGGAGAGCTTCTCCGGCTCGTAGAGCAGGGCCGGGATCCACAGCCCCGGCAGGGCCTCGTAGCGGAGCTTCTTGATGCGATAGCCGGGGCCGCCCTCGATCGCGTCGAGCCACTCGACCCGGGTCTCCGCGTCGCGCCAGGCGGTCGCCCCGCCGCGATAGACGATCCTCTCGAGCACGTCGCGGCGGAGCCGGTTGGCGATCTTCTCCCATTCGGCCACCGACTTCACCTCCGGCATGCGCGGCACCCGGACGTCGCAATACTGCTGGACCTCCGCCCAGGGGAGCTGGGAGCCGACGATCTCGTGCTTCAGGAACGGCTGCACGTGGGGCGGCTCCGCGGCCGGAAGGAACCGAGGTACGGCCAGAGCGAATCCGAGCAAGATCGAGGTCGGGAAGAGCGGGGGGCGCGTCATGACGTGTCTCCTACTGGTCTTTGCATTGCCGATGATCGGCCGAGGTGAACCGGGCCCTCGTGCGCCGGGCTTCCGTTGGAAGCCCTCCGTGCATCGGCTATGCAAGGCTCAATTAGGCATTGTCTGCGGGCCGAACAAGCACCGACTACCGTATCACGCCGGCCGGGGGCGGGCAAGCATCGACTGGCGGGCGGAGCCGGAGGCGCCATGCGCAGGGCGTTCTCGCGTGCCGGGGGCGTGCATCGCCGCCGAAATTCAGTATCATGGGAACTCGGAGCGCAAGCCGTCAGCGGTCAGCAATCAGGCCTCAGCCTCGACTGCCTGGGGCCGGCCGAGAAATAACCTCCGCGTTTTCGTACTCGTCACGCTCCGCGTGACGCCCCCGTAACGCGGAGCGTAAGGAGCACAGGGAAGCCATCTCTCGGCCGGTCCCTGGGGAGCGGGTGGCCCCCGCAGGTCTGGCGGCCGAAAGCTGACGGCTGATTGCCGCGGCCTTGCTTTCGTGGGGTCTTCCGCGTTATCCGCAGAAGCTCGAGTTGGAAGTCGATCGATCGGTCAGGTCATTGGCTTCGACCACCCCGGGTGCTTTGAATCGAGGAGCCGGCTGATGAAATCTCACTGCGTCTCCCATGCGATCGGCACGACGGCTCTGGTTGCCGTTTGCTCGGCCATTTCGACGACGGTGGCCCAGGCCCAGGTGTTCGAGCTCGATCTGGACGGCACGCGGGAAGGACGGGCCGACGGGCGCACGATCGTGGCCGAGCTGGGGCCCGGGGCCACGCTGGGCAAGCCGGGCGACGGCGGGGGCGTCGAGCCCGGCGACCAGGGACCCGCCGTCACCGTGCCCGTGCCCGACGGGCTCTGGCGGTCGACCGGGACCCTTGCGTGCTGGTTTCGGCCTTCCCGCACGATCCGGTTCACGTCCGACCCGAAGGGGAAGCCGGGCCGTGTGTCCCTGGTCGATTGCCCCGTGTTGCGGGCCGATCTTTCGGAGGACCGGCGGCATCCGGTTCTTCGGCTGAGCGTCGCGGCCGCGGGCGACTACAAGCCGAAGGGGACCATCTTCTGGAGCCATCTGAAGGGAAGGCAGTGGTATCATCTCGCGCTGGCGTGGGACGCCGCCCAAGGGCGACTGGAGGCGTATCTGAACGGCGTCCTTCAGCAGGAGCCGCGACTGCGGGATGCCGGTCGTCCGTGGGAGGCGCCGGCCGGGCCGTCGGGCCCGTTGCGACTGGGCGGAAGCCTCGCAGGCGGCGGACATCCGGCCAAGATCGCCGTTCGCTCCGTCGCCGTGTATCCGAGGTTCTTGGACGAGAGAGCCATGGCCACGGCGATGAGAGCCCGAGATGTCGCGCCGCTTGACGGAGAAGGCCGCACCGACTACGCCGGCTCGCTCGATCTGGCGCCGTACCGGCTCACCCCGGTCTACGAGGCCGACTTCACCAAGCCGCTCGACGTGGTCCACGAGGACGAGCTGTTCGAGGGAGACCGCCGAGCGCGCCTGCCGAAAGGGAAGGACTGGGTGTTTGAAGGGCCCGGACGGGCGTGGACCGACGGCGGCCGGCTCCACATCGAGAGCTTCAAGCCGCAGGAGGCCGGCCACGTCGTCCTCTGGAGCACGCGCGTGTTTCCCGACGACTTCCTGCTCGAGTTCGGCGTCTCGCCCGAGGATTCGGAGAACGGCTTGAATATCGTCTTCCTCTGTGCCGGGTCGCGAGCGGGCGGCGGCATCTTCGACCTCGATCTGCCCCACCGCGGCGGCGTGTTCAAGAACTACCACTCCGGCGCACTCAACTCGTACCACGTCTCCTACTGGGCCTGTGCGGCCGCTGCCCACGGCGGCGTCCCGAGGCGAACGGCCAACGTCCGCAAGAACCAGGGCTTCTATCTGGTCGGCTGCGGCATCGACCGCATTGCGGGAGAAGGGCCGGGGCCGCACCGGGTGCGCGTGCTCAAGGTCGGGGGGAAGCTCCGCGTGGAAACGCGGGGGCGGATCGCCGCCGCCTTCGACGACGACGGCTCCACCTACGGCCCCGTTTGGGGAAGCGGCGCGATCGGGCTTCGCCAAATGGGCCACACCCATCAGGCCCGCTACACGCACTTCCAGGTCTGGAAGGTCGAGGCCCGCGACGCGGGGCGCTGACCACCCCGCCCCGCACGCCCCCCGCGGCTCGTTGCCACTTGTGCCGGCTGGCGCGGTTTTTCAAGCCGTATCGACCGGCACCGGCCCTTCGTCCCACGTCGCCTTTTGCTTTCTGGGCAGTCTGCGTGGCCTCCGGCAGACGCCGGCAAGCCGGGAGGGCGGGCTTGCCGATTCCTTATTGAGCCTTGCATAGCCAATGAACGGAGGGCTTCTCACGGAAGCCCGGCGCACAAGGGCCCGGTCCACGTCGGCCGATCGTTGGCAATGCAGAGACCAACAGGAACGGCGCAGGCTCGTTTGCGGCGCCGTGCTGCGGATACGGATCGTACGACACGTGGAGTGCGAGGCACCAGCGATGCTCAAGAAGGGATTGCTCGTTTTCGTCCCGTTGCTTGCGGCGGCCGGCCCGATCGCCCTGTTTTCCGCGCCCCAGTGGTGGTCCCAGGTGACGGCCTCCGTGTCCCCGTCCGCATCCGCGGCGAGGCAGAGCGGACGGTCGGCGTTCGTCGCGAGCCCCTCGTCCGGCGGCACCGACGCGCCGGCGGACCCGGCGGCCCCCGGCTCGCTCGACGACGTGCCCATGTACGACCTGGGCGACGTGGTCCGCTTCGACCTGAGCCCCGACTGGGTGGTGGCTCGCTGGCCGCGGGTCTCGGCCGGATTGGCTTACCTCGAGCTCCAGGGCTATCGCGTGCCGCTGGTGACCGGGACCGCCGAAGACGACCTGGCCGGGTCGCTCACCTACTACTTCAATCCCCAGCAGCAACTCCAACGGATCACGTTCCAGGGGACCACCGGCAACGCCGGCCGACTGGTCAGCCACGTCACGTCCCGCTTCGGGCTGGCCCGGCGAAGGATCAACGACGCCAGCGTGTTCTTGTACGTGGTCCCGGGCCCGGACGGCAAGGCGACGAGCTTCCTTTGGATTCGTCCCGCCCCGGTGGTCAAGGCGGACGATCCCCACCGCCGGTTCGAGGTCGCCATGGTGCTGGAGCGGCCGGAGAAGCGCTAAGGCCGCCATCTCGCCGAGCGTCGTTGCTCGCGGAGCGAACAACGACGCTCGGGGCGTCTACTCCTTGGCCGCTTTCCCGGCTTCCGGTTTGGCCTTGAGGGCTCTCCCGCTGTCCGGCTTGGCCTTGGCCCGGCTTTCCAGGGCGGGGAACTCGTACTCGAACTCCTTCCAGACCATGGGACGCCGGTGGATGGGCTCGATGCGGAGCATCACTTCGCCGTTCTGGAAGATGCGGACCGTGCCGTTCGACTCGCTGACCGTGACGGCCACGGCCTTGGTGGCGCGGCTGATGGCCGCGGCGGCCCAGTGCCGGGCGCCCAGCCCTTTGGAGAGGGTGATCGTGCCGGCCGACGCGTCGAGGTAGCGACAGGAGGCCTCGACCGTGCCGTCGGCCGAGACCACGAACGCCCCGTCCATCTGCGCGATCTCCTTGAGCCCCTCGCGGACCCGGGGATCGGAGAGGTTCCGCTCCTTGCGGTTGTAGCCCCGGACGGGGTCGAAGCCGGCCGGGCGGCTGGAAGCCAGCACGCGGCGCGTGTCGCCGACGACGAGCATCGTGCCGACCGGCTTCCCCTCGCGCCCCTCCCGGCCGATCTCCACGGCCAGGTCGACCACCAGCTTGAGCGTGTCGAGCGGCACCCGGGTCTCCAACTGCCGCAGATCGCGCCCGGTGAGCCGATCCAGGTGGTCGCCCAGGTCGATGACGCTGATCGAGTCCATCATCTGGGCTTCAAAGCCGCTGTAGAGGGCCACCACCGCGGAGCCGGGCTGGAGCATGTCGTCGGCCACGGCCTCCAGCAGGGCCTGGGTGATCCGGTCGTGAACCGGACTGTCGGCCATGTCCAGCGCCACCACTTCGAGCCCCGCCGCTCGGGCACCTTCGAGCTGCTCGGGCGTGTCGACGGCCACCAGCAGCTTCCCCTCGCCGGAAAGCTTCTTCAAGCGCGGCCAGTCGGCCGGCCCCTCAAGGAGGAGCAGCACCGCGTCCGCGCCCGAGGCTTCCGCCAGACGGACGGCGACGTGGTACAGCGTCTTGAACCGATCGGTGAACCTGAGTGGCTTCATCCCGCGCCGACCCGTCTGCTGCCGGTTGATGTGGTTCGCTTGCCGTGTCGTCCTGCAAAGCGCGTGCCGGTTGTCCATTCCCGAGCGTATCTATGGTACGGCTTTCGACGCCGCGCGACAAGCGCAACACCGTCTCTGCGTTTGTGCGCGCGGGACGAAGCGAGCGACTCGAACCGGCAAACGGCGCCGCGCGGCCCATCGTCGACGGCTCCGGCCGGCGCGTTGCCCCGTAGCGATGCTTCCCTCGGTGTCTGCGGAGTGCGTACCAGAGAGCCGGATGCGGTGCGCCGTGGCGTCGGTTGCCACTGGCGTCTCGCCAGTGCACGGGCGAGCTGCCCGTGGCACGCTGCACCCGCTCGCTACCACCACGCCTCCAGCTCCACCTCGGCACGCAGGATCTCCCGCTTCCAGCCCGGCTCGTGGACCGGCCAGGCCTGGACGGTCCGCAGCCCGTCGCTCGCTTGGTGAGGATCGCCCCGCGTGTGGACAGTCCGCCAGCAGGCCATCTCCCCTGACGACGGGGGCGGCACCCGCCCGAACACGTTGCTCCCACGGAAGTACACCCGGCCGTGATCGAAAATCGTGACGATCACCGGCGGTTGAAGGTCGAGCATGCGCCGGGCGATCAACTCGTGGCTGGCCGTCGTGTAGCGCGACTTGAGCCCGAGCAGGTCCCAGGCGCACGCCGGCCCGTCGACGCGGAACCAAGGGCCGGGCAGGAGAATGCGCGAGGCCAGATGGGTGGCGGTTTTCTCCCGGGCGTCGGCGGCCGTCTCCCGCGGGTCGACCGACAGCCGGCCGAACACCCGATGCGCCACGTGCTCGCCGATTTCGTGGGCGACCGCCCATTGTCGCCGCTCCCAGCGGGGCTCCGGACGCAAGAGGATCGTCGGCCGGGACTTGCGTCCCCGCGCGTCGCCAAGCCGCACGTAGCGCGCCCGGCCTCGCTGACGCTCGTCGCAGGCAATCGTGATCCCCAGCCGACGCGCGATCGTCAACGCGTCGACCGGCGGGCCGTCGATTCCCGCCTCGTCGAGCACCTCGACCGCCACCTCGTCGAGGCTGGCCGAAAGCTCCTCCGGCGTGATTTCGGGTAGCATGGCGGGCTCCCCCTCCGATCGGTGAACGTCCTTCTTGACATGCGGCGTCGCACGCACGGCGGACGGGAATAATGTACATCCGTACAGTATACTACCGCGGAGGGAGCGATGCAAGCACTGGGAATGGCCACTTACCGCGACCGCCTCGATCGGCTACGATTCTTGCGAAGCCCGAGGCCAGCGCACCCGGCGCCCGGTCTTTCGGACCGCACTTCGCCCCCCGATTGTGGATTCGCCCATTGCCTTCGCCCACCGGCCCCGACCACTCGAAACCGACCTGCTGCCTGATCACGCTCGGGTGCCCCAAAAACCTGGTCGACAGCGAGCGCATGCTGGGCCTGCTGCGCTCGGCGGGCTACGCGCTGGTGGCCGAGCCGGAAGGGGCCGATTTCGTGCTGGTCAACACGTGCGGGTTTATCCAGAGCGCCCGGGATGAGTCGTTGGAGACGATCCGCGAGATGAGCGAGCTGAAGCGGCGGGGTTTGACGGGCGGCCTGATCGTGGCGGGCTGTCTGGCCGAGCGCGACCGGGAATCGCTCTTGGAAGTCTGCCCCGAAATCGACCAACTGGTCGGCGTGTTCGCCCGCGACGAGATCGCCGAGGCCGCCCGGCGGTTGACCGGCGGGGAAGACGACGGCCGGACCGTGTTCCGTTCGGCCCCGAGCTGTCCCCTCTGCGACCGGGACCGACTCCGCGTGACCGCCCGGCACGTCGCCTACCTGAAGATCGCCGAAGGCTGCGACCGCCGGTGCGCGTTCTGCACGATTCCGGCGATTCGCGGGCGATACGCGAGCAAGCCGGCCGACGAGGTGATCGCCGAGGCCGTGCAGTTGGCCGACGACGGCGTCCGCGAGCTGATCCTCATCGCCCAGGACACGACCTACTACGGCATCGATCGGGGAGGTCGACCGCAACTGGCCCCCTTGCTGGCGCGGTTGAACGAGGTCGAGGGGCTGGAGTGGATCCGGTTGATGTACCTCTATCCGACGCTCGTCAGCGAGGAGCTGATCGACGTGGTGGCCGCCGGAGGCAAGATCCTCCCCTATCTGGACGTGCCGCTCCAGCACGTCAACGACCAGGTGCTCCGGCGGATGAACCGGGGGATCACCCGGGCGCAAACGGAAGCGCTCGTCGATCGGCTGCGGGAGCGGATCGACGGGCTCGTGCTGCGGACCACGCTGATCGCCGGCTTTCCGGGCGAGACCGAGGAGCAGTTCCAGGAGCTGCTCCAGTTCGTCGCCGAGCGCAAGTTCGAGCGTCTGGGCGTGTTTCCGTACTCCCAGGAGTTCGACACGCCGGCCGGCCGGCTCGACGGCCAGGTTCCCGAGGAGGTCCGTCTGGCGCGCGCCGACCGGCTGCTTGCAGTGCAGCAGCAGATCGCCTTCGCCTGGAACCAGTCGCGCGTCGGTTGGCAGGGCGACGTGATCATCGACCGTTATATCCTCGGCGAGAAAAACGCCTACTTCGGGAGAAGCTACGCCCATGCGCCCGACGTGGACGGCGTGGTCTACGTCACCGGAGACGACCTGAGCCCGGGCCGGATCGTGCCCTGTGAGATCGTGGCCGCGCGGGAGTATGATTGGATCGGGGCGGCGATCGCAGACGCGCGATAGGCCGGCAGAACGAGAGAAGAAGGGGAAAAAGGGGACAGG
>Ga0180432_10011451_pt1 | contig 10437 bp, 9 predicted proteins | sample SS_ome_10_FD_132414 | JGI IMG/M metagenome (GOLD analysis project Ga0180432, IMG submission 132414) | Hypersaline lake sediment archaeal communities from the Salton Sea, California, USA - SS_1_MS_2 metaG | ecosystem: Environmental > Aquatic > Non-marine Saline and Alkaline > Hypersaline >...
AATATTTTTTTTTATTATTTATTCAATTCGAAAAATACATTAATATGAGTATATTATGGCAATTTTAATTAAAGGTGGCACGATAATTAACGGTACGGGCTCAAAAGGTTATGAAGCTGATCTTTTAATTGAGGGTGATGAAATTAAGGAAATTGGAAAAAATCTGGATGTAGGTAACGCTGAAATAATTGACGCAAGTAATAAAATGGTATCTCCGGGATTCATTGACATGCATTCTCACGCTGATCTTGCCATTTTACAAGTCAACAAAGCAGATGCTACGATCATGCAAGGAGTTACTACGCTTGTTGTATCAATGTGCGGTCTAGGACTTGCTCCCGCAAACGAGAAAGTAAGAGATTATTATTCGATTTTCGTCACCAAAGTATTTAGTTCATCAAAAGTCGAGCTCTACGATAACTTTCAGGATTTCTTTAAAGCAATTGAAGGAAAAGGAGTCTCAACTAATCTTGCGTTTTTCATTCCTCAAGGTAATATAAGAACTTGCGTATTGGGGATAGAAGATCGTGATCCAACTTCTAAAGAATTAGAGGAAATGAAACAACTCGTAAAAGAAGGAATGGAGGCAGGTGCGTTTGGACTGAGCACGGGTTTGATTTATCCCCCAGGAATTATCACGCCTACAAAAGAACTAATTGAACTTAGTAAGGTTGTTTGTGAATATAATGGAATTTACGACTCTCACATGCGTAACGAAGGAACGGGCATTTTAGAAAAAGGAATGGGAGAGCTGATCGAGATTGCCAGAAAAGCCAATGTGCAGGCGCAAATATCTCATTGGAAAGCAGGAAGTAGTTTTGCTTGGAAATATACTCCTGACATGATAAATATGGTAAAGGAAGCAAGAGAAGAAGGACTCAATATTCACGCCGATATTTATCCATACGAGGAGAGCTCAACCAGTTTAAGTGGCGCATTATTAAGGCCATGGGTTTACGAGAACTTTAAAGAAAATTTAACTAATCCCGAGATAAGAGCGAAAATCGTCGAAGAAACTTTGGAACTCGCTTATAATAACTTTCTTTCTGATGTTCCCTGGTATGTGAAAATGATTCCCAAATTCTTGATGAAAAAACTAATCTTTCAAGTGTTTAAAAGATCGTGTAGAATCATATCTGTCATGCACGAACATCAAGTTGAGGGAAAATTTCTGGGAGACGCTTTAGACATTCTTTACCCCGGGAAGAACTTTGTTGATGCACTATTAGATTTCATTCGGGACGAAGAAGGCTCGATAATGATGTCCTTTAAACAAATGAGCGAAAAAAAAAGCATCAATGAATTAGTAAAGCAAGAGTTCGTGTGTATTGGTTCGGACGGATTCTTAGTTCCAAGTGGCAACACACATCCGAGATCCTCAGGAACATTTCCAAAAATATTAGGTAATTATGTGCGAGAGAAGAATTTATTTTCCTTGGAAGAGGGAATCCGGAAAATGACGGGATTACCTGCTTCAATTTTAGGACTTAACGATCGCGGGCTTATTAAAGAAGGATATAAAGCCGACATCGTAATATTCGATCCTGAGACGATCATTGATAAATCAACCTATAGCGATGGTCGGAAATATCCTGAAGGAATTGACCATGTCATCGTGAACGGTGAAATTACGGTTTCAAAAGGATCTCATCTAGGGACTTTATCTGGGAGGATACTAAAACATTAATACCTCTAAAAAGTCATCAACAACTTCGATAGTTAAATCTTTTCTTCCTGACTTAGGAAAAACTCTATTTAATAGATGGGTCTCGATTTCCATTATATCGAGGCCGATTATTTCACACTTCTTCGAATCCAATTTCTTTTTTATCACTTCTGCTGCCTCTATTATAGTAGATTTCTCTATTCCAATTGCATTTCTAAATCGAGCAGCAATGATCTCTTTTAATCCCCCTACATCTACATCGAATGAAATATAGATGTACGGTTTATTAATTTTTTCTAATTTTGAATTCAACTTTTCAATCATTTGAGTGCTTTCCATCTTAGGAATAAAAGTCACGCCTTTTTCTTCGATAGAATTAAAAAATTCAACGAATTCTACTATTCTCGGATCTTTTATTGAGCGGTATTCCTCATCAGGATAATCTTGACAGCCAAATATTATCAAATTTTCTGGTAAAATTATCTCATCTTTCATTAAGTAATGTAAAAACGAGGCACACGTGTAATTATCTTTGATATCGGAATTTTCATTTATCGAGGAAGTAAGCTCTGGGACTAAAGGATTTGCCTTGTCTGGATGGTACTTCATGTATTTTGCTATATACAAGGCAATGTTGGCAGGAATTCCATCGTAGTGTGCGTCAAAAACCACAACTAATATGTTTTCTGCCCCGTATTCCTTGGAAAGTGCACTTAACGCACCCCCCGTTAGTGAATGATCTGCTCCAATCATTATAGGAACATCAGGCAATATTTTTTTTTGAATATAATTCTCCAATTTGTTTGAATATTCTTTTACCAAACCATCGTTCGCAAACTTTTGGAAATTCTCTTGATCAATTAACGGGAAATCTTCAATCATGGGTTTAGGAGTTAACCAAGATTCAACTGGTAATTTACCCATTTTCGTGTAGTTTTCATTCGACAAGATACGAGAATATAAAAGTAACCCTTCGTAAGGATCCAGGAAATTTGGTTCTGGAATGGAGTTTTGAGCCACTCGATTTAAATACACGAGTTTCGTTTGAACATTGAGAGGAAAATCGGTGGCATCTAACGCAGCACCAAAGATTTTTACCTTTTTTTCCATAGTCTTCTCTCCATTTGCGATGAAATGCTGGATCTAAATAATGTTCAAAATGTATTAATATTAATCATATTGAAGGTAAATTGAAAAATAAGAAGTTGTGAATCGTAATTTTTGACATTTTTGTTTAAATTCCTTTTTCAACGGTAATAGTAGATAGATTTATATAGATACTGGTTGAACTTCTATCTACTGATATTAATTTTTTAAAAGTGATTATTTATGTGTCAAATGTGCATGAAACATGGAGCAAATGGAAAATGGTATCTTAACGCTCGAAATTACTTAAAGGAAACATACGAAGCAGCGGATTCTGTTGATTATTTAACTGAAATATGGGGAAATTTAGAACGAGCATATGTAAATAAGGTTTATGGGTTACTCAACATGAAATGGATGAGCAAGAGAGTAGATACACCTCTTCTGGGTCGTTTTCTCAAGTGGTATGCAAATCGTGGCTTTTTGAGAGACGGAAGAAAGAAGAAATTGAATCTTGATGCCGTACAAGGTCACATGGGGCAAGTCATACCGCTTGAGGAGGCAAAAATTATCTTGCGCGAAATGGCTAGCGAAACAATAGTAAAAGGCGTGTGTCCTTGTAAATATTTCAATAAAGGAGTAAAAGAGGCAACCTGCCTGGGATTTAGTCCTCTTGAAGAAGCTCTTCCAAGATTACCCAGATATATCCCTGAAAATGGTCTTAAAAGATTAGATCCTGAAGAAGCTGTATCATACGTCGAGGAGATGTCTGCAAAAGGATACGTGCAAACGATATATACGGGGCCAGTACCAGCAGTCGTTGCATTATGCAATTGTGACTATCCCTCATGTGGAGCGCTCAGATTAAGGGATTTTGATGTGAAACAAACCTTTAAAGGGGAATATGTGGCCATTCCAGATTACGATAAATGCATAGCGTGTGGAAAATGCCTTTCGCGTTGTTCATTTGGTGCCATTAGCTATTCTCCTTTGGAAGGAAGGCCAAGAATTGATGTTGAAAAATGCTTTGGCTGTGCAAACTGCGCAGAGGTCTGCGAGCAAGGAGCGATTCAAATGGTTGATAGAAATACAATTCCACTCACGAGAGGTAAGTATTAATGGGAAAAGGTAAAGTAAAAATTAAAATTGATTATACAAAATGTACTCAACCTACAGAGTGCAGAAAATGTGTAAACCTTTGCCCCGAAGGAGTTTTTATGCTCTTTTTTACTGATAAGGATTTTCGCAATCCCACTCATTACATAGTTGATGCTGTATTAGCACAATTATGCAATTATTGCAAAAAATGCATAGAGATATGTCCAGAAAACGCAATTAGCCTTAAAGTTAAAAAAAAATATGAAAAAGAGCTCTATATTTCAAGATAAATATTTAACGACAAGAGGAATGCATTGGTTTTTATCATTCTTTTTTTTTAAAAAATTTAAAGAAATAAAAAAGTGAGTTTAAATTGTCTATTCTAATCCCCATTTTCCGGGATTGAAAATTCCATTAGGATCCATTGCTTTTTTAATCCTTTCAAGCAATTTAAACCAATTAGGGTCGCCTTTTTCTCTTAACCTATCCGTTATCCATGCAGGAGTTTTATCTGGCACGCAATCGTAATCGAGCATGAGTTCCAATATCTCCTCGTTCAATTTTTTCACGGTTTCTAGCTCTTTATTCTTGTTAAACCTTGTAATCACGCGATAAAGACCGTAATGCCCGTTGTTCATGCCTTTTAAGTATATCAACGGCTCCATGTCGTATTTTCTGTATAGCTTTATTGCTTCGTCCATGAGTACAGCGAAATTATCTTGGTTTGCGTAAGAACCGATCCATGTTATAGAATTCCAGTAATAAAACGCTTGAATGAACTTTGGTAATTCAAAAAGTAACCCTATTAATTCTCCGAAAAACGCTTGAAATGTAAATAAGTTGGCCATGAATACTCTCTCATTTTTTTCTTTCGCTTTTTCAACAATCTCTTTAATATATTTTATTTTTGCCTCTAATATTTCTTTAGTTTGGCCAGAAATTGTGAAGTATAGCGCCCAATCAGGCTCATCCTCGTATTTAATTGCTTTAAATTGATTTTCTACCGATCTATAATAATGGTTTAAGAGTGCTTTGAGCATTTCTAAATTGACTATAACTAGGTCATCGCAACATTCTGTCCTTCCTAATTTTTTAAGTAGATCAGTACAAATTTCGCTATCGTATAGTACGATTCCAAAAGCAGTATTAAACTCCATTTTAGGGACAAGCTTTACAGCACATTTTGTTACGATTCCCGTCATGCCCTGCCAACATATGAACAAACCTGTCAAATCGGGAATTGATTGCCTGTAAAACCAGTTATCATCTTTAAATTCTTTTGAAATAAAGCAAGAACCGGTACGTACTACATCCCCATTATGCAACACCACTTCCAGACCATTAATCCAATCTGCAGTGGTTCCCTTACTCGTTATGTTTGTCTCACCAGCCATTAAAGCATTCATCGCGACGCTCGCATAAGGAGGTGCAAAAGGATACGTATATTTCAAATCTGGATGATTCTTCTCCAAGTGTTTCTTTAGTTGACCAAAGGTAACTCCTGGCTCTAATATGGCATACATTGCCGAATCGTGAACTTTAATTATTTTTTTCATTCGTTTTCCCATGTCGCACATGATTCCTCCGTGTTGGGGAATAGTTAAACCCGCAACATTATTTCCAGTTGCATAGGGGACAATTGGTATTTTATTTGCGTCACAAAATTTATTTAATTCAACAATTTCTTCGACGGTTTCTGGAATTACAACGAAATCTGGCATGTGACCTTCTACTTCCGTCATGTCGTAAGAATAAGGATAGAGATCGTGTGGTTTATCGGAAACGTGTTGTTTACCAAAAATCTTTATCAATTCTTCTAATACTTTTTCTTTTGAGATATTTGCGTAGATATTTCTCTTTCTATCTTTCTCTTTTTTTACATCAATAACATCTGTCATTTTCTTCCCTCCTAAAACACTTTGATATATCCTTCTGCGATAGGCTCTGCAGTTGCACTTTTAAGAGCCGGAAGCAAAATTGTAATAAATTTAAGAACTGTTAATATATTATAAATCTTCTTTACCTTAATTTTTCCTCTTAAAAAGGCTGGAATTAAGCCCGTATACCCTTCAGCAATTCCTACGAATGCCTCGAAAGAAGTGATTAACTTCAAGTTATATTTTTCTCTTTCACCATATTCACAACTAATTACGCCGTTATCGAAAATTAGAGAAAAGGTGTATATGTTTTTCAACTCAACAACAATTATTTTATTCCATTTTTCAATTTTCTTTTGAAATTTCTCTTCTTCTAAAAATGGAGTAAAAATCTTTACAATTGCCATTCCAAAGACATGATCTGATTCGTTAATTGATACCATTTTCATCATTTATTTATTATTTTTGAACAATTTAGGTTCATCGAGAATGTTTATAAATATTTAGGATATTCGCATTGGTATTAGTTTAATAATTTTATCCACAAAAAACGTGAGAATTTTTATAAATAACAGTAAATTAATATTCTGTAAATCTAAAATCGGTGAAAAAAAAATGAATATGAGCGATGTAGTAGATGAGATTGCGAAAGTAGTTGGAGATCAAAATGTATCAGACGATCCAGAAATACAATATCTATATCATTACGATTTCATAACTGCTGAACCAGAAGGTCTATGTGATATTGTGGTCATGCCAGATTCTGCTGAAGATGTTCAAGAAATTGTTAAAATTGCTAATAAATATAAAATTCCCGTGGTTCCTTGGGTTTCTGGGATCAATTTTGGTTCTACGGCAACCCCTATTAAGGGCGGGATAGTTATTGACATGCGTAGGATGAATCGTGTCCTTGAAGTAAACGAAGACGACATGTATGTTTTAGTTGAAGGAGGTATCACGTGGGCAGATTTAAAAGGATATCTTGACAAAAACCATCCTGATTTAAGGGCAGGGTATACATGGTCACCACCAGGAACAGGTGTAGTTGCGTCATGTTTATGCTATGGCATGTTTGATTTGGGAATGATAGGTGGTACGGGAGCAGAATTTATCAATGGTATGGAAGCCGTGTTAGGATCAGGAGATATAGTAAAAATTGGCTCTTGCTCCGTCTCTAATTGCTGGCATGGAAGAGCTCCATTTCCAGATTTAGCCGGATTATTTATAGGATGGGAAGGTTCAACTGGAATAGTGACTAAAGCAGCTATAAAAATATGGCCAAAACTACCATTTCGAACAGATTATACCGTTATTGCATTGAAAATGGAAATCGGAATTCCTGTAATGTTGAAACTATCAAAAGCAGGCTTAGGTATTATTGATCTTTGCGTCGTTAATATAGGGTGGGGCCAATCGTTGCAACATTTAAATGAAAAAACCTCAGTTAAAGATGCCATAGAAGCGAAAATGCCCGATTTTTACGGAACGATCACAACCCAAGCATACACTAAAAAGCAAAGTGAGGCTCAAAATGAAGCCATCGTAGCAATTTGTAAAGAAGGAGGAGTTAATATCACAGAAAGTCCGGAAGGAACTTCAACTGGAGGAGATCCTACTCCAATGCAGTTTTGGGGTTGTTGGAATTACTCTAGAGGTGGTGGAGGGCAATGGATCGGGAGCTATTGTTCAAATCGAGACATTGTGAAATATTATAATCTATCTAGAGATGTCTGTTTAAAATATGGGCACCCTCCTCAATTCTATTCCCGACTTCTCTTTGGAGGTCATTATTGCGTTTCGAGAACTAATATTAATTTTAATAAAAATGATCCTAAAGAAATCGAGGAAGTCCAGCAATTATTAAAGGAATTGCATGAGGACGTCCATTCTATAGATGGTGTTATCATGTATAAAGCACCAAAATGGGCTCACGAGAGAATTGAAAAGAAAATGAATCCCGGTACAACTGAATTAATCAAAAAAATCAGAAAAATAATGGATCCGAATGGTATAATGAATCCTGGACACGGTTGGGGCGAATAAGATGGCGAAAAAAGTTAGATATGATAAGGGAAAAGGAATCAGCAAAATTGATCTTAGTAAGGAAGGCCGCAAACTCGATAGAAACAAGGAAATAGAACACTATAAAGACGTAATATTTCAGTGCGGGAAATGCGGTACTTGTAGAACGGTCTATCATGATGTTGATTGGGCGCGCGTTTGTCCTTCTGGTGAGTTTGGAAATTTTGAAGCGTATTATCTAGGCGGAAAAAATCTTCTTACATGGGCAGTCACATCTGGCAAGTTAAATTGGACTGAAAATTTAGCGAAGATTTTTTATCATTGTTCGCTCTGTTTAGCTTGCACGCAGCAATGTCAAATCCCAGAAATCCATGCTTATGCAGGGGAATGGTTAATGGCTATGAGAGAAGAGGCGGTGAAAGAAGGCTTTGGTCCAATGCCGGAACACTTGAAGTATACCGAATCCATCACGAATGAAAATAATCCTTACATGGAAAAACACGCTGATAGGCTAAAATGGCTACCATCAAGCGTTAAATTAACTCCAGATGCAAAATTAGCATTCTTTGTTGGCTGTACTTCAAGTTACCGAGAACAAAGCATAGCAATTGCAACGGCAGAAATATTAAATTTATTAAATATCGATTTTCAAATCCTTAAAGACGAAAGCTGTTGTGGATCTCCCGTTTACATGACTGGACAAGCTGATAAAGCTAAGGAAATTGCTGAAGCAAACGTCCAGAAGTTTAAAGAAGCTGGTATTGAACGAATTATAACTGCTTGTGCTGGGTGTTATCGCGCTTTAAAAGATGTCTATCAAAACAAATTTGGTCTGAACCATGGGATTGAAATCCTTCACTTGCCAGAGTTTTTGTTGAAGAAAATTAAAGACGATGAATTGAAATTCAGCAAGGAACTTAATATGAAGATTACTTACCACGATCCTTGTCATATAGGAAGACACATGGGCATGTATAGACAACCAAGAGATCTATTAGAGAAAATTCCTGGTATCGAACTGATTGAAATGCCTCGAAATAAGCATAACGCGTGGTGTTGTGGCTCAGGTGGAGGTGTTCGATCAGCATTTAAGGAAATGTCGGCTTCTGCGGCGAACGAGCGAATTGAAGAAGCAAAAGCAACGGACGCTACAGCTTTAGTATCTTGTTGTCCATTTTGTTTGAATCAGTTTAAAACTAATATCAAAAATGGCGAAATTGAAGCTCTTGATATTTCAGAACTCGTAAGAAAAACAATCTAAAATAATAAAATAAGAAAAAAAATATTTTTTTATATCTTCTTTTTATTTACCTGTTGTTTATTGAGATTCAAATTCATTTTGAGCGATTTTTGCTGCGCCTAATGCTCCAACGATCTGAGGGTCTACGGGCAGCTTCATTGTTTTTAAGCCCATCCGATTTTCCAAGTATGAGACAACACCAATGTTTTTAGCCACGCCTCCCGATATGCATATATCGTTTTCAAGACCAACTCTATAGACTAAAGTCATTATTCGAGAAGCAATTGCATCGTGTATGCCTGCTACAATATCAGAGACCTCCGTATCATCAGCCATTAAGCTTACAACTTCTGTTTCAGCGAATACACTGCATTGAGCAGTGATTTTTGCCGGATTTTTCGCTTCTAAAGATATGGGGCCTAACTCCTCTAGTTTCAACTCAAGTGTTCTAGCCATGACTTCTAAAAACCTACCCGTGCCTGCAGCGCATTTATCGTTCATGGCAAAATCTAGGATCTTCCCATTTTTATCAACCTTTATGACCTTACAATCCTGCCCGCCAACATCAATTATCGTTCTAATTGATGGAATAAGCGAATGAGCTCCCTTTCCGTGACAAGTTAGTTCGGATATTTCTGAGTTTGCGAAAGGTATCTTCACCCTGCCATATCCTGTTCCTACTGTATAATCTATATTTTCGTATTCTAAATTGGCATTTTTAAGAGCTTCGTCCATTGCGTTTCGCGCAGTTCTTTCGGGTTTAGGTGTCGTTGGAACAATAGCCTGCGCTATAATAGACTCCTTGTTTAATATCACGGCTTTCCCAGTTAAAGATCCGACGTCTACTCCTGCTACTATCATTTATTCTTTTTACCTCTTCTATAAAACTACTTGCTCGATAAATTCAGCAATTTTTGCTTGTATTGCTTCGTGAGGTACTTCTCGTGAATCGTACGGGTCACATCCAAAAATTAAAGATGGTATTCCGGTTGCTTCACGAACTGCCTCCGAAGTTATTCTTGCCATTGCAAAAGCGTGTTTGCACGCGTATTGCATGGGATATATCACGCAATCTACCTTATAATCTTTTACATAATTTATAACATATTCAATGTAATATTCAGCAGGACCTCTACAAGATCCTATCATGGAGTAATCCAAGGTGCCCCTCGCCAAGCTATCGTAACATTTTTCTAATGTTGATGTGTCATGGGGTTCAACTTGGTAATTTCCTAAGATATCTAGTATTGCTATTGCCCCATAAGTCTCTTCTAACCAAGGGAATAAGTCTCGATCAAAGAAGACATGCGTATAAGGCCACGCAATTCTTAACTTCTCGTCTTCTATTCCCCCCTCCCCTGCCTTAACGTTTTCTATAGCTTTATCACGTACAAATTTTGTAACATCGACAGCTTCTTGTGTACCACCAATAGTTGACATGAAAAACC
>Ga0180432_10011452_pt1 | contig 10436 bp, 14 predicted proteins | sample SS_ome_10_FD_132414 | JGI IMG/M metagenome (GOLD analysis project Ga0180432, IMG submission 132414) | Hypersaline lake sediment archaeal communities from the Salton Sea, California, USA - SS_1_MS_2 metaG | ecosystem: Environmental > Aquatic > Non-marine Saline and Alkaline > Hypersaline >...
CGCGCGGCAACGCGGATCGCCGGAATCAACGAGACCTCCAAGGCTGAGGTCCGCGATCTGCTTGCTGGCGCGATGGAAAAAGGCTGGGGATATAACAAGATGGCGAAGGCCCTCAAAGAGCGCTTCAAAGAGTTCGCCGTAGGCCGTCCGCAGGAGCACATTGACAGCCGCGCCCACGGCATCGCCGTTACTGAGACCGGCGAAGCGTTCAGCGCCGGGCAGCATGCGGTTGTGGAGCGCGTCGCCGAGGTTGGCCTGACCATGGAAAAGAGCTGGTTGACCGTTGGCGATGACAGGGTGAGCGACGTGTGTAAAGGCAACGAGGAGGAGGGCTGGATTCCGCTTAAGCAAGCGCACGAGAGCGGGCACCAGCACCCGCTGAGTCATCCGTATTGACGATGCACAGAGCTATACCGCCGCCGTGGAGCGGAGGAAGAAGAGATCCCTGTTTCCAGCGAGGGGAATGTGATCGTCAAAAACGATGCGTAGCGCGAACCCTTGACAAAGGGCGCTTGAATGTGTTATAGTGCGAAGAGGAATACTAGAGCTTATTCGGCGCAAGGAGTTGAATAATGGCAACAGAAGCGAAAATTGACGGCAATCAAATCAACGATTCCAACCCCTTAGCCGTCGAATTGCAAGGCGGCACCAATACGATTGGCAAGCTAGCCGCCAACAGCGGCGTGGACGTGACGAGCCTGCCCGCATCTATCCAGGGGCCGGGCAATCCTGTGGTGGACAGCTACACGTCTGTGTCCGTGGCATTATCAGCAGATACCGCTAATCAGGAGCTTGTTGCTGCTCCTGGAGCCAACAAGCAAATATGGATATATGGTTTTGTGCTTGTTGGTGGCACGGCGGCGGGCACGGTGACGCTGCAAGATGAGGATGATACAGCCGTGACTGGCGCAATGGACATTACGACTCAAACGGTTATTACTGTCGGGCCGAGCGGCAATTTCGCTCAGCCCATTGCCAAGCTGGCGACCAATAAGGCGTTGGAAGGCGACACAGTGACGGCCAGTGCAAACGGGGTGATCTCGTATGCGGTTGTGGATGTAAGCTAGTGATACGCCAGCGCCAAACATGCGTAGGAGCGCCACAATGCTAACGACACACGCTGAAATCGATGACTTGGGCGGCGGGCGATGATAATCCAGCGACCAGGTCAAAATCGCATATACATTCCAGGCGGCATACACGTCTACGTGCCGAGCGCGAGCGCGGAAGCGTCGTGGTGGCTGGCTGGCGGCGTGAATCCAGCGAACGTGGTAGCAGCGTATCAAGCCAAGGGTGCCGCGAGCTATGCGGCGAGCAAGGTCAATCTGGCGAATCCGGGCACCTACGACGCGACGGAAGGCGTGGCGCCGAGCTGGGATGCGGCGACGGGATGGACGGGCAACGGAACGACGATGTACCTGGATACGGGCGTCGCCTTGCTGGGCACCTATACGGCGCTCATCCGGTTGACCAACGTCAAGTCCGGGGCGATGCATGGAGTGGCGAAGTGGCCTCGGCAGACGTTTTTTCGGCCTAATAACTTTGTCGCCCAGTCCTTTGGATGGGGCAACACAAGTTTCAATCGAGGCGCGGCGGCGACGGCTGGCGTTTTCGGTCTCGCTGGCAACCAACCCTATACAGACGGAGCCGCCGCTGGCGACGCGGGAGACGGGTACTTCACACCGGGCGCGGAGACGTTTTTCATTTTAGCTGCTAACTCTATTGAGGGGACGCCCTTTTTGTTTGACAGCGGAGATGTGGCGGCGTCGGTAATCTACGACAACGTGCTGACCGCCGACCAAATGGCAGCAATTAGCGCGGCCATGGCCGCCTTATAGGAGGCACATATGACAACTAGCGCAGACTTTACCACCAGAGCGCGAACCGAGATGTTCAGCATCTATCAGGCGCAGCTCACGTTGGCGAGGCGCGTGCAGGACTTGACCGATGAAGTGAGTGCGCTGGGCGGGCCAGCGATGATTTTCGTCAATGGCTTCCCGGAGCAAGGCGATGGGTTCACCGTTGAAGATTTGGCGAATGCTTACGAGGCGCTAGGTGCGCTCATTGCCACGCCGACGCAGGCGCAGAAAAACGCGCTCATCAAGGCTCGAAGGAGCTAGATCATGGCCGGATACCCGCCGCTCAAAAACAGCGCATACTCGTTTGAGGTTCCGCTTGAGCCAGCAGGCGGCGATGATGCGTTTCAGAGCAATCCGACGCTGGCCGAAGGCGACGTGAAAGTCTCCAAAGACGGCGGCAGCTTTGCCAACATTACCACGCTGCCGACGGCGATTGATGCTGGCTCGGTGGTGACGGTGGCGCTATCTGCTGACGAGATGAACGCAGACCGAATCGTGGTGCTGTTTCACGACGCGGCTGGAGATGAATGGCGGGATGCATTCGCCGAGGTGTTTACCGACACGGCGCAGATGAACGACTTGTCTACGCTGACCTCAGCAGAGGTGAACGCCGAATGCGACACGGCCATCTCGGACGCGGGGATTGTGGCGGCGATTGCTACCGTTGACGACGTGGCAGATGACATCCTCACCGACACAGGCACCGACATTCCGGCGCTCATTGCGGCGCTGAACGACCCGGCGGCGGCGGCAATAGCAGATGCTGTTTGGGATGAGGTGATAGCGGGTCATCTCACGGCAGGTACGGCAGGCCTCTATCTTAGCTACTTGGGCGGCGGCACGGTTGACACCAACTCGCCGGTCACCAACGCAAATAACATTGCCCTCTACGAAGGCGACGACTATTATGACGCCGACGGCAATTCTCTGGAATGGACAGACACGGGCAGCGCTTGGCCGACCTTAGTCGGCGCGTCAGTCATGATGTATGTTAGAGCGGCTACCGGTGCGCCTTGGAGCGCAGCGGGCACGGTCGTGGTGGGCGCTGGCGCAGGAAAGAAGGTCAGGGTAGAACTGTCGAATGCACAGACAACATCTCTGGTAGATTTGCCAGGCCCTTCTTGGTATCGGGTTCGCGCAACGCTTACCAATGGACATGTTGTTACCTTAGTCGCCGGCAGGCTAACCGTCGAGACAGATATTTCGTAGGAGGAATCCATGACATTTACTTTCAAAGTTGCGGACGCGCCCGAGAATCTGCCAGAAGTGCGGCGCAGCGATTGGGTGGACAAAGCCAACGAGGTTTATGAGGTGGAAGCGGCCCGTGGGATCAAAGAAGAGACGGCCAAAGAAACGGCCCGAACGGTGGCTGCCTATTATGTATTCGTAGAACGAGATATGGCCGAGAGCTTGACCTATCTCGCTCTGGTGTAACATGGCCAACTATTACGACGATCAGGCGGTCAAATTACAAGCGACTTTTACGGACGAGGACGGTGCGGCTCTCGATCCAACGGCGGTATACTGCATCGTCAAAGACCCGTCTGGGAACATCGCCACCTATCAGTACGGCGTTGACGCCGAGCTGGTAAAAAGCGACACGGGCATCTATTACGTCGTCGTGGACGCGGACGAGGTAGGCGTGTGGTTTTATCGGTGGTATTCGACAGGCACCGGCCAGGCTGCCGGAGAGGGACGCTTTGACGTAGAAACCTTGACGGCGTGGAGCTGAAAACATGGCTATCTCGGCAGCGAAGTTGGAGACTGAGGATACGAGCAATACATTGCTATTATTGGATCGCAGCGTATACAGCGACGAGCTGTACGGCTCGTTCGTGTGGCTGGCCGAAAGCCTCACCTATTACTCGCCGGACACCATCGGCTCGCTCACCTTCACACCCGCCATGGCCAAGCGCACCGTCACCGTACCAGCGGGCGGGAGCCTCGTCGCGCCGCTGGTGCAGGGCAGCCTCGACGGGACCGCGGGTGATACCATCACGTATTCTCGTGGGACGCAGGTCGCGGGGAACTGGTACGATACCTTCGATCCGTATCAGGGCAGCATTTCGCTGTGGCTGCGGCCAGAGTGGGATGGCGACGACGGGCGGGAACACATATTATTTGCGGCTGGCAACTATTCCGGGCACGTTGTCATTTCAAAATTGTCAACCAACAATCTATTCGCGTATATAGAAAATGATGGCGGTGTTATTGGGGAGACAGTTAGCGTTAGTGGGTGGACGGCTGGTACGCAATATCACATTGTCGTGCGCTGGAATTCGCATACGACTATCGACGGCACCAACTATGTGTGTTTGACGATAAATAATTCTCACAGCTATGACACGACATCAACGTGGACGGCCAATGCGCCAGAGGGGACCCTGTACATCGGAAATGAAGCGGAAAACGAAGACCAGGTTGCGAATGCCGTCATTTCTGATCTTCACGTGTTCCGCCGCATTCTCACCGACGGTGACAATACCATCCCAGCGCCCGAAGGCGCATCCTCCGACGAGATAGCCGGCCTGTACGCTTCGGGCGCTGGCGCTCCGGTATCGAATGTCATCGTCGATGCGGGCGAGTCGTGCGTGTTCGGTCTGCCGACAGACGGCACCGCTGAGGCGCTAGAGTCGTCCGACGCCAACCAAGCGTGGAGCGCTCCGCTGCGAGCTGATAACGAGCTGACGGATTGGCATTGTCAGACGACGTATGGGAGCAGCGCATGGTCCACGGTAGGTGACCCTGCCACAGGGCCAGCAGACGACACAAGCAACATGCTTTATGGCGACAATTGCTATTCGTTCGACCCTGACGCCGACGCGGAAGGCATTTCGCAGCAGTTCTCTTGTTCGGCTGGCGACGACTTTTACCTGTCCGCATGGGTCCAGGATGACGGCACCTATCCGGCAGAGCTGTTGGTGTACGACGACGACAATTCTGCGAACATCGTGGCTGTGAACAGCTCCAGCGGCGGCACCTGGGAGAACTTGACGACATGCTTCGAGGCTCCGGCGGGCTGTACGCACATCTCCGTGAGCGTACTTAGCACCAATGCCAGCCAAGGCGCAACGCTGGTCCAGCAAGTGGTGGTGTATCCGAACCTCATTGATGACCCGGGATTTGAAACAGCAGCTGCCGGCTCTGACCAAGGAACGCCGACAACCAGCGAGCGAAGCACAGCGCGCGCGCACACGGGAACCTATAGCTATCACATTGTGACCGACGAATCGCTAGAGGGACGATACTATAGCATAGCCGTTGTAGAGGGACAGTATTATTTCGTCTCAGCCTGGGTGTATATCGAGTCTGGAACGGCATTTCAGATTCGTGTTCAAGTCAACGCCGACGCTAGTTTTTCCACTACGACGACGGGCGCATGGACGCGGGTGGCCGGTGTGTTTCGCGCAACCGGGACAGGCAACGCTACGGTTCGATTCCGTGGCGGCGCAGGCCCTCATGGATTCTACTTTGATGATATTTCCATGAATGCGCTCGACCCCATCACCCTGACCTGCACGCCAGCCGACGAGGACGCCAGCCGCGAGGCCATGGACGGCACGCCGTGGGGCGATGCGGTGGACACATTCCGCGTTGACGGCAGAGACACGCTGACGATTCCGACGAGCGGCGTGTTGGATGCGGATACCGGATCTTGGATAGCCTGGACGCGACCACGACACAGCGGCAACGCTTGGGCTGATGAGTACCTGATTGACGCCAGCGGTGCGGGCGCTGATGATCGATTCTACGTCAAGCGCAACACCGGCGCTCAGACCATGACCATCGGTTACGGCGATTCGACTGACACGACGACGGCCACATTTAGCACGGCGGACGAGCACATGATAGCGGCCCGCTGGACAGGTGGCGACGTGGATGTCTCAGTGGACGGCGCAGCATGGGAGTCATCCATTACGGGAGCCGCCGCGCCAACGCTGGGCGCAAACGCCTATCTTGGCAGCGACAAGGATGGCGCAATGCAGGGAGATGCGGCCACGATGGGTATCGGCATCTCCCGCCAGGCTTTGAGCAGTGGACAAATCGCCGCGATATACGCACGGACGCGGCCTATCGTTTTGGGAGACCTCTAATATGGCAAAAGATGTGACTGAGAGCTTGGCCGGAGACCCAGTGGTGTTGCGCGAGGGATCGCTGCAGGACGAGATCGTGCCGATCAAGGTGATTCAGCCGGGCTGGGGATCCAGCGGGTACTATCCCCCCGAGGTGTTAGAGCGGGACGGGCCGCAGGTGTTCAAGGCGGGAACGAAAATGTTCTGGGACCATGCTACCGAGTCCGAGGAGCGAGAGCGCCCCGAGGGCAGCCTGGACGACTTGGCCGGCGAGCTGATCACCAACGCGCAGTGGAATGAGCATGGGCGCGAAGGGCCTGGCCTATACGCGGATGCGAAGGTTTTTGGGCGATTCAAAGACGCGGTGAACGAGCTTGCTCCGCATATCGGCGTGAGTATTCGCGCCTTGGGCAAGGCCGAGAAGGGCGAAGTGGAAGGGCGCAAAGGCCCGATCATCAAAGAGATATCGGCAGCGAGGAGCGTGGACTTCGTGACCATACCGGGCGCGGGTGGGAAAGTGGTCCAGCTTTTCGAGGCGTATCGAGACGCGGTTCCTGAAAACCCGTATCTTCCGGAAGATTATAGGGAATCGCTAGAAAATCAGGAGCATGAAGCGGAGGCTGTTATGGATGAGAAGGCGATCCAAGAACTCAAGGACCAGCTACAGGAGGCGCTAGACCGCGTCACTGAGCTGGATACGATCAATACCGCCCTGCGCGGGCACGCGAACAAGTTGTCTGCGGAGAAAGTAGCGCGTGAAGCTCTGCGCGATATCGAGCTGCCCGAACCGAGCAAGGAACGGGTGCTGACGTTGGCGGTTGAAGGCGAACTCCCGTTGGGAGAGAACGGCGCGCTAGATCAGGATGCGCTCATTGCCAAGGTGAAGGAGGCGGCCAGCGCTGAACGCGCCTATGTCGCAAGTCTGACCGAGGCGGGTGGCGACGTCCGAGGCCTTGGCGCTTCTGGCTCCAGCGACAACGGCGGGGCCAAGCTCAAGGAATCGTTGAAAAGCATGTGGCTGAAGCTCGGCAAGTCTGTGGACGAGGCCGAGAAGCTGGCCACTATCGCGGCGAATGGCCGCTAGAGGAGGCATACCATGCCGAATGTGAATATCAGTATGACAGGCCGCTCCGCAGGTGAGGAGATCTCCTCCACCTACGAGGGGCGACACATCACCGTATTGGAGAGCGCTCTGACCCACCCGTCGCATACTGACGGCTTCGTGGACAAGGGCGACCCCGTTATCCTGAACGACCTACTCATCGGCGTTGCGCTGGAAAGCGCAAGCGCGGCCACGGACTACATCGCCATCGACACCGAAGGCATCTGGGCGCTGACCGTGTCCGGCACCGACGCGGTGGGCAATAGCGCAGTGGCAGCGGGCGATCCGGTCTACATCAACAAGTCCACTTGTGCGCTGTCCAAAGACAGCGACAAGAACACCAACCAGCGATTCGGTATCGCGCTCTCGCCCGTTAACAGTCAGGCCAGCTCGGTTTGCGCGGTCAAAGTGCACTTCGACCCAGACGACGCGATGGAAGTCGTTGGAGATAGCGGTGCGTATTATGTCAATGATACGGCCAATACTATCTTCCGTCACTATCGCTATGACTGCGGCGCCACCAGCGGCGATGCGCGGGGCATGTATCTACGCCTGGCGCTCACGGGCGCGGGCGGCGGCGGTGAAGCGGCCCGTATCTTCACTACCGTTGACGACGTGGCAGGCGCGACGGCACGAGGCGCTCACATCAGCCTCAACTTTGACGAGAGTGGTAGCCTGACCGGATTGGGCGTGGCGGCTGACGCGACGCTCCATGTGCCTGACGCTGCTATGACTGGCGGCACCTACGCCGCGATCAGCGCGGACATCCACGCTGACGGCGACGAAAGCGACCCGGATGCCGTGACCTCGATCTCGTTCCTGCGCGTGAGTATGCAGGGCGACGCGACCGGCCAGGATGCCGTAGACGACAAAGCCAACTTCATCGACTTCGATGGTATGGACATTGGCGCGGGGAACATGATTTTCGCCAACGCGGCCACCTGCTCCCACGTCGTGCGCTGTGACATCAACGGCACGCCCTATTACCTGATGATGGCGAACGCGGGGAACCTTGCATAAGGAAGGGCGACTATGCTAGACAAAATCAAGGCGCGAGAACGCGCCTACGTTGACCAAATCAAGGACCTGACGTTCCAGATCGCCTCCTTGGAGGAGCGGATAGAATCGCTTCGCCGCGCCAAGCATGAGACCCAAGGCGCGTTGCAAGAGCTTCGGCTTTCCAAGGCTGATATGGAAGCGGTATTGGCGATCCAGAGCGTTCAGGATACTGCGGATAGTCCCGCGAAGGAGATATAGCAACATGACCGAGTTCCTGAATCTAATGGAAAGCTGGTCTGGGTACGCGCCTGTCGGCGGGGACCAGATCAACGAAAGCGCCGTGGCACAGTTGGTTGATCTGATGGCAAACAAGTCACGAATGCCATTTCATCGGCATCAGTACCTGCTGCGGGAGGTGATCACCACATCTGACTTCCCGAACCTCTTCGGGGTCGCCATTGACCGGCAAGTGCTGGCCATGTACCGCGCTGCTGAAGCGGACTGGCGCAGCTACTTCAAGATGGGCACGCTGCCGAATTTCAACACCCATCGCCGGCACAAGGTGCAGGGCAACGACAACTATCTGCCCGAAGTGGTCGAGAAGGGCGAATACCTGACCTCGCCGATGAGCGACGCCTACTACTCAATCGCGCTCAAAAAGTACGGTCGGCAATTCGACATCTCGTTCGAGGCGCTGATCAACGATAGCATGGGCGCCTTCAGCGACATCCCCACCCGCTTCGCCAACGCTGTGATCAACAGTCATTCGCGCAGCGCGACCATGACTTTCTCCTCGGCAACCGGCCCCAACGCCAATCTCTTTGGCGCTCCCATTGCTGACGTCGATGGCCAGAACGTGACCAACCAGGGAGTCCTCGGCCTCACCATCGGCAACCTGGAAACCACGCTTGAGCTGATGGCCGCTCAGACAGACGTCAATGGCACGCCGATTCGCGTCCGTGGCGCTCATCTCGTCGTTCCGCCCGCCCTCGAGTTCACGGCGCGGCAGATCCTGAGCAGCGCAAACAAGATGTGGGTCGAGAGCGCTGGCGGCGCAGCGACGCCCTATCCCACCACCAACGTCGTCGCCCAATACGGGCTTCAGCTGCATGTGGATCCGTGGCTACCCTCCGTGGATACCGGCGGTGACGTGAACACGACCTGGTACGTCTTTGGCGACCCGTCCATGGGCGCGGCGATGGAGTTCTCGTTCCTCGCCGGATATGAGGACCCCGAGATTTGCATGAAGGCCAGCGACAAGGTGGCTGTCGGCGGCGGCGCTCCGTTGAGCCCGTTCTCTGGCGACTTTGCGACTGACAACATCTTTTACCGCGTTCGCGCCATCTATGCGACCGCGCAGCTAGACCCGCGCTTCGCCTACGCGCAGGTCGGCTAACAGAAGGAGCATGACAATGCGGCTAGGATCGCCCATGCCCGTAACACCAGATCAGGAATGGTATGCGGCGATCCTGGCCGAGTTGAAATCGATCAATGAACGCCTGGCCCTCCTGCTAGGGGACGGGCCGTTGACGGAAGAATCGCCCAAGCGCAAGCGCAGCCGCAAAGGAGCTGACTAGTGGCCTTCACCTATGACGTGACAACGGATAGGGGCAAGGTGCGACTCCTGGTTCCAGACAAGGACGCCTCCGACTACTTCTTCGAGGATGACGAGATTGACTACTTCATCACGCTCGAAAGCACCCTGAAAGACGCTGCTGCTCTAGCGCTTGAAACGCTGGCTTCCGACGAGGCATACGTACAAAAGGTCATCAAGCTGATGGACCTGAGCACCAACGGCGCGGAGACAGCACGGGCGCTCCTGTCTCGCGCTGCGCTATTGCGAGCGCAAGCGGACAAGGACGCTGAGGATGCTCTAGGCGATGACGAGTTCGATATCGCCGAATGGGTGGTCAACGACTTCAGCGGCTGGGAGCGGGTCGAGAAGGAGGCGCTGCGTGACTAGGACGCTGATCCATTCTCGGCTGCTATCCAATCTCGCCAACTTTTACCCTGACACGGGGACAGTGCAGGAGAAAGACCCCACGCAGAACTCCTATGGCGAGGAGTCCCCAGGGTGGACCGATCTGGCAGGCCACGTGGACCTATCATGCGCCATCGCCTCCATGCCAAACGGCAGCGAAACCAAGCGGCCCGACGGCACCATTGCTATCCATGTCCGACGCGCAGCCCTGGCAGGCATATACGAGGATGTCCTTCCTAAGATGCAGTTCGTGGCAGACAGCGTGGCCTACAATATCCTGTCAGTCCAGCACGACAGCCGCAGCAAGACGACCTACCTGACGCTAGAGAGGGTGACATGAGCGGACCGATTGACGTGGATGTGGATTTCAACACAGACGATATCTTCGACTTTGACGCATTCGAGCAAGCCATGGAAGCGTC
>Ga0180432_10011453_pt1 | contig 10436 bp, 6 predicted proteins | sample SS_ome_10_FD_132414 | JGI IMG/M metagenome (GOLD analysis project Ga0180432, IMG submission 132414) | Hypersaline lake sediment archaeal communities from the Salton Sea, California, USA - SS_1_MS_2 metaG | ecosystem: Environmental > Aquatic > Non-marine Saline and Alkaline > Hypersaline >...
GCTGCTACCGATGGTGGTCGCCGACGCCCGGCAGGTAGCCCAGGACTCCGCCGCGCTGACGGCGGAATTGCAGCGGCTGGCCCACGATATCGCCGCCGATGACGGCACCAGGTTCCCCTGGCCCGACCGCATGGACGTGTCCTACCTCTTGCGCTGGCTCGGCGACGGACATTTCGTGCTGCTCGGTGCGCAGCGCTGCACCGTGTCGGACGGTCACGCCGACGTCGACAACTCCAGCCGGCTCGGCGTGGCCCGGTTGCGTACCCAGTTGCTACCCGAACTCAGCCACCCTGGCGAACCGGTGGCGCTGGCGCTGGCCACCATGCCGAGCTTCCTCCGCTACGGGTCATTCCCGTACATCGTCGTGGTGCGCGAGGAGCCCGGCGGTCACCAGCGTGGCGAAGCGGCCAGGGGTCCGGTCATCGAGCACCGCTTCATCGGCCTGTTCACCATCGCGGCGATGAACGCCAACGTCCTGGACATCCCGCTGATCTCTCGCCAGGTTCAGGGCGCGCTGGCGTTATCGGAGGATGACCCCGGCCACCCAGGACAGCTCCTCCTCGACATCATCCAGACCATTCCACGCTCGGAGCTGTTCACGCTTAGCGCCGAGCAGTTGTTGGACACCGCCGCCGCGGTGATCGACCTCGGTTCGCGACGGCGGGCCCTGCTGTTTTTGCGGACCGACCGGCTCGGCCACTTCGTATCCTGCCTGGTCTATCTGCCGCGGGACCGCTACACAACGGCCGTGCGGCTGGCCATGCAGGAGATCCTGACCCGGGAGTTCGGCGGTGCCAGCATCGACTACGCCGCCAGGGTCAGCGAATCCCCCTGGGCCATAGTGCATTTCACCGTGCGACTGCCCGACGATCCGGGGCGCCGGCCGATTGACACCTCCGAAGCCAACCGGGTCCGTATCCAGGATCTGCTCACCAGGGCCACCCGGACCTGGGCCGACCGACTGCTCGGATCGGTTCAGACCGGTGCCATCGCCGAGACGGTCGCCGGACACTACGCCGACGCGCTGCCGGAGGAGTTCAAGCAGGCGGTCACCCCGGAGGAGGCGATCACCGATATCGGGATTATCGAGGCACTGCAACCGGACTCGGTCGCGCTGCAGCTCGAACCCGGCAACGCCGAACGCGATGTCTTCCTGACCTGGTACCTGGGCGGGGTGTCGGCATCGCTGAGCCAGCTGCTGCCGATGCTGCAGTGCATGGGGGTCGAGGTCCTCGACGAGCGTCCGTTCACGGTGGTCCGCTCCGACGGGCTGGGAGTGCGGATCTACCAGTTCAAGATCCGGCCCAACGCCTCGATGCCGGAGTCGGCCATGGCGGCGGACTGGGATGCCGCCGCGCGGCGATTCACCGACGCGGTCACCGCCATCTGGCAGGGACGCGTCGAGGTCGACCACTTCAACGAACTCGTCCTGCGCGCCGGTCTGACCTGGCAGCAGATCATGCTGTTGCGTGCCTACGCCAAGTACCTGCGGCAGGCCGGCTTCCCGTACAGCCAGTCGCATATCGAGTCGGTTCTCAGTGAGAACACCTCCACCGCGCGATCGCTGGTCGCCCTGTTCGAGGCCATGTTCGACCCGGACTCCGCTGCCAGCGGGCGCGACGCGAGGGCCGCCGCGCGAGCCGTGACCGCCGATATCGACGCGCTCTCCAGCCTGGACACCGACCGGGTGTTGCGGGCGTTCGCCTCGATGATCGAGGCCACGCTGCGCACCAATTTTTTCGTCACCGATCCGCAGTCCGCGCGGGCCCGAAACGTACTGTCCATCAAGGTCAATCCTGAATTAATCGATGAACTCCCGCTTCCCAGGCCATGTTTCGAGATCTTCGTCTATTCGCCGCGGGTCGAGGGTGTTCACCTGCGGTTCGGCCCCGTCGCCCGCGGCGGGCTGCGCTGGTCGGACCGGCGTGAGGATTTTCGCACCGAAATCCTCGGTCTGGTCAAGGCGCAGGCTGTCAAGAACGCCGTCATCGTCCCGGTCGGCGCCAAGGGCGGGTTCGTTCTCAAGAACCCGCCCGCGTCCACCGGCGACGCCGCCGTGGACCGGGAGGCGTTGCGCGCCGAGGGAGTGGCCTGCTACCGGCTGTTCATCGCCGGGTTGCTCGACGTCACCGACAACGTCGAACGGTCAGGGGGCCGGGTCGTCACGCCCCCCGGGGTGGTGCGCCGGGACGGTGACGACGCGTATCTGGTGGTCGCCGCCGACAAGGGCACCGCGACCTTTTCCGATATCGCCAACGAGGTCGCCCAGTCCTACGGTTTCTGGCTCGGCGACGCCTTCGCCTCCGGCGGTTCGGTCGGCTACGACCACAAGGCCATGGGTATCACCGCCAAGGGGGCCTGGGAATCGGTCAAGCGGCACTTCCGGGAGATGGGTGTGGACACCCAGTCAGAGGAGTTCACCGTGGTCGGGGTCGGAGACATGAGTGGCGACGTGTTCGGCAACGGCATGCTGCTCTCGCCCCACATCCGGCTTGTCGCCGCCTTCGATCACCGGCACATCTTCGTCGATCCCGACCCGGATGCGGCCCGGACATTCGTTGAGCGCCGGCGGTTGTTCGACCTGCCGCGGTCCAGCTGGGAGGACTACTCAGCCGATCTCATCAGTGCCGGCGGCGGTGTGTTCAGCAGGCAGCAGAAGGCGATAGCGATCAGCGAACAGATGCGTGGGGCGCTCGGGATCGAGGACGGCGTCACCGAGTTGACGCCGCCAGACCTCATCCGGGCGATCTTGAAAGCGCCGGTGGATCTGCTGTTCAACGGAGGTATCGGCACCTACATCAAAGCCGAGTCGGAGTCCGATGCCGCCGTCGGCGACCGGGCCAATGACGCAGTGCGGGTCAACGCGAATCAGTTGCGCACCAAAGTGATCGGTGAAGGCGGCAACCTCGGCGTGACATCGCTGGGCCGCGTCGAGTTCGATCTGTGCGGGGGCCGGATCAACACCGACGCGCTGGACAACTCAGCCGGGGTGGACTGCTCCGACCACGAGGTCAACATGAAAATTCTGGTGGACTCACTGGTTGGCGTCGGCCGGATCGACCCGTCGGAGCGTGCCGATTTGCTGGCCTCGATGACCGACGAGGTGTCCCGGCTTGTTCTCACCGATAACAGCGATCAGAACGACCTGATGGGCACCAGTCGTGCGAACGCGCCGGGGGTGCTCAACGTGCACGCCCGGCAGATTCGGGAACTCGAGGACCGCCGCGGCCTGAACCGCGAACTGGAGGCGCTGCCCTCCGACAAGGAGATCCACCGTCGCGAGGAGATCGGTATCGGCTTAACCTCCCCGGAGTTGGCCACATTGATGGCACACGTGAAGCTGGCGCTCAAGGAGCAGGTGCTGGCCAGCGACCTGCCCGACCAGGAGGTCTTCGCCTCCCGGCTGCCGCACTATTTCCCGGCCCAGCTGCGGGACGGCTTCGCCACCGAGATCGGCCATCATCAGCTACGCCGCGAGATCGTCACCACGATGCTGGTGAACAACGTCGTCGACACCGGCGGGATCACCTTTGCCTACCGGGTCACCGAGGATGCCGGAGTGGGTTATGTCGACGCGGTCCGCGCCTTCGCCGCGACCGATGCGATCTTCGGTTTCGAGCGCACCTGGCGGCGTATCCGGGCGGTCGGCCTCGAGCACCGGGTTGGGGTCGCCGTCACCGACAGGATGACCCTGGACTTGCGTCGCCAGCTCGACCGGGCCGCCCGGTGGATGCTCAACTACCGGCCGCAGCCGTTGGCGGTCGGTGCGGAGATCAACCGGTTCGCCGCCAAGGTCGCCGAGCTGACGCCGGGTATGCCGGGGTGGCTGCGCGGTGACGATCACGTGATCGTCGCCCGGGAGGCTCAGGAGTTCGCCCTCCACGGGGTGCCGGAGGGTCTGGCCTATGAGGTGGCCTCGGGGCTTTACCAGTACAGCCTGCTGGATGTGATCGATATCGCCGATATCGACGACCGGGACCCCGCCGAGGTCGCCGACACCTACTTCGCGCTGATGAATTACCTGGGCACCGACGGCCTGCTGACCGCGGTATCGGGTCTGCCACGCGATGACCGCTGGCATTCGCTGGCCCGACTCGCCGTCCGCGATGATATCTACGGGTCGCTGCGGGCCCTGTGTTTCGACGTGCTCGCGGTGGGCGAGCCCAAAGAGACCGGGGAGCAGAAGATCGCCGAATGGGAGCAGCTCAACGGTTCGCGGGTGAGCCGGGCCCGCCGGACCCTGGCCGAGATCCGCGAGCACGACGCGTCGGATCTGGCCACACTGTCGGTGGCCGCCCGCCAGATTCGCAGCATGACCCGGACCAGTGGCGTCGGCACCAGTGGTTGACGGCGGGGCCGGCTTCACCACCGGGGTGCGGGTGCGCTGGTCGGATATCGATATGTACCAGCACGTCAACCACGCCACGATGGTGACGATCCTGGAGGAGGCCCGGGTCGACTTCCTGCATGAGCCGTTCGCCGGGGACGTTGCGACCATCGGCCTGCTGATCCATGAGGTTCGAGTGCTCTACAAAGGTCAGCTTCGACTGGTCGATTCGCCCCTGCAGGTCACGATGTGGACGAAGCGGCTGCGGGCGGTCGACTTCACCCTCGGCTATGAGGTGCGTTCGGTTCAGGCCGCGCGGGATTCCAGGCCGGCGGTGATCGCCGAAACCCAACTGGCAGCGGTACATATCGAGGAGCAGCGGTTGGTACGACTCTCGCCCGACCACCGTGATTACCTGCAGCGTTGGCTCCGATGATCACGATTCCCGAGGCCACCCAGCGCGCCGATCTGATCGTCTTCGCGCAGCGGGTCCTCCGCCTGGACGAGGCTGCCGTGATCCGGTTACGCACCCGCGCCGACGGGATGATCGGAGCGTGGGCCGCAACGGGATTCGATGTGCTCGCCGGACGGGTGGTGGCAGGTACCGTGACGCCGCCGGACTTCACCGGCGGGGCCGAGGAGTTGTGCCGCGGACTGAAGGAGGCTGACGACGGGGGGCGCGCCGACCTCGGGTACCCGATGGACTCGGCCTGGCGCGGCACGCTACCGCCGGAGACCGGCTTCGTCCATCTCGATGATGTGCCGGCTACGGCGTTGATCGAGATTGCCCGTCAGGGAGCGGACCTGGCCCGTGAGCACGCGGGGCCGCTCGGGCCGCCGGCCTCGCTGCTCGAACAGCAAGTGCTGCAGGTCAGTTCGGTGAACGACTCGGTGGGGGTACCGATGCGATGCGTGATGGCACTGGCCGCGATGGGCTTCATGCCGGATACCGAGGGCGAGATTGTGCGGGTTCGCGTGCGCCCAGGCTGGCTACGTATCGACGCCCGGTTCGGCTCGGTGTTCGGTCGCCGCGGCGATCCGGCGCTGTTGCTGGACTGATTTGAGATTTTCCCCGTGCGGCGGCGGGCGGGGTGCGAGGCTGTCGCCATGGTCGACCGAGATAAACCCTGGTTTCAGCGCTACGACAACGGGGTGCCGTACTCCGTCATCTACCCGCCGCTGTCGATCAAGCAGATGTTCAACAGCTGTGCCGAAGCCAACCCCGATCGGGACTACCTGATCATCAATGATCTGCGGCTGCCCTACCGCCTGGTCAACGACATGGCCCGCAAGGCGGCGAACGCGCTGATCACCCTGGGCGTCAAGAAGGGCGACCGGGTCGCGATCATGTCGCCCAACCTGCCGCAGTATGTCATCGCCTTCCAGGCCTGCGCCAAACTCGGCGCAGTCGTCGTGCCGATCAACCCGTTGGCGGCCGGTCCGGAGGTGCACCACTACATCAAGGACAGCGGTGCGGAGACGGTCATCGTTCTGGCCGCCTTCGCCAAAGGTCCCGTCGGGGTGCTCAAGGCCAGCCAGTCCAGCCGGGACACACCGTTGCGCAATGTCATCGCCTTCCAGATTCCCTCGGTGAGTACCGAGGTGGAGAGTGGGCCGGGCATCCACGATTTCAACGATCTGGTGGGTGCCGCGGACGACTCCGAACCTGACGCCGAAATCGGCCCCTCCGACGTACTGATGCTGCAGTACACCGGCGGCACCACCGGACTGTCCAAGGGCTGTGTGCTGACCAACGAGAACCTGGTGTCGATCGCCTACCAGGAGAACTACTGGATGTCCCCGCTGATCGGTAAGGATGAGCCGCTGCGCTGCCTGGCGGCGGTCCCGATCTATCACATCTACGGGTTCAACATGAACGTCAACGCCAACCACGTAAGCGGCGGGACTGTCATCCTGGTGCCGCAACCCAGCAGCGAGAACGTGCTGGCGGCCATCAATCAACACGAACCGAATCTCTTCCCGGCCGTGCCCACCATGATCATCGGGCTCAATCAGCACCCCGACATCAGCACCTCGAAGATCGGTTCGGTCAAGGCGGTCGTCTCCGGATCGGCACCGCTGCCGATCGAGGCGATGCGCACTTTCGAGAAGCTCTCCGGTGCGGTGATCACCGAGGGATTCGGGATGTCTGAGACCTCCAATATCGTCACCGCCAACCCCCTGTTCACCGTCCGGAAACCTGGCAGTGTGGGAATTCCATTCCCGGACAACGATGTCCGTATCGTCGACCTGGAGACCGGGACCATCGAGATGCCGCTCGGCGAGTCCGGTGAAATCCTCGCCAAGGGGCCGACCATCATGCGGGAGTACTGGAACAATCCTGCCGAGACCGAGAAAACCTTTCGGGACGGCTGGCTGCTGACCGGTGATATCGGCTACCTCGACACCGATGGGTACGTGTTCATCGTCGACCGGAAAAAGGACATGGTGCTCTCCAGTGGGTTCAACGTCTACCCGCGGGAGATCGATGAGGTGATGTACACCCATCCCAAGGTGTTACAGGCCTGCTCCTTCGGTAGCCCCGATGCCAAGCGCGGCGAGAGCCTCAAACTCGCCCTGGTGCTCAAACCCGGCGAGGAGATGACCGTCGACGAGGCACGCGATTTCTGTAAGGCGAACCTCTCCGGCTACAAGGTTCCCACTCAGGTGGCGTTCCTCGCCGAACTCCCGGTTACCGCGGTCGGCAAGCCCGACCGCAAGACGCTGCGCAAGTTGGAACTGGAGGGCCGTCTGACCTAGTCGTCAGATCGGGGAGTTCACCATGTGCTGGGCAGCCATCTCGAGGTAGGCGAGCAGCTCCCGGCGATGCTCGTCGTCCAGCGTCGAGGTGTCGATCGAGGCGACGGCGGTATGCATACAGCGCAACCAGGCGTCGCGCTCGATGGGGCCGATCCGGAAGGGGGCGTGGCGCATCCGCAGCCGGGGGTGACCCCGCTGCTCGGAATAGTTTCGCGGGCCACCCCAGTACTGCTCCAGGAACATCCGCAGCCGGTCCTCGGCGGCCTCGAAGTCGTCTTCGGGGTAGAGCGGTCGCAGCACCTCGTCCTCGCGTACCAGCTCGTAGAACCGCGCCACGAGGGTGCTGAAGGTCGCGGCACCGCCCACCGCGTCGTAAAAGGTCGCCGGAGTCGGCTGTTCGGGATCGGCCACGGCTCCATTGAACACGAGGTGAATACGCGTGCGATCACCGCCGATCCGTGGTGCACTGGTTTGCGGAGGACGTGTATGGCGCAGCGCAAACGGAAACCCGTCGGTCTAGTGGGTCGCCGAGCTGCGCTGCGCAGCGTCGACACCCCGGCGGAGGCATCGGTGTGGGGGCGCCGACGGGTACTCCTGCTGAACTCCACCTACGAGCCGCTGACCGCCCTGCCGATCCGCCGGGCGGTGGTCATGCTGATGTGCGGTAAGGCCGATGTGGTGCACGACGATCCCAACGGCCCGGTCATCCATTCGGCCACCCGGGTGATGGTGGTGCCCTCGGTGATCAGGCTGCGGAACTACGTCCGGGTGCCCTACCGGGCGCGTATCCCGATGACCAGAACCGCGCTGATGCACCGGGATCGGTTCCGGTGCGCGTATTGCGGCGCCAAGGCCGACACGGTCGACCATGTGGTGCCGCGCAGTCGGGGCGGCGAGCACTCCTGGGAGAACTGTGTCGCGGCCTGTTCGGCCTGTAACCACCGCAAGGCTGACAAGTTGCTGGCCGAACTGGGGTGGACGCTACGACTGGTGCCGACCCCGCCCAGGGGACAGCACTGGCGGCTGCTGTCCACGGTCAAGGAACTCGATCCGTCCTGGGTGCGCTACCTCGGCGAGGGTGCGGCCTGAGACTGCGTTACGGTTTGTCCCGTGCAAACTGCCCTGCTGTACGGACTGCCGGTTCTTCTCGCAGTCGTCGCCATTGCATTGATCTACCGTCACATGGGTGCCCGCCGGCACATCTATCGGTTACCCGAGCCGTGGACGTACGGACCGGTGTTGTGGGCCGCCACCGATGAGCTGATTCCGGCCGGTTCTCGCGGTCATCATGGCGCCGCCGACCGGGTTTCCACGGTGGGAGGTGGCGCCAGTGGCCACTGGTGACGCCGTCATAACCCGGTACGAACCCGGCGCCCTGCCGGTCGGTGCGGCGGTCAGTTTCGGTGGCCGCCTGTCGGTCGCCTGCGAGCATGAACACCTGCCTTCGCAATACCCGTTTGCCACCATGGACCTTGTCGCTCTCGACAACGCGCTGAGTTCAGCGAGTTTCCAGTCCAAGGCTCGATTCGCGGTATACATCGGTGAGCTGGGTGCCGACGCCACGGCCAGGGCCCAGCAGATCCTCGCCGACGTGCCGAGCCCGGACAACGCGGTGCTGCTGGCGGTTTCGCCGGATGAGCGCGCCATCGAAGTGGTGTACGGGACGGAGCTTCTCGGACGCGGGGCCGAGTCGGCCGCGCCGCTCGGGGTATCGGCGGCGGCATCCTCGTTCCGGCAGGGTGAACTGATGGACGGTCTGGTCAGCGCGATCCGGGTGATGTCTGCCGGTATCGCGCGCCCTTGACGCGCGATACCGGGATCACCCCGCGTCGAACGACCGCGCCCGCAGCGCGCGTTCGACACCGGCCCGGCCTTCGAGCACCAACCGGCGCAACGGCGGCGGCACGTGCAGTCCGCCGAGGAACCAGTCGGCGGCCGCCAGCCCCGCCGCGCTGACATCCCAGGACGGATACAACCCCACCACGACGGTCTGGGCCACCTCGCTGGAGCGCCGTTCCCAGACTTTCCCGATGGCGTCGAAGTAATGTCCGGCGAACGGTGCCAGCAACTCGCCCTGACCGGGCCGGGAGAACCCGGCGATGATCGCCCGGGCGGTGATGTTGGGCAGGGTGTCGTCCTCGATCACCTCGCGCCAGGCCCGGTGCTTGACGTCGGACTGTGGCCGGGCCGCAGATGCGGTGGCCGCGTGCCGCTTACCGGCCGCGGTCGGGTCCCGCTGCAGTTCGGCGTCGATGAACGGGGTCTCCGGCCCATCCGCATCGATACGGCCGCCGGCGGCCAGCGCGGTCACCAGACGCCACCGCAGATCGGTGTCGACGTGAAGCCCGGGGAGCCCGCAGGCGGCCGGATCCCGGTCGAGCAGATCGGCGGGGACCTCCAGCTGTTCCGCAGACAGTCTCGAGGTGCACAGCGCATTGACGAACGCCAGTTGGTGATCCGAGCCCGGCTCGGCGCCGCGGGCCAACTCCAGCAGCCGGTCGGCGAAGGCCGGCCAGCCCGTACCGGCCGACCAGACCGGCTCGGCGTAGGCGTTCAACGCGGTCTGGGCCTGCATCAGCAGGCGCTGGGCGACGCCGACCTCGGTCTCGCCGTGTACCCCCCGCATCACCAGGGCGACGAAGTCGCGAGCCTGCAATTCCGCGTCCCGGGTCATCTCCCAGGCCGCCGACCACACCAGCGTGCGGGGCAGCGGGTCGGCGATATCGGCGATGCGCTCAAGCGCGACGCCGAGTGACTCCGGGTCCAGGCGCATCGAGCAGTAGGTCAGGTCGTCGTCGTTGACCAGCACCAGCTTGCCGCGCCCAACACCCCGCAGCGCTGTGACCTCGGTGAACTGGCCGGCGACATCGACCTCCTCGCGGTGGGTGCGCACCAGCTTGCCGTTGCCGGTGTCGTCATAGACACCGATCGCCAGCCGGTGCACCCGGGTCTCCCCGGCGCCCGGGCTGGCTCCGCCCTGGCGGATGGCGAACCGGGTGAACCGGCCCTCGTCATCGACGTCGAAGTCGGCGAGCAGGGAATTGAGCCCGGTGGTCTTCAACCACTGCCGGCCCCAGTCGGACAGGTCGCGGCCGGATGACCGCTCCAGCGCGCCGAGCAGGTCGTCGAAGGTGGCGTTGTCGAATGCATGCGCGGCGAAGTAGTCCCGTAGTCCGGCCAGGAAGTGGTCCAGGCCGACATAGGCCACCAGTTGCTTGAGCACACTGGCGCCCTTGGCATAGGTGATGCCGTCGAAGTTCACCTCGACGGCGTGCAGATCGGGGATATCGGCCGCAATCGGATGGGTGGACGGCAACTGGTCCTGTCGGTAGGCCCAGGATTTCTCCAC
>Ga0180432_10011454_pt1 | contig 10435 bp, 8 predicted proteins | sample SS_ome_10_FD_132414 | JGI IMG/M metagenome (GOLD analysis project Ga0180432, IMG submission 132414) | Hypersaline lake sediment archaeal communities from the Salton Sea, California, USA - SS_1_MS_2 metaG | ecosystem: Environmental > Aquatic > Non-marine Saline and Alkaline > Hypersaline >...
CGCAGTGCCCCGGAGGCTTTCCGGCGCCTCCTGGAGGCCATTGACGCGCGGCGGATCGTGTTGAGCTACAACACCGAGGGGATCATCCCCTTCGACGAGCTGGTGGAGCTGATGAGCTCCCAGGGACGGGTAGAGCTTCACGGCAACGAGTACGTGAAGTACCGGGGGGGCAAACAGAGCCTCTCCCGTCGGGTGCACAACCTCGAGTTCGTGCTGGTTTTGGATCGCAGCCGCCGTACCTCGAGAGCGGACCGGGATCGCCTGGAGCGGGCCGTGCTGGCCGGCCGGTTGGCCGTGGTGATGAAACGTTCCTTCTGTCCGGATAAGATAAGGCGCCTTTTTTCCATTCCGGAGGGAGATTGCCTGCCGATCGAGCTGGATGGGAGGACGGTACAGCTGCCCATGCCCCACCTGTACCGTTTCTGCCCGGAGGCCGCCGTGATCGTGGAAGCGTCGGCTTCCGGGCATACCGCAGGGCAGCTGCAGCTGTTGATGGAAAAGCTCGAAGCCTGCGAGCTGACTGACCGCCGGCAGGAGATCCGGGTGCTGCTCGGAATCCTTGCCGACGGGCGACAGCAGGGAAGCGGCGGGGAGGCGCTCCAAAAGCGCATCCTCTGGCTGCTGCGCAAGTTCGCTCACCGCAAGTACAGGGAGAGCTTCGAAAACACCCTGAGTGAGCTTCGGAGCTTCGGTCGAAAGAATCCGCAGCGATTCGCCCTGCTCATCCGGGGGCTGGAGGAGGTCGAGGCGCTGGCCCGGGTGCGTTTCGCCGGATAGCCTCCGGCTATCGCTTTGAGGAATCAGCCGGGTCCTGTATGATGGGTTGCTATGAGTGCCAAAATTTCCATAACGATCCAGAATCAACTGCTCGATGCTCTTCCCCTGAAGCTTCACATGTCCCGCTGGGGGGATGAGTACTACGGGGACTGCGGTCTGGGAATCGCCCTTGATGACAGCGCGCGGGAAGTCGTGGAGGTCGGGCAGATCGCATACTGGCCGCCTCGGCGGTGGCGCCCCTGGGTACGTTTGCAGTCAGTGTGGAGGCGTTCAAGAGCTTCGGCTCTGCTGTTGAAGCGGAGATTGCGGCGGGGTAATTCCAGCGTTCCTGAGTTCCCGCGGGGGCACACCAGGAGATCTTTCTATTCCACCCAGGTAACCATTTCATCCAGGGATGCCCTGGCCCGCGTGAAGCCGTTGATTGGCGAATCTTCATCAGGATATCCGAGCACCAGGCCGATAACGACAGTCTTGTCTTCGGTAATGGGGAGAATCTTCCTCAAGTGTCTTGGAAAGCTCACGGTGGCTGCCATGATGCAGCTGCCGATGCCCCTCGCCTGTGCCGACAGGCATATCGTCTGGCTGATCAACCCGATATCCAGCATGGCATATTCGATGCTCAGACTCCTGTCAACACAGATTATTATCGCACAAGGTGCATCATAGAGATAATACATATCCTCGTAGTGCCTTTTGCGAGACTCCTTGTCTTCCCGTGCAATGGACATCGAAGTCAGGACTCTTTGACCCACATCCCTATATCGTTTCCAGTGGGCGTCCGGCCATGCCGAGGGCATCGTTATCTCCGGTGCGGGGGACTCCCCGGCAATGATACTCTGCCTGTTTGCCCTCTTGAATCGCTCCAGGGCCTGCCCGGTCAGCACATAGAATTCCCATGGCTGTGTATTACCCCATGAGGGCGCCCACTGCGCGTCCTGCAGTATTTCCCGAATAACTTGTCCCGGGATATCATCCGCTGCATAACTTCTGATACTTCTCCGTTTTCCTATAGCTTTTTGAATATCCATTTTTCTTGTTCTACCTGCCTTGGATCAGCTCGCCGACCTCAGAGAACGCCTTCAGATTCACTCGTGTAAGGATTTTATTGGATCTCCTTGTCTTTCCTCTTGGTATTGTACCCGAATCTCGCCTCCATTTCATTACTATGAAATACAGGCTTTTCGGAGCCGCGCTTGCGCATCTTAAACTGAATAAACTCTATAGAATTATTATTGAAGTGTAGAATTTTTCGTGATACAATTCGCGATATAAATTCTACATCATGCTGGAGGATGATTATGAACTTCGAGGCTTTTATTACCTGTGCGCTTACTGGAGCCGGCGATACTACCGGCAAGAGCGACAAGGTGCCGGTAACACCGAAGCAAATTGCGGACTCGGCGATTGAAGCGGCCAAAGCGGGCGCCGCTATAGCCCACTGTCACGTGCGGGAGCCGGAAACGGGCAAGTGGTCCCGTCGCCCTGAGCTTTACAAAGAGGTGGTGGATCGAATTCGTTCTGCCGACACCGATGTGATAATCAATCTGACTATGGGCATGGGGGGGGATGTGGTCTTTGGTCCCGGTGAGAACCCATTGGCACTCGATCAGGTTGATACGGATATGGTCGGTCCCATGGAAAGAGTAAAGCCTGTAGAGCAATTGCTGCCGGATATATGTTCTATTGATTGCGGCTCAATGAATTTTTTTGACGGCAATTATGTAATGATAAACACTCCCCTAATGATAAGAGCTCTGGCCAAGCGGATTCAGGAATTGGGAGTGAAACCCGAACTTGAAGTGTTCGATACCGGTCATCTGGTGTTTGTTAAAAAACTCATAAAAGAAGGGCTGATTGATGATCCCTGTATGATTCAACTCTGTACGGGCATTCCCTTTGGTGCACCGCCTGATCCGCTTTCCTTTCTATCGACAGTTCATCAACTCCCCCCTGGAGCAGTTTTCTCCGGGTTTGCAATCGGCAGAGATGAGCTTCCATTTGTCGCTATGGCTGTGCTCGCAGGCGGCAATGTACGTGTAGGGCTCGAGGATAACCTCTACCTGTCACGCGGAGTAACGGCTTCCAACGGCGATCTGGTGGAACGTGCCGTGACAATTCTTGAAGCTATGGGCGTGCGCATTCTGGGACCGGATGAAGTACGTGCCAAGCTGAAACTGAAGCAGCGGTCGTAAGCCCCAGGGGCCGGCAGAACACCTGTTCTGTGGACACTATATAAGAAGATACCAGGCCGTTTTCCATATGACCTGGTATCTTCTCTACCCTTCGTGAAAGAATAGAATGGCTGGGTGATTTTTTATATTGCGATCTCCGTCAACTCACCTCAGTATCTCAATATTCCCGTCTATGCCGAGAGCCTGACCCGATACCGTTTTTCCCAAGCTGGAACACAAGAATAGTATCATATAGGCGACTTCTTCAGGTTTGACAAAGGTTTTCATTGATATCGACTGCTCATACATCTCGATCACTTCAGCTTCCGTGATCCCCTTGAGCTTTGCATCTTTTCTGATCACCCGGTTCATGCGTTCCCCTTCCACTATGCCGGGACACATTGCATTCACCCGTATTCCAAACTCGCCAAGCTCCATGGCCATGGTCTTTGTAAGACCGATTAGCGCCCACTTTGCCGCGCAGTAGGGCGATCGAAAAGGGGATCCCATTATTCCCGAGCAGGATGAAAAATTAATAATCGATCCGCCCCCGGCTTTTTTTATTCGTGGGATTGCCAGTCTGGCACAATAAAACTGTCCGTTCAAATCAACTGCAATTGTCCTGTCCCAGTCTTCCGGCGTAACATCTTCGACCCTCGCTGTCGGTCCGGCAATGCCGGCAACATTCACCAGAACGTCCAATCCCCCCAAGTGGGCGTCTGCATCGGCAAACAATTTTTCAACCTGCGCGACATCCGAAACATCACAGAGAGTAACTCCGATGTCCGGCAATTCTTTTTTACATTCAGCTAGAAACTTTTCATTGACGTCGCATACGTGAACTAACGCATCATTCTGCAGAAAATTTTTTGCAACTGAAAAGCCTATACCTGAAGCCCCGGCGGTAATAAGTACACGCATCCCCTTTACTGATAGTTCCATTTCTCCTCCTGTTGTTTGAAAATTGCCATCCTAAAGGTTCGTGGGTGGCGACAACTTGCTGCGCCGCTTCGTTGGTTCGTTCAGCAAGATTGTTTTTTTAACGCGTTTCCATAGTCCCCGCTCTCTCTGTCGATAATCTTCACTTCTCCTTTCTTTTTTCTCTTTGCATTATTCTGGCATCCAGGACCATGATATGGTCCTCATAGACACGCACCGGATTCAGATCTAATTCCTTTATTTCCGGCTGTTTCATTACCATTTCCGAAACACTCAGCAAAAGATCGATCAGCTTATTGATATCACATCCCTTCTGGCCCCTTATCCCCTGCAGAATCGGATATCCCTTGATTTCCCTGATCATTTCCTCTGCATCTGTTCGTCCAAGCGGCGCGGCCCTGAAGGAAACATCCTTCAGGACTTCGGTAAAAGTGCCTCCCAGACCAAACATGATGATGGGACCGAAAACCGCATCATCCAGCGCGCCGATGATCACCTCCAGCCCATCCCCGGCCTGCTTGCAGACCAGAACGCCCTTCAAGGAGGCACTGCGAACAGCAGCTGAGACCCGCTCCATGATATCTGCAAAGCCGGCACGAACCTGGCCCGCGGTCTTCAGGTTAACGATAACCCCGCCCACGTCGCTTTTGTGGGAGACATCCGGGGAGACTACTTTGAGGACAACAGGGAAGCCCAGCTTTTGCGCTACAGCCACCGCTTCTTCGGCGTTGGTTGCCAGTCCATATTCGGGATACGGGATACGATATTGCCCGAGCAAATCCACGGCGGTATGCTCGGGAACAAATATGGATTGATCGGAAAACTCTCTTCTATCCGCACATTGATAATCGAGCCTCTCTGTTTTCTCTCTCTCCCTCCGCACTTCTGCGAATCTCACGGCCGCTGCAATCGTTCGTATGGCCCGTTCCGGAGTCGGTAAAACCGGTATGCCGGCTTTCTGCAATCTTGGCTTGTCTTTCTTTTCTTCCTCTTCTCCTCCCATGTAGGAGATAATGATGCTGGCTTTGAGTTTTTGGGACAGTTCGATGAGCATATCCGCTGCCCCGGGGATCGGATCGCCGAAATTGAAAATAAAGACATCCGCAAGATCATGCTGATCTACAAGCAATGCAACCTTCTTAAACTCATCCACCCAGATTGTGGCAAGATCTATCGGGTTGCTCATGGAACCGACGGGATTGGCAAAATCCAATTTCCTAAGGTCAGCCACTATCTCCTGAGGTATTTCCGGTATGGAAAGACCGTGAGATTCCGCTTCATCTACGGCCAGGACTCCCAGCCCTCCGGAGGAGGATATAACCATAACTCGGTTCCCACGGGGAATCTTGAGGAGTGAAAGAGTCCTTCCATAGTCATAGAGGCTCTGAATGTCGTTGGCAACGGCCACGCCGAACTGACGACATATCGATTTGAAAACATCATACGATCCGGCCAGCGAAGCCGTATGGGAGGCGACAGATTTTCCTCCGGCAAGCGAGCGTCCGGCTTTCAACACGGCTACGGGTTTTTTTCCGGCTATATTATTGAGGGATTGAATGAACTTCCGGCCGTCTTTTACTCCTTCCAGATGCATGATCACCGCCCCGGTATTTTCATCCGTAGTCAGAAAATCTAGAAAGTCGGACTCGCATATATCAACTTGATTCCCAAGATTGATACACGCGCTTATTCCCAGCCCCTCCTCATTAGCCCATCCCAGAAGGCCATTCGTCAGTGAGCCGCTCTGAGTCATGGTGGCCAACCGGCCGCAATTCTCAATAACCGGGTAGAACTGGGCATGCAACTTGTTTGGAGAGTAGATTATGCCCTCGATATTCGGTCCTATAATGCGGATATGATTGTCTTTGGCAATTCGAACTATTTCTTCCTGCAAATCGTTTCTGCCAACCTCGCTGAATCCTGCCGAGGTTATTACAACCCCGGGAATGCCGATTTCAGCGGCTTCCTTTAACGCAGCAGGAACCAGATGAACAGGAATCAGTATTACAGCGATATCCGGTGTCTCAGGCAGATCTTTTAGGGATCGATAGACCTCAAGGCCCAGTATTTCTCCACCTTTGGGATTGATGGGATATATCTTGCCTTCATACCCTCCCTTGAGCATGCTTTCCAGCGTCATATATCCGTATTTCCGGGGATTGTTGGAGGCACCGATCACGGCTATGGAATCCGCGTTGAGCATTCGGTCTATGGTTTGGCGTGTTGTATTTTCCACCTTCGACATAGACTCCTCCTTCATGAAGATCTTGGATAGAAATCCTTTCAGACTTCCATGGTTTTTACACCTTCCGGTGGAACAATAAGCTCGGCCTCGGTCTTTGAGAGCACATCTTCCACAGTGGTCTCAGGTGCAATTTCTCTTAGTACAAGTCCGTCTTCCGTCCGCTCGATAAAAGCCATATCGCTTACAATAATATCCGCCTCTCTGCAGGCTGTAAGCGGCAGCCTGCATTTCTTCAGGATTTTTGGATTCCCGTGTTTGTCTGTATGAGTTGTGGCGATGATTACCTTCTTCGCACCGGTGCAGAGGTCCATTGCCCCGCCCATTCCGGCGATAAGTTTGCCGGGTATAATATAGCTTGCTATGTTTCCCTCGCTGTCAACTTCCAGGGTTCCGAGAACCGTAATATCAACATGACCGCCGCGGATTATGCCGAAACTGGCCGCGCTGTCAAAAAAGGAACCCCCCGATTTGATCGTGACAAACTGGTTTCCCGCATTTATCAGGTCTTTGTCATGTTGTCCTTCGGGAGGGGCTTCCCCTATTCCTATAAAGCCGTTTTCTGATTGCAGGAATATTTCCACATCTTTTGGTATATAGTTCGCGACCATTGTGGGCATGCCGATTCCAAGATTCACTACCTGCCCGTCTTTTAACTCTTTAGCAATTCTTCTCGCAACAAATTCTTTTCCGTTTACCGCCACCTTGTCCTCCTATCCTTGAACAACCGCATCTATAAAGATACCCGGTAACATCACAGCATCCGGATCGATAGAACCCACATCTTCGATGTGTTCGGCCTCTACAACAACATATTCACAGGCAGTAGCCATAAGCGGGTTGAAATTTCTCGCGGACTTCCTGAATACGAGATTGCCCGATCTGTCCGCCCGATGGGCCTTTATAAGTGCAACATCCGCTGTCAGGGGCAGCTCGAGCAGATAGTCTTTTCCTTCGATCGTGATTACCTTTTTGCCTTCCTGGACTAGTGTTCCCACTCCCGTAGGGGTAAGAAAACCACCGAGGCCGGCACCGCCCGCACGAATACGTTCGGCAAAGGTCCCCTGTGGGGTCAGAACGATCTCAACCTCTCCTTCTCTCATCTGTTTGCCAATAACAGGATTCAAGCCTATGTGGTTTGTGATGTATTTCTTTATAACGCCGGCATCTACAAATTTTCCAGCGCCGACCCCCGGGATGGCCGCGTCATTGCAGATGATCGTGAGGTTTTTCACCCCTCTTTCAATAGTAGCGTCAACCAATTTTTCAGGTGTGCCTACAGCCATAAAACCACCGAGCATTATGGAAGCGCCATCCTCAATCTTGGAAATTGCCTGTTCGATTGTTTGCACTTTGTTCATTTCATACTCCTTCTACAATAACCGATGCGGCCATTCCGCCTCCGACGCACAGGGTAGCTAGGCCTGTCTTTGAACCGCGCCGTTTCATCTCATACAGCAGGGTAGCGAGAATTCTTGCACCGGATGCACCGATCGGATGGCCAAGTGCAATAGCACCGCCGTTTACATTTACGATTTCAGGATCCAGTTGTAGATCCCGTATGACGGCAATGGACTGTGCCGCAAACGCTTCGTTTGCCTCTACAAGATCAAGGTCGGAAACACTCATACCCGCCTTTTTGAGCGCCTTTTCTGTTGCGGAAACAGGGCCATACCCCATAATCTCCGGATCGAGTGCTGTATAGGAATAAGAACGGATAACAGCCATGGGTTTAATTGCGAGCTCATCGGCTTTTCTGCGGGACATAATGACGAGTACGGCCGCCCCATCGTTTATTCCGGAAGAGTTGCCAGCTGTAACTGTCCCGCCTGTTTTAAAGGCAGGCCTCAAGAGGGAGAGTTTCTCGACCGTGGTGCCGGGACGCGGAAACTCATCCCTGTCAATGACCACCGTTTTTCCTTTTTTCACGGGAACGGAAACCGGTGTAATCTCTTCAGTAAATTTTCCCGCCTTGATCGCTTGTTCCGCACGCTGTTGACTGAGCGTGGCGAACCTGTCCTGTTCTTCCCGGCTGATATTCCATTTCTCAGCTATATTTTCAGCGGTAATACCCATATGGTAGTCGCCGTAAACGTCCCAGAGCCCGTCGCGAATCATTGCATCTGTAAGGGTGTCATCCCCCATTCTGCTTCCCCATCTGTGTTTTTCGAGAAGATAGGGGCTCATTGTCATGTTTTCTGTTCCGCCGGCAAGTATGATGTCCGCATCCCCAATTGATATTATCTGTGTTGCCAGGATTACGGCACGAAGGCCGGAACCGCATACCATATTCAATGTCATGCCGGGAATCGAAGCGGGAAGACCGGCAGCCATGCCGATCTGTCGTGCCACATTTTGCCCGAGACCTGCGGACAGTACATTCCCTATCAAGACATCGTCAAAATCGACCGGGCCTATTCCGGCTCTCTTTGTTGCTTCCTTGGCTGCTGCGGAGCCCAAATCTACAGCCGAGACACCTGCAAAGCCCCCCCCGTAGCTGCCAATAGCAGTTCGAGCCGCCGAAGCAATGACCACTTCCCTCATTGCGTTTTTCCTTCCGCAGTTTACAGATTTCCCTGATAATTTCAGGTGCGCCACAGATACTCTATCATATGTTTCATTATTTGAATATATATTTCAATTAATGACCCATATTTTACACGATCGCAGGGAGAAGTCAAGATAAAAAAAGCAGACCGCAGAGATTCAGATATGAAGTATGCCGGATGATTCTGATAACCAATTGTCTATCATTAGAATCATAATTGAATAATGATTTCAAAAATGTTTTAAAAAAACTATTGACAAATCGAAATTTCATTTTACACTCGATTGCAGGAGGAAAAGATGAAATACAAAATACGAATCTTGAGTGCGACGGTCGCACTCCTCACCATGTTCACGCTGGCGGCCTGGGCCGGGGGAGAAAAGGAAGGCGCCGTTTCCGGAAAGTCGATCAAGATCGGGTACACGGCGCCGTTTACCGGTTCGGCAGCCGAGTTCGGCGCCAACGGTTGGCGCGGTGTACAGCTTGCCCTGGAAGATATCAATAAGAAGGGCATCACTATCGACGGAGAGCTGTACAAGATCGAAATCATGCGCTATGACAGCCGCTGTGAGCCTACCGAAGCGGTGTCCAATGCCCGCAAGCTGATTCTTGAGGACAAGGTCGTCGCCATCCTGGGCGATCACTGCAGCTCCTGCTGCATGGGCGTCGCCCCGTTGTGCGAGGAGTACAAAATCCCGGGAATCACTGTGGAATGCATGGGTGACGGGGTAACCAGCCCGGGATACGACTACTACTTCCGCATGTACATCCCCTCGGGATTGGTCAGTGCGTGGTCCAGCCCGGTTTTTGTGAAACTTCTCAACCCGAAGACCGTGGGATTTCTGGCCATCAACGATGATTACGGGCGTTCCACCAGCGAAGGTTTCAGCACCGAGCTTCAGCAGCTTGGCGTCGAGACGGTCGTGAAGGAGTACTACGAACGCGGCACTACCGACTTCATGGCCTACCTGAACAAGATCAAAGGTGCTGCTCCGGATATCCTGATTTTCACCGGTGTGACTCCCGAGGGAGCGATCGTGATCAAACAGGGCAAGGAAATCAACCTTTTCGAGACCACCAAGTTCCTGGGCAGCGTAGAGATGAGCGAACAGGAAATCATCTCCCTGATCGGCGCCGACATCATGGAAGGCATCTACGCGTGGGCCGTTTGGGAGAGCGTGCCCCCGGAGCTGGAGAAACGTGTTCAGGAAAAATTCAAGGCCCCGATGCACTACGGCATACCCTACGGCTATGACTGCTTGATGTGCCTGGCCAAAGCCATCGAAGACTGCCAGTCTCTCGATCCCGAAGAGATACGCGACGCCATGGCGAAGCTGGATTTCCAGGGCTATTCGGGCCGCATACTCTTTGAGGAGTTCGACGGTCCCAATGGAAAGCACTACAAGAATCAGTGCAAAATCGCCCCCTATCTGGTTCGCTGGGTAGACGGCAAGCGTACCATCGTTAAGTAGCGACGCGAAAAAAATATCGCTATTTATCGATCTAATCTATTGATTTTGACGAGGAAGACACCCCGGTGTCTTCCTCGTGTTTAGCGAGGAGTTGTTTGTGATAAGAACATTGCATGCAGGCAAGCGCCAAAGCGGCGGCTTCAGCCTCCATATTTTCACCGACGACGAGCTGCACGAGATACATCTGGCCACTTTAGAGGTGCTTCAGAAAACAGGGGTGTTCGTGGAGTCCGAGGAGGCGCGCAAGGTATTGAAGGAGGGAGGCGCCACGGTGGATCCGGAAACC
>Ga0180432_10011455_pt1 | contig 10435 bp, 9 predicted proteins | sample SS_ome_10_FD_132414 | JGI IMG/M metagenome (GOLD analysis project Ga0180432, IMG submission 132414) | Hypersaline lake sediment archaeal communities from the Salton Sea, California, USA - SS_1_MS_2 metaG | ecosystem: Environmental > Aquatic > Non-marine Saline and Alkaline > Hypersaline >...
CGCCCAGGCCTGCGAGACGCTGCAGTCGATTCCGCGCTACTTCTACGCGTTGTTCGCGATCGACCTGGTGAACAAGAACTATGCGAAGTCCGCGATCTACGACGAGGCGGTGCGCCGGTTCGCGCCGTACGTCGGCACCAGCTACCAACCCGGTGTGGTGCTGTCCCAGAAGCCGGTCGAGGTGTATGCGATCTTCGGTGGGCAGTGGCCACACTCCAGCTTCATGGTGCCCGGCGGCGTGATGGGTGCGGCGACCCTGACCGATGTCACCCGCGCGATCGCGATCCTGGAGAACTGGAAGGACAATTGGCTCGAGTCCAAGCTGCTCGGCTGCAGTGTCGACCGCTGGCTGGAGAACAAGACCTGGGAGGACGTCCTGGCCTGGGTCGACGAGAACGAGTCGCAGTACAACAGTGACCTCGGGTTCTTCATCCGCTACTCGTTGGATATCGGGCTGGACAAGTTCGGCAAAGGTGTCGGCAACTACCTCGCCATGGGTACCTACTTCGATCCCGCGATGTACGCGAACCCGACCATCGATGGCCGCAACAAGGCGCTGGTCGGCCGCGGCGGCATCTTCGCCGGGGGGCAGTGGCACGAGTTCGACCAGGCGCGGGTTCGTGAGGATGTCACCCATGCGTTCTACGAGGGCAGCCGGCCGCTGCACCCGTTCGAGGGGGAGACCATCCCGCTGGATCCGGAAGCGGCCAAGAAGCAGGGTAAGTACAGCTGGGCCAAGTCGCCCCGCTATGAGATCGATGGGCTGGGTAACCTTCCGCTGGAGACCGGTCCGCTTGCCCGCCGGATAGCGGCGGCCGGGCCTAACGCCGCTGCGCACCAGGACAATGATCCGCTGTTCCTGGACATCTACAACAAGGTCGGTCCGAGTGTGCTGACCCGTCAGCTCGCCCGGCTGCACGAGGCACCAAAGTACTTCAAGTGGGTCCGGTCGTGGCTGGATCAGCTCGACCTCAAAGAGAGCTTCTACACCAAACCCACCGAATACGCCGAAGGTAGGGGGTTCGGTGCCACCGAGGCCGCCCGCGGGTCGCTGGCGGACTGGATCGTCATCGAGAACAACAAGATCAAGAATTACCAGGTGGTCACCCCCACCGCATGGAATATCGGTCCGCGGGACGGTAACGAGGTTCTGGGCCCGATGGAGAAGGCGTTCATCGGATCGCCGATCGTGGACCCGGAGGATCCCGTGGAACTGGGCCATGTGGCGCGCAGCTTCGACTCCTGCCTGGTGTGCACCGTGCACGCCTACGACGGGAAGAGCGGCAAGGAGCTGTCGAAGTTCGTCATCAACGGCATGGTGTGACCTCAGACGCACCCGAATCCCGCAGCGAGCCCGGCGGTTCCGATACCGACGCCGCTGTCGATATCGAGCCGCCCGGCTGCGCTGCGTTGATCGTCGGCTGCGGGAACCTACTGCGTGGTGACGACGGTGTCGGCCCGGTCCTGATCCGCCACCTGTGGGACCGCGGCGTGCCGCAGGGAGGCCGGCTGGTCGACGGCGGCACGGCCGGCATGGATGTGGCGTTTCAGATGCGCGGCGCCCAGCGGGTGGTGATCGTCGACGCCTGTCTGACCCAGGGGGACGCCGGTGCCGCCCCGGGCACGGTCTATCGGGTCCCGGGAGAAGAGCTCGGTGAACTGCCTCCGCTGGAGGGCCTGCACACCCACTCGTTCCGGTGGGACCACGCAATCGCCTTTGCCCGGTGGGCATTGGGCGAGGCCTGCCCCACCGATATCACCGTGTTCCTCATCGAAGCGGCCTCGGTTGAGTTGGGTGCCGAGCTGTCCGAGCCGGTCCGGACCGCCATGGAACAGGTGATCGAGCTGATCGAGCGGGACTACCTGGCACCGCTTAGGCCGCAGTTGCAGGATGAGGTATCCGTGGAGATCACCGACAACGGTTATCTGCGGGTGGACGCCGCGTTGGCCGCAACCCGATTCCCCTCCGATGCCCTAGCGGCGGTCCTCCGTGACGGTCAGCTGTGGTTGTTCCCGCTGCGCGGGCCGAGTAGCGGAGGGCTGCTGCTGAAACAGCGCAACCCGGCCGGGGACCGGGCGGCGCTGGTCCGGGAAGTTCTCGGCGACCGGTTCCGCTCCGGTATTCGTCCGGCATTCTGGGATGATGAGCACAAGGTGCTGCGGATCCCGCTGGATTCGTGATCGCGGTGTTTCATGCGGGGTTCGATGACCAGATTCGATGATCAGCAGCCTCGGACCGCGGTGCGCCGGGACAGTTCCGCCGACGAGGCGATCGACGTGCAGACCGTGGTGGTAGCCGACCGTGGGCGGTGGGCGGTGGAAATCGTGGTGGTGTTCGCCGACGGGGTGGTCCGCAAACGCATCGATACCCATGCCACGAAGGTGCGGGCCGAGATCTCGGCCGGCCTGATCAGGCGCGCCGCCGAGCGCAACATCCGCGGACCTCGTTTTGGATGAGACACCAACCCACCCCGGGATGAAACCCCTTCCCAGGATGAAACCCCTTCCCAGGATGAAACTATGAGGAGTGTTGTGACCGACCTGATGGATCCGGCCGTTCTCGCGGTCCGTCCGCAACCGCTGGGCGCCTTCCCGCTGCCGGTGGGCTACCTGCTGGTTCCCGCCTCGCCGGACACGGAGGCGGCGAGGCTGGCACTGCTGGCCGGGCAGACTCCGGACTGGCCGGCTGCCCTGCGGGTGCATCAGCTGGCCCTTGCCGGTGACCGTGACGGCGCTCTGGCGGAGCTGACCGGATCCGACCCGGTCAGCCGGTACAACCGTTTCGTGATGGATCCGGACGCCGAGGATCCAGACGAACTACGCCCACTGCTAGGGGAATTCGGGGTGCTGGTGGATGTGGTGCTGTTCGCGCTGGGCCGCACCGACACCGCACCCGAGGCTGCCGGGGCGACCGGGGAATTGGCGGCGGTGGTGCTCTCGAGCCAGGCCGGCGCGGCCCTGGACGCCGGCGACGCGGCGGACGCGATCGACGCGCTGGACCGGGCCGCCGAGCAGGCCGCCGGCGTCTCCGAACCGCTACGCGGTGTGCTGCTGGGGGCATCGGCGTCGATCTCCGCCGATGCCGGCGGCAACGATGCGGGTACCCGCTTCGAACGCGCGCTGCGGGCGCTGGAGGGTTCAGAGGGCCTGCGCTTGGCCCGCGCGGAACTGCACCTGACACTGGCCGGGTTACTTCACGAACAGGCCGGAGATCGGCTGGATCTGCTGGTTCGGGCTGTGCCGCACTACCATTCGGCGCTGCAGCTGGTGCTGCGGGATGAGGCGCCGCTGCTGTGGGCCTCCGCCCACGCGAATCTCGCCACCGCTTACCTCACTATGCCGATGACCGAGGCCTCGAGTCAGTTGCGGCTGGGGGTGGCCGCCCAGTCGCTGCGCTCCGCGCTGAAGGTGTACACCCCCGAGGGCTATCCGGAACAGTGGGCGAGCGTGCAGCTCAATCTCGCCAACTCGCTGGTCTACACCCCGTCGAGTCACCAGGCCGACAATCTGGTGGAGGCGGTTGAACTGTATGAGGCGGTATTGGCGGCGCGGGATCGCGATACCGATCCGCTGGGCCGTGCCCGGGTGCTGGCCAACCAGGGCAACGTCCTCGCCCATCTCGGCGACTTCGATCAGGCGAAAGCCAAACTGTATGAGGCGAGGTTCCTGTTCGAGGAACTCGGCGACCACGATTCCGTCCGGACGGTTCGAGGGGTGCTCGACGAAATCGCCCGGCAAGGGGCATTGAGCCGTACCGACGCGACAGAGGATGCAGGATGACTGAAACATCTGAAAAAGTCTCGGCCGAAGAGACTTTCGAAGAGCTGGCCAAGCGGGTCGATGACGCGATGGCTGCTCTCGACGAACTCGACCCTACCGCTCGCGCGGTGGCGGAGGAACTGAAGGCGGCGGTCGAGGCCGTTCACCGGGCCGGTCTGGTGACCATTGTGCAGGCCATGCGGGCGGACGACGGCGCCCGAACGGTCCTGTTTGACCTCGTCGACGACCCGGCAGTGCGTCTGTTGCTCTCACTGCACGGCATCATCCGGCCCGACCCGATCACCCATGCCGGGCAGGTTCTGGACTCCGTGCGTCCGCAGTTGCACAGCCACGGCGGCGACGTGGCGCTGGTCCGGGTGGAGGACGGCACCGCGTTCGTTCGGTTGGAGGGTGCCTGCAACGGCTGCTCGATGTCCTCGGTAACGCTGCGTAACTTGGTGGAAGAGGCTCTGGTGCAGCATGTTCCGGCGATCAATGCCGTTGAGGTGGTGGCGAACGAGCCGACACCCACCCTGATCCCGGTGGAATCCCTGCGGATAGGCGGTGGCGCCCCGTCCACCGAGGGCTGGGCCAAGCTGGGTTCGGCTGCGGAGTTCCCGGTCGACGACCTGTCGCCCACGACGGCGAGCACCGTGGCGGGAGAGGCCATCGGGGTGATCGTCGTCAACGTCGGAAAGCGACTCTCGGCCTACCGCAACGAGTGCGCCCACGAAGCACTGCCGCTTGACAACGCGGTGCTCGACGTCGCCAACGGCACGCTGACCTGTCCTTGGCACGGGTTCTGCTTCGATGCCGGTTCGGGGGAATGTCTCAGCGCGCCCGGCGCCCAACTCGAGGCGCTGCCGTTGCGGGTTGACGATGGCGAGGTTTGGGTGCGCGTCGGGTGAGCCGATACACCGTCCGACACAATGTGAGTGGGCTTGGGCGCCGCCGTGATGTCGCGCCGTCGGTCGATCTGTCCGGCGGATGGGTCGGCGAAACTTGGCTCGGCGCGCCCGCCCCGGGCGGACTGGCGCTGCCAGCCGCGCAACCCTCGATGGCGTGGATGTACTCCCCACGCGGGGTCTTCCTCGGGGCCGATCACCTGGTGGCGGCCGACTCCGGCAACCACCGCGTGCTGATCTGGCACGGCCTGCCGGAGCGCGACGAGCAGCCTGCTGATGTCGTGCTGGGACAGCCGGACGGTCAGTCCGAGGGCCCCGCCGCCGGCGGTCGCGGCCCCGAACAAGGGATGTACCTGCCCACCGGAGTGCTGATCCATGAAGACCGGCTCGTCGTCGCCGACGCCTGGCATCACCGGATCCTGGTGTGGAACACCGTGCCGGAGTCCGATGACGTGCCACCCGATGTGGTGATAGGCCAGTCGGGTACGAGTTCGGTGGAGGTGAACCGGGGCGGGGACTGTTCGCCCACAAGCTTCTACTGGCCGTTTGGGATCGCCATGGTCGGTGACGCCTTCTGGGTCGCGGATACCGGAAATCGTCGGGTCCTCGGCTGGCGCAACGGTATTCCCGGATCCGATCAACCCGCCGACATCATCCTGGGCCAGCCGGACGGGGAATCGCGCGAGGAGAACCGGGGCGGGCCTGCGGGCCCGGCGAGTTTCCGGTGGCCGCACGACATCACCGGCCGGGGGGACCTGCTGCTGGTCGCCGATGCAGGCGATCACCGTGTTCTTGGATGGTCACCGCAGCCGGCCGGCGACACCGATGCCCACCTGCTGCTCGGACAGCCGGATTTCAGCAGCGCCGAGGAGTGGCCGTACGGGCCACACACCTCAGACCGGTTTCGATTCCCCTACGCCGCCAGTCTCGACTCCCATCACGGCACCGAGCGGCTGGCCATCGCCGACACCGCCAACAACCGGGTTTTGATCTGGGACGGTACACCGGGCGGCGCGCCCTGCCGGGGCGCCGACTATGTACTCGCGCAGCCGGATTTCGGCTCCAACGGCGAGAACCGCTGGACCTCGGTGCAACACGACACGCTGTGCTGGCCGTACGGTCTTTCGCTGCGGGGCGATCGGTTGGCAGTCGCCGACTCGGGCAATAATCGGGTGATGCTCTGGCGGCGGTCGGTATGAGGCCGCGGATCGTGCAGGGGCAGGACCAGATCGGCTTTTTCTGGGCCACCCCCGCCGGCGTCCCGACCACCTTGCAGGCCTTGATCGCCGAGGATGACGAGCCGGACCGTCTGCTCGCCACCCACTTGGAGGCACTTGACGATGCCCTGATCATCGCCGCCGGGCGCTTCGGTGAGATCCTCGGCGGCGGCCGCGGGCCGGCCGCCGACGGTGAACGGGATGATCTGCTGGAGTTGCACCGCACGCTGGACCGGCTGTGCTTCGACTACGCGGCGGGCCTGGAGGTAGCCGGGCTGGGCGCCGACCTTCGAGCCGGCAAGATCGTCGGTACCGCGGCGCTTTTCTCGATCCGGGCACGTCAGCCGCTGGGTCTGCTGGGGCCCGCCCCGTTCGACGGCGAACTCGATGAGCCATCACCGGGAGTCGTCGGTGGGTTCGGGGAGATGCAGCAGGTCGACCCGCAACAACCCTGGCGGGGAGGCCGCTGGGTGCTGCGAACCGAAGTTGGGCAACGTTTTCCGCTGACCTTGTCGATGGTGTTCTTCGACAGTTCCGGGACGAACAAGGAGGCCGCGCGCAAAGAACACCGCGATGCACTGCAGTCGGTGGTCGCGGCGTCGCGGTCACCGGAGGCCGACCCTCTTGCGCTCGCGTGCGCGGTGGACTGGCTGCTCTATGACTGGCTGATGGCGCATCGGGACGGGCCCGACAATGCGGAGATCGTCTTTCCCAAGGGTTACGAGGGCGACGGTGCGCTGGTGGTCTCCGCCGCGGTGGCCTCCGTCGCCGCCCGCGCAACGTTTGACCCGGGGCTGCTGCTGAACAGTCGCTAGGTGATTTCGGCGTTGGCCCGCGGGAAACCGCCGCCCTGCGGGAACAGCGGGAAGACCACGTCGTCGAGCTTCTCTGCATCGCCGGCCGTGCGGTTGACCGTCGCTCCCCAGATATTTCCGTCCGGAGCCACGGCCAGCGCCCACGCGTGCCCGTGTTTGCCTTCCCTCACCACTTCCGGGTCGTCTGTGACCGCACCGGTGGCCTGGGCCAGCTGCAGCGCCACTGTCTCTTTGGTGTTGATCAGGTTGACCAGCACGGTGCCGTCCAGCGCCACGCACCCGGCCACTCCCGGCCGATCCGGCCAGGTCCATACCGTGGTGGCTTTCGAATCCGGGCCGATACGCTGCAACCGGTCACCGGCCGGGGTGCGGTCGGTGATGTAGAGCGACTTGTCGGCCGGGTCGAGGCACATGCCGCCGCCGACTCCCATCCCGCTCAAGGCGGTGGTCGGAGGGGCCTGGTCCACGGTGGTCGGCTGTTCGATCCGGATGACCTTGCCGGCCAGCGATTTCGGATCATTGGCCAGTTCCGGACTGCCGGCGTCGCCTGTCTGAACCACCAATGTGGTCGGACTGGTGAAGATCAGCGATCCGGTGTTGCCCGTCGCCCCCTTGGGGATACCGGTCAACAGATCTTTGGGCACGTCGTTGTCGGCGATTCGGATCACCCGATTGTCGGTGGGAGTGCTGATATAGGCGTACATCAGCCGATCCTGGCTGTAGGTCGGCGATTTGACGATCGACATCAGGCCGCCGTCACCGCTCCCGTCGACCGGGATGACCATCCGAACCGTCGGTTCGGCGTCGATCGCGACCTCCTTGACCGCGCCGGTGGTTCGCTCGGCGACCAAGGCGGTCTTGGCATCCGATCCCATGATCAGGCCACTGGTGCTCTCCAGGCAGCCCTGCATCACACCGGGAGCCGGACAGACCTTCGGGAACGGCTTGGGTGGCAGGGGTGGCGGAGGAGGCGGGGTCGACGGCGGGCCGGGCACCATTTTCGGCGGCGTGGTGAACGGCTGGGACACCGCGTTGTCGAACCGTGCGCACCCGGTTGCGAGCACGACCGCCGCGCACAGCACGGCCATTGCCCGGATCGGGGTGGGTGTTCGCATGCCCGCCAGGTTACGGATCAGTGGGCGATGCTCGCCACGGTGGCTGGCCGAAGTTCGCTGCGGCGCCTGCCCCCGGGGGCGGGTGCGCGGGGGAGATTCGGGCACTCGAAGTGCCGGTCAAATCCCCGATTTGGGCCGGCGAACACTTAGGCTGGCGGTGTGACAAGCCCGAATCCCGACCAAGGCTGGCAGCGGCCCGAGGACCCCGCGGTCCGCCCGGCTTCGGCCCGACTGGTCGATCCCGAAGACGATCTCGGTTCGGGCACCTACGGTGGCGACTCCGAGACCACCAGGATTCCGTCGCCGCACAGCGCTCCCGCCGCCGGTGCGTCGGTACCGGGGCCGGCGCCGTCCACCGGATACGGATTGCTCCACGATCCTGAACCGCTGCCCTACCAGCAGCCCCACACCGATCTGGCGGCCCCGATGGCCGCCCCGGCGCAGATCACGCCGATCGACGCCGAGGAACAGGCCAAGGCCGCCAAGCGGCGCGGCACCCAGGACCTGGGTCTGCTGCTGCTGCGGATGTCACTCGGTGTGGTGTTCATCGCCCACGGCCTGCAGAGTGCCTTCGGCTGGTGGGGCGAAACGGGCGCGACCGGCTTCTCGAACCCCTTGGCTGAGGCCGGTTACCAGAACGCCGGGCTGCTGACCTATGTCGCGGCCGGCGCTCAGATCGCGGCCGGCGTGCTGCTGGTGCTCGGCCTGTTCACCCCCCTGGCCGCCTCGGTGGCCCTGGCCTTCCTGGTCAACGGTGTGCTGGCCAACTTCACCGCCCAGCGTGAGGAGGGCGGGCTGTTCGTCTTCGGTTCCGACGCGGAATACCTGCTGGTGCTCACCGCCGCGGCGGCGGCGGTCATCCTTGTCGGGCCGGGGCGCTACGGCTTCGACGGCAGCCGCGGTTGGGCCCGACGGCCGTTCATCGGTTCATTCCTGGCCCTTGTCCTCGGTATCGGCGGCGGAGTGGCGGCGTGGTTCCTGCTGAGCGGCAATAACCCGTTCGCCTGATCGGTTACCCGCTCGAAGTCCGGCTACTCGAGGTCGGAGCGCTGATACGGATTCGGGACCTTCCCCTCGCTGGCGGCGGTCAGCAGTGGCAGCGTCGCGAAAGTCACTGCCGGTAACAGCACGTCGTCGGCGCCGTCCCGGCAGGCCCGTGCCCAACCCCCGCGGGTGAACTTGAGACCGACGATCTCAGACCACGGCAACGTCTGGCTGCTGACCAGCGTGCGGGCGGTGACGGTCTCTCGGTCGGCCACGGTGCGCAGCCGTTCGATGGCCACCGAAATCAGCACCGGGATGACCAACAGCGTCAGACCCGATGTGCCGAGCGCCGGGACGATTGCGAGGAGCGCGAGGGCCAGGAAGGCGGAGGCGAAATGCGCCATCCGGGAGATCCGGATCACCGTGGAGGTACTGCCGGGGCCGCCTGCCATGATGCCCATCATGGCACTGCCGGCAATTTGACGCCTGACCTGTGGCGCGACTAACCTTCAGCACTATGTTGTCCGGCGGAGAAATCGTAGTAGGTCAGCGCGTTGGTGCCGCGCTAGCCCTCCGCCGGGTTTAGCCACACGCACCAGCGCGCCACCCTCGTACAGCTGCCGACGCTGACGGGGGTTTTTTGTTGTCAAACCCGTCGACATCGCCCCAGGAAACACAGTTCAAGAGATCGAGGACCCCAGTGAGCGCACCCGCCACCCGAGCGACGAACACCTCGGCTGATCCCTTCCCGACGAACGGCGCCCATCACGAACCCGTGAACCCCGTCGACAGTCGGGTCGCGCCGCAGCAGCTCACCGGAGCTGAGGCCGTAGTGCGATCGTTGGAGGAACTCGACGTCGAGTTGATATTCGGCATCCCCGGCGGGGCCGTGCTGCCGGTGTATGACCCGCTCTTCGACTCGCGCAAGCTGCGGCACGTCCTGGTGCGCCATGAGCAGGGAGCCGGCCACGCGGCCAGCGGCTACGCGCACGCGACCGGACGGGTCGGCGTGATGATGGCCACCTCCGGCCCGGGGGCGACGAACCTGGTGACTGCGCTGGCCGACGCCCAGATGGACTCCATCCCGGTCGTTGCGATCACCGGGCAGGTGGGGCGCAGCCTGATCGGCACCGATGCCTTCCAGGAGGCTGACATCACCGGTATGACCATGCCGATCACCAAGCACAACATCCTGGTCCGCGACGGCGACGATATCGCGCGTTCGCTCGCCGAAGCGTTCCACATCGCCGCCACCGGACGCCCCGGTGCTGTTCTCGTCGACCTTCCGAAAGACGTCCTGCAGAGCCAGTGCACCTTCTCCTGGCCGCCGCAGCTGGAACTGCCCGGCTACAAGCCGAACACCAAGCCGCACGGCCGACAGATCAAAGAGGCCGCGAAGCTGATCACCGCGGCCCGCAAACCGGCGCTCTATGTCGGCGGCGGGGTGATCCGCGGTGACGCATGTGAGGAACTGCACGAACTGGCCGAGCTGACCGGCATCCCGGTGGTCACCACCCTGATGGCGCGCGGGGCCTTCCCGGACAGCCATCCCCAGAACCTCCGGATGCCCGGTATGCACGGCACGGTGGCGGCGGTGGCCGCTTTGCAGAAGAGCGACCTGCTGATCACTCTCGGCGCCC
>Ga0180432_10011457_pt1 | contig 10435 bp, 7 predicted proteins | sample SS_ome_10_FD_132414 | JGI IMG/M metagenome (GOLD analysis project Ga0180432, IMG submission 132414) | Hypersaline lake sediment archaeal communities from the Salton Sea, California, USA - SS_1_MS_2 metaG | ecosystem: Environmental > Aquatic > Non-marine Saline and Alkaline > Hypersaline >...
GCCAAACTCCCACCCCAAAATCAGGGGACTTTTTTCCAAAAACTTCCGAAGGGGACAGTTCCACCTGCCGTTGCAACGGAATGTCGGCGGCAGAGGAGTCAACGAAAATGAGATTGATATACCTGCATCAGCACTTCGCCACGCCGGAGATGTCGGGCGGAACGTATTCCTACGAGATGGCCCGACGATTCGTGGCCCACGGACACGAAGTCCACATGGTTACGGCCGATCGCTCGGGGCGTGGCCGGGGATGGTTCGAGACGGAGGAGGCAGGCATCCACGTGCATTGGTGCCCCATAGCCTACTCCAACCACATGGGTTTCAAGCGGCGGATCATTTCTTTCATGGAGTTTGCCTGGGCGGCGGCCAGAAAGGCGGTCACGCTGCCCGGAGACGTGGTCTATGCCAGCAGCAGCCCCTTGACCATTGCGCTGCCCGGCGTTCACGTATCCCGGCGGAAGTCGATCCCCATGATTTTCGAAGTGGCCGATCTTTGGCCGGAGTTGCCGATTGCGGTAGGTGCACTCAAGAGTCCAGTGACCATAGCCGCGGCTCGCCGGCTGGAGCGGTTTGCCTACCAGAATTCCGCACACATCGTGGCATTTTCGCCCACCATGAAGGAAGGAATAGTGGCGACCGGCTATCCGGCCGAGAAGGTAACGGTCATTCCCAATAATTGCGACATCGAGCAGTTTCGGGTTTCGGAGGAGGTGGGGCGCGCCTTTCGCCGTCGATATGCATGGCTTGGCGACCGGCCGTTGGTTGTGTACGCGGGCACCTTTGGGTTTATCAACGGAGTCGACTACCTAGCCCGGCTGGCCGCCGTTGTGAAAAAACGCGATGCCGACATTCGATTCCTGGTGATTGGCTCCGGCAGCGAAGAAGAGAAAGTACGACGTGCGGCACAAGAGTTGGGCGTCTTAGATCGGAACTTCTTCATGGAGCCGCCGGTGGCAAAAAGCGAGATACAGAAGGCTCTGTCGGCAGCCGACATTTGCACGTCGGTCTTCATCGACCTGAAGGAGATGTGGGCGAATTCGGCCAGCAAGGTGTTCGACACACTGGCCGCGGGGCGGCCCCTGGCAATCAACCACGAGGGATGGCATGCTGAGACGATCCGTGAAACGGGCTGCGGATTGGTGCTCAACGCCCACAACATGGAATCTGCTGCCGGCAAGCTTGTGGCGGCCGTCCGAAACAAGCAGTGGTTGGCCGATGCCCGGGCCGCGGCTAGACGCGTCGCCGAAGAACGCTTCGAACGCAATAAACTGGCCCGGCTGTGGGAATCAGTTGTGTTGGGCGTTGCTTCAGAACAGCAGAAGCGCGTGGCCGCCTAGGCCGGTCGATCGGAACCAGGCATGAGATCCCTGTTTCTTAAGAGAACGATTGACCTTGTTGTCGCTGCGGCGTTGCTTGTGGTGGCCACTCCGGTGATGTTGTGCGTGGCTCTGTTGGTCTACCTCAACATGGGTTGGCCGGTGCTTTTCTTACAGGTACGTTCGGGACGCCATGCGCGACCGTTCACCCTGCTCAAGTTCCGAACCATGCGTGACGTGTTCGGCCCAAACGGCAAGCCCCTTCCAGATGCCGCGCGGCTGACTCGCCTGGGCCGGCTGCTACGCCGTACGAGTCTCGACGAACTGCCCCAACTGCTCAACGTGCTTGTGGGAGGCATGAGTCTGGTCGGTCCCCGGCCGCTCTTGATGGAATACTTGTCGCGTTACACTTCCGAGCAGGCCCGACGGCACAACGTCAAACCGGGCTTGACAGGCTGGGCACAGGTCCACGGTCGCAACAATCTCGGCTGGGAGGAGAAATTCGCCCTCGACGTGTGGTACGCCGACCACTGGAACCTTGGTCTTGACGCGCTCATTCTCTGGCGGACCTTCTGGAAGGTGCTCCGCTGCGAGGGGATCAGCCACACCGGCGATGCCACGATGCCCGCATTCATGGGCTCTTCCGGTGTTACTCAGCCGACTGGCACTCCGCACGACAAGTTGCCGGCCGACCACGTGTTGGCCATCGACGGCGGTACGCCGGTGCGGAGCACTCCCCTGGCACCCTGGCCCGTCTTTGACGAAGAAGCAATCGCGGCCGTTTCCTCGGTGCTTCGCTCGGGCCGGGTCAACGCCTGGCTTGGCCGGGAAGTGTCGTGTCTTGAAGAGGAGTTTGCCGCGCTCGTCGGCTGTCGTCACGCGGTGGCGGTGGCCAACGGGACGGTTGCCTTGGAGTTGGCCCTCCATGCCCTGGGAATCGGCCCCGGCGACGAGGTGATCGTCACATGCCGCAGCTTCGTCGCTTCGGCCGGCTGTTGCTTGATGCGAGGGGCCACGCCGGTATTCGCCGACGTCGATCCGGTTAGCCAGAATATCACCCCGGAGGCCATTCGCGCTCTGCTCAGTCCCCGCACGAAGGCGATCATCGCCGTCCACCTGGCCGGATGGCCCTGTGAGATGGACCCCATAATGGAACTCGCCCGCGAACACCATCTAGTGGTCGTCGAAGACTGCGCCCAGGCCCACGGGGCTACCTACAAAGGTCGGCCCGTAGGCTCGCTGGGGCACGCGGCCGCCTTCTCCTTCTGCCAAGATAAAATCCTTTCCACCGGCGGTGAAGGTGGAATGCTTACCACAAACAGCCAGGCTGTTTGGGAGAAGGCGTGGAGTTTCAAAGACCACGGCAAGAGCTTTGACGCCGTCCACCGAGAGAATCATTCCGGCGTGTTCAAATGGCTGCACGAGTCGATTGGTACCAACTGGCGGATGACAGAGATGCAGGCGGCCATCGGGCGTGTGTCGCTTAGGAAGCTGTCCGGCTGGGTCGGGACCCGGCAGAGATATGCGGCAATACTCAACGAACGGCTGGGTAAACTGCCCGCGTTGCGGCTAACGATACCGCCCTCCCATGTGGGACACAGCTACTACAAGTACTACGCTTTCCTACGTACCAGTCGCTTGCGAGCGGGGTGGACGCGTGATCGGACCGTGCGCGCGATTCAGACCGAAGGCATACCATGCGGCAGTGGGAGTTGCCCGGAAATCTACATGGAGAAAGCTTTCGACCTTTCCGGGATCCGTCCCCCGCGACGATTGCCGGTCGCGCGGCAACTGGGACAAACGAGCCTCATGCTCCTGGTGCATCCCACGCTCACCCGGGAGGATGTTTTCGACACGTGCCGGGCCGTTAAGAAAGTCCTTCGCGCAGCGACCGTCGAGCGGTCAACCTGCCAAGAGCGGGCTGCTTAAGAAGTCCTTGCTCTACGGGCCTGCCAGGATGAAAGAGAGCAGATCGCGTTTCCCCCATCAGTGTGCCAGCACAACTGGCCTTGACACGCCCCGGTGGGTTACCTAAATACTCTGTTTCTCCGTCCCCGTGATACGCGTGGGAACGCTTCTTCGTGGATAATGTCGACGTGCGCAGCGGAATTGGCAGCGTCGTTTGCGTGATGACACCGAGTCCCTGAAACAGGAAGAGGTGCTCCTTGGAAAGCCGGACTCCACTGGTCATATGCGGTTCGGGGGGATTCGGTCAAGAAGCGGCCTGGGTGGCGGAACGCATTAACGAGATACGGCCGGAGTTCACGATTCTCGGGTTCTGCGACGACGATTCCGGGCAGAAGGGTCGCACCGTCTACGGCTACGAAGTGCTCGGCCGCCCCGACGAGGTCAACGCCGTCTTGCAGAGCCGGCCGGCCTTCGTTTGTGCGATCGGCGACAACCAGGCACGAAAGCTCGCAGTTGCACGTATGACCGACCTTGGTTGGCGGCCGGTTTATCTGGTCGATCCCTCGGTGATAATTGCCAAGGGCGTGGAAGTCGGCCCGGGCACATATGTAGGCGCCGGATCCATCCTTTCAGCGAATGCGACGATCGGGTCGCATGTGATTATCAATCATTGCTGCTCCATCGGGCACGATTCCATAACGGCCGATTTTGCCCAAGTTGCGCCGGGCGGCCGTGTTTCCGGCGGTGTGCGGATCGGTGAGGGGGCGATGCTGGGGTCGAACGCCTGCGTGGCCCCCGGACGGCGTATCGGCGCCAACAGTGTCGTGGGAAGCAACTCCTTCGCAACCCACGACGTACCCGATGACGTTACCGTCTTGGGAGTCCCCGCCCGTCGGATAATGAGCCGGCAAAGGAGTGCCTGAATGAAGGAATCCGACCTGCGTTGGATCGTTGCCGAGGTCTTTGAAATCGACCCCGACGAGCTGACCGCAACCACGGCGTTGTCGGGTATCCCCACCCACGATTCGGTCAATATGTTGAATCTGATGGTGGCGTTGGAGGACAAAGCAGGACTTATCCTGGACCATACGGACCTGGACCGCCTCCGGACCTTTGGCGATATCGAAGACCTGGCCGCAGAACGAGGCGTGGAGCCGGTCGATAGACCCACAAGTCCGAGCGCGCCGTTAGACGTGGCAAGCATCTGCGATCAACAAGGACAGTATGAACACGCGTTTGCCGCTTTGGGCGAGGCGGTTCGCCAGCGTTACGATTACACCACTTGGGAGCAGGCCGGCCGCCGGTTTCAAGAGCTTCGCAGGAAGGCCGCACCAGCGTCGGTCCGCAAACTGCGGATCGCGCTGATTTCGAGCAGCACAACCGATTTCTACGTACCGCTGCTCCAGTTGGCATGCCACCGGCACCGGATCGACGCCGAGGTCTATGTTGCCCCGTTCGGAAACTACCGCCAGGAGATCCTCGATCCGCACTCGGGACTCTACCGTTTTCAGCCCGAGGTGGTGATCATCGCCACGCATTGGCGCGACGCCGAACTCGACCCGTTCTCGGCAGACCCTCAGGCCGAGCAAACCCGCGTTGTCGCCCAGTTCACCACTCTGTGGAACACTCTCCTTGCCCGGCACTCCTGTTGGATCATCCAACATAATCTCGACGTGCCGGTCCGCGATCCGTACGGGCGTCTCAGCGGGAGCCTGCCGGAAGGGCGGGTCCGTGTGCTCCGCGAGTTGAATTTGCAGTTGGAGCAGAAGGCACCTCCGGCAGTTACCGTCCTCGACCTCGACCTGTTGAGTGCCCGTTTTGGGAAGGAAGCTTGGGCCGGCTGGCGCTATTGGTACGCAGCTCGCCAACACCCGAGCTTCGAAGCGCTACCGCTGTTGGCCAGTTGCGAAGTGGCCCTGATCCGGGGCTGTGTCGGCCTAGCCAAGAAAGCCCTCGTGCTCGATCTGGACAACACGCTGTGGGGCGGGGTGATCGGTGAGGATGGACTGGAGGGGATACAACTGGGACCACCGTCCAGCGCCGGTGAGGCATACGCCGATTTTCAGGACTACGTTAGAACGCTCAAGGAACGGGGTATTGTCCTGGCCGTCTGCTCGAAGAACAACCCGGATGATGCGCGGGAGCCGTTTCAGAAACACGATGCCTGCCGGCTGAGCCTCGATGATTTCGCCGTGTTTGTTGCCAACTGGCAAGACAAGGCCTCGAACATCCGCCAGATAGCCGAGATCCTGAACCTGGGTCTGGATAGTCTTGTTTTCGTGGACGACAATCCGGCCGAACGGGCCCTGGTCCGCAGCGAGCTCCCCGAGGTGGCGGTTCCCGAATTGCCTACCGACGCAGCAGAGTATGCCCAGGCGCTGGAGAAAGAAGGATACTTTGAGGCGACCGCCCTTTCCGAGGATGATCTTCGCCGGGCAGAAAGCTACCGGGCCAATGCCCGGTGCGAGGCCCTGAAAAGCGAAGCTTCGTCGCTGGAGGAGTTCCTCGCGAGTCTGAAAATGGAGGTCGCGAGTGGCCCCTTCAATTCATCGACGATACCTCGGGTATCCCAACTGGTCGGCAAGACGAATCAGTTCAACTTGACCACGCGGCGTCATTCGGAGGAATTGATACGGCGCATGGCCGTCTCGCCCGACTGTTGGACTCAGTCGTTCCGGCTCCGCGATCGGTTCGGTGATCACGGGCTTATTGGTGTGATGGTGGCAAGAGCTGCCCACGACGCTTCGGCATGTTGGGAGATCGACACTTGGTTGATGAGTTGCCGGGTGTTGGGCCGGCAGGTGGAAGAGTATATGTTCGATACGCTGGTCGAAGCGGCTCGGTCGGCAGAAATCCGGACGATCCGCGGCCTTTACATCCCAACGGCCAAGAACGGGCTGGTGGCCGATTTGTATCCGCGGATGGGCTTCAAGACGACGAGACAGGAAGACGATGGTCGGGAGTGGTTCGAGTTTCCGCTGGCCGACAACTACGCTGCCAAGAACTGTTTTGTGCGGCCGATCCCGGTGGCAGCGTGAGACTGTTCAAGCCGCGTAACGCCGGTAAGCTTCGACCGAGCGACTCGCAACGTGCTGCCAACCGTATTGGCGTGCCGCGAGCTGGCGGGCCTTGCTGCCCAACTCTTGCAGAGTGACCTTTTCCGTCGAGAGAACGCTCTCGATCCCCGCAGCGATCGAGGGAACCGACGGTTGAACCTCCCAGCCGGCGCCGGCTGAAACCACGGGCCCGGCCATGTTTGTATTCGGTGTCAACAGGCATGGTATACCGTGAGCCAGTGCTTCGAGCACCGTGACCGGATGACCTTCGCTGCGTGAGGGATGAAGGAATACGTCGGCCTGTTTGAACACGGCGGTTTTGGCACGACCCGTCACAGGGCCGTGCAATGTCACAAGCTCGTCCAACTGTAGCCGGGAAATCCGAGCAGCTAAGCGACGTCTGCTTCCACCTTCGTCTGGACCGTAGAGGTGCACTTGCGCGTTCGCGCCGCACAGGGTCGACCGCACCATGTCGCAGGCGTCCAACAGCATGTCAAGGCCTTTGTACTCCACGTGCAGCCGGCCGATGAAGACGAGTCGCACCCCGGGCGAGTGTCCGGGCGAGGTCAGGTCTTCCTCGGGCGGCAAGTCAGTTCCATTTCCCAGCACGAACTTCGGGCGATCCCACGCATTGGATGCCTCGGCCTCACCCTGTGTCAGGCAGTGCAAGGCGGCGGCGTGGTCGACCATCTGGTTGAAGAAGAGCAGGTTGCCCAGGGTTTTCTTCAGCCGCTTGTATGTCCGGGCATAGTGGGTCATGCCTCCGTGAGGGCAGATGAGGTACGGAATGGCGAGTTTTCGGAGTTTTCGAGCGATGCGGGCGTGAACCGGGATATAGGTACTATGAAACACCACCAGGTGTGGCCTGTTAAACGGAGCAGGCAGATTGATCCTATTTCGGCAGTTCAGAAGTGCCTCTCGCGTGAAGACTGGAAAGCCGGTCTCGAGTGGTTTTCCGGCGTTTCTTGCGGTCGTTACAATAGCCGCATCGATGTCTTCCATATCGTTCTGAGTTGTGACCAGGGGAAGAATCACTGAGTTGTGTCCGGATATCATTCCCCACTTGATCGGAGCGGCGTGCAGTATGATCACAATCCGGGCCCTTTCGGTGTTTCCTTTGCCGCAGTTTCCGCGGCCGGAACCGGCGAATCCACGTGATTGCGAGGTGCGTAACCAGTGGGCAGCTTCGAATACCGGAAATGTGGCGGAGGCGCTTTGCGAACAGGGCGCGGTGCTTCGGACAACATGGCCAGGATCAGCGAGCCGGTAGCCAGCCAGCCGGGCCACCGGTGAATGATCCCGGTGTTGGCGAACAAACAGACAGATAACAAGAGTGCCTGGCGGCCGACGATTCGGTCTCGCCGATCCAGTTCGCGTGCCTTGAGTGCCATAGAAACAAGGAGGCAGCCCCCGACAACCATTCCGAGAATCCCATAGCTTAGCCCCCATTCCAGGAAGGCGCTATGGATGTTCCTCGTCAGGGTGCCGTAGTCGTCGGCCGCAGCGTCTCTGTCAAATCGTCCCAGGAGTTCATCCGCCCTTCCCGTGCCAGGCCCAACAAACGTGTATCGCGGACTGGAACGCCATGCTTCCAGAGCGTTTTCCCATATCTCGGTGCGACCGGAGAGCGTCAGGACCTGGTCCGTCTCGGTGAATCTCACTTGCAGCTTGTACCAAGGCCCAAAGCCCGTCGCAATGGCAACGAACAACATTACAGATAACGACATGCCCGACAGGGCAATGAGGTCCCTGAGCTTGTTGGGCTCTTGCGATCTCACGGCCCAGATTAACAGCCATCCCATTCCGGCAAACCAGGCAACGAACGCGCCGCGGGAAGCTGTGAGAATACAGCCCAGCGAAAGCACAATTGTCCAGCCGATGCTGAACCCGCTGGCTGGCATGGCGGCGTTGCGCGGTTGATTCGACTTCATTCCTCGCATTAGGAACAGGAGGAAGGCCAAGATGGCGGCCGTGGCCAGTGGACCGCCTACTTTGTCCGGACTCGATAATCTCATGCTCCCATCTTCGCTGGCCAAGAAGCCCAGCCGCAACGCCGAGGCATACAGCGTGTCGCCGTGTGCCCGGTATTCAAACCAGATTGCCACCGTCAGCATGAAAACACAGCCAAAGATGAAAGTTTTTGCACAGAGCCACCAGCAGCGATTCTCTACGATCAGGGCCGAGACCGGCAGGATGATGGTCAAACAGGCAGCAATCAACAATCCGCGCAGACTCTGTGTCTCATCTCCGAAAACCAGGCCTGCCCAAACAAGCACGATGCACGCAATCACGGTCCATGATCGCGCAAAGCAGCGGACTCTCCACAAGCTTCCCATACCCAATATCACGGCTGGGAGGAAGGGAATCATATCGAGACACGGGGTGGGCTCGATGCGCAGAAAGTCGTATAACTTCGGCGTCAAGAGCCTGGTTGCCGAAACGAAGAACGCCAACTGCAGGGCAAGCCTAGCCATCGCCGACACCTCCCAGTGAGGGTTGCGAGTTTGAGACTTGCCAGATCTGGCAATTTCGTTCCGCACATTGGCCGATGGCAAAGGTGCTTGCCCGGAAAGACTCCAGAGTCTTAAGCCGCGCCTGGTTAGAAGGCGGATGGGTAGTCATCTCCGCCAAGACCTGGGCCCAGTGCGAGTCGGATGTGTTGAGGGATAGGCGGCGTATGCCCGGTAGCTGTTCAGCAATCTCGCGGATGCTCGGTAGATCACTGGCCAGCACGGGTGTGCCGGCGGCATGTGCTTCGAGCACGGCACCTGGTAGACCTTCCCAAAGCGAGGGAAACACAAGCGCGTCGGCCACCTTCAAGAGCCGTGGCACGTCGCTACGTTCCCCACAGAAGACTACGCGCGGGCCGATGCCCAACTCGGCAACTTGCCGCCGAAGGCCTCGTTCGATCGTGTTGCTACCGGGACCCACCAGAAGTAAAGTTGCCGCCGGTTGACGTTGTAGAAGTCGGGCGAAGATCGAGATCAACCGGGGATGGTTCTTTGCCTCTGTCAGCCGGCCCACGTGGATGTAAAGCGGTGCCTCGTCCGTCAACCCGAACTCCCGCCTTACCGCTGCGCGGTCCGGAGGCGCGTTGTAGGCCGAGGTATCCAGGCCGTCGTGGACGACCTGGCAGCGAGGGTCCGACTCCCAGTTCGGTTTCCACATCGCGGTCATCGCCTGCCGGCTGACCGCGAGGATGTGGGTAGCGTAAAGATCGATCCAGCGTCGCATCAGTTTTCGATAGACCAGCCGGAGCAGGCTCGACCTGCGGCCGTCGTTGGTCGTATGGAAGTGGGCCACGCGGACCGGCACACCACTTTTCGCTGCCAGTCGCAGTGTATAGCCGGCAGAAAAAAGTGAGTGCGAATGGACTGCGGTGAATTGTCGATACCGAAGCAGGCGGCGAAAGCTCCGAGAAAAACCAGGCTGATCGATCCTCAGCCGGTGCACCTCGGCTCCCAACGCCCGGCTTTCTTCGTCAAGTTCCCCCGGCAGACCGGACGTGACGCAGAAATGGCAGTCGAACCGCTGCCGATCGATATGCCGAATGATGTCCAGCGTGCGCGCCGGCACTCCGGCACGTCCCATACTCCCCAACAGGTGAAGCACTCGAATAGGTCTGTTCATGGCGGACGACCACGTATTGCTATTCAAGGGTCCGTTTTCCGGCACCCTCCTCGGCCGTGATCTTCTGGAAGCGTCGAACTGCCAGGAAAACGACGCCGGCGTGTGCCGCCAGCGTGAACAGCGCGCTGAAGAACATCGCCGCGGCTGCCCCCTTTAAGCCGTAGGCCCCGATCAGGGTGGGTAGTGACGACAGTAATATCAAAATGCCTATGGTGCGGATAATCATCAGCGACTTGAATCGTCGCATGGCCGCAACGGCTCTGCCCAAGGGGGCAGTAAGATACATCATCGCCGCTGCCAACATAAGGTAGACTGCCAGATCAACGTGCGGTTTGAACTGGGCACCATAAAAGAACCCGAGTATTGGTTGCCCGAATAGCGCCAGCAAAAACACCATTCCCCCGCCCAAACAAGCGACCACCCCTAGCAGTTTGACCAGCAGCCGGACGAAGGCAACGATGTTTCCTCCGGCATAGTACTTGGCAAGTCGCGGGGCAGTCGATTGTCCCATCGCCGCTACCACCA
>Ga0180432_10011458_pt1 | contig 10434 bp, 9 predicted proteins | sample SS_ome_10_FD_132414 | JGI IMG/M metagenome (GOLD analysis project Ga0180432, IMG submission 132414) | Hypersaline lake sediment archaeal communities from the Salton Sea, California, USA - SS_1_MS_2 metaG | ecosystem: Environmental > Aquatic > Non-marine Saline and Alkaline > Hypersaline >...
CCGGCGGAACATTAATGGGGGTATCTAGATACTTGAAAGAAAAGAAACCGGATATAAAGATTGTTGGAGTTGAACCGACTAAAGGTCATGCTATCCAGGGACTAAAAAATATGCAAGAAGCGATTGTGCCAAAAATATTTGATCTGGACAGATTGGATGAGAAAATAACTGTTGAAGATGATGCTGCATATATAATGTCTCGTAAACTTGCCATTAGGGAGGGTATTTTTGTAGGCATGTCCGGCGGTGCGGCTATGGAGGGGGCATTAAGAATAGCACAAGATATGTTGGAAGGCAGGATCGTGCTTATTCTACCGGATAGGGGAGACCGATATTTAAGCACAACTTTATTTCGATCGGTGTGTGGAGAATGTCCACCCTAAAAGCGAGAGCAAAAATTTCTCATAAAAGTATAACTTTTTGGGTCAGGTCTCAACATTTGACATTTTGTAATTGAAATGTCAAATGTTGAGACCTGACCCCATCCAATGCCATCCAACACAACAGCCCAATGAATCAAAATATGAAGGAGAACAAAATGATATGAAAGAACGAAAAGTGTATATGGATAATAATGCTACTACACCTTTACACCCCCAGGTAATACAGGAAATGAAAAAAGCCATGGAAATATTTGGCAATCCCTCAAGCTTACACCAGTTTGGGCGATCAGCCAAAGCAATGCTAAAAGAGGCAAGAGAAGCGGTATCTTCCTTTATCGGGTGTAGTCCTGAGGAAATTATCTTTACTGGTTCGGGCTCTGAAGCAAACAATACGGTTCTTACAATTTTAGCCTGTCCTTCCACCCAGTGCGATTGTTCCGGTGTAGGAAAATATCAAAAAATAATTACCTCTGTTATTGAGCATCCTTGCATACTAGAAACAGCTAAGTGTCTTGCAGACAGGAATATTGAAGTAAAATATTTAAGTGTAGATCATCATGGTAAAATCAGAATTGAAGAGCTGGAAAAAGAGCTAAAAAAGGGACCGGCTCTGGTATCGATTATGACCGCCAATAATGAAATAGGTACCATTCAGGATATCAAATCAATTGCTGAGCTTGTCCATCAATATGCAAGTCTATTTCACACAGATGCTATCCAGGCGGTAGGAAAGATTCCGGTAGATGTGAATGATTTAGGGGTAGATTTATTATCTCTTTCGGGTCATAAAGTTTATGGACCCAAAGGAATTGGTGCACTATATGTTCGTAAAGGGACCCCGTTTTGCCCATTAATAAGAGGAGGTCATCAGGAAAGCGGTCGCCGGGCAGGGACCGAGAATACTTTAGGGATTACAGGATTGGGCAAAGCAGTACAGATGAGAGCTGAAGAAATGTTAACGGAGCATGAGAGATTATTAGGATTTAAAGAAAGACTGAAGGAAGGCTTAAAGGATAAGATTGAAAATATACAGTTTAACGGTCACCCTCAGGATAGTCTGGCAAATACATTAAATATTTCTTTTCCCGGTGCAGAAGGAGAGGCTATCTTGCTTTATCTTGATTTGGAAGGAATTGCAGTATCTACCGGTTCGGCTTGCGCCTCCGGCTCTTTGGATCCATCACATGTTTTGTTAGCTATAGGCATTCCGGTAGATTATGCCCATGGCTCTATCAGAATTACTATGGGTAGAGATACCACAAGAGAAGATGTTGATTATATGATTGAGGTCTTACCGAGAGTAATTAAAAGGATAAGAGGAATGTCTACTATGAAGACTGAAGGAGGAAAGCATGGATAGTAAAATGGATTGGGCATATTCAGAGAAACTGAAGGAACATTTCATCAATCCGCGCAATATTCTTAAAGATGAGGATTCTTATCAGGAAGATGGCAAGGGAATCGTAGGAAATATGAAATGTGGAGACCAGATGATGGTGGTAATTAAGGTAGATAAAGAGAAGGATGTTATAACCGATTGCAAATGGAAAACCTACGGATGTGCCAGTGCTATTGCCAGTACATCAATTTTATCGGAAATGGTAAAGGGAATGACACTGGAACAGGCTTATCGTCTTTCACCCAAAGAGATAGCTAAAGAATTAGGTGGTTTACCAGAACATAAGATTCATTGTTCTGTTTTGGGGGATAAAGCGCTAAGGGCAGCAATCAATGATTACTATCAACGTAATGGTATGGAGGAAAAGATTAAAAAACAAGAAGCCCGTGTAGTATGTCAATGCATGAATGTGACTGATAAGGAAATCGAAAATGCAGTTTTGGAAGGTTCGCGTACTTATCTGGAATTACAGGAGCATACCAAGGTAGGTACGGTATGTGGGCAGTGCAAGGAAGAGGTGTTAAGTCTTATAGATCTATACCAAAAAGAACATTTTGCTGATCAAAAGATAAGGAATTAAAGGTGTTTGAGAATATATGTTAGTTTGTTATAATATAATAAAGTAATAAGGAGGTGACCAAAATGGCTATTGATCCGGTATGCTTGAAAGAAGTGGATGAAAAAACAACGAAATACAAGAGCAAGGTCAGGGGGAAAACTTATTTCTTTAGTGATGCTGATTGCAAAAAAAAGTTTGATGAAGATCCTGCAAAATATCTGGATAAATTAGATAAAGATAAAACATTTGGTCCTTGTTAGATTGAGGAAACCTTGGGGTCAGCCTGTCAACATTTGACATTATTTTAAGAAATGTCAAATGTTGAGACCTGACCCCAATTTTACAAGGGAATGATTATGGAGGAATATAAACATAATAACCATCAACAGAAAAGTCATAAAAATAGCAATCATCATGAAGAACATCATATGCATATGATTGAAGATTTCCGCAGGCGATTCTGGGTTTCCTTGATCTTAACTCTGCCTATTTTAATCCTTTCTCCTCTTATCCAGAATATATTGGGCTATGAATTAACCTTTCGTTTTGATCATTATCTGTTATTTGGTCTTTCTTCCCTGGTCTATTTTTATGGTGGATGGCCTTTTTTGACTGGGTTAATTGATGAACTGAAAAAGAAACAACCGGGTATGATGACCCTTATCGGAGTGGCAATTTCAGTAGCCTGGGGTTATAGTTCTGCCATTACTTTTGGACTGGAAGGAAAAACTTTTTACTGGGAATTAGCCACTTTAATCGATATTATGCTTTTAGGTCACTGGATTGAGATGAAATCCGTAATGAGTGCTTCCAATGCTTTACAAAAGTTAGTGCAGCTAATGCCTTCAGAAGCCCATCTCATTGAAAATGACGGTGAAACAAGGGAGGTAGCTGTTGGTCAGCTTAAAAAGGGAGCCCTGGTCTTGGTCAAACCAGGGGAAAAGATACCGGTTGACGGAATCATTGTTGATGGTGAAAGCCATGTGGATGAGTCAATGGTCACCGGTGAATCAAAACCGGTGAAAAAGAAAATTGACAGCAAGGTCATTGCTGGAACAATAAATGGAAAAGGTTCCCTAAAAATTAGGGTAGAACAGGTTGGTGAGGAAGCCTATCTTAACAAAGTAATTAATATGGTAAAAGAAGCTCAAAGCGAAAAGTCTAAAACCCAACATCTTGCTGACAAAGTAGCTTTTTGGTTGACTTTGGTTTCTCTTTCTGTAGGTTTTATTACTTTATCAGTTTGGTTGCTAATAGGGCAGCCTTTTGTTTTTGCCTTAGAAAGAATGGTTAGTGTCATGATTATTACCTGTCCTCATGCGTTAGGCTTGGCTATTCCGTTGGTGGTTGCAATTTCGACATCTGTCTCAGCTCAAAGAGGTTTGCTCATACGAAATCGGACTGCCTTTGAGAATTCACGAAAAATTTCTTTATTAGTTTTCGATAAAACTGGAACATTAACTAAAGGGCAATTTGCGGTTTTGCGTTTCGGGAGTCTTAACAATAACTATAAAGATGATGAAATTCTATCTTTAGCCGGTTCTCTGGAAGCAAAATCTGAGCATCCGCTGGCCACAAGTATTATGCAAAAAATAGAACAGGAAGGAATCAAAATAACTGAAGTCAAGAATTTTCAAGCTATTACCGGAAAGGGAATAGAGGGAGAGGTTGGCGATAAGAAAATAAAAGTAGTCAGCCCAGGTTTTGTCAAAGAAAAAGGAATGAAGATACCGGAGGATGCCAACAAAAGCGAACATGAAACAGTCGTATTTGTCCTGGTACAGGATGAGTTGGCCGGATTTATTGCCCTGGGAGATGAAATAAGAGAAGAATCTTATCAAGCGGTGAAGATACTAAAAGAGAACAAAATTAAACTATATATGATAACCGGTGATAATGAGAAGGTAGCCCAAAGTGTCAGTGATGAGCTGGGTTTAAACGGATACTTTGCCGAAATGTTACCAGACCAGAAACTGAAAAAAATAAAGGAATTTCAGGATCAAGGAGAGTTTGTGGCTATGACCGGAGACGGAATCAATGATGCTCCGGCTCTAGCCAAGGCGAATGTGGGTATTGCCGTTGGTTCCGGCACCGATGTAGCAGCAGAAACGGCTGATATTATTCTGATAAACAGCAATCCCAGCGATATTGCTACTCTGATAGTCTTTGGGAAGGAAACATATAAAAAAATGATACAGAATTTAATCTGGGCAACCGGGTATAACATAATAGCCATACCCCTGGCTGCAGGCGTATTGTATAACCTTGGAATCATTATCAGTCCTGCGATGGGAGCCATTTTCATGAGCTTAAGTACAATTATTGCAGCTATTAATGCTCAACTGTTGAAGAATAAAATTATTTGAAAATTTATTTTCAAATACAAAAAGGTAAAATGCATAATCATTAAATTGATAAGTTTATAAAAGAGTAATATTTATTTAACCATAACAAACCACCTTCTTTGAAGATGGCAATGGGTAAATAAATTGGTATTACAATTAAAGAGAAAGATAAACTAACTGAGATATTTTTATCCTGAAAATCCTATATAGAGGCAATATTACTTATCGTATCAGAATTTTAATTCATTCGATACGATAAGCTAGATAAGCTAATAGTGTCTTAGATAAGGCCCAAATAGATGCTAAGTCAGATGTTAAGCTAGAGCATAGCATTCCAATCATTTTGGTAACTTAAGCAAAAAAGTATCTCAGGGGTCATCAAGGGGGAAGAATTCCCCTTGAATATCCCGGAAAGAATTGTTACAAAGACAGATCAGAGATCAAGAGAAGAAGAGCATAGAAAAAGACTGACTAATAAAAAGTTAAGTCTCTTTTAGAGGCTTCTTAAAGCCACCCGCTATGCGGGTGCGATATTTACTGGTGATCAATGTAAAATTAAGTAAATAGAAGGAAGTATTAAACAATGAAAAAAATTGATAATAGGAAAAAAGCATTTGAAGAACTTACAGCAGCAGAGTTGAAAGTAAAAGACATGCAGCTGTTTGACCAGGCGGATAAGCCTTTCCTGACTTTGTACCTGTTTATTTTTATTCTTGGTATTTTTCTAACAATAATAAGCATATAAGAAGAGAGGTTGAATAATAAATGATAATCCCTATACAAATTATTATATTAATTGCTTATTTTATATTCATAATTTTTTTGGGAATATTAGCGATGAAAAAGGTGAAAGGTTCCGATGATCTCCTGGTTGCCGGTAGAAATTTAGGCATGATGTATGTCTCTGTCTCTATCGCTGCTGAATATATGGGAGGGCTAGGTACCATCGGAACTGCAGAGGTAGCTTTTAACCAGGGTATGGGGGTGATATGGTATCATATTGCCTCTGCTTGTGGTTTAATATTCTTTGGCCTTGGCTTTGCCCATTATTACCGAAAATACAATGTCATTACAGTGCCCGAGTACTTATACTTTCTCTATGATATAAAGACCTGGAAAGCAGCATCTGTTTTAAATGTCTTTGCCTACTGGCTTTTTACTGTAATTCAAATGACTGCTATGGGTTCTCTAGTAGCCAGTGTAACCGGTTTTGATTTAAGATGGAGTGCCCTGATTTGTGGTATAGGTATGACCATTTACCTCCTGGCAGCAGGGATGTGGTCAGTTGCCTTTACCAGTGTAGCCTTTATGATTACAATAGGTACCGGTATACCCCTGGCTTTCTGGTGGGTAATGAAACACGAGATACCCCTACTGGCTGCCTCCGGAGGTATCAGTGGATTTGCTGGTCTAGCCAATGCCCTTACCGCCGTAGGGCTCAATGCAGAGCATCTGATGAGCCCCTATAGCTTAGGTGCAATGGTGATCCTGGGATATTTCCTGGGGGGCGTACTGGGTATACCGGCAGCTCAGGCCACTATCAACTTTTCCTTCGGTGCCCGAAACTGGAAGGTAGCCCGACTTGCTCCTGTTTTGGCTGCCATACTAATCTTGCCATTGAGTATCTGGACTGGGTCTATGGGTCTATTTGCCCGGGCAGCCGAGCTTACTGCTAATCCCAAGTTGGCCTTAGGGGCAACCTTGATGCACATTAACCCCATCATCGGCGGAATCGGGGTAGCCGGTATTTTTGCTGCTCTAGTCTCAACAGTTGCTGGCATCCTATTTGGCTGTGCCTCAATTATGTCTAAAGATGTCTGGCAAAGATGGCTGCATCCGGGAACCGATGATAGATATCTGGCCAAATGGACCAGATTGTGGATACTCATTATCGGAGTCAGTTCAGCCCTGGGAGCCATGAGCTTACCCAAGATCCTGCATCAGGCTTACTTCGTCTATTCCATCAGAAGTGCCCTTATGATAGCGGTAGCCTTCGGTCTCTGGTGGAAAGCCGCCCATCCTAACGCTGCCTATTGGAGCATGATTGTGGCTTTGATAGGAGGCACCATGTACCAGTTTAGCTTTCCGATTAACTTCCAGGCCTTTTTCCATTTACATATTGCCGTCTGGTGTGGCCTCTTGAGCTTTGTCACCTTCATCATCATAAGCCTGTTCTCTAAATGGACGTCTCAGACAGCCAGTGAGCTTCCGCCCACTGCACATAAATCAAGATAAGGAGAAATAAAAAAATGTATAGCTATCTTTTTCCGGCATTTCTTAAATTAGATTTAATCATATGGGCAGTATTAATAGCCGTCTTTGCTTTATTTGCCTGGTATATCAATAGATTGCCTGCTGATGCCATTGTCAAGAGTAATGCAAAGGCAATAGGGAATAAAAAGAGATTAGGGATTAAGATTTATAAAATTTAACCTTATAAATGAATGTTAATAGTATTAAATATGGATTTGGAAAACATTTATTTTTAACAACTAATTGATTATTTCCTATTCTTTTGCATTTATATTGCACTAATAATTAATATATTACAAAAGTTTATATGGAGGCAATTAAATCAATGTCTACTTATTCAGAAGAAATTAGCAGTTTTGTTAGCCAACTAAAATATAAAGATATTCCAAAAGAAGTAGTGTATAAGACAAAACTTCATTTATTGGATACCTTGGGGGTTGCAATATCCTTTTCCCAAAATACCATTATTAAAGATACAATTGTTAAAACGGTTAAAGAATTGAATACTAATAACGAAAGTACAATAATCAATTCTGAACTATTATCATCTTCTGACTATGCTGCCCTGGCAAATGCAAGTATGATACATGGGCAGGATTATGATGATACACACCGTCCGGGAGTTGTGCACTCAAGTTCTATTGTTGTTCCTGCAGCTTTGGCTTGTGGTGAAGTAAGGAAAATTAGTGGTAAATCTTTGATAGAAACAATGGTTTCGGGCTATGAAATATTAGCCAGAATTGGAATGGCAGCCAATGAGGGTTTCCATAAAAAAGGGATGCATGCAACTCCTATGTGTGGTACTTTTGTAGCATCTTTGATCGCTGGTAAAGTGAATGGTTTGAGTAATAAGGAATTAGTGAATGCATTAGGTATTTGTGGTAGCCAGGCAGCTGGATTGCAACAATTTTTAATTGACGGAAGTTGGGCAAAGATTATACATCCTGGTTGGGCTGTACATAGTGGTATTATAGCTAGCAAATTAGCTTCAAATGGCTTTACAGGCCCCTTGGCCATTTTTGAAGGAGAGCTTGGATTTTTTGCCTCTCATTTAGGTTTGGAGAATGTCAGACTTGAATATTTAACTAAAGACCTTGGAAAAGTTTGGGAAACGTTAAATATATCAATGAAGTACTATCCTTGTTGCCATGCTATTCATACTTTTATCGATGGTGTGTTCTACTTACAGAAGAATCATAATATTCAATGGCAAAAAATAAGAAAAATAATATGTGTTATCAATCCTTTGGGGGCAAAGCTTGTTTGTGAACCTATTGAATTAAAACGTACACCCAAGACAACTTATGGTGCTCGCTTTAGTCTTCCTTATACAATCGCAATGAGTTTGTTAGATGGAGAATTAGGATTAAAACAATTCTCTGAACAGAAAATCAGTGATAAGCAGGTTTTTGAAATCACGAAAAAAGTGGATTGCATTAATGAAGATTCTTTTCCAAGAACAGGAGGCAATATTTCAATAGAGATGGAAGATGGCAATAAGTATCACTATCTGAAGGAGCATCCGATTGGCAGCCCCCTCTATCCTCTTGGGGAGCACCAGGTTTTGGATAAATTTAAAAGAAATGTACTTGATATTATCCCTAAAGACCGAGCTGAGCAGATAATCAAGAGTGTTCTGAATATCGAAAGTGTTGATAATATAAAAACATTGATGTCCTTATTGCAATAATAATAGAGCTTGGTATCTTTAATCAAATTTCTCACCCCCGCCCTATAAGCGGGGTGAGAATATATTTTATGTTTGTTCCGGTATTTCTTTAAATACAGGGGACAGGACAATACAGAATTTCGAAAATAAAAGGAGGAAAAATGCCAACCACTACTTCAAGAATAAGTGAATTTATTACCAAATTCACATTGAATGGTATTGAAAAACAGACTATTAGTTATGCCAAAAAGGCTATTTTAGATACAGTAGGAGTTGCTGTTGGTGGTTCAAATACCGAGGCATCTACCCTGTTAGCCAGTTTTATAAGTAATTTTAGAGATAAAGAGGAGAGCTCTACTCTAGGTAAAGATTCTTTTCAGACAAGCACCCTAAATGCAGCTTTGGTGAATGGTTTCAGGGCTCACGTTTTAGATTATGATGACGTCTATCCTGAAATGTCTGGCCATCCAAGTGCACCACTGGTTTCAGCAATTATCAGTCTGGGAGAAAAAGAAGAGATTTCAGGTGAAAAGTTTTTAGAAGCCTACATAGCAGGATTTGAGGTACAATCACGGCTTGCTGAAGTTATCTTCCCGGAACACGACAAAGAAGGATGGCATTCGACTAGTACTACCGGTGTTATGGGGGCAGCTGCAGCTTCTGCCAAGATCCTTAATCTTAATCTAAAAGAGGTCAATGTTGCCTTAGGTATTGCAGGTTCTTTAGCCTGTGGATTGAGACAAAACTTTGGAACCATGACCAAGCCACTGCATGCGGGTAACGCTTCAAAAAATGGTATTTTTGCGGCATTATTAGCCCATAAAGGGTTTACCGCTTATGAAGATATTCTAGACGCTACTTACGGATACTGTAAAGTATTTTCCGGTAACAAAGATATTAATTATGAAAAATGGAGCAAATCTTTTGGTAAGCCGCTTGTCTTAAGCTTGCCTAATGTGGGGTTAAAGAAATACCCATCCTGTTTTGCTACTCACCAGGCTTTAGATGCTATTTTAGGCTTACTATCCGAAAATGATTTTGGTTATGCAAATATCGAGGAAGTCAGATGTGAAACAGCGCCACGTTTTCTTCGCGTGCTTAGTTATCACTCTCCTGATACTGAAGTTGAGGCTAAGTTTAGTATGGAATACTGTATAGCAAGAGCTATTATCGATAAAAAACTGGGATTAGAACAATTTACTCTTGCCAAAATCAAAGATCCACAAGTAAGGGGATTAGAAACCAAGATTAAGTTCACTATTCACCCCCAACAGCAAAATGAGGAGGGATTTGGTTTCAGTAGTGTCACCGTAATACTAAAAAATGGTGATCATCTAAAGAAAGAAGTTACCAAACCAAGTGGTAGTCCCATAGATACAATCAGCAGAGGAGGCCTTCTGGCTAAATATCTTGACTGTACTCAAAAGGTTCTACCTCAGAATAATATTGACCAATCTCTAGAATATCTGGAAAATCTCGAAAAATTAGATAGTATCAAAAAATTAATTTCGGTAATTTGTATAAAGTAGAAGCTAGCACTGGGGAAGATTGTATTGTTAAACTAATAGATTTAAAAAAATAGTCCAATAATTTATAAATATAAAACAATTTATACTATTAATATTTATAAGGAGATAAAATGAAATGAATACAGGAAATATTACAGGTAGAATTAGTAGAGTCGCACCATTAAAGATGCCAAGATTAATGATTGGTGAGGGCAGTATTCAATTTATTGGGGAAGAAGCAGAAAAACTAGGCGGAAAGAATGCCCTTATTATTACAGATAAAGAAATGATTAAATTTGGTTTAACTAAAGCTGCAGA
>Ga0180432_10011459_pt1 | contig 10433 bp, 10 predicted proteins | sample SS_ome_10_FD_132414 | JGI IMG/M metagenome (GOLD analysis project Ga0180432, IMG submission 132414) | Hypersaline lake sediment archaeal communities from the Salton Sea, California, USA - SS_1_MS_2 metaG | ecosystem: Environmental > Aquatic > Non-marine Saline and Alkaline > Hypersaline >...
CTATAGGGTGACACAAAAGCGCCGTGGGCTCTTGCACGCTGCGGGATACAACGGCGAGACCCTGGGCAGGGAGTTAGGTGTTACCCGGGCGATGATTTCTTACGTAATAAATGATCACCGGCGAACGGAGTGGATCAGGAGGGGTATCGTTCATCTTATCGGTGACGACTACCGCGAATTTTGGGGCCAAGAGCCGCGTGAGTTGCGTGAGAGGGACAGAAAAAAATTGAAGGCGCTCGGCCTGGCGGAGGTGGCGAAAAGTGAGTGGAGCGGATAAAGGAAAGAGGGAAAAATATCTTAGTGTTTTTGAATACCTTTTTTGTATACAGGGAAAAACTATTTCCGAGATTAGCGAAATGATTGGCGTGAGTGTTCCGACACTCAACAAGTGGCGAAGGGAAAATCCTCAATGGGAGGAGCTACATAAGGTAGCCGCCGGCGCGGGCGGATTCAGCGGGGCGGTTGACGAAGCGGCCCTCGAGTCGGTGAGGGCGCTGAAACATAGACATCGGCAGGTGATATCGGCATTGAGCAGGGCGGAGACCATCCTGAAAAAAATTCTCGATATAAGACGGGCCATGCCTGATATAGCGGTCGAGGGCGGAAGCAAAAATGCTGATTGACAGAAAGGGACATGCAGGGCGATTGAATTTAAAGACCTCCAATTTTTTTTGGCAAAAGTTAGCGGGTCGGCTGGCCATTCGCCGACCCGCGCCTTTTTTAAAAGGTATGGGAGGGGCCGGGCGCGGCCGTCCTTGCGCCCGGCGTTCAGGTTATAGAGATGTTTTTCCGGGGGCGCGGGGTGGATTTCTCGTCTTGAAGACTATACCTCCTTTCAAAGTTTTCGGATTTTGTTTTTCTGCTACAAACAGCCCCGCGCCTCTTTTTTGTGGAAAGGAAAAGCCGCGACTGCGGACGCCCGCGGTTGCTCGCTAAACGCCCCAGGGGCGGCGGGTTGATAGCCCGCCGTCCCGCCCCGGGGCGAACGATAGAAAGGACTAAAAAAAATGGCAAAAGAAGAGGTATCGCCACTTGCACTGATGGAAATGAGGATAGAAGACGACGGGGTCTTCCGGCTGCCGAAAGTGGATGGACTACCCGAAGACGAAGACGACGCATTGGAATACGCGCGAATAGCATGGAGCCAACTTGACCTAGCGTTTTATGCGGCCTGCCGGGGATTCGCGCATTACGCGACGGCGATACGTGTGCGAATGGGATACCTCCTGGCGACAGTACAGGAAAGGTTCGGGCCAGCGACATACACAACATTTCGGGAGCAGATCGGGATCGAGAAACGGACGGCGAACAATTATAAGAAGCTGTACGAAAAAAGAAACCACGAATTTATTATGAAGCTGCCGCCGACAAAGGCGCTGCGACTGATCGGAGCGCTGGACAAAGAGGGTGTCGAGCTCGGGGACGACAAGGTCAAAATCAATATCGCCGGTGAGTGGAAAGAGGTCGGGCTCGAGCAGGCGACGGAATGCACAGTGAGTGATTTCGTTGCGCTGCTGGACGCGCACCGAGAAGGTCAGAAGTGAATAGACGCCGCGGAGGCCGAAGCGAAGAGCAACCGGGACGTTTACGAGAAGTTGCTCGATGACAGGGAAGAGGAAATCAAAAAACTGAGAAAGCGGATCAACCGGATCGAGACGAAAGAGAGGCCGGACATCGAGGGGCTCCAGGAGGAGGCCCGGGGGCACCTGAACGAAGTGCGGCGGGTGCTCGGCAGTTGATGCCGAACAGGGGGGAATACGAAGTCCGGTGCGGGATGGACGTGGTTCTAAAAGAGATGGGAAGTATTGTTGAAACCTACGGAGGGGAGAAGCTCGGCAGGTTTTATGGCGAGGCCGAGCCCGGCGAGGAAATTGACTGGCCGGAGTAAGCACCGGAACTCGGGGGCGTGAAAAGCGAGCGACGGGGGTGAGGTTTATTGAAAGTACACGGCAGAGAAATCCTTCAAAAGGCGATGGAGAGGATCAACAGCGCGCCGAGAGGCGACCGGGGCGCGGCTGTCGAGCGTGTGGCCGGGAATTTGAACATGAGTCCGCGGCACCTGCGGCGGTTGATCGAGCGTGAGTTCGGAGGAGGCGCTGAGCCCAGGCGGAGCGAGCCCGGGAGCGGCGGCGACATAGTGAAGTATGTGGAGAAGGTGGCGAGCCGGCGGGCGCAGTTCGGCGCAGAAGAGAAACGAAAAGCCCCGCTGTGGCAGGTCATAAAAATTTGCGAGGACGCGGGAGATATTCCGCGGGGCGCGCTGACTGAGGCGAAGTGCTACCGGATCATGAAAAAGCTGGGGATCGGCGACCGGAAGCGGTGTGTTCGTATTGAGCCGGAGCACATCGGCCGGGTACAGCATACAGACGGCTCCGGTTCGGTGCATTGGTACATTCACCGGCTGTTACCGGACGGCGACGCGGTATTGAGGCCGCGGCTGAGTCATGAGAAAGTCGAGTTGCACCGGCGGGAGAGGGTTCCGAAGAGGCGGAACGATAAAACGGATAGGAAGCGGCCGCTCGTTTATTATTACGCGGCTGTTGACGGGCACACCCGGTACACGGAGATCGACTGCTACATCGCGCACGGCGAAAACGAGCACGATCACATTGACTTTTTAAACCGCCACTGGCAGACCGCGCCGGGGAAGTTGTGGCGGGGGGTGCCCGAAGAGGTAATCAGCGACAACGGGCCGTTCGCGCGGGGCGGATTCGGTTTCAGCATGTGTCAGAATTTGGGGATTGAATTGACGACAACCCGGGCATACCACTCGAGAGAGAACGGCAAAGTCGAGCGTGCCTGGCGCACGTTGTGGGAGTCGTTTGAATTCCCGATGATGTACAAATATAAAGACATCCTTTTTTCAGAGTTCAAACGCGAACTCGCGGACTATCTAAAGATGTACAATTCGCGGGGCGCGAGCCCGAGCATTTACGCGGGGGGCCGGACACGGGAGCGGATGGCAATCGACGGATTCGCCGAGCGCGAAGCGCGGTTGATACCCGAGGGGATGACGTTGCTGGAACTGGCGACGGTTCAGCACGAGGCGGTGATTGACCTGGCGGGGCGGTTCCGCCGCGACAACCAATATTGGGAAGTGGCGGACTGCCCGGCGACCATGCTTCGCCAAAAGGCACTGTTAAAGTTCGGGCTCGACGGGACGGTCTCAGCGCAGAATCCACACACGGGGGAATGGTTGGTGGCGAGACCATACAAGCCGCTCGGCCAGGGTGACTATCGAGCGTTCAAACAGGACGCTAACGACGCGGCGGCGGCGGGGGTCGAGGGTCTGCGGCCGGTTGAGAAGCTGCCGTTCAACGACGCCGGCGCGCGGCACGGCGCCGACGGGCCGGGCGCCGAGAAGATCGTTGACCTGGGAGACCGCGATAGAAAGGCCGACCCGGGCGGATTCAGGAGTTATGATGAGGCGCTCGTTTACTTCGCGGAAGTCTTTGGCCGGCCGGTTCACGAGTTGCCGGAAAGCATACAGGAGAAGCTAGTGCCGGTTATCCGGGAGAAGCTGGATGACCGGGAAACGATAGACAGTCTGGCGCGCGCGCTGAGAGAGGCGGACGCCGGGTAAAAACAGGGGGCGTGTAGAAATGGAAAACAAAAAGGTACTGAAGCATTTCGGGTTGAAACGTGATCCGTTCATGCAGGCGCATGACAGCGGGGACGTGTACCGGAGCAGGGGATACCGGGAGAGGATGGAGCAGTTATTTGAATGGGCCGGCGAGGGTCAGTTGTGCTGTGTGATCGGGGCAATCGGCACGGGCAAGACGACGTTCCTGGACGACTGCGAGGGCGCGGCGTCGGCGACCGGGGAGCTCGAGTTGATTAACCTGGGATTCCCGGACAGGGAGAAAATGACGGTGAGCAACACGGTGTACCCGGCGGTGTGCCAGCACCTCCGGGGACTCGGTTATACGAAGCTGTCCATGCCGAGAGACAACCAGAGCCGGCATATCTGGTTGAAGTCGCTGCTCGGGCGGACACTGGCGGACAGGCGGTTCGCGGTAGTTATAGATGAGGCGCACCGGTTGAGCGCGAAGTTTCTGAGGGGGCTGAAAGAGTTAACGGAATTGCGGTTCGGCGGGGGCCGGCCGTTGATGGGGATCGTGCTGAGCGGGCACCCGTCTTTGTTGTCGCACCTCGACCTGAACGCGCCGGATGTGCTGGCGCGTGTGCAGGTGGGGCGGAAGATAATCGAGATGGGGCTCGAGAAGGCCGAAATCCAGGAATACCTCCGGCGGAGGTGCGGCCGAGCGGGAAACAGCCGGGTGTTTCATTACGGAGCGGCGGCGATCATGGAGAACTGCGCGCGGACGTTCCTGGATGTGAACGAACTCGCCTGGTCGGGAATGCGCCGGGGTTACGCCCTGGAGCACAAGCAGGTGACGGGAAAGGACGTGCTCGGCGGGCAGACGCTGAGGGACAAGATGCGCCATACGGGGGTCACTATCGAGTATGTCGCGGGTGTGGCGGGGATGTCGCCGAACGTGACAGGTGACGTGCTGGCCGGGCGATATGCGCTGAAGACGAAAGGCAAATACGAGGAGCGGCTGAACGAGGCGCTCGACGGGATACTCGAGGGGCGCGTGGAGCCGGGGATCGAGGACGCGGCATTCGGGCGTCGAAAGGGACAGCTTGACTCGGAAGTATCGGAAAAAAAGAAAGCGACAGGGTGAGGTGGATACGATGGGAAACGAAGAGCGGACACAGTATTTCTCGATAATGGGACACGCGCCGGCGGGGGATGAGGCCGTGTTTTTTCCGGCGCTGTACGACGCCGGGAATGATGAGCTTTACGCGGGGTTGATAGAGGCGCGGGAGTTCGGTTTCGACGTATTCCGGGAGTTTCTGGAGGGGGCCTGGGGAGCCGGCGGGATGAGCGGCGGTAAACCCGGCCGGCTGATACTCGACGGCGGTTTGATCGAGTCAGGTTATGCGGCGCTGATGGAGAGGACGCCGGGAATGGAAAGTTTGTCTGTGGGATTCAGCAACCCGGGGCAACCGTCAGGGAGCAGTCTACTGGAAAGGGCGTGGAAGGTGGTTCAGGCGGAGATCGCGGCGGCGGGTGTCGTGTCCGGGGTGAGGGTCAGTAGCTATAACCTGGGGGAACTGATTTCCCGGGGGGTGAAGAGATACAATGCGGGCCGGAAAGTTCCTAAATGATGAGGTCTATAAACCGCGCCAGGCGCGCGGGGAAAAAATATCGGAGGTGTGGTAATGAGAAGTCGAGAGGAGATCGAACGGGAAGTCCGGGACGAGATGGAGGCTGACATCAAGTCAGCAGTCGAGGATGAACTCAAGGAAACTGACTATTCCGAGTGCATTCCCGGGTTTCAGGACACGATTGACGAGCTCGATGAGGAGCTCGGGGAGAAAGTCCGGGCGGAACTCGAGCCGGAAGTCATGGAAGAGACCGCGAAACGGCTGAGGGAAAAGATCGAGAACTCAGTAATAGACGACCTCGATGAAGGCCTGGAAGAGGAGATCGAGCGTGATGTGTGGAGCGAGTACAATACGAAGCTTCAGGATAAGATCGCCTGGGCACATGCGGAACTGACTCCAAGCACTTACGACCAGGCGGTCGAGATACACAAAGAGGAGATTGAGAAATCTGACGCCGAGGTCGAGAAGTATGTCCGCCTCAATTGGGAGGCGGACATACTGGAGGAGACGGCAAAGCAGATCAGGGAAGAGCTCGAGGAAGAGGACGAGGAAGAATAATCACGGGTTCGCGTTCAGCGGGGCGAGAGTCCCGCTTTACGGGAAGTCGTGATAAACCCCGGGCCAGGCGCTCGGATAAGGAAAGAAGGTGAAACAGAAATGTCAAAGAGTGAGAGGTGGATAAGACTGGAAGACATCCAGGGGATCGACCGGGCCGAACTTCCGAGCCGGTTCAGCGGACTCGAGCAGGTGCGCGTGACGCTGAAGGATAGCGCGCCGCCGCCGAAGGTCAAGTCCCCGCGCGCGGCGAAGGATGATGATCGTGTCAGCCCGGTTTCCGACCCGAACGCACAGGGAGATTTCCGCATAGACGACCTGTGGTTCAACAAAGGCGAGCCGCAGATAGTCGAGCGGTCGAGGGTCGGATCGGCAACCTTCAACAAGGTTTTGCTGAGTTCCTGGTTGGTTCATGATGTGCCGGAGGGCACGAAAGGAGCATGAACGAGAAGCTCAAAATTGCGTTCTAAGGGCCTGAAAGGTCGAGGTGTACTTGAACCACGAGGGGCGCTGAGATCGTTCAAGGAGCAAAAAATCGAAAAAGGTTACAGGCAATCCGGGATCAACCCGGGAATACCCGCCGGGGCCGGCGGGAAAAAAATGCACTCGGAGGTGCAAGGATGGCAGGCATGACGGTGAGAAAAGGAAGTTTGATCAAGGTGGTAGTCCGCGGCGGCGGGCAGGAGATCGAGGGCCGTCACGGCGGCGTGATGTACGATAACGAGCGCCGGGACTTCCTGGTGGTGTTCGTAAACAGGGACGACGGAACAACAAGCCCGATGCTTATCAGGTACGACGCGGTCGAGACCCTCGACGTGATCGAGGAGCCCGGCGGCGGGGATCGAGAGGCGAGCGCGCCGCTCGGGGGCGGAGGGTCGCGGGTAGATTCTCCGGGCCGGGACAGTGCCCCGTCTCCGCGCGCGGCACGGCTGAATCTGATGACTGAGGTTGTGGATAGCGCGATGCACGATCTCGAGGAAGCGATGCAGGCGGCGAAGAAAGACCCGAGGATCGCGCCGGCGTTTTTTGAGAACTTCTCACACGCCTTTGAGTTTTACGGCCTGCGGATGTTCTACGCGATGCGCGAGTCTCTCGATGCCTCGGACGGAAAGAGGGACACACCGGCGCGACACGAGGTTTACGATCCGGCCGGGAATGCGAAAATGCGGATACACAAAATCCGTCACCTGCTCGATAGCTGCGAGTCTTTAATGAACGAGGTCGAGGGAATTTCGATCAATGCAAAGGACGACCTGGTCGAGGCCGCGGAAGGATTGAGCAGGCTGTTAGCGGCGTACTATGAGCGGATAGGTGAGACCGGCCAGGAGGAGCGCCGGGTGAGCGGGGGCTGATCGAGCCCCCGGGTCTCTCGCGCGCGCGTGTATTTAAAAAGGGATGGGCGGGAATCGGAGTTCCCGCCCTACAGCAAAGGATTGACAACACGCACTAACGAGTTAGTGCGTGGCACACACCGGGAGGCATAGAGCGATGGCGGGGAAAACTTATAAGGAACTTGTCCAGGTAATTTTCCAGGCGAAAGATGAACTCAGCGGGCCGGTGCGCAAGGCCCGCGGTGCGGTCGGCGACCTGAACAAACAGGTCGGCGACGGCGCTAAGCTCTTCCGCCAGGCGACCAATGCCGCGGCGGGCCTTGCGGCGGCTTATGTCGGTTTCGATGTTGTGCGGGACGCGGTCAAGGAAGTCGCGGACTTTTCAAAAGAAGTCGCCCGGATAAACACCATCGCCAAGAAAAGCACTTACGGCCTGAAGGAAATAAAGGACGAAATCCGGGAGATTTCGACCACGACCGGACAGGCCCGGCGCAGTGTGACCGCTTCGCTGTATGACATTTATTCCAACCTGGGCGAGACTGGCGAAAACATGGAGTTGCTCGCTGACTCTGCGGAGGCAGCGGTTGCCGGTTTTGTGGATATGAGCGTGACGGGCGCTGCGCTGACCGGCGTCATGAACGCGATGAACCTTTCGGCCGAGAAGTCAAACGAGATACTCGACATCCAGTTCAAGACCATCGAGCGGGGAAAGACGACATACCAGGAGCTCGCGCAGTTCAGCGGTAATTTTCTCGCGGCTGTAAAAGGGGCGTCCCAGGAATATTCGCGGGCTATGGGCGGCTTCGCAACGCTGACAAAAACGCTCGGTGATTCAGCCAAAGCATCGACGGCGCTGAACATGTTTTTCACGAGGTTCGCCGACCGGGAATTCGTGCGCGGAATGCGAGACCTGAACATCGAGGTCGTGACGGCGGCGGGCCAGTTCCGCGACTATGACGCGGTGCTCGCCGAACTGAACAAAAAGCTGTCAAAGATGGATGAGTTTTCGCGGGCGCAAACCGTGAAGAAATTAATGCCGGGCGAAGAGGCGCGCCGTGCGCTGCTGAGTTTCATCAACAATTTCGGGGTGTTCGGTGAAGACATCAAGGCAGTGGTCGAGCAGTTCTCGGGTGCGATGCGCGCGGCTGCGGACGTAGTGGACGCTACGGTAGGCCACGAGCTCGACCAGGTGCGCGAGAAATGGGTCGATGTGAAACTCGAGCTCGGCGAGGAGCTCGCGCCGGAACTGACGGATTCCGTCGAGGGACTCGGCGAGGCACTCAGATATCTCAGCGGGTCGATCATCGGAGTGGTCGGAGTTCTGAGACTGGCGACGGCGGGACTTGTCGGGACTGCCGGCGCTATCCAGGCGGTAGTTACCGCGGGCAAAAAGACGGGTCTGCTCATGTGGAGCATGAAACAGTATGAGGTCGGATTTAAGGGGATGTATCGCGGAGGCGGCATCATGGGCCTGGATCAGACGCTCGACGTCGAGGGTGTTTTAGCCGCCGCCGATAAGACTAAAGAGGACAGGGAAAAGGAGCTCGAGAAGTACAGGCCGCAGGCGGAAGCGGCATACAACATCCTCAAGGAAGCGGGTTGGTACTCGAGGCCGTCCGAGGTGAGCGGCGCAGGAATGGAGTCGCTCAAAAAACAGATAGCCGACCCGGCTTGGATCGAGGAAACGAAAAAGCAACTTAAAGCCGCCCGGGATAAAGAATTCGGGGAGATGTTCCCCGACCTGGCAGGGTTTGAGATCGAGTCGCTCGAGCAGCCCGCGGGTGCAGAGTCGGCGGATAAAGAAGTGTCGGAGGCGCTATCGAAATTGAATCTTAAGGCCGCCGGCGAGGGTGAAGGATCGGCGGTTAAAAAACTTTCCGATGAGGAGATGGCCGAGCGCGAAAAGTTTCTCAAACAGGTCGAGCGGCTGAATGAGCAATACCGGCTGAGGGACGCTGCGGGCAGGATCGCGCACCTCGAGGGGATGCTCGAGAAGGCGCGCGCTCTCGGGGCCGACACCGTCGGGCTCGAGGCGGCGATTGCAAAAGAGAAGGAAGGCATTCAGGAACGGCAACTCGAGAAATCACAGTCGTTTCTCGGGGCGCTGCGCGAGGCCCACCAGGCGCACCTCGAGAAGCGCCGCGAGATAAACGACCTGATCGCCCGGGCGACAAAGGGCCGATACGATTACGAGAAATACCTGGCGAAAGAGGAGTGGAAGGACAAGAAGCGCGAGTACGGTGACCTCGAGGCGCTCGAGATCGAGTACCTCGAGAAGATCGACGAGATCAACGCGCGGGAGCGCGAGGCGGAGAAGCGCCGGCGGCGCGAGCGTGAGGACGTCCTGATGCTCGGCGGCGATAAGTTCGCGCGCCAGGAGACGAGCGCCCGGCGCGAGGCCGAAGACCTGAAAGAGAAATGGGCCGGAGACGCGGAGGTAATCGCGGATGTCGAGCAGTGGCTCTCGGCCGAGCTCGAGCGGATCGACGCCGACCGGCTCGAGGCGCGCAAGGCGGCGCTCGGGTACTGGGCGCAGTTCAGCATCGCGGAGCTTGAGCGGATGCTGGCGGCAGAGAGCACGGTCGAGAAAGACCGGGTGCGGATTCGCCGGGAGATCAACCGGCAACTCGAGGAGGGGGACGTGAGCCTGGCGGAGGCGCGGAAGCGCGGCTTCCGGGAGATGGCCGCGAGTTTCCGGAACGCGCACCAGATCATGCTCGATGTCGGGCGCGAGATGGCCGAGAGCGCGCGACAGGCGTGGAGCGACTCGTTCTTCAGCATCTTCAAAGGCGAGGTGGATAACCTGGGGGATGTCTGGAGAAATTTTATTTCGGACATGCGGGACGCCTACCTGCGGGCGCTGGCGGACATGATGGCGCAGAGAGTGATGACGAAGCTAGGAGTAGGCGGCGAGGGTGTGTTCGACGAGGGGAAAAGTTCGGGCCTCGGGGGCGGCGGCTTCGGGAGTATCATCGGGGCGGGCCTGGCGTTCGCCGGGCTGTTCGATGAAGGCGGGCTGATGCGCGGGCCGGGGCTGGCGATGGTCGGGCCCATCGAGGAGGCGTTTGTTCCGACCAAAGCCGGAAAGATACCTGTCGAGATACAGACGCCGGAGGCGGCCGGCGGCACCGGCTCCGGCGGCATAGTTATCAACCAGGAGAACAGCTTTGTTATAAATGCAAACGACGCTCAGAGTTTCCAGGAATATCTTGCCGCGAACGGCAGCGGTGTGATCGCGGGGATCGCGGCGGAAGTCGCGCCGGGCGCGGTGGATCGGAACATCCGCAACAACGGCGGGATGAGCCGGTGGTTCAGGTCGTGAGGAAAGGATCGGCAATGAAAGAACTGTTGATGAGATTCAGGGTAATCCTC
>Ga0180432_10011460_pt1 | contig 10432 bp, 15 predicted proteins | sample SS_ome_10_FD_132414 | JGI IMG/M metagenome (GOLD analysis project Ga0180432, IMG submission 132414) | Hypersaline lake sediment archaeal communities from the Salton Sea, California, USA - SS_1_MS_2 metaG | ecosystem: Environmental > Aquatic > Non-marine Saline and Alkaline > Hypersaline >...
ACGTAAGCAAGGGTGAATCGTTTGGAAGCATCAGCAACGTAACGATGCCGATCACTCGCATGCTTTCCGAAATGGGCTACATCAAAGCCAATGTTCAAGAAAAGATCGACGGCAAGAATCATAATGTATGCCGCTGGCTGAGCGGCGAACGGCAAAAAGAATATCTTGCTAAAAAGGGGCGACGGGCATACAACAAAAAGCGCAGCGGCTCGTCGCGTTCAAAGTCACGGTCAAAGTCAAGGTCGCGGACTAAGCCCAAATCTGTCGAGCGGTCAGGCCGGACCAAGGCGGCCCGTAAAAAGGGCATGAAGCTAATCCGTGAGATGGCGAGCGCCGGGTTCAACAACGCAGAGATCCAGTTGGCTTGCCAAATCGGATCTGGCACCGTCAGTCGACTCAAGAGCCCAAACCCGAATTACGACTACGAGACCATGGAAGTCTCTGTGCTCAATCGTATCGAGCAGGGATACGAAAAGCTCATGAGCAAAAAAGCTACGAAGCGAGTTGCGGTCAAGGCTCCCGAAGTCACGCCCGTGAAGGTCAATGGCAATAAAAAAGCTGTCGCCAAACAGGACGGCATCACGCTGCCCAAGTCGATTCTCGATAGCAAAGATCCCCTGACCGTCATCAAAACGCTTGTCGACACCGGTCAGTCGGTTACCATCTCTGCCGATGGCTAGATCGAATCTAGAGCAGGCGCAAGAGATGACGCGCGAGGCTTTGGAAGGTCTCGGTGAAATGATTCGCTGGGATGCTGAAGAAGAGTACGCGCTCGACTCCAACTTCTACAACGGCGAGTATGGGCCGAAGATGCCCACAAAAAACGAGAAGGCCGAACAAAAGCGACAAGTTGTCGCCCGACTCAAAAGCGCCTTGTTGATGCTCGGCGTCGACCTCAAGTAAGTTCCTTTCTCCACACCCCGACCCCGGCAGCACTTCGCTGTCGGGGTTTTTATTTTGGAGCACGATGTCAGATAAGAAATGGCCCAAAAACTTCGACGAAGCCTTGAAATCCCTCATGCCATCCGGCGATGCGTCGCCAGATGCATTGGCGGAGCGCCGCCGGATCGCTTCAATCCTTACTGCATTTCGTAATGCGTTTGTACAGCCCTGCGAGGACTGCGGCGAGTCACATACTCCAGAGGTCATCCGAAAGCCCACGCTGATTCTGCTTTCGGCCGTTTTGGGCTGCGAGTTGCGAAATGATGACACGGATGCCAGCGTGATTACCAGAATGGAAAGCATGCTGGATGACCTCAACCTAGATGACCAAGATTTCAAAATCGCTGAATCCATTTTTGTCACGACGATCGACGTCGCGCGTCAAATGGATATGCAATCCCTCGCAGCCCGAGCTGCAACGAATCACCAACCTGCCACCGACAAGATGATGAACTGATGAGCTACGTCAGCGAACTCGAAGAAGAACTCGAAAAAATCAAAGCCGGAATCAACGATCTGCTCGAAGCGCCTTCTCGCGTAGCGAGTATCGTCGACCACACCAAAGAGAGAATCTCGTACATGTACGCAGATCAACTCTTCATGGTGCCCAACCGGGAAGAACTCGACATCGTCCGTGGCATGTTCGTAAGAGTGCATGCCGAAGGCGGTCTCATTCAAGAGCGTGTCGACGTGCCCCAAAATGTCGGCACCATGGCGCGTGTCAACAAGCTCATGGACGAGGGCACTGCACAAGTGCTCATCAACGATGAGCAAAAGCGCACCGTCTATTTCAGGCAAGACTTCCTGAAATTAGAGGAAGGCGACTCCGTGCTGGTCTATGGAAACGGTGTCGTTCGTAAAATTGAGAGCGCCGTGGAGGGCGGCTCCGTTCATACCGAGGCGACCAACGTCCGCTGGGAAAACATCGGCGGCCTCGAAGACGCAAAACGCGCGATGCAAGAGGCTATCGAGTTGCCTCACAAGCACCCCGAGATTTTCTCGCGGTACGGCAAAAAGCCCACCAAAGGCATCTTGCTTTATGGGCCGCCCGGCTGCGGCAAGACGATGCTCGGCAAAGCTGCCGCCACGTCGCTTGCCGATATTCATGGCGACTCGGCTTCGACCGGGTTCATCTATGTCAAAGGCCCGGAGCTTTTGAGCAAGTGGGTCGGTGAGGCCGAGTCTCGTATTCGCGGTTTGTTCACCGCGGCGCGTGAGCACAAAAAGAAAAACGGCTATCCCGCCGTGTTGTTCATCGACGAAGCTGATGCGCTTTTGGGCAAGCGAACCGGACGATCGACTTCGGGTATCGAGCGAACGACGGTCCCTCAGTTTTTGGCTGAGATGGACGGGCTCAACGATAGCGGTTGCATGGTGCTGCTCGCTACCAACTTGCCTGACAGCCTCGACCCGGCCGTCGTCCGAGATGGTCGCGTCGATCAAAAGGTACGCGTCAGTCGGCCGACTCAGGATTCGGCAGGCGCCATCTTCGATATTCACCTTGTCAACAAACCTCTGCAAGATGGCTTTTGCTCGGAGCGCTTCAAGCAAACCGCCATCGAGCGCATCTTCGATCCAGCGGCAGCGCTCCGGTTCATCGACACTCAAGACGGTGAGGTTGCGTTCACGCTTGGCGACGTGGTCAGCGGCGCGATGATCGAAGCTGTCGTCGAAAACGCGACGTCATCTGCGCTTCATCGTGATATCGAAACTGGCAACTTTTCCGGTATCGGCATCGATGACGTGGTCAGCTCGGTGCTTCACGTCCACAAACAAAACTTGGAGGTCAGTCAGGACTCCAACCTGGCTTACTTCTTCGAGCAGCGAGGGATCAAGCCTCGATCGGTACGAAAGGCGGTGTTCGCATGAGCTTTGGCGGACTCAAGAAAAAGAAATCGGGCGATGGCGGCTCAGACTTCGGAGGCTTTGGCGGTCTCAAAAAGAAAAAGAAGCAGCCCGAACAAGTGTCTTCCACTCCAGCAATCGACGCGCTTTTGGGCGGTGAGGAAGATGAGGATCAAGAGGAAGAGGAGGGGATGACCATCGACGAGGCGCGTCGAGAGACTCGCACTCGATATGGCATGGTCCGCGGCTGTGGGTGCATGTGATGGCCGTTCTCGATTTTATCTACTTGGCTTTGGCAACGGCTAGCATCGCGCTGACCATTACCAAAGCTGTGATTTTCGAGCCGATGCGCGATTGGATTGGCGATCGGTCCGATTTTTTCGGTGAACTTTTCAGTTGTCCTTATTGCATGTCGCATTGGATTAGCTTCGGGTTCATCGCTTACTATCAACCCCGGCTGGTTTCGAGTCAGTATCTTATTGCCGATTTGTTCACATCAGCATTTGCCCTGATCACCGTATCCTCGCTGTTTGCAGCATTGGTGTTCAGGCTATTTGGCGGAAGCGAGGAAGAATGAGCGCCCCACGTATCTACAACGTCTGGGAGGTTGCTACAGACGGAGTCACCGAACATCACATTATTCACTCTCAAGCACTCCCGCCCGCAATTCCGAAAGGGGCTGTTTTGATTACTCAGGTTCACGGTGATGACCGGACGTCAGCAGCTGAAGCGTTTGCCAATTGGCAGGCACAGCAAAGTCTTGCTCAGGCCGATGTCAATCGACGAATGTGGGGGCAAGAGGAAATCGAGGCCCTTCATACATACCTCGATGAACTTCCGGAAGATCAGCACACCACGGGCCTTTACGACAGCTTGTTAGAGGGACTGCAAGCCGAACTCGACTATGTCGAATCGGAAAATGTCCTTCTTGAAGATCACAACGAAACTTTGATGGATCAGATTGCCGAGAGCGATCAAATCATCGACAAGCTCCGTGAGACAATCGAAGAACAACACAATACAATCGAATTGCTCAAACATCGTGTCGCGGTTAATGAAGAGGCTGCTCAAAAGTTCGAAGCTTTGGCGACGCACTTAGAGCAGATGGTTAATCAATTGACCGATGGCGATATTGCCTCCGCTTGACGCCGCTGCGGCGGTCGTGGGAGGCTAGCGACCCGGCACCGCGGTGCCTCGGTCGGTTTCTAGTTACTGATAGAAAACCCCAACCACCAAAGAGAAAAACGACAATGTCCAACTCCAAAAACAAGATGAAGTTTCGCCACGTCGACGTCCAGCGCTCCAAAGAGACGTCTCAAATCATGTTGCCCGACGGCATGCAGCTTCGAGAGGCTGTTGTCTGGCTCGAACGGAAGATGGAAGAAGAGGAGCGTGTCGTATCGATTCACGAAGAGATCGATGCGTACCCGCTCGATGGCGCTCATGCTTTGGCCAGCGCCATCGCCGAAAAGTTCGGTTGGACCAACTTGGTTCCGACGCCGGGCTTTTTCGGTGATACGCCACCTCAGATGATCGGCGTTCAGGTCGGCCCGCACGAGATGGTGCAGGTGCCGTGGGGTCGAATGCAGATTCCCGGCGTCCAAGGTTACCTGGCCTGCTCGATGCATCAGCGTCCCGATGGCACGCCGATCTTTTTGCTGACCGGCGAGGTTCGCCGTAAGCATGAGGCTGTCGTCGCCGAAATCGCAGATCTCGTTCGGGCTTACGTCCGCAAGAACTCGATCTACCGCGGCAAGGCGATCAAGATTGCGTTCCCGGATGAGCCCATGAACGCTTCGCCGAGCGACTTCAATCCGAAGTTCCTCGACACCGATGGGGTCAAGCAAAAAGAACTGATCTTCAGCGAAGACGTCATGCGGCAAATCGAGCACTCGCTGTTCACGCCGATCGAGCGTACCGATGTTTGTCGAGAGATCGGCATCCCGCTCAAGCGCGGTGTTTTGCTGGCTGGCCCCTACGGCACCGGCAAGACGCTTACCGCTCACGTCGCTTCGGCCAAGTGCGTCCAAAACGATTGGACGTTCATCTACTTGGAGAAGGTCGAGCAGCTTCCCAAGGCGATTCAGTTCGCCAAGACCTACGGGCCTGCGATGATCTTCGCCGAAGACATCGACGAGGTGATGAAGGGTGGCCGACGCCGCGACAGCGACGTCAACTCCATTCTCAACACCATCGACGGTATCGACAACAAGCAGACCGAGCTGATCGTTTGCTTGACCACCAACCACGTCGACAAGATCAACCAGGCGATGCTTCGCCCCGGTCGACTCGATGCGGTCATCACCGTCACGCCGCCCGATGCCGATGCGGCGCTTCGACTCGTCAAGCTCTACGCTCGTGATCTACTCGACGAAAGCGAGCCGATGGAGGACGTGGGCAAGTTGTTGGCCGGCAAGATCCCGGCCATCATTCGAGAGGTCGTCGAGCGTTCCAAGCTCGGCGCCGTCAGCCGAATGCGGCCCGGAGACAAGCTGCAAATCACCGCAGCGGATCTCAAGGTCGCGTCCAAAGGTATGGACACGCACCTCGAATTGCTCAAAGAGCAGCGCCCCGACGAGCGCAGCGACATGGAGAAGGCGGCCGACGTTCTCGGTCAGCACCTTACGTCGCAGGGGCAGCCCAAAGTGGTGTACGACAGCGACAATGCTGTGTCGGACCAGCGCACGCACAGCTACCAGCAAGAGCGTCTGTAGGGCGCATTGTTGACCGTGTAGCTTCGCTACGATGATGAAATGGGGGGAGCGCCTTCGGGTGCTCCCCCCATTTTTTTTGGTCGACAAGAAAGGACGCGCGCGATGACCACAGTATCCATTGTTGAAAACAATGATCTTCTTGACCCGCTCGATCTGACTTTGCTTCAACATGCGATTCCTCGAAAAATACCGTACCCCCGAAGCCTGGGTGGAAGCGGGGATAGTAAGCCCTATGTCAACATTCGCTACAAAGTGACTTCCGCGGGGGCTGTTTCATTCGCTTACGCACGTCATACAACGCGACTGGAACATGAACTCATCGATAATTTTCGAGCTTACGTAAGAGATCATCCAGACCGGATTATCGTTAGCTATCGTAACGTAGACGATAGATATTATGAGCTATTCGAGTGGTGGAAATCTCCCGATGCAGATTTCGTGCTCACGCCCTCCGACGACGAGCCAGTTCAGAAAGATACTCCGATGAGTGCAATCAAGATCGAAGTTTACGACGAGCCTCAAGATCCAGCGGAAACTTGGGAATCGAGCGGCGTAATCCCTTTCACTGCAACGATCACAGAGCGGCTGCGTGGCCACGCCGACGAGGCGGGACATTTCTTTATCGTTGTCGATGCTGATGTTGTCATAACTGCAAAGTTCACTAGACCGGGTGCTGACACTAGCAATTACGATCGCTGGCGTGCGGACAAGAGTCACGCGCTTATTGCGTTTGCAAAAGTCACCGGTGAGCAAGACCCTGTCTTCAAGTTCGATCCGCTTCTTTCGATTGCGCCTCAAGGCGTCCAGTTTGATCTCTCAGAAATTGGAGATCGGGATGCTAAAGATATCTCTATTGCGAAAAGCACAGAGCTTGTTGTCATCGACAACGGTTTCCCCGCGGAAGTTGGCGTTGTATGGGCGTCGCAGGGGCATATTCCCCGCTTTTCAATTCCTCCCTCGCAGTTGCACGAGGGATGGGGGAATGAAGGGGCGGCAGGGGCTCGCATGGATAACTTCACTATCACGCTTGGTTTCCAAAGCGTAAATCGAGTGGTGCGTGATTTTGGATGGATGGATAAACATCCTCATACTTACATCCGGCACCCCTCGGAAAATCAGGGCGTCGTCACGCTTTACTATCGTCGCATTACACCCAAGAGGGCAGGTGAGCATCCTGCTAATGCTTTGTTTGAGCTTGATCCTCGCTTCAGCATTTTGTCGGAGGGATATACTTGGACGCCAGAGGTTATGACAATTCCGACAAAGCTAGAGCGTGAAGTCGAAGACGTGTGGTCAAAGCTTATCGATGAGGGCGTCGGTAAGCAAGATGATGAGCAAAGTCCCGAAGTTGAGAATTACCCGCTATTCAAAGATGCTGACCTTGAGAACACCGACGTCTTCATCTATAAAGATGAGGATGATGCTCAATACAACTACATGTTCGTCGATTCGGACGACCATGATTACACGCACGTCGTCGCTCATAATGCAGAAGATCTTATAGCGTCATCTGGCTGGTCGTCATACTGGAAACGTGTCTATCGACGCGACCTTAAAAATAAAAATGTCTGGCGACTTGTTCATGAAGACGATCGCGTTTTCACTGCGGAGTATGAATTTGCTCTTCGGGACGGAACGCGTGTGCCCATCTTGTCGGTACCACGCAGTTGGCGATTCCACCCCGATAAAGAACTTTTGCATACGCATATGGCGGGAGTGAGCGCCTTTTTGGAGCGCCAAGGAAAAGCGCCTCTGTATACATCAGATTGGAACTCTGAAGACTTGAAAGATCGTATGGTCCAATGGCAGCGTAATGGGCAATTCGATAGAACAGTTCGCGCTTATAAGTATTGGCTTTTGCATTCGGACACTCTTCAAGAGCTGCGTCGTCTTCAAGACACCGAAAGCGTCCCGTGGAAGATCGTGCCTGCTGGTAGCTACGTCGCCCGAGATCCCGATGCTATCGCTGCCAGCGCTGAGGCTCGATGGTATGATGCTCCTGATGATGCGCAACGATGCCCTCATTGCAATGGAATGGGCGGCTGGTACGAAAGCATGACTTACATCGTCTGTCACAACTGTGATGGGAAAGGTGTGATTGCAGCATGAATGAATATCGTTGTACGAGAAACAAGCTATACAGCCATAACTGCATCGGCCGTGATAACCTTAGCGTCCGTCAAGGTCACTACGTCACGGCGCAAAGTGAAGCTGAGGCCCATGCAGAAATGTGCAAACGATTTCCAAAAGATGAAGGTGACTTTACCATTCATCAAATCAGAGAGGTAGTATGACTGACATCGACTTCGAAAAAATCGCCACTCAAAATGCCGACTTAACTAAGGCTGCTCGACTTGATGAACGTCGACGCATCGGCATTGTCTTGCTAGCAGCCTTCGGCGTCACGCTCGACAACGCACCCGACGGCGTCAAGAAAGTATTCGAAGACGTCATCAAAGAGGTATTCCTGCTAGACGATGAGACGAAAGCGGCCATCGAAAGTGGCGACGAACAGCGAGGCAAAGCTGCTTTCGGTAAGGTCATGGCGGATCTCGATATAGATCCGGACGACCTCAACCAAAAATCTACGGAGTACATTTTCATGATGTCTGGAGCTGATGCGTTGGCAAAGCTTCAAGAGATTCTAAACAAGATGAGAAACTCAGTTGGGAAGGGCGAATGATTCGAGAGTGCCTCGTGTGCGGCGACGACTTTGACGACCGTTCGCCGGAGAAAAAAGAGGCTGGCGGCCTCATTACGCATTGTCCAGATTGCTCTGACGAGGTGGCCGTCAAATACCTCGGCGTCAACAATGCCGATGGCAAGCAGGCCGGCGTCGAAATACTCGCCTTCGATTCCCCTGAAGACCGCGCAAACTTCCATAGTGTGTGGGCTAAAAATGCCGGCATGCACAAAGGTAAGTCGTCTGCGCTCTACACCAGCGGCGATACTGGCCGCGTCAAATTTCGTAAGGTCGCAGAGTTTGTCGGCAACATCAACCATAAAGGTAAGGCGTCGTGAAGCGAAGGCCGGTATCCCCATGCAAAGAGTGCCCCTTTAGGCGTAGGTCGCTGCCGGGTTATGTCGGGGCATCTACACCCACGGAGTTTATCTCGACGACGCAGGCCGATGTTGCAATGCCTTGTCATATGAGCGTCGACTGGGTCGGCAAAGGCGACATGGGATGGTTCGGCGTGTCGAGAGACAAGGTCGCTGACCAAGATTGGAACAACAAGTTTTGGGACATGATCGAATCGCTCCCGCCCGACACGATGATTACCGTCGTGGACTGTCATATCTAGAACCCTATGAGCCGTCACCTCGGCTCAACATTCCAACTTCGCCGCGAAGGCGATTTTTGAGCATCGTCCTCGCGGCGATTTTTTTATTTGCTTTTTTGGCACTGATCGTGTTCTTCTCCGTCGCCCTGATGACTGTTCTCCTGGTCGACTGACTCATGTTCGAATTCAAAGAAAAGCAAATTTTGGCAACGCAAATCAAGGTCGGCGACGCCGTCAAAGATGCGTCTCAAGGCTACTACCACATCGTAAAGGCTGTGGAGGCTCAGGGCGATAACATAAAGCTTATCGTCTCTATGGGTTTTGAAAGTCAGGTCGCCGCGTCATCGATGCTCACCGTTCTTGATCACTCGTGAAAGGACAAACATGCTTGGGCTTACCGAAATCAAAATCAATCCAATCGACGGGCCAATAGATCCTGACTACACTGAAAAATGGAAAACTCGCTGGCTCTCCGATCTACACCAAGCCTTTTCTGAACACGGGGAGGTCCCGCCCACGTTGGCGTTTTTGTCCGACGACCCCAACAATCCCAGCGGCATCATCGATGCCATCATGGACTTGGCGCCCTTCCTGCAAAACGATAACACCAAAAACGCCATGGAGGCAGTCGTCCCGAGTGTCCTCAAACAACTCGGCGCCTTCGCTTTGATTCAAATATGTGAAGCGTGGACGATTCCTGCCGATCAAATGCAGGCGTACCACGGCGGCGCGTATAAAAATATGGGAGAGTTTCCGGGCTCGCGTGAGATTGTCTTGTTTGCCGTTCAGACTCACGGCGGCGGAAGTCTAACCTGCTTTGATATCGATCGCTCAGGCGACAAGCCGGTTTTGGTCGCATCGGATCTTCCTAAAGAGTTTGAGGCTCTCGAAGGTCGCATGGCCAACTGGCTGGGCAAGAAGAAAAGTCGAGAGATGAACTGATGGCGCAGATGAATCTCGATCCGCCCGAAGAGTTTCTCAAGACGCTAACTGTAGCCGTCGCAGTTTGCAAAAGCAAATTTAACGAAGTGTCCAATGAGCACCTTTCTGAAAAGGATGCGATGAAGATCGTCGGGTGCTCTGTCAAATCTGCCGAACGTGAAGACGGTATTGGCTGGCCGAAGTATCACGGTATCTTAATTCAACTTGAAGATGGAAACGCAGCGGTCGTTTCATATCCAGCGGACAAGGTATTCGTTTGGCTAGGTACTGAAGACGAGTATTTCGAGATGTGGAGGTGCGACTGATGGTCGAAGCTGCAAACGTACTGTTGTTCATCATGGCGTTTGTGTTTGTGATAGCGACCGTCCGCATCAAGCGAGGGTCGGATGGCTAAGAAAAGTACGAAGGTCGTTCTTCGTCGTGAGCTTGAAAGCAGCTTTAGGCTGCGGTCGTTCGCGATTCAATACACGTCAGACCGCTGTCTTTCTCGGCGAGTCGGAGGCCCTCGGGACGATAGGGGTCTCTCTCCACCGTCCCAGACTACCCAAATGGGGCGTGTTGCGCACCCCGCCGGTTGGGTACCCTAGAAGCAGTCTCGGCTTCTCTTGCAGAAGCTCACGCAACATCTTCCATCGCTGGTCGACAACGGGATGAGAGTTCCGAACGAATCGACTCAGGTGAATACATGACCTCCATCGCACACCCTAT
>Ga0180432_10011461_pt1 | contig 10431 bp, 12 predicted proteins | sample SS_ome_10_FD_132414 | JGI IMG/M metagenome (GOLD analysis project Ga0180432, IMG submission 132414) | Hypersaline lake sediment archaeal communities from the Salton Sea, California, USA - SS_1_MS_2 metaG | ecosystem: Environmental > Aquatic > Non-marine Saline and Alkaline > Hypersaline >...
AAACGGGGTACAAAATGTGCCTTACTTGTCAATAAGTAAGGACGATTCTATTCAGCCGCCCAGTCGGGCAAGCCGCTCAGTCGAGCAAAGCAGGCCAGTCGGCCAAGGGAGTTGCACATGTCAGTAGACGATCAGACCAATGACGACGTACAGGACCAGCAGACGCAGGACCAGACCTCGGATTCCGGCGATAACAAGCCGGAGCTGTCGGACGCTCATAAGAAGGACATCCGGGAGAAAAAGAACGCGCTGGAACGCGCGCGACAGGCTGAAGATCGGGCCAAGGCCGCGGAAGCCAAGTTGCAGGAGATCGCAGATGCAAACGCCGAACGCGAAGCGGCAGAGCAGGAAAGCGAACTTACCGCCAAGGGCAAATACGAAGAGGCGTTGGAGGCCAAGAAGGCGGCGCACGATAAGGAACTGGCGGAAAGGGACCAGCGTATCGAACTCGTCGAGGCCGCGATGCGGCGCGAGTTCGGGACGAATTGCGTCATGGCGGCATTGGGCGATGCGGGCGTTAAGTCCGAACTGATCCATCAGGCCGCGCAACTTCTCGACGGGCGGTTCAAGGTCGAACTGGCAGACGGAACTCCCCAAATCACAGCGTTGGGCGAGGATGGCAAAGAGCTATTCATCGAGGGCGAGCCCGCGACTATTGCGGACCTCGCCGCAGATTTCGCCAAACGCAACCCCCACTTCCTGCCGCCGACCGGCGACACGGGCAGCGGGGCAACCAAGGGCGGGCCTGGGGCGGTCACTATCGAACAACTCGACGCAGACCCGGAGGCCAAGGTTGCATTCATTCAAAAACACGGCCAGAAGGCTTATCTGCAACTGGCCAAGCAGAAACAGAGGAAATAACACATGTCTCGATCTACTAATCTAATCGTTCCCGAAGTCACTACGGCTGAGAGTCTGCGCGTTCTCCAGGAGAATGTCGCGGTTTTCAATGAAGCGTCCGGCGGCGCTATCGTCGTAGACTTCGACAAGACCTACCTCGAAGCCAACGGCGGCGATCATGTCGAGCCTATCCAGTTCGCTCGCCCGTCCAGCGTGGACTCGCACGTTGACGAGGCCAGTCCCACGGACGACGCGACTTTCGCCACCCTCGCTCACGCCAAGGGCGCGACGGTCTTCCAGGCTCGGCGCGGGGCCCTGGAGTACACCCGCGACGAACTGATGCGCGGCAAGTTCACGCAGGCCGACTACTCGCTGGCCATCGGTCAGGTGCTCGCCGAAGAGCGGCTTGTGGCGCTGCGTAATTGCCTGCTGGGCATGGGCGTCGCCGCAGTCGATTCGATGGACACCACCGACGGCTCGACCGTATCGGCCAATATCCACATCGTGGACGCCGGTACCGGCCAGACCGCCGGGTCAAAGACCAAGTTCAGCTATTCGCGGATGAACACCCTTCTCAATAAGATGGGCGACGCTCGCGACAAGATCGCCGCGCTGGTCATGCACTCGGCGGTTGCTCACGACCTGATCGCCGACGGCCTGAGCAACTATTCGTTCGATAAGGTTGCCGGTATGCTGGTCTACAGCGACATTCCGGCCGCTATGGGCCGCAAGCTCATCGTGGTTGACAGCTCGGAACTGTACTCGGCGCTTACGTCCAGCTACTACTCCGAGTATTACGTGCTCGGGCTGGCCCAGGGCGCGCTGCGTGCGACCATCATCAGCGAGGACCAGGTTGATGAAGATACGGTCATCTCCAAGAAGGTCAAGAAGTGGCAGTTCCGGCAGGACTACGATGTCGAGTTCGCCGTGCAGGGCATGAAGTGGACGACCGCCGGCACGAACGTCAACCCGACCGACGCCGAACTGAAGACCGCCGCGCGATGGGACGAGAACTATTCCGATCACCGCGAGGCCGGAATCATCAAGGGCATCTACAACGCCACCTAATGAACTCTCCGTCAGGACATAGGGCGGTCATCGTCGCCAACGGGTCATCTGTTGACGCGATGCCGCCTGCGTTCTGGGAGATGTCGGACACACTGTACATCGGCACGAACCGGGCGCTTGCGATGGTGGCGCTACAAGGCGTCCGGTTCGACGCCATTGTACTTCGGGACAGATGCCCTTGTTTGTGGGCGAATCCTGATATCGGCTGGTGGTACGAGCGAAAGCTGTGGCGTCCGTACGACGCCTACAAAGTCGGACCCGCCGACAGGCGAATGGTTCATTGCGATGAATTCGTTCGCCAGGTTGAGGGTTGGCAGTTCGAAGAGGACCGCGACCACAACCGCGAAGCGGCGGTGATGAAGAACGGGTCGGTCGTCATTATGGCCTGCAATATCGCGTGGCATTGGGGCGTTCGCGAATTCATTCTTACGGGCGTTGACTATTGCGGCTCGCACGCGGCGATGATTGACGGTTACGAGTTGCCCAAGGGCAACGAGTGGCGATACGAGAAACCCGTACCCGAGTGTATTGAGCGGGAGTTTGCCGAGATGCGGGCGGCGATTGAAGCGGGCGGCGGGACGGTGGTCAACTGCTCGCCGGATACGAAACTGAGGGCGATTGAGTATGAACCCCTGTGCTGCGAATCCGTTTGAAATAGAGAATGTCTGCTGGGCGATCAAAACAGTAGAGCCTCGCAATGCGTATCTGGAGATCGGCAGTTTTCGCGGGGGCAGCTTGCGGCGATATGGCGGCCAGATGTGTCGAGGCGCCCGGTTGGTTGCGGTTGACCGCCCGTTATGCAAGGCTGGTATTCGCGAAGACCTGTCCGGTGCTATCGACGACATGAGGGCGTCCGGGTTTGATGCGGTCTGGATCGAGGGCGATTCGCACGACCTTAATATAGTGGCCTCGGTGCGTGAAGCTGCGCCGCTGGTCGATGTCCTGTTCATCGATGGGGACCACTCAGCCGAGGGCGTGAACGCCGATGTCGCCAATTACGTGCCGTTGGTTCGCCCTGGCGGGCTGGTCGTATTTCACGACGTAGGCCCGTGCGATTGGACGGTTGACGGCAAGGCCGCGCCGATTTTCGACGGTTGCTTTGCCGCGTGGAAGGCGCTGGCGGAGAAGCACGCGCGCAAAATGGTGGTGCAGGGGAAATCGGGGTATGGGTTTGTCTGGATTGACTAGAACAATTGTCCGGGTGAATTGGAACCAATCGTACACCAACAGGCCCGAAACGCTTCCGCAGCTGACTGACCCGGCATGGTACGATTACCGGTGGGATCTCTGGAAACGATACACCGAACCGTCGCTCTTGAGGCAGACTTACGGCGACTTTGACGTCTGGTTGATTTGCGATAAGGAGCTTGCGAACTTCACGCGGTTCATGGATCGCAGCTTACCCGACAGGCGGTTCAAGGTTGTCTATGACCGCAACGCTGCGGCGAGGGAGTTGATCGGCGACCGGTTCATCTTCGCCAGACTCGACAATGACGACATGTATTGCGATACGGCCTTGCAGGAGTTCAATGACTGCGAGACTGAATCGGAGTACATCCAATTTGCTGACGGCTGGGCGTATGACCATGAGACGGGTCGGTTGTTTGAATGGGTCAACCCGTCGCCCGCGTTCCTGTGCAAGGTTGGCGGGCCGAACATGTGCGAGCGGCGATTTCCGTACATGCTGCCGCACGGCCAGGTAGCCGAGGTTGCCCACATGATACGCGGTCACAAGTTCGTCGTGGTCGTGCATGGCAACAACGTATGCAACAACGTGCGAGGCCGGTTCATCGGCAAGGAAGTCGAGGGGTCGGAGAAGCAGGGCGTACTGAGGGAATACCATATCACGGAAGGCTGACTGACATGCGGCTGACACTCGTAATTGTCAACGACGGTCAAAAGGACCGTAAACTACTCGACTATTGCTTCAGGGCGCTGGCGACAAACGACCTGACGGACGTTCAAGTCATGCTGCTCCAGCAGGCGGTTAATGGGTCATATGCCCGCGACCTCGCCGCAAAGCAACCGTTCAAGGTTGAGGTATTTGAGTCCGCCGGCGAGATAATCGACGGTGTGCGGTTGTGGGATGTCATGGCGGATCTCAAAGCCATGCGCCCGAAGATGACCGGCGAATATCTCCTTTACATCCACAAAGAGTTCATTCTGCCGCCGGACTACCTGTCTACGTCGCTGGCGTTCCTCGCCGAGCGAGGCCCGGACATCGCCCGGGGCAACCTGATGCGGCTCGGTTCGCGCGAGTCGTTCGAATACCCGATTGAATCGAGTTGCCGGAAGGAATCGGCGAAGCTCAAGAGGGCGATTACGGCGGGCAGGCCATTTCCGGAACTGGAATGTATTCCCTGGATATTCTCAAGGGAGCCGAAGCCCGACAGGTGGGTCGAGGATGTGTTCTTCGCTCGGCTGGCGTGGCTGGATCAGGTCGAGTTCTTCGGCCAGTGTGACCGGCTGCTGTTCCAGGACATCTTTGATTGCGTGACGGCGATCGACAGGGCCAATCGCATCTACTGCCCGCAGGTTCCCGGGCGGATGTTCCACCTGTGGCACGAGAAGGGATACCACCACTTCTCCGACGCCGTAATCGAGCACTTCGAGTCCAACCCGCAGAGATGGCGGGGAACGTGCTTCTCTGACATCCCGCTGCTGAGGCGGATACAGGCGTATCTGGCCAATCCCAACCCGTTAGACAACAACCCAATCCACGAACTGCGGCAGGGCAAGAATGGGACGGTGACGCGGTACGCCAAGGCGTTTTCCGGTGAGGCCGACGAACACTTCCGCAAGACAACGCCGCTCCTGATAGCGTCCGCTCAGCGGTATCGCAACAAAGACAACCCGGAACACGCTATCGCAGCGTTCCTCGAGTCGGTCAACTGTCGCACCCGATGGGTCCAGCCGGAACCACAATGGCCGCTGGTGAGCTTCAAGCCCGACTTCGCGGCGATATGGAACGGTGGCAAGAAGTCGCGGGCCGAGGCGGTCAGGCGGTTCCGCGAGAACGGTACACCTGTGCTCATAATGGAGCACGGATGGCTCGACCGCCACAACTACACTCAACTCGACTGGCAGGGCTACAATCACCGGGCGTCATGGGCGAAGGACATCTCTGGGCCTGCGCCAATTGAGGGTGTCGGGCGTTTTGGCGAGCTACAAGCCATTATCGGCGAGCGAACGCCCGTTGAGGCCAGAAAAGACGGTTACGTCCTTATACTCGGCCAAACCCCCGGAGACCACCAGTTAGGCGATTCGGAGATACACCACGCCGACGCGCTGGTTGAGATTGTCCGCAACTCGACAACTCACCCGATAGCATTCCGCGGCCATCCTCGATGCAAGTGGCGTCCTAACGACATTCAGTCGCTCGAATGCGATCTTGACGAGGCGATAGCGGGCGCCCGGTTCTGCCTGACGATCAATTCCAACTCGGGCAATGAGGCTCTATGGGCCGGTTGCCCGGTGCTGTGTCTGGGTCCGTCTTTGTACGAGATGGCGGGCGTTGCGATGGGGACGAGCGTCGCCCGGATGTCGCACGATATCGAGATGATGCTGCACGGCTGGGCGCCGGATGACAGGCGGGTCTTGTCTTACTTCCACTGGCTCTGCGCGAGGCAATGGAGCAACGCTGAGCTTGCCTCCGGCGAACCCTTGAGAAAACTTCTGAGCGAGATGCCAAATGGCGATATTTGACCACATCATACCCTATGAAGGCTGGGACGAGATTCGGACGTCCAGATGGTCCCTGACCGGCGTTAAGACCAAGACGGGCGCCCTGAACGTCGATAATCGCGGTTGGCTGTGGTTCTCTGCGGCCACCGTCGGCGATACGATGACCGTAACGGTCTACAAGGACGCTTCGGCCTCCAGTTCGGTCGCTTCGGGTACGGGCGACGTGTCGGGCGTTGACGATGCGGCGGTCGAGATCACGCTTTCGCAACTCAATTCATCGGGCATCACCGGCACGGTCTGGATCGAAAGCACCACATCCGACGTGACGACCGTCCCGCTGTTCGTGACTGCGATACTCGACAAGGATATTGAGCTTGAGTACACGCAGGCCGGTGGGTCGCACATGGCCAACTACGATTCGACCAGCGGATACGCCGACTACTGCGCCGCGGCCACGAAACACGTACTGCTCAAGGTGTCCCATCTGTTCAAAGACGAACTCGGCGGGTACGGCGCGCCTGAAATGCGCTACGCCGAGTCCGCTACAAGAAAGTATCCCGATTACCGCGTTATCGCTTCACCGGAGCAACTTCAAGAGGCTGCTTTGTACTGGGCGATGTCGCGGATTTTCGCTGCGCTGGACGAGGCCAAGGCGTCAGCCGGCTCAATGTACGGGTCAAAAGCCGACCGCTACCAGGAGATGTACACCGATGCGGTCAGTAGCTGGTCCCTTGCGTTCAATCTCGACCCGGACGATGACGAGGACGCCGATACGTCCGGAGGCCCTTCGGCGGTCACTATGCAGAGGGTGTGATGGCGCGGTTCGGTCGGGCAGCTCGGAAGGGGATTGAAGGGCTCGCGGCTTTCGAACGGGACCTGGACAAGTTCCTTGACCCCGAAGATCTGGTCAAGGAGTGGAAGCCCCAACACGGCAAGACGGTCGCGGGCAAGATGATCGGCGCCGCCAAGGATGGGCTCGGGCCTGGCGGCACGCGATACCCCCCGTACAGCGAACAGTACGCCAAGACAAAGGGCGTGCCGCAATCGGGCAAGGTTGGCGAATGGCTGGTGGGCGTGAAAGGCCAATCCCAGCGAATGCTCGACCCCAAGAACTTCACATGGGAATTCCAATCTCCCGGCAATCTGGTCTGTGTCTGGACGCCCGCCAATAAGCATCAGGCCGAATACGGGCCCGTCCACAACGATGGCAGCGACAAGATTCCCGCCCGCCCGTGGATGCACTTCGAAGCGCCCGAGACGGAGAAGGTCCTATTCCAAACTCTCGACCTGACCATCGGCAACCGCACCGTGGTATTCAACGCCAAATGGAGCCGATAAAATGGCAACCGTAACAGTAACCAACGAACCTGACGACATTATCGACGAGCTTGTAGCGACCCTCGCCGGCGGGACGTGGGCGGTGCTTGAGACCTCTGTTTTCGATTACGTCAACCGCTCGGCGTCCGTCCAGGCGTTCAAAGATTCGCGGCTCACCCAATCGCCGTCCTGCGCGGTTATCCTGAACAGCGTCGAAGAATACGAGATTACCGACCTCCGTATCGGGTGCGTTGCAGATTTAACCATCCTGATTGCCTCGACGGAGGACACCGAATCCGACCGTGTGGTCGATATCACCAAACTGATAGGCGCGGTCAAGAACCTCATCAACGCAGATGTGCCTGACGATGCGGAGGCGTTCTTCCAGGACGATTCCGAAGAGGTCACACCGCGCATCGAGTGGGGCGAGCCTGACTCTGACACCGAATCCAGCATTCCCTGGCAGTACACCGAACTGCCTCTCCGCATCGCGTTTGTAACGACGAACTCAACAAGTCATTAAGGGAGCATTTCCATGGCGAAGGCTTACAACAAACTCTACACGCTGGCATACGACAGCACCGCGATTACCGGGTGTCTGGGCATGAACTGGAACCACATCGGCGCGAGCCTCGTCACGCTGATTGACGGCGCCGGGACGCTGGTTTCATATCCGGTTACACCCACCGCAGTCGGCGGCACGTTCACATTCCAAGACCCCGACGAAGCCGAGAAGATGGCCGAGAAGGCTACGGCATCGAAGAACATCACCTTCAAGGTTCTGGACGAGGCTGGCGCGGCGTACACGGTCACTATCACCAACGTCAAGACTTCCGCCGTACTCGGCGGCGCTCACAATCTCGGCGGCTCCGGCCCGTACACGGTCCAGTGGGCGGCGGATTCCATCAGCGACCCTGTTGTTGATGAGGCATAATGCGCGATTGGAAGGCCATATCTGCGAACTGTCGCCCGATGGTGGGAGATGTGCTTCACCCCGAGGATTGCGTAGTGATACGCATCCGGGGCGGTGAGTGGCGCGTGCGCCCGCTGCAACTGCCCGACGGCATCCGGTACACACCCAAGTTCGGCGACAACGTCGAGTTTGAGCAGACGGTTGACCCGTTGGGCAACGAGCCTATGCAGAAGCGGGCCGCTGAACTGGTGGAGTTCGCGGCGACCGAGCCGGAAGGGCTCGACCTCATATCTGCTGTCTGCGGGTACATGGCGGCATTGCTCGACCAGCAGTACGACCTGGCGAATGATGTCAAAGCCGACCTGCTGAGCTTCCGGGGCGACACGCCGCCTGTGTGGGTTGAGCAGGCGATGAGACACGCACATGGACTGAACCCGCAGGAAACGGCAATAGACACCATAGCCAGCCTGCTGGATCAACCCCATCCGCAGCCCCAACCCCAACAGAAACGATTCTGGCAGTTCTGGAAATAGACAATGGGACTCGGCAATACACTAAGAGCCATCCTCCACCTGGACACGCGACAGTGGAAGCGCAAGTCCAAAGAGGCCAAGCGCGACATTCGCGGCGTCGGGGCGGAAGCGAAAAAGACATCGGCAGTAGGTGATATCAGCTTCCGGCACATGGCGACGGGCGTCGGCACGGTCGCTACGGCAGCCGTTCTGGCTATCGGCAAGATCAAAGATATGTCTGTAGCCATTGCAAAAGCGGCAGACGATGCGGCCAAGATACAAGCTCGTGACAGTTCCGGCCTGGCGGGAACGCTGGGTGATCCATTATGGGGGCAGATTTCTGATGTAACCGGATGGAGCGAGGCCGAGTCTTACCAGCGAACTATGCAGGCGGCGGGGCGATACGACATCGCGCCCGGTCAGATTGGAGAGGCCACCAAGCGAATCTATTCCCGCGCTATAGGCGACAAGGCCGAAGCGTTGGATGTTACCATGCAATTCGCCCGCGCCAGAGGCGCGACGGCTCAGGCTGGTCAACTGGGCGGCATCACGCCGTTGTTGCAAAAACTCTACGGTATGGATGAGCCCGATGAACTCAAGGCCGGTTACGCCCAGCTTGGCGCCGCTGCGGAACCGTCGGCGTATACATCAGGTATCTTCGGCAGTATTCTTGGGCGAGTCGGGCCAAGCATGAAGCAAGCGGGTATGGGTTACCAGCAAACGCTTGCCTATATCAGCGGCATGTCCGAGTTTATGGCCGAAGACCCGATGCTTGCCGCCGGCAGCCTCGACATCTTAACGCGGCTCAAGCTCAAGATGCCGCCCGGCGCCAAAGCGGTTCTTGCCGAAGATGGGGTGGACCTTGCCACGGCGAGCCTTGACGAAATCCGGCTTGGTATGGTTCGCGGCATGAAAAGATTGGGGGTGTCGCAATTCGCCGAAGCGACCAACCTCGATGTCCGTGTCCTTCGCGGCCTAATTAAGACCGGCACCCCGATGTTCCAGGCGAAGTACGACGAGTCTATGGCCGGAATGCAAGGCGCGTCATGGGACACGATAGACAAGACGTTTCGTCAAAAGACTGGGACACGAGCGGCAAGGATGCGGCGAGCGGAACTCGCCAGCCAGATGCCTCAGACGAGATTCGGCGAGCCGGGGTCAAAGCTCGAAGCGGTGGAAATGCTGAAAGTGCTGAAAGACCTCTCGCTGGGGGGAATTTCTCGCAACGAGCAATACACGTTCTTGGAAGCGACGAACGAGGCGCAGACGAACGTATTCGGCACCGATACGGAATTCACAGAAGAGCAGGCGCAAGAACTCCAGGCACTGAACGCATTATACCCTCGCGTAGTTGCGGACCTGCGCCGCATCGCATCACATGCCAGGCATCGATATTCCAACGAATGGACAGACGAATTTTACTCGCAGGTCCAGCCCGTTCTGAAACGGCTTATAGATGCGCACAAAGAGGCTAATTCGCTCCAGAAGTGGGGCAGCCAGGTTGACTATCTATCAGCCTATGCGGACGCCATGCGAGATGCACTGCATTTCATCCGCCGAGTCGCGCAAGGAGATACGTTCAAGACAAGAAGCCAACTGCGGGGTTCGCCAGCGACCATCACGCCATCGCAACAGAACATCACCGGCGCCCAGAGGTCAGACGTTGTCGAATCACTCGGGCTTACGAGCGGGAATATCCAGATGCAAATCAACAACTTTGAAGGTCCGTTCAGTCGCAAGATGGGCGCTCCTCCCAAGGCTGACAAATAATGGCCAATCCAACCATCAACTCCAAGACGCTATCGACCGGCGGGACGCACACGGTCTTCCATCCGCCTCAGAGCCGGATAACGCTATCGACACTGCCGGGCGTCAGCGGTTCTTTCGTCCAGCGGTTCGGCTCCGGTCACCAGATGATTGCCGGTCGGGGTTCGATTTCCGCCGCGTCATATCTGGCACTTAAAGCGGCGATACGCACAATCCAGAACGCGGCCAACCACGCGCCTCTGACCTACACCGACCACGACGGCTCGGCGCACAGCAACTGCATCCTGCTCGATTACCAGCAGGCCGGTGATATCAAGCCGGTCGGTGACG
>Ga0180432_10011464_pt1 | contig 10429 bp, 6 predicted proteins | sample SS_ome_10_FD_132414 | JGI IMG/M metagenome (GOLD analysis project Ga0180432, IMG submission 132414) | Hypersaline lake sediment archaeal communities from the Salton Sea, California, USA - SS_1_MS_2 metaG | ecosystem: Environmental > Aquatic > Non-marine Saline and Alkaline > Hypersaline >...
CCTCGTACGCGGTCACGATCTCGTCGACCGGCCCGCTCGCATGGATGCGCCCGGCCTCGAGCAGGAGCGCGCGCGAGCACAGCCCCTGGACCGCGGTCATGTTGTGGCTCACGAACAAGACCGTGCGCCCGCTCTGGGCCGCGTCCTCCATCTTGCCCAGGCACTTGCGCTGGAACCCCGCGTCGCCCACGGCCAGCACCTCGTCCACGATCAGGATCTCCGGGTCCAGGTGCGCGGCCACCGCGAACCCCAGGCGCACGTACATGCCGCTCGAGTAGTGCTTGACCGGGGTGTCCAGGAACTGTTCGAGCTCCGAGAAGGCCACGATCTCGTCGAACTTCGCGCGCACCTCGGCGCGGGTCATGCCCAGGATGTTGCCGGACAGGAAGATGTTCTCCCGGCCGGTGAGCTCCGGGTGGAAGCCCGTGCCCACCTCCAACAGCGACCCCGACCGGCCGTAGAGCCGCGCGCGGCCCTCGGTCGGACGCGTGACCCGCGAGAGGATCTTCAAGAGGGTCGACTTGCCCGCGCCGTTGCGGCCGATGATGCCCAGGACCTCGCCTTCCGCGACCTCGAACGAGACGTCCTTGAGCGCCCAGATGTGCTCGTCGCCGCGCTCGCGCCGGCCCCGCATGGACAGCGCGCGCACGAGCCCCTCGCGCAGGGTGCGGTAGTACTGCTCCCGGCCGCCGAGGCGGTAGCGCTTGCCCAGGTGTTCGACCGCGATCATGCCGGCCACGGGCTCACTCCCCGGCGACGCGCAGGGCCGCGGACGCGGACAGCGTTTGCGCGGCGGTGCGCTTCCTTGACGTACGCGATGCTGCGGCCACGGCCGCCTCCGGCCTTACACGATGTCCGCGAACTCGTCTTCCACCCGGCGAAAGTGCACCACGCCCACCAGGAACAGGACCGCGCCCACCGCGCACGAGAGCGCGATCCGGTCCCAGGCCAGGGCCCCGCCCAGCAGGCACGCGCGGAACCCGCCCACGAGCCCGGCCATGGGGTTCAGGTGCGCGATCCACTGGTACCGCTGCGGGATGATCTCGGCCGCATACACGACCGGCGTGGCGAAGAACCACACCTGCACGAGGAACGGCACCACGTACCTAAAGTCCCGGTACTTCACGTTGAGCGCCGCGATCAGGATCCCCACGCCCTGGGCCGCGAGCACGAGCCCCACGAGCAGGACCGGCAAGAACACCATGCGCCACGACGGGGCCACCCCATACAGGGCCATGATCGGCAGGAACACCACGGCCCCGAGCGCGAAGTCGAGCAGGGTGTAGCCGAGCACCGCGGCGGGCATCAGGATCCGCGGGAAGTACACCTTGGTCATAAGGCGCGAGCCCTCGATCAGGCTCTGCGAGGCGCCGGTGAGCGTATTCGCGAAAAAGAGCCACGGCAGCATGCCCGCGTAGTAGAACACGGGCTTGGGATACCCCGCCGTGGACGCGCCCATCAGCCGGCCGAAGACCACGGTGAAGATGAGCATGGCCACGACCGGCTGGAGCACCGCCCAGGCCGCGCCGAGCACGGTCTGCTTGTACCGGACCTTGATGTCGCGCACCGCCAGGGTCATCCACAGGTCGCGGAACCGCCACAGCTCGCGCCAGTCCACGCGCAGCCACCCGCGGCGCGGCTCCACGGTCACGACCGGGCTGCGCCCTCGCGCGCTCATGACGCGGCCTCCCGCGGCCCGGGCGGCAGTCCGTCGACCAGGTCGCCGAGCATCTGCGCGTGGTCGAAGACCCACACCAAGCGCTCGTCCTCGGCCACGCCCTCGGGCAGGTAGTGGGCCTTCATGGGCTCGGACGGGTCGTAGAGGGTCACGAGCACGCGCTCGGCACGGGTCTTGTCCAGGTCCTCGATCGGGCGGACCACGTGCCCGAGAAAGAGCTCGCCCGCGCGCGCGGGCTCGCCGAACACGTCCACGAGCCGCAACTTGTGCTCGGCCAGGCCCAGGTAGCTGATCTCCGCGAGCTCGCCCACGCCCAGGAACGCCACGCGCCGCACGCCCGCCTGGGTGAGCCGCAGGCACACCTCGCTCGAGCGCTTGCGCGCCTCGTGGTAGAACTGCTTGCTGAACTCCAGGAACTGGTAGGTGAGCCGCAGCTTCTCGGCCGCGCCCGCCGGGGTGAGGAAGTAGTACCAGCTGCGCCCGTCGCGGCGCTGGATGTGCAGAAGCCCCTTGGCCACCATGCGCTTGATCAGGTGATGGGCGAGCTTCACGCTCACGCCCATCTTGCTGGAGAGCAGCCGGTTGGTGAGGACCGGGGTCTCTTCCACGTGGTTGAGGATCTGGAGCTGGTGATAGGATTCCGCGTCCATGGCATAGGCCCCTGCTCGGCCGGACTCGACAGAAACAATGTTACCTAGAGAAACAGTTTTGTCAATGTCCAGATGCATATTCTCCGTGCGGATCGTACACAAGATGGCTGTATCTCTCTTTCTTATCATATGTTGTGGACTTCTAGCGTCTAACCGGCAGCCTGGCAAATTCTCCCAGGCGTAACCGACCTGTATGCCGGCGGGCCACCCGCATGCGCACCCGGCCCGCGGCGCGGACCGTGTGCCCCGCGTTCCCGCGCCCACGCGCGCGCCTCGCGTGTTGACGCGCGCGCCGGGACCGTGCACAATGCGCGCAGCCGGCGTGCGGGCCCGGCGCGAACGCATGTCCAAAATGCTGCAAGGAGAACTCCATGAGCGACCCTCACGACGAAGACAAGAACGCGTCACAACCGGGCGCGGGCTCGGAGGAAGATCTCTCCTCTCCCGAGCGCGAAGCCGAGGCCAGCGGACACGCCCGCGGCGAGGGCGAGAACCGCGAGCAAGCGGCGAGCCGGTCGCGCGAGGTCGCGGCCTGGACGCCGCAGGACGCGGCCGACTTTCTCACTCGCGCGATCCGCGAGGCCCAGACCCCGCTTGCGCGCGCGGTGTCGCGCTCGAGCGTGCCCGCGAGCACGGTGTGGCTCGTCGTGTTCGTGCTCGTGCTGTTCGCGGGCGGGATCTTCTACCGGCTCCACCGGCTGGAAGAGCGCTACGACCGGGTGAGCGCAGTGCGCGACCGGGCGCAGACCGACCTTGTGGAGTCTCGGGCCGCGGTCGAAGGCCTGCGCGAGCGGCTCCAGGCGCGCACCGACGCCCTGGACACGGTCCGCGAGCAGGCCGCGGACAACGCGGATGCCCTGGAGCGCGCGGAGGAGGAGATCCGCGAGCTCGAGCACCTGAGGGATCGGCTGCGCGAGTCCGCAGAGCGCCTCGAAGCGCGCATCCCGCGCCTGGAGGACCGGGCCGAACGCGCGGACCGTCTGGCCGAAGAGACCGACAGGCTGCGCGCACGCCTGGAAGAGGTCACGAGGCGGCTTGCCGACGAAGAGGCCCTACGCCAGGAGGCGCGGGAAGCCCAGGAGCGCGCCCGACGCATGGAGGCCGAGGCCGCCGAGGCGCGCGAGGCGCGGGCCCTCTTGGAAGAGCAGCTCGACGCCCAGGCCGAGGAGACGGCTGCCCTGCGCAAGCAGCTCGAGGCCGCGCGCCGGCTCTCGCGCGCCGAGCACCCGGACACGCCTGAGGAAGAAGACGAGGCGCCCGAGGACGCGTCTCCTGAGGACGAGGACGAGTAGGCCGCCCACGCGCTTCCTCCACACGCCTGCGGTCGGTCCGGCGGTCCGTGCGCGTCGTGACCGCGTCCCTGTTGGCCGACCTCGTCGACCCCTTGCCCGCATGCGCCACTCACCCGAGATTGACGAAGAGTTGCCGACCGGCCGCTTGCGCGGGGCCGCCGGCCGGGTACACTTGGCTCCACCAGCGGCCGGCAGGCCGCCCATCCCAAAGGGAGCCGAACATGGCAGACGATTCCTCTGCGTCGAAGTCCGACGCCCAAATGCCGCGCGGGCGCACGGGCCGCAGGCTGCGCCGGGCCGGGTGCGGGTGCCTGGTCGTGGTCGCGGCCGTAATCCTGGGCGCGTATTTCTTCGGCGACATGCTCTTCCGCCGCGTGGCCGAGGACCGCGCCACCCAGGCACTGGGCGTGCCTGTGCGCATCGGAAGGCTGCGCGTGCTCCTGTTCGGCGACGCGGGCGTGTCGCTCGACCGGGTGCGCGTGGGCCAGGGCGAGGGCCTGGTGCGCGCCGAGCACGTGCGCGTGGACGTGGACGGCGCCCTGTCCCTGCTCGGCGACCGGGTCGTGGCGCAGGTGGACGCACGCGGGGTGACGGTCGCGGTCCCGGACGACCCCTGGACCGAGGGCGGGGACCTGGCCATCCTCGCGCGCAACCTGGGCGGCGCCGCGCAACCTTCGGAAGGCGCCGAAGAGGCGGCTCCGTCCTGGGCCGTGTCCGACGTGCGCGTGCGCGGGCTGGAGCTGCGCATGCCCGGCCCGAGCGCACAGGGCACGGTCGCGCAGTGCAACACGCTGGAGCTCGGCGGGCTCGCCGCCGACCGGTTGCAGGACGCCTCGACCGCCCTACGGGTGACGGTCGGCGGGGCCACGCTCACCGAGGGCGAGACCGAGCGTCTGCGCGTGGCCACGTGCGAGGCCACGCTCACGCCCACAAGCGCGGGCGGGTGGCGCGTACAGACCCTGACCGTGGACGAGCCCTCGTGCCAGGACGAGCTCACCGCGCCGGGTCGGACCCGGCTGCGCGCGATCGGCGACTACCTGGCCGAGCTCGCGGCCCAGGCGCCCCTGTCATCCGCGCACGAGAGCACAGGGTCCGCGAGCCAAGCGCACGCCTTGGATCTCACGGTCAAGTCCGCCGAGATCAAGAATCTGGACCTGCGCCTCGCGGACGTGCGCGGCGGAGAGGACCGCGGGCGCATCCTTCTCACCGCAGCGCTCGTCGGTCTACAGGACCTGGCCGCGCCCGGACCGGACGGCATGCCCACGGGCTCGGTGCGCGCGGAGGACCTGGCGGTCGAGACGCGCCAGGGCGCGCACCTCGCTTCCATCGAATTGGACGCGGCGTCCCTGGCGCTTGAGAGCAGCGGAGAAGCGAACCTGCAACTCCAGACGGAGCTCCAGGGCCTGGGCGCACGCGTCACCGACGGCCCGTCGGCGAGCAGCGTGGACGGCGAGCGGTTCGAGGTGCGCGCGCTTCTGCGCGGCCAGGGGCCGCCCGCCCTGGAGGCGGTCACCCTGCGCGGCCTGGAGGCCGAACTCGACATGCGCGCGGGCGAAGGGCCCACCGCCCCGAACGTGCTCGCCCAGCTCGCAACCGATTGGCGCGAGGCCTTTGCCATGCAGGTCCAGGAGGCCCCCGCTGCCAGTGCCGGCCTCGGCCCGCCCGCACGCTTCGACCTGCGCGACGCGCGCGTGCGCCTGGTCGACAAGGGCACAGACCCCGGCCCCGCGTCCCTGGAACTCTCGTGCGCGGCCCTCGGCCTGGACGCGAAGAGCGGAGACTCGCGCCCCGGCGGATTTCAGGACGGCGAGCTCACGGTGGAGGATGGCGCGCTGACCCTGTCCGTTGGCCAGGAGACCCTGTGGGCCGGCCGAGCGGCGCGCGCGTCTGTGGCCTCCCTGCGCACGGATACCTCGCGCGGCTCAATCGCCGGGCAACTGTCGGTCAAGGATGTGCAGGTCCACTGCGGCGCGCAGGAGGGCGAGGCCGCGTTGCGGTGCACGTCCGCGGACCTCACCCTGGCCCCGCAGGAGGACGCAGGCCCGACGGTCGAACAGGCGCAGCTGGGCGAGCTGCGCCTCGCCCTGCGCATGGACACGCAGGGCCGGCTGCGCGCCAGGCGGATGCTGGACCGAACCGCAGCCCTGGCGCGCGCGTACCTGCCCGGGGGCGATCCTGCACAACGACCGAGACCCGCAGCCGCGCCCGCGCTCTCCCGAATCAGGGACGCCCGGGTCGAACGCGTGCGCGTGGACGTGCGCGATGCACAAGGCGCAGAGGTCTTGCTCGCGTGCGAACTCGGAGGCCTCGCGATCGAGGACGTCGAAGCGGGCGGGACCGGCGTGCGCGCGGCGCGCCTGTCCGTGCAGACGGCGCGCCTGGACGTGTCCGCGGCCCAGGGCCCGGACGCCCGGTTCGAGGCCGAAGGCCTGGCCGTCGATCGCGCCGCGTATGCCCTGTCCGCGAACGCCGAACCCATGGCCGTGGGGTTCGAGGCCATCCGGTTCGGTCCGCCCGACGCGCAGACCGCCTTTGTGCGCTCCGGGCCAATGGCGGCGACGGTCGCGTCCCTGGAGCCCGTGCACATGACCGAGCTCACCTGGCAGGGGCTGGAGACCCGGCTCGCGCGCACCGAGTCCGGCGCCTGGGATGCGGTCCAGGCCGTGGGCGCGGTCCGCGCGCGCGCGCAGACACTTCTGCACGCCGCGGGCCTTGCGCCCGAGACCCGGACCGAGGCCGCGGCAGCAGCGGCCCCCGCGCTGAGTCTCGACCAGGCGACGCTCAACGACTTCACGCATGGCCTGCATCTGCCGGCCGCAGGCAACGAGCCCGAGGCCACGCTGACCGTGCGGCCGGGCACAGTGGAGCTCCAGGGCCTGCGCCTGGGCGGGCGCAAGGACCCGGCCCTTACGCTCCTGCGCGCGCAGGCCCCGCGCCTAGAACTGAGCGACGATCAGGGCCGCACGCACGTGCTCGCGCCCGATGCATTCGCCGCGGCGAGCACCGGCGCGCCCGGATCCCGGACCGAGCCTACGCCGGAACTGAACGCCGACCCGGCCGACGGTTTGCGCCTGGCCGCGCAGGCCGGCACGTTCCACATTGCAACGGATGAAGGCGAGCACACGCTCGCGGACCTGGGCGAGTTGCGCGTAACGCTCGCTTCATCGCCGGGCCCGGGCCTGCACATACGCACGCTCGACTGGCGCGGCGCCCGGTCCTGGATGACCATCGACGCGGACCACCGCACGGACCTCTCCGACGCGGTCGCGGCCTTCGGCCGCGTACTGTCCAGGCTCAGCCCGCCGGACGAGTCCGCTTCCGCGCCGCCCACGCCCGTGCGCGTGGACGAGGCCACGGTCGAGGACGTGCGCTGCACGGTCACCGACCACCCCGGCGGAAGCGCGGACCGGCCTGCGCGCTACGCGCTGCGCGTTCGCTCCGCAGCGGCCGAGCGCATCGCGCTCCATGCGCGCGGTACCGGACGCATCCTTGCGGACATGGCCGTCGCCCCGCCCGAGGAAGAGGCCCCGGCCGAGCGCATGGGCGACCTGTCCGTGGCCATCCGCGAGCTCGACCTCTCCCAGGGCCTTGCGCGCGCCGACTTCGGGGTCCGCATGGCGCTCGAAGACCTGCCCGCGCGCCTTGCGAACCCGTTCGTGCGCCGCGCGGGCGCGGAGCTCGACGGCGAAGCGGGCACCCTGTCCGTGAGCGCGGCGGGCCGGTGTACGGCCGGACAGCTCGATCTGCCCATCGACGTGACCCTGGACCGCGTGAAGGTGGTGCGCGCCCCGGCGCCCGACTCGGGCCTCGCGCGTATGCTCTCCGGTCTGCGCGAGCCGCTCGTGTGGTTCTTCGGCACGTTCGCCATGCCGCGCCAGCCGCTGACGATCTCCCAGGGCGCGCGCATCACCGGCTCGGTGGACGCGCCCCGGATCGCCATCGACGAGCAGGTGGTGCTCAAGAGCGTGCGCGCCTGGTCCAAGGGCCTGGCCGAGAGCCTGATCCGCGACCCGGTGGGCACCCTGGTGCCGGGCCTGGAGGTGCCCCTGCCCCTGCCCGGACGGACGGACGAGGCCGACGACGCACAGGCGCCCCCGGCCGAGGACGCGCAGACCGATACGACCCAGCCCGAAGAGCGCGGCGGCAACCTGCTCGACCTCTTGCTGCCCGGGCGCGCAGAGGAGGCCCCGGACGATCGGCCCGACGAGACCCAGCCCGCGCCCGACAAGGAGCCCGACGACGCCGACGCGGAGGAGCAGGAGTCCGTGCCCGAACGGCTCTTGCGCCTGCTTCCCGGGGTGGGCAGATAGCCGGTGAGAGGGCCCATGCGAGCCTACGCCTGCATCGCCGCACTCCTCGTCGTCGTGTCCTGCTCCGCAGCGGCCGGCGCGGATCTAGAGCCCGTGCATGCGGGCCTCGATGAAGCCGAGCTCTTCGCCCGGGCCTGTGACCTCTCCCTGGCCCACCGCGAGCGCCGGGCCGCCGAGCTCGTGCTGGCCGCGCGCGGCGAGGCGGCGGCTCGGCTCTTGCGCACAAAGCTCGATGCAGCTCGCGCCCTGGAGCGCCAAGCGGCCGCACGCCTGTTGGGCCGCGTGGGCAAGGCGAGCGACCAGGACCGGCTCCTCACCGCGGCGCGCGACCCGCACCCGGTGGTGCGCCAGCACGCGGTGCGCGGGCTTTCGCTCCTGTACGAACGCCTGGGCCCCCGCGCGCGCGACCTGCGCTGGCTCGCCGCGGACCCGCAGGTCAGCACGGCTTCGCTCCAGGCCGCGGCCGCGCTCTGCGAGCGCACGGACCGACCGATCTCCGAGGACGAGCAGGACACGCTCATGCGAGCCGCGGCCCACGGTCCCGCATCCGCGCGCCGGGCCGCGTGCGTGCTGCTCGGGCACGCACGGTACACCCAGGCGGCCGAACACGCGCTCAAGGACCGGCTGGCCGAGGACACCGACGCTGCGGTGCGCGCGGCCGCGTGCGCGGGCCTGGACCGGCTGGGCGCGGCCGCGGACGGCGTGTTTCTGCGCGCGTCGAACGCCGCCGACCCCCGCGTGCGGCTCGCGGCCATGACCGCGCGCGCGCGCCGCGGGGACCGCGAGGCCCTCGCCGCCGTGCATGCGGCGCTCCAGGCCGAGGCCTCGCGCGTGCGCCTGTTGGCCCTCGACCATCTGGCCGACCTGGCAAGCCCGTTCTCCGAAGCGGCGCTCGCCGCGTGCCTACAGGACCCGGTCGCCGAGGTGCGCGTGCGGGCCGCGCGCGCGCTGGGCGGGCTCTCCGGCCCGGGGCTCACCCAGGCGCTCGCCCACGCCCTGGACGACCCGGCGCCCCGCGTGCGCGCCGCAGCGGCCGTGGCCCTCCACCGCCAGGGCGGGCTGGGCATGAGCGCGCGCATGCGCGTCCAGCTTGCCGCCGACTCCGGGCCCGCGCGCGTGGCCGCGGCCCGGGCCCTCGGTCAGATGCGCGCCGAAGAAGCGGTCGATGCCCTGGCCGAGGCGCTCGCGGACACGAATCTGGAGGTCGCGTGCACCGCGGCCGAGGCCCTGGGGCAAGTCGCCGCCGAGAACCCGCTCGCCGATGCGCCTGCGGCCACTGCGCTCGTGCGGGGCCTGTCCGCGGACCGCGCGGCCGTGCGCGCCGCGGCCGCGCACGCGCTCCAGGCGATCTTCGCGCTCCCCTTCCTCACGGATCCGGCCGGCGCCCTGCGAGAGCTGCGCGCGCAAGAGCCGCCGCCTGTATCGTAATCGGCGTCAGGCGCGCCACCGTTGCACACAGGCAGACGCTCTCCCATGCACAGGGGCGCCCCCGGCTCGAAACGCCTTGCATTCGCGGCCAGCCGTGGTATAAGTAAGTGCGCGCACCGGTAGCTCAATTGGATAGAGCACCTGACTACGGATCAGGAGGTTGGGGGTTCGAATCCTCTCCGGTGTACCAAGCACGAAAAGCCCTCTCCGTCCGCGGGAGGGCTTTTTTTTCGTGACCCCTGTTTCCGGAGGACGGCATCGGGGCCGACCGCCGGAGCTTGACTGCAGCGGGCCAGGGCGTGGGCATCGGCCTTGCGGAGAAAAACATGCTTTTGTCGTTGCAAATTATTTGTAGCCAGTTATAATTCTGACATCGGATTGGAAGAGGGCTTGTGCCATATGGTCTCGCGAGACAAGATTGAAAGGCGGGTTGCCGATTTCGTCTCTGCTTGTCAACGGCAAGGGGTCAAGGCCACGCATCAACGCCTGGAAATACTGCGCGAGCTGGCCGGAACGGAAGAGCATCCCGACGCCGAGACAATTTACGACCGGGTGCGTGATCGCCTGCCGACCATCTCACTCGATACGGTCTACCGGACGCTGCGCCTTTTCGAGGAGAAGGGGGTGGTTTCTCGCGTCGGGCCGATCCGTAATCGCGCTCGCTTTGAAGCCAATACGGAACGGCATCATCACTTCGTCTGCACCCGTTGCGGGAAGATCTGCGACTTCTACGGCGACGATCTCAATGAAGAAGCAGCCAAAGCCAGGACGAGCGAGTTCGGCAAAGCGGAATCGGTGCACGTGGAGGTCCGCGGGCGGTGCGCAAGCTGCCTGGACGAATAGCAGCGGCAGTCTTTGAGACCTTACGTAGGAAGAGGTCTTATCTCGCATCGCCACGGATTACTGGTCGTAACAGCAGCCCCTGCTCGGGGTGATGAACACGGTTTGGCGGGCTTTGAGGGGAGCCCATCGTGAAGAAGGGAGTGGAACCGTGGAATTGGTTTCGAAAAGTCTACTGCGGGAAGCTGGTGTGAACGTGGATGAGGTGCGGGATCTTCTGATCAAGAACGC
>Ga0180432_10011468_pt1 | contig 10428 bp, 6 predicted proteins | sample SS_ome_10_FD_132414 | JGI IMG/M metagenome (GOLD analysis project Ga0180432, IMG submission 132414) | Hypersaline lake sediment archaeal communities from the Salton Sea, California, USA - SS_1_MS_2 metaG | ecosystem: Environmental > Aquatic > Non-marine Saline and Alkaline > Hypersaline >...
ACGGAAAGGATTAGAGACAGACTGGTTAAAATACGATTCTGTTCTATCCTCGTTTGTAATGAAAATACTGTAATTCTCTATAGCAATATGGTTTAAATCCTGTCTGAACACCTGTACTTCAATTCCACCCCATAACAAATCAGTACCTGGGTCGCTATAAACAACTTCTCCATCTACAACAACATAACTCCATGCTCTGTAATAATCAACACTACTCGTACCTGATACTGTTTCAGTTGTTCCTGTATCATTATATACTAAATAACCATCTGTTGTGTTTGCAGGATAAGCACCTGTATTGTTTCTTATAATAGTTCTTGCTGCACCTGTTCCTTTTGTCCAAGTCATGATTAAATTACCGCTATCAATATCTCCTACAAAACTAGACGGTGGGCTAGGTCTTGTAATATTAGTATCACTACTATAGCCACTTCCATAGTTTTCACCATTCCAAGCCCAGGCACGATAATAATACTTAGTAGCAGGACTAAGACCTGTATCTTTATATGTTAAAAGACTACCATTATAAACCTTAGTACCATCATTATAATTAGATGGAAAACTACCTGTTTTACGGACAACTACAACATCATCAAGACTATTGCTTTTAGTCCAGCTCAGATTAAGCTGAACATCATTATAACGAACTACAGATAAAGAGTTAACACCACCAGCGAGATTACTCGTAGTAGCATTATCCGTACTATTACCCTCACTCCAAAGACCAGATGCAGGATTAAAACTATACACACTAAACCAATAAGTAATGTTATCATCAAGACCAGTAGCACTACCAGAACTACCTGTAGTATTAATGACTTCTACACCATTACTCCTATCAGGATATTCAGCAACACCAGAACTATTACGAAATACAACACTCCTAGTTGCATTAGTACCCTTATCCCATGAAAGGTCAATCCTGCTAGTATTACTACCTGTCTCCTGCAAACTATTCGGGCTACCAGGATTAGTATAATTATCACCAGAGACATATACAAGACTATATACATTGTCTGTGCTGTTATAACCCCAAACACTATAGTAATAATGAGTACCAATATCTAAGCCTGTGTGATTCCAACTAGTGTTCGTGACATTACATAACAGAGTTCCGTCTGACCTGCTACTTGGTGCTGAGTCTTTTTTATAACGAATATAAGTATGAGAAACATTACTTGTTTTACTCCAACTAAGATTAATACAAGAAATATTAAAATTCTCAATAGATACATTAGAAACATTATTTAAATCAATAACTGTAAAACTAAGACTTTGATTGTTCCAGTTCACACCATCAGATACATTAATACTCCAGTTAATAACATCTGAATAACCTGTATTGATAATCTGCTGATAAGTACCATTACCTACACTAGTATTTTGACCTATAAGTGTATTATTATCACTATAATACCAACTGATATTCATACTTGAACTATCAACATCATTAAAATCAGCACTAAGAACAACAGAGCCACGAGAAACACTAGTATTGCCATTGAAAGGAATAATGTTACTTATCTGAGAAACAGTGCCATTGAAATAAATAATCCACCAATCACTCCAATCACTCCAAGTATAATACTCCATTTTAAGCTCAATCCCCCAACTACCACTATCATTAACAGAATAAGAAATAGGATTTGCTGCCGTTGTAAACCAATAACTCTCATTCATAGAACAAGAAACATTACCATCTGTATAATTAAGCCAAACCGTATAATTAGTATCATAACTAAGAGTGCTTAAAGATAAACTCCTTGTACCATTACCAAGATCAGACCATGTTGTATTATCACCATTACTACACTCAATAGAACCATTTGTATTGTTGCCATCACTATCAGAAATAGATACATTCCAAAAACCAACAGAAATAGAAACATCAGTTGATTTATTAGCAATACTTAAACTAGAACTAGAAGGGCAGTTATTAGCAAAAGGAGTTGCTTGAACCTCAAGTTCAATACCCCAACTACCACTATCATTAACAGAATAACTTGCAGAGACAACACTAGTAAATAAAATAAAAACTAAAAACAAAACCAAATAAAACTTCAATTTGACACCACCTTAACTCTTGTTCTAAATTGATAATAATGACCACCATAAAAATTTACAACACTAGAAAGATTGAACCATTGATTAAGACCCGACTCATTAATAAAAACATCTGAAAAACTAGAGTCATTAGCAACACGTACTTGATAACTAACAGTACTTAATATTTGACTATCAAAACTAATACCTGAAATATCATCACTAGATGGAACACTGCAATTACCATAACGAGAACTAGTAACAACACTAGATGAATTTCCACCTCTGTTAATATCACCAAACTCAAAAGCACTACTAGAATCAAAACTAAGGTTAAAACTTTGAATAAAAGGACTGCTTATTGTATCATTACTATCTAGGTCAAACTTTATACGCCAACGCCCATCTGATAAATTATTTAAATTAACTGTATTAGTACCATTATATATCTCGGACCAACGACTGTTTTGGTCTACTACTCCATCATTATTAGTATCAACCTCAACAAGAACCCTAGCACGTTCACCACCAAAATCAATCTGTACTAAATCAGATGGTCCTGAACTACTAAGACCTGTAGCATAATAACTAACAACAGAAAAACTCCCATCACTACGCCTTTTAATATCAGCATAACCAGCATCACGATAACTATGAGACGGTGGAGGGCTATCATGCGAAGGGGGGTTACTATAAAGATTAAACGGACCTTCCCAACTACCAGGTTCACCAGCATTATCACTATAATAAACACAAATACTGCGATTAGTATTACCATTACCCCAATCCTGAGTACCAACACCCCAGAGCCTACCCTCACCAAGAGTATAATTCATATACGAATTAGAATCAAATAAAGGATTCGATTCTAAATATATTCTAGCACGTTCCCAGTAACCAACTTCACTTACTATATCATATCTAGAGTTCCAAGTTGCACCCATATCTGTACTGTTCACTAAATAAGTATGACCATTATCTGTACCAGGTCTGATAATACTAACTAGTTTATGATTGCCTACAAACTCAAGAGATGGTTCAAAAACTGTACCACCACCAAACGTACTCATATAAGTAAAACTCTCACAATTATCTGTACTATTAGTTATAATACAAGTCTTACTAGCCCCCATCGTTTCAAAGACACAGAGAACACTGTTACTATCATATGGGTTTTGAATATATTGTTGACTACCTTTATAATATCCGCCAGGCTCACCATTCAAAGCATCCGTACTCTCATAACTCCAAGATTTACCCTTATTATAACTTCGCCATTGTTTAAAATCCCCGCTGTTTAAACCATCCCATGTTTGCATAACTAAACTGCCATTAGGACAAAGAATTACCAATGGTTCTCCCTCATAAGGATTACGTGGGGTAAATGGAACATCGCCAGTTATCGAAGAACCATCATAAAAAGTATCTACACTATTCCAAGTTTTACCTTCATCATTACTAGTAAGAATATTAACCCCATCACTACCAGCACTATGATCTGTACCAGTTCTAAAAGGCAAATACCAACGACTGTAATTAACGGAATCTATATATAAAGTAGGTCTACCATACCAATCATAAGAACCAATAGGAGTTGCACTACCATCCATAAGAATCGTTCTTTTAATATTATCAAACAATGTTATATTAGTATCAACTGTTAAAGTTGCATTAGTTACGGAATTACCTACATTATACCAACTACTAATCCAAGTTCCATCATCAGAGCCATCAAGACTTAGACCTGCAGCATTGATTTTACAATTTGAATTAGTATCTGTATAAGTAGTCCAAAGACCAGAAGTGTTCACATCCCAAGAGCCACCAGCTACAATATTATTATCAAAAGAAATCGTGAATAAACAAGAAAACATACTAAACAAAACTAATGCAACAATGAAAAGAGAAGATGTTTTTTTACCAAACTTTTTATTCAAAAACATCCACCACCCAATCTAATTATAATTACCTGCATCCCAAGTCATATCATATTTAGCATGAGTGGTATTAGTCGCATCAGAAGGAATATCAATACGGACAAGCATCCAGATACTACACGTACTCTGCATTTCTTTATAACCATCAGAGTCACCATCAGTTGTGAAAGGGTTAGAACCACTCATATAATTATTACTATCCCAAGTAGTATTGTTAAAAATAATACTCTCTCCACCATCACTGCATTGATGCCAGTTACCACTCCAACTACTGTTATCATCATCAAAACTTAAAAAAACATCAGATGCATCAATAACGCCGTTTGTAATATCAGAAATATTCAATGTGAACCTTTCATAATAATCGCTACCATCAATAGTGAAGTTAAACTCACCATACTCGCAATAACTACCACTGTTATTACTATAAACCGTATCTGTTGCCATACCTTGTAATGTAAAAGTATAATTACTTGGTACACCACCATGAAGTGTTAAACTAACTGTATCTACATCACTAGTGATAAAAGTAGATTGATTATTAACCATGTTGTATTTTGTTTTAATCCAGTTTATGTCTCTTTCAACATCACTATAAACAACTTCATCAATGCTACCATCCCAAAAAGCACTATTAGGAGTACCACCGTTAGCACCGTTACCATGTGCACCAACAACAAAATCATGCCCATCCTGGGGAGGACTATTTCCTGCTGCTGATTCTTCTAATACACCATTTACATATAATTTACTGTTACTACCATCATAAACACCAACCACGTAATACCAAGTATCATCAACAGGCGAACTAGTTGCTAGTGCATCCTCCCCTGCATGAGGTTCATAACTAAAAACATCACCAGCACCATGTTCAATCCAGAAATACCATTCATCATCTTTTGTGACAATCTCTTGACTATCAGCAAGTGTATAATCATCTGTTTTAACCCATGCTTCTATAGTCATTGTTGAAGCTCTAAGACTTGTATCATAACCCATATCAACATAATCATCAGTACCATCAAACACCTGAGCATATCCTATTTTACCAGTTCCCTGGGTTGGCTCAGTAGCTCCTTTTTTAGTACCATCATTACTATCTAACGTATCATAAACAGTTGCAGTGCTGCTATTCATATGCCAAACACCAATATGGTCGCTATCATAAACAGATGATACATTATTTTCACCTCCACTATTTCCACCACTTCCACTCTCATAATAAAGACTGAATGTTTCCCCACCAGAGAGTGAAGGAAAATTAATCCATGCAACAAGCTTATCAGTTGCATCATCCCATAACTCAAGCTCCCAATCCATTTCAACATCAGAACTATTAAAAAAACTAAAATCATCATCAGTTAAACCATCAAGTTCGGTAACCGTTTTACTAAAAAGCACAGTAAAACCAGATAAAGAACCAGATACCTGACTATTATTAATTGTATAAGTAATATGACCACCATCAAAATCAGAAATAGAAGCAGCACGTACAACACTCTGATTTGGTTGCATTACAAAAACAGCAGACAAACCAGCTACAACCAACATAGTAAACACAGTCAAAGGTAACGCTTTAGCCTCAATATTCTTAATTATTTTTCTTCTAGCTTGTGGACTCATAAATTTCACATCCTATTTTTTATATATATATTTTCTATTCTTAACCTTATTGAAAATATCAAACAACTTAGAATAATTATCAAATATTAGATAACTAAATATCATAATCATATCGCCCCGTTAAAGCCTTGAGTCTCTACAGTCTTACGCGCCAATATTAATATTGTGAACACAACTACTAATATCACAAACACCCACCCGAACTGATAAAAGAAACTCAGATAGTCAATATTCTCCTGGACCGCGCCCTGCATATTATTAAGGTTACTCTGTATCTGTGCTCTCACTGTAGCATTATTGATACTTGCTATTTTATCCTGATTATCAAGTATGATATCCTCACTAGCGATATACATATCAGTAGTGAAACTGATTAAAAACGGTATGGCAAAACTGAAAAGAAAAACAAGCATCACAGCTGAGAAAACAAAAGCTAGGAAATATCCTAAAACAGCATCATTATTCTTTGATAGTTTTCTTAATTTCATAAAATTACCTCTCTCATAAGTTTTTGAAGAGCCTCGTACTCATTATAATACCGTGCATCAAACGGTTTCTGCTTACCTCTACTGCCAAACTTACCGCCCATAGGTGGAAACCAGGGTAAAAAACCTGGAGGTGGTGGATTTACAATACTACTTGAAGAACGGCTAGAACTTCTGCTACTAGATGAAGAACTCCTTGAAGAAGCACTGCTACTTCTAGAAACACTGGAAGAACTTCTACTGCGTGAAGTGCTACTAGAAGGGCTTCTACTACTTGAACTACTAGAACGGCTTATACTAGGTGATCTGCTTATACTAGGGCTTCTAGAAGGCGATGGTGAAGCCATAGAGGAAAACATAGAGGAAAGTATTGAAGATACGCTGCCTGGTTGAGAAACAGATTTGCTTGAAGGTTGACGTGACCTACTTGAAATAGCTGATCTATAGCCAGGATATGTAAAACTAGTGCTAGTTGTACCAAAACGAGGGCTAGGCCGATACATACGGACAAAATTCATAGGATAAATGTTTTTACTAGGATTGATAGCTGCGCTAATCTGCATAGGGCTAAGAATACTGCTAGGAGTAAAAGTAGGGCTAGGTGGAGTATAACTAGTGCTAAAGCCCCATCCCTGCAGTTGTTTAACATCAATCAGGTTTTTAATCTCATTAGCCTGAGATTTGAAATAACGGCCAAAAATTCTCTCATAAGCCTTAGACTCAACATCCTTTATTTTATCTGAAAAACTAGATCCATAATAAAGATTAGAAGCAAAAGGATTCATAACCAAAGGATCTTTATAAACAAGCATCGCAGCTTTTTCATAATCAGCCACAGTAAAACCAAGACTCTTAGGCAAACCCTTTGGAAACATCATCTTAAGCATCCTGATACTCTCTTTAATATCTTTAGCCCTGCCTGTATGTGCTAGATTAAGACTGCTGTCACTAAGCCTTGTGAACTGTTCATACCAACGTATACCCTTACCCCCGCTAAGATAACTATAACCAGGCTGCACACGGCTACCCATAGTAGTAGCCATCTCACCAGGTTTTTGAAAATAATGCCAGTCAACACCAGGATCCTCAAGACCATAACCAAGATTCTTAAGAATAGTGTTATACTGTGCCTTACGATAAGGAGTAAACTGAATATCAATATCACCAGTGCTAGGCTTATTACTACCCATGCCCCCTATTATTCTGCTTTTACCACGAGTCCACATCTCCCTGAAACCACGTAAAAAACGCTGATTAGAAATATTATCAATATTCCTAGTACTCCATATTGGTTCCGGCTGTTTAGGATTAAAAGAGTTTTTAGCCATCCATTTCTGAATTTCATAGTTCTTTGCTGCAAGACCTCTAAGATTACCTGCTTTAGCATCTGTTATTATTCCTTTCTTAGTAAGCCTGTCAAGATACTGGCTATATCCTTTCTCAGCACCAACACGAAACTTAGGAAGCCCTGTTTTTTTATCTATTGAAGTCATACCTGCTTTCCCGGCACGGCTCATTCCATAATAATTAAGACCTAACCTGAATAAATTTCCAAAACCCCGGCCTGCTTCTCCCTCAGATATATTCTTAGCTAAGTCATAACCACCATAAAGTGCTATTCCACCTTTTACAGTAATACCAGCTACTTTACCCGCTACAGCCGATGCAACAGGGTATTTAACAGCTACTCTACCAATAGTAGGGGCCAATGCACTACTACCGCCATATGTAAGAGCAGTAAGACCAATAGTACCAAGCGGGCTCTCAAGATAATACTGATAAAAAGGTTTACGTGTATCAGCAACAGCCTCAACTTCAAGTTGTTTAGCTTTCTCAGGGTTACCCAAAAGATACTCAACAGTAGCAGGAATGCCTGCAAAATTACTAGGGCTCATAGCAAGAGCATAACGAGTGGCTATGTTATCCACGCTTAAAGCATTTTTAGTTCTATCCTCAATGTTTTTACGAGTACTATAATAAACATCAGCACCACTAAAAGGAAAATCAACATCAAACCTATCCCCTTCATCAGTCTCAATTCTGCGAATAACTGTATCAGGATGGTAATCACTAGCCCTATTCATCTCTTGATTAATACCAGCCATCATGTCCTCATATTCTTTAAGATTAATGTTTTGAGCCTGTCTATTATAATACCGTGCCATGTTCTCCAAATAAATATCATACTGAAGAGCTGACATGTCTACATTGCTACCTTTTCTAGCTTTTAAACCAGTACCATCTGCTAGATTTGGTTGAAAATTATTCACTGTATAAATCACTTGATCCCCAGGAACACTTTTATTATCTATAAAAACATTATTGTTATGGTTAAAATCAAAAGCCTCATTATACAGTTTTCCACCTTTACCCCAATCATCTTTAAAACCATATGCTTTTTGATAATTATCATTAATGGTTTGCTTTCTATTATGAAGATATTGATAATATTCCTGTGGATTCATAGCTATACCAGGTTTCTTAGGCTCAACACGACCCATACCATGTTTATTAAGTGCTTGTTTTATGTTTCTATCCCTGACAACATTAAAAGGTTCACCTGTCTGTTTACTATCAATAAGAGCACCCTGGTTTGTAAAACGTAATCTATCTGGAGTAGCAGTCATACCAGTACGATCTGTTAATGTAGGTTCTGGTGCAGGGTTAGGATTATCTGGAATGTTAAAAGCAGCACCACGAGGAACAATTCCCTGATTACCTGGAAGAGTTACTGTTTCTCCTCCTAATGTAGTAGTTGTACGGTTTAAATTAGCCTGTATCTGCTCTTTAGTTAAAGTTCCTTTATCATTGTTTACACTAGAAGAACCAGCCGAATTACTACTACCTCCACTACTAGGGCTACTACTAGGGCTACTACTAGAGGTTTTGTTAGAAGATTTTGCCGTAATTGCCTCAATTTTTTTAGCCTCTTGCTGAAAACTCTCAATATTTTTAAGAACATGTTTAAAACCTGCATTTTTCAAAGCTTTCTTATAATTATCTAAAGCAGTTGCCATATCTTTCAAAAACCTCCAAATACATTATTTTCAACCTGAAAAGGATTAAAAGCAACAACATTAAAAACATCAATATCACCAATAATCCTAGTATGAACATCAACCAATAACTTCATAGCTTTCTCCTTAGAAATCTCACCCTTGAAAAAACTATTAACAATACTCTCAACTTTATTAATAATAGAGACTTTATTAGGTGAAACATCCCTGCAGAGTAGTTTCAAAACCTTGAACCTTTCAGAGACACTCACACCAATAATCCTATTATTAATAGCATCGATGCCAGTAACCACAGCATTAAGACAAATTTCATTACCAGTATCAACACGGCCAAAAGCAGAAATAGCATTATTCTGAGATTTTCTATTGATTTTCATAAATATCAAATAAGAGCATTACACTTAGGACAAAACATTACAGGTTGACCGAAAGGCCCAGGAACCATCATAAGAGGACCGGTACATCGAGGGCAACTCATAACAGAAGAACTTTTATTCTTTTTTGACTTAGATGTTTTCTTCCATTTAAAACCCTTAGGAAGTTTAGGAACATTATCTTTAGGTATTATCTCATAACCATGTCTTTGAGGCAACATTAGACTAGGTTGAGGTGATACGCCCATAAACATAGCTACTGCTTGTTGAGATGTGCTAGGTTTAGGATACCTATATGATTCAAGTTGTTTTTTAAGCTGCATCTCACGGTTTTTATTCTTAAGTTTTTCCAACTCTATCTTTTGTTTAATAATATCATTTATTTCTTTCTGTTTTTCTATATCTAACTTGTATTGTCTTTGTTTATATTCATCTAAAAGTTGATTAGTTGATTTTTCAAAAGGATTAAATTCTTTACCATCACGATATGTTCTAAATACTTTCCCTGATTTATCACGTTCAAAACTAGTAGTAGATGTTCTCTCTAGATCATAATCTTCTTTAGACTGCCCATACTTACCCATGCTTACAATGTTTACTATTCTACCGAAAAGACCATCACGATTAGGATCAAGTGGTTTACAATCCATAAAATTAAGGATTTTATCATTATCTGCATCGCCTAAAAGATTGATATTATATTTGTTATAAGCCTCAATAAAACTCATATCTTTCTTATTTGTCAACCAAGACCACCTTAGTAAAATATAATGTTTAAAAAGTTTATAAAAACTTTTAAATCGTACTTAGACAAAAACTATATAAATAAGAACTAGAAAAAATAAACTTGTTTATCCTGTAACTGATAAACTAACTACAGGTTTTATCATATCTATTACTTCCTGTTACGTTTTCTTAACTACAGGTTATTTATACTTGTGTTTTGTGC
>Ga0180432_10011469_pt1 | contig 10427 bp, 8 predicted proteins | sample SS_ome_10_FD_132414 | JGI IMG/M metagenome (GOLD analysis project Ga0180432, IMG submission 132414) | Hypersaline lake sediment archaeal communities from the Salton Sea, California, USA - SS_1_MS_2 metaG | ecosystem: Environmental > Aquatic > Non-marine Saline and Alkaline > Hypersaline >...
AACACCCACCCGTCCAACTGCGGTGTTTGCGGCAGGATTTGTGGAGGAGGAGAAAGCTGCTCCGGCGGTTCGTGCTCGTGCGGGAGTTGCCCGAATCTTACGGATGAGGCGTGGAAATGTGTAAGTGGGAGTTGTGTGTGTACGAATCTCTACGGAACCCCGGACGACGAGCCCTGTCCTCCCGGTCAGTACTGTTGCACTAACATGGGGTGCTGCATGGAGGAGTGCGTGGATGTTGTGTTGGAGGAGTGCAGTATTGGGTGCCTGAATGACGGGTATGTTTGGTGTCGGTGGGGGTGTTGTTCTAGGTGTGTTGACGAGACACAGTGTGATCAGTACGAGCCTTCGGGGTTTCCTTTTTATCCTTAGAGTGTCCGGATTTCGGGTGGGGTGTCCGGGTTTCGGACACTGCCCCTTTGTGCAAACCGTTGAAATTGCGTTGCTGGCGGGGGTGGCACGGATGTTGCTTTGTTGGGGTTTCATTGGGAGGACGGCAAATGAAAAGCGAACTGATCCCGCCTCACGGTGGGTACCGCAAGTTGCGCAGTTTTCAGACGGCTCAGATGGTGTACGATGCTACGGTGATATTTTGCGACCGCTTCATTAATAAGCGCTCGCGCACTCATGATCAGATGGTGCAGGCTGCCCGGAGTGGGGTTCAGAATATCGCCGAGGGTAGCATGGCTTCGGCGACGTCGAAGAAGTTCGAGTTGAAGCTCACCGCGGTGGCGCGGGCCAGTTTGGAGGAGTTGCTCCTCGATTACGAGGATTTCTTGAGGCAGCGGCGGCTGAGGCTGTGGCAAAAGAACTCGCCTGAGGCCATGGAGGTAAGGAGGGGGTATCAGTTTGACCGGTCGGACAGGTCGGACAGGTTCGACCCTTACCACATTAGCACCGTGAGTCCCGAAGTGGCGGCCAACACCATTATCTGCCTGATTAACCAGGCGAGCTACCTGCTCGGCCGGCAGATTAGGGCTCTGGAGCGGAAGTTTCTTTCAGAGGGCGGTTTCACGGAGAAAATGTACCGGGTTCGGCGGAGCCGGCGGAGAGATTCTTAGGCCACGATTCGGGTGCCTTTTTTGCCTTCGAGCGCCTCGGCCAGGTAGGTGGGCGAGGTGATTATGGCCTGCTTGCCGCCGGCCTCTAAGAAATTGCACACCGCCTGGATCTTGGGGCCCATGGAGCCGGCGGGGAATTGGCCCTCATTAAGATACTGCTGGGCCTCGGCTAGGGTCAGCTTTTCGACCGGCTTCTGGGTGGGCTTGCCGAAGTCTAGGCAGACGGTGTCGACCGCGGTGGAGATTATGAACATGTCCGCCTGTAGCTGGTTGGCCAACAGTGCCGAGGCGAAGTCCTTGTCGATTACCGCCGCCACGCCTTTCAGGTCGCCGTCGGATTGGCGGACCACCGGGATGCCGCCGCCGCCTACGGCGATTACTACGAAGTCGTCGTGGATCAGCTTCTCGATGGCGTCTTTTTCGATGATCTCCTCTGGCAGCGGGGAGGCCACCACCCGGCGCCAGCCGCGGCCGGCGTCTTCTTTTACCTGCCAGCCCTCGTTCTTCTCGCGCTCGCGGGCGGTCGGCTCGTCCATGAAGGAGCCGATGGGCTTGGAGGGATTCTTGAAGGCGGGGTCGTCGGCGTCCACCAGGACCTGGGTCACCACCGTAACCGCCTGGCGGTCAACACCCTTGCGCCTGAACTCGTTGGCCAGCTCCTGCTGGATCATGTAGCCCAGAGAGCCCTGGGTGTCGGCGCCGATGCTGTCGAGGGGAACCGGGTGCAGCTCGTTCAGGCTCAGCTCGCAGCGGCGCAGGATGAAGCCAACCTGGGGGCCGTTGCCGTGGGTGATCACCACGTTCCAGCCTTTTGCCAGGATCTGCTCGATGTGCTGGCAGGTCTCCCGGGTGACCTCGAACTGGTCGGAGACCTGCTTGTGCTGCTTGTCGCGGATCAGGGAGTTTCCGCCGATGGCCAAAACGGCCAGCGGCTTTTCGCGGGTTGCCATGGGAGGCCTCCTACTTAATGTCGCCCATGGTCAGGGCCATGATGGCCTTCTGCACATGCAGGCGGTTCTCGGCCACGTCGTAGATGATCGAACGGGGGCCGGAGGCCACGCCGTCGGAGACCTCGTGGCCGCGGTCGATGGGCATGGGGTGGGTGAACAGGGCGTTGTTGGACTTCTGCATCTTCGCCTCGTCGCAGATCCACTCGGGGTACTTCAACGAGCGCTCGATCTCCTCCTGCTTGCGCAGCTCCCCGTCGCGGTAGGCGTCCTTGTGCATCCAGTTGCGCGAGTAGACCACGTCCACGCCGTCGTAGCACTCCACCGGATCGTTGCTGATCTCGAACTTGGCGCCGTTTTCGGCGCAGTTCTTTTTGGTCCGCTCGATCACCTCGGGATCCAGGTCGTAGCCCTCGGGATGGGCCAGGGTGACGTCCATGCCGAAGCGGGAGCAGATTAAAAGACTCTCCTGCACCGAGCACCAGGAGCGGGCCAGGGCGCCGTGGCCCCAGACCTGGAGCAGCTTCTTGCCCTTGACCTTGTCACGGCCCCACTGCTGCCAGAGCCCCTGCATGTCGGCCAGCCCCTGGCAGGGGTGGAACTTGTCGTGGGCCATGGAGACGATGGGCACCTCGGAGTGCTCGGCGTACTCCGAGCACAGGGCGTGTCCCTCTCCGTAGGCGCCGATCTTGTCCTCCAGGATGCGGATGCCGACCCCGCAGGCGTACCGGCTCATGACCTTGGCGGCGTCCTCGACGGTCTCGCCGGCGGTCTTTGCGGTTTTCAGCCGCATGGACTTGGGCTCGAGAAACTGGGCGTGGCCCCCCAGCTCGGTGGCGGCGCACTCGAAGCTCTGCCGGGTGCGCACCGACGGATTGTAGAAGAACATGAAAAAGGTGCGGCGGTCGAGCACGCGGGCGTACTTGTCGGTATAGCGCTCGCGCTTCATGTCTTCGGCCAGATCCAGGACCTTCTTCAGTTCGTCCAACGACCAGTCCTGGGTGCACAGAAGGTGTTTGTTCTTCAGGTTCATTTCGGTCTCCTCCTTATAAACCCCATTGATCGAAATGGGCCGGAGATGATAACGTTTTAGGGTTATCGTGTCAAAATCATTGACAATCATCATGGCGTTGCTGCTGTTGTGCGGGTGTCGGAAAAAAGCCGACGACCTGTGCATCGACGGCGATCTGGGCACCTACCGGCTGAAGAGCGTTAGGAAGCTGCCGGCCGGCTGCGAGGCGCACTACGCGGATCCCCAGGGGCGCCGGGCCCGGGTGCGGGTGATTCCGGGCGGCTCTGTACAGCGGCCCGACGGCGGGGTTGCATTTCCCTTCGAGAAGCACACCGTCTACAGCCTGCGCCAGCCGGACGGAGTGCGAGTTGTGTGGCACAAGGGCGACCTGGTTGTGGACATGTTCCTGCAGGGCTTGGCGGTTCCCCAGGGGGCGGTGCTGCGGGCTTACCTGTTCAGGTACCGCTCGGATGTCACCGAGGATGTGGAGATGGCCAAGGCCGAGGTCGATCAGCTCAAGGAGACCAGCCGCAGGCGGCCGAAGGACTCCGCCGTGCACCTGGAGCTGGCCCGCAAGTACCGCAAGCTCAACGATACGGTGATGGCCACCCAGGAGTACCACATCGCCGTGGACGCCGACCGTTCCTGCTACGACTGCTACCTGGAGATGGGCACGTTGTACTTCGAGCTCAAGCACTGGGACCTGTCCATCCGCGCCCTGCGCCGCGCCGCCGCGCTGCGCCCCAGGGAGCCGCGTCCCGCCCTGCTTCTGGGCGACGTCTACTACCACGTCCACAACGGGCAGGAGGCCCGGCGGGCCTACACCCTGGCGCTGAAGCTGGGTCTCGGCGGGGACGAGAAAAAAAGGGTCGAGGGGCGCCTGTCGGAGCTGAAAAACGGGAAGTACATGATCGAGGTGATGCCGGGAGCCCACGACCGGTCCAAAGACGACTAGACTTGAAGCCCGGACTTCTCTCTGCTTTACTCAGGCGGAGAAAGGGGAGTGGAGATGATGCGGACTACGCGAGCGCTGCTGGCGTTTTTTCTGGTTACGGGATTTTTCGGTTGCCCAAAAGAAGAGATTCCCGAGAAGCCCCCGGAGCCGGTTTTGCCGGAGGAGCCCAGGGTGGAGGAGCGGCTGCCGGCGATCTACAAAGTGATAGAGTCGGCCCTGGAGGACTTCAACACCCTTCACTTCGACGGGGCGGCGGCGCTGTTTTCCGAGGATCACCAGTGCATCCTGGCCGACTCCACCCTGCAGCCGCTCAAGGGCCGCCGGGCGCTGGTGGAGCTGTGGAAGAAGGTCCATCTGGCCTTCCCCGACCTGCGGGTGGATGCCAAGCGCATCCTGGACGGCGGCAAGTACTGGGTGTTCGAGGGGGTGATCACCGGTACCCACCATGGGGACTTCCTCGGCCAGGAAGGGACCATGAAGAAGCTGGGCTGCCAGCTGGTGATGTTCTCCTGGATCAAGGACGAGAAGATCCAGAAGAGTTTCATCTGCGGCAACCCCCTGGCGGTGCTCAAGCAGATGAAGTCCTCCGCCAAGGGGCTTCCCGAGGGACTGGTGATCCCCGACAAGCCCGAGGTGCTTTCGGTTCCGGGCAACCCGGTCAGGATCGAGGCGGTGCGGGAGTTCTTCAAGACCTTCGAGACCGCCGACCTGGCCAAGCTCTCCAAGCTGGTGGCCTCGGATGTGGCCATCCACGCCTACGGCGACGGGAGGGAGATCAGCGGGCTGGAGTCGCTCATGCTGGCCCTGGTCAAGGAGCGCGAAGCCTTCGAGGGGAAAATAGACGTGGAGGAGGCGGTGGCGGTGGGTCCCTACGTGGCGGCCCTGGTCCACGTGCACGGTAAGCTAAAGGGCAAGCTGGGCGGCGGCAAGTCCGGGGGCAATCCCATCGCCGAGCGGGGCGTGGACGTGTTCCGCTTCGAGGGCGGCAAAATCAAAGAATGGGACAACTACCGGAATTTGATGGATCTTCTCACCCAGGCCGGCCTCTTCCCGCCGCCGGAAAAATGAGCTAGACTGGTGCAAAGCCGGGAGGTGTATTGATGGGCAAGAAGTGGATTCTGATGATCTCTACTGCGGGGGCGATTGCACTAATAATTGCGCTGGCGGTTCCCGCCTGCAGCTCGTCGCAGAAGTCCTGCACCACCGACGAGGACTGCGCGCCCGACGAGTTCTGCGCCATCGACGGCAAGTGCCACAAGAAGGGCGTTCCCGACGGAGAGGACGGCGACGGAAACGGCGGCACCGACGGCGACCAGGGCTCCGACACCGATCATGGTCCGCCCCCCTGCGAGCACGACCGCGAATGCCCGCCCGACCAGGTTTGCGATGCCGGCGAGTGCGTGGCCGGTTCGCCCTGCAACTACGACTACAACTGCGACAGTGCCACCGAGTACTGCGATCCCACCGGCAAGGTCTGCAAGGATCGCAGCGCCCTTTGCGAGCCCTGCCTGGAGGACTACCAGTGCCCCGATCCCATCATGGGCGACATGTGCATCACCTACCCCGACGGAAAGTACTGCGGAATGCGCTGCGGCACCCAGGCCTGCCCGGCCGGTTACGACTGCGATCTGACCGCCGGCTCCGGCACCGGTCCCAACCCGGGCCAGTGCCGCTCCAACACCAACTCGTGCGAGGGCACCTTCATCTGCCACGATGACTCCGACTGCGCCGCCAACAAGGTCTGCAACCGCAGCACCGGCAAGTGCGTGCCCAAGTGCGCCGACGACACCAGCTGCCCCGGCGGGCAGAAGTGCCATTACACCGGACACTGCGGGGATCCATGCATGACCGACGCCGACTGCGACCAGTTCGGCGACAACCTGATCTGCTGCACCGCACCGGGGGTGCCCAGCCAGTACTGCGACGCGAACTCCACCGGCAAGTGCCGCCCCTCCGGGTGCGTGCTGCACTCCGAGTGCCTGCAGACTGTGGGCGACTCGCTGGGGTACTGCGACAAACGCACCAACACCTGCATGCCCGGCTGCCGCGCGGCCGATCCCACCGCGGTCAACGATTGCAAGTCGGGCATGAAGTGCGTGTGCTACAACGGCGAGGTGAGCTGCGACGGCTTCGACTGCTGCCCCGATCCCGGGGAGGCCGGCACCTGCACCTGCGATCCCGAGAAGGAGGACTGCTCCCAGGTCATGGTGTGCGACAACGGCACCTGCGAGAAGATCCCCTGCAACGAGCGCGGCGACGTGAACATCGCCTGCGCCCGCAACCAGGTCTGCTGCGGCTGGCCCACCGCCGACGGCTACCCCTGCCCGACCGGCACCCCCGAGGGCGAGTGCTACATGGCCCCCAAGGACATCTGGTGCTCGACCTGCGGCAGCGAGGGTGATCCCTGCGAGGTGTCCGGCTACGGTTACGGCGAGCCGGGCATCTGCCTTTCCGACGGCGGAGACGGCAACACGTACTGCCACCTGGCCTGCCGCGACAGCCAGGACTGCCCGGCCACCTGGCAGTGCGATTACAGCTACATCCAGGGCTGCGATCCCCAGCAGGGGGCCGACTGCGAGCCGGGGGCGTCCTGCGAGGTGGCCTACCGGGGCTACGACGACCAGGGCCAGGTGGTGGAGGTGAAGGCCTGCATCTGCCAGACCGACGCGGACTGCCCGGACGAGCAGAACGGCTTCAAGGTATACTGCGAGCCCCAGCAGCTGTGCGACATGACCGTCGATCCGCCCGACTGCCGGCAGGCCAGCGTGTGTTCGTACGCCAAGGCCTGCCAGTGCCAGACCTGCTGCAGCCAACTCCATTCAGGGGGTTGATCAGAAATGGCCCAGACCGAGAAAAGCAAGTTCGAGGTGGACCTGGACAACGAGCGGGTGTTCGTGGACAACCGCTGGCTGGATCGCGGGGAGCTGGCCAAGATGCTGACCGAAAGGCTGGCCTCCATGGACTACAACGTGGGCAAGCTGTCCTCGGCCATCGAGTTTCTGGACGCCACCCTCAAGTCGCTGGAGAGCTTTAGTGTCCGGCTCACTCCGGATGTGGCCGCCCAGCTGCGCGACAACGCCACCCGCTCCAATCTGCCGGTGGGCGCGGTCATCCGCGAGGCGGTTATTTCGTATCTGGTGGGGGCGGCCCTGAGCAAGCTGGGCTAGCAGGCAGGTTAGATCTTCTCGATAGTCTCCAGGATCCAGACCTTGCCTTCCTTCTGGAAGGGCTTGCCGAAGATCTTGTCGCCGCGCTTGAGCTTGGCCGACTGGAGATTGATCTTGGTGCGGGCTTCGTCGGGTTCGATCTTCTTGGTCTCGTCGTGGATCTTGTAGAACCCCCGGATCACCATGCGCTTGCCCTTCTTGAAGGCGGTCTTGTGCTCGCCCTCCTTGGGGACGGCGGTGACCCTGATGGTGATGGTGGGCAGGGGCTCGCATTTCTGCACTTTGACCACCTTGCCGAAGACGTTTTGGGGGCTGGCCCGGCGGTCCTTCTTCTCGGCGGGGAGTTCGAACTTCTTGGATGCGCGGATGGAGCCCGCGCTGTCCAGGTCGGAAAGCGCCGGCCCGCCTTCACCTTTCAGCCCGGAGAGGGCCGCCAGGGCGTCGCGCTTGCCTTTCTCCTCGCCCAGCTTGATACCGGCCAGCTTGGCGAGCAGGGCGTCCTCGGTGAGGTCCTTTCCCTTGAACAGCAAGGTCAGGTCGTCGGTGGCCTCCACCGTGATGGGGGCGATCTGGTCCTTGAGCTCCGCCGCCACCGTGGCGGCTTTCATGCCGGCCTTGAGCATGAAGCGGAACGAGCCCTCTCCGGCCTTGGCCCATTCCGAGGCGGCGGCGGGAATGAACTTGCCCTCGCCGGTCTTGATCACCAACGGTTCGCCCCCCAGGACGGGATAGGCTGCAAGAAGAACGGCCGCGAACAGCAGCACTGACAATACGGGCTTTCTCATGTCTCACTCCTTTCCCACTCCCAGTGTAAAAAAGGATCCAATATGGTGTCAACGGGCATCCTTTTGATATATTCATTTCGTGCCTCAAGCCCAGGAAGACACTAGAGAAGAAACCCCCCGGCGTCCGCTGCACCTGCGGATACTGAGGAAGCTTCTGAAGGTCTTTTTGTGGATGCTGGGGATCCTGGCCGGGCTGCTTTTGCTGGCCTGGCTGGTGGTGCTGATCTTCTTCCCCGACGACAAGATCCGCGGAATGCTGGTTTCAGAGCTGGAGGACCGGCTGGGGGTGGGGGTCCAAGCCGGCGAACTCGACCTGGAGATCTTCTCCGGCCTGTCGCTCAAGGACGTGGCCATCGGCCCCCCGCCGGGCTTCGACCGGCCGCCGGTGCGGGTGGAGCGGCTGGTGGTGGACTACTCGCTGGCGGATATCTTAGAAAAGAAGCTCACCGTACACCAGGTGCTGATCGACCGCCCCGAGATCCATTTTCGGGCGCAAGGCGGCCGGAACAACATCTCGGCGTTGCTGGGGCAGCGCCGGACCCAAGAGAAAGCAAAGTCCCCAAAGGCCGAACCCGAAGACGGTGAGGGCGGTTTCACCTTCGCCCTCGAGCAGGTGGAGATCCGCGACGCGCATTTGAGCCTGCGACTGCCCGGGATATCCGCCGATCTCGAGGGCCTGGACGTGCATGCTACCGGGAAGCTGGGATCGCCCGGCGAGACTCTCATTGACACCCGCGCCGATCTGCCGGTCCCCGAGAGCCCCAACCTGAGCATGGATGTGGATGCCGAAAAAGAAGCCCCCGACAGGATCCGGGCCGCGCTGGGCTTTTCCCTGCAGACCCGTCTGGTGGGGTCGTCCCGGGTCGAGGGTTCGGGGAGCATCGAGCTGCGCCTGCTGGGGGTGGAAGCACTCGACTCCGGCCATCACCTTACCATCGACTACCGGGCTCACGCCGACGGGGATGCCGCCGAGGCCGTCCTGGAAAAGCTGGAGGTGAAGCTGGACGGCAAATCCGTGCTGACGGCATCGGGGGGAGTGACCGGCCTAAACGAGCGGGCCAGAATCGATCTGAAGGTGCCGCAGCTGGTGCCTCCGCCCGAGTTGCTGGCCGAGGTGGTCAAGAGATTCCTTCCGGGGGTCGAGGTGGAAGGAGCCCTGCATCTGGAGAACCTGAGCATCGCAGGCCCCCTGGATGAGGCTCTCCCGGGCGCCTCCGCCCTGGTGGTTCTTGATGACTTGAAAGTTGCTACAGAGGGCGTACGGCTGGCGGGGCTTTCCGGCAAGCTGCAGGCGGGGTTCCAGCCTGAAGAGGGCGGGGGAGAATACACCTTCCAATCGGCCCTCTCCGCCCGGGATAGCCGGCTGTCGGGCCTGCGGGCCCAGGGTGTTGCGGCTACATTGTACACTTCGGGATCGGTCGAAATGAACAACGGCGAATCGAAGCTGCTCTCGCCGGAGATCGGAGCGGCACTGCGCATCGGTAGGTTGAGCGGCGCGGGGCTGGATTGTATGAAAACCAGCTTCCAGGGCCGGGTTACCACCGGCGACCAGCCGGTTCCGATCGGATCGCCCGATTTCTTGGTGCCGTCTCTGACCGCATCGTTTTCGATGAGCAGCGGCGGGGTCCAGGCGGGTTCGCTCAAGGTGCCGCCGGGCTCGGTCAAGCTGTGGTTGTCAGCCCGGGAACTGGGTCTTTTAGGCGGAAGGTGGCAGGCGGACCGGCTCTCGGGGAAGCTGGACCTGGATGTGCGCAGGGTGGCCGCCGGCGCGGCAACCATCGAGCGCCCCCGGGTGCAGGCGGATTTTTCCGGCGAAGGCCTGGTCCTTGGTCGGCGGTTCCGGCGGCCGGTGCGCCTGACCGTCCGGGTCCGGTCCGGTCCGGCCAGCTCGGAGCTCGTCTCGGTTCAGACCGTCGACGCCCGCCTCAAGACCCGGCTGCGCAGCCAGGCGCCGGCCTCCCTGCCATTGGCGCTGAACCTGGGTGCCGGCGGGTTGGTTCTTGGTGCAGAGAAGATCTCCCTGCCCGGGGAGGTCAAGCTCGGCCTGGCCTCGCTGCTCGACCTGCGCGGACGCGTCCTGAACGTGGAGCGTCTGGAAGCCGGCCTGGGTGATTTGATCGCGCTGCACGCTTCGGGAAAGTACGCCTTGAGAGAGAGGCGGGGCGAGGTCGTCTTCGGGGTCAAGCCGTTTTCCATCGAACGTGTCCTGGCGGCCCTGCCGGACGATATCAAAAAGACACTGCCGCGTCTGAAGGGCGAGCTGGAGCTTTCGGGAAAGACCGCGGTGACCCTGCCGCGGGGCAAAATCGAAATAGAGAAGCTGAAGCACGCCTCCCAGGCCACCCTGCTGCTGCGCGGCGTGCAGGGTGTTGTGGGCGCCGGGCTCGTGTGGAACAACCTGTCCGGGCGTTTGAAACTCACCGCTCTGGGCCCGGGCTTTTCGAAGACCACCACCGAGGTGAACTTGACCGCCGGGACACTGCTCTTGAAACCGGCGGTGAAC
>Ga0180432_10011470_pt1 | contig 10427 bp, 14 predicted proteins | sample SS_ome_10_FD_132414 | JGI IMG/M metagenome (GOLD analysis project Ga0180432, IMG submission 132414) | Hypersaline lake sediment archaeal communities from the Salton Sea, California, USA - SS_1_MS_2 metaG | ecosystem: Environmental > Aquatic > Non-marine Saline and Alkaline > Hypersaline >...
ACTCCGTTGGACTACACCGAGTTCGACCAAGATTTGCCGGATGAGGACGGTGAAATCGAGATCGAGATTGTGAATCCAGATGCAGTTGCCATAAGCGATGACGAAGAGGCACTCATTCTCGATTTCACGGGCGAAGTGACCGAGGAACTCGTAGGACCCGAGCACGACTCGAATCTCGCGGAGTTCATCGACGACGATACACTGCGCTCAATGGCCTCAGAGCTAGTCGAAGACTTCGACGCGGATCGGCAGTCGCGAAAAGAGTGGGCTACAGCCTATGTAAAAGGACTCGATCTTCTCGGTATGAAGATTGAGGACCGCGATCAGCCGTGGCAAGGCGCCTCCGGTGTATTCCACCCGATGCTTACAGAAGCGGTTGTGCGTTTTCAGGCGCAGGCTATGGGGGAGATCTTTCCTGCCTCCGGTCCCGCGCGGAGTAAGATTGTCGGTAAAATGACTCCGGAGAAGACCGCGCAGGCCGAGCGCGTGCAGAACGAGTTGAACTATCAGCTCACCGAAGCCATGCCTGAATACCGTGATGAGCTGGAGCAGATGCTGTTCCGTCTGCCGCTGGCGGGCTCTGCATTCAAGAAAATCTACTACGATCCCATCTTCGAGCGCCCTGCGGCTATGTTTGTCCCGGCAGAAGATTTCGTCGTGTCCTACGGTGCCTCGGACCTTATGGCCTGTGAGCGCTATACGCACGTCATGAAGAAGTCCTCCATCGAGGTCATGAAACTACAAGCGGCGGGGTTTTATCGCGATGTAGAGCTGCCTGCGCCGGCACCGGATATTTCGGACATCCAAGCCAAGTATGACGAGCTGAGCGGTGAAGAAGCTGTCGTCGAGGACGACGACCGGCACACTATCCTTGAGATGCATGTGACTCTGAACATGCCCGAGGAGTTTGATGATCCCGAGGGGCTGCCTCGCCCCTATATTGTGACTATCGACAAATCGTCGCTCACCGTGTTGGCGATCCGCCGCAACTGGTTGGAGGACGACCCCAAGAAACACAAGCGGATGCACTTCGTGCACTACCGGTACCTGCCCGGTATGGGGTTCTATGGCACTGGGCTCATTCACCTCATCGGAGGGCTTGCGAAATCTGCGACGTCTATTCTGCGTCAGCTTGTTGATGCCGGGACTCTGTCGAACCTCCCTGCGGGGCTCAAGGCCAAGGGCATGCGGATCGTTGGGGATAACACACCGCTTATGCCGGGTGAATGGCGAGATGTGGACGTGCCGGGCGGCACACTACGAGAATCTCTCTTCCCGCTACCCTACAAAGAACCGTCGGGGGTGCTGTACCAGCTGCTGGGGAATATCGTCGAGGAGGGCCGGCGCATCGGTTCGGTGGCCGACGTGCAGGTTGGGAATATGAACCCCGAGGCTCCGGTGGGCACGACACTTGCGCTTCTTGAACGGTCGATGAAGGTGATGAGCGGTGTGCAGGCCCGCCTGCACGCGGCGATGCGCCGAGAACTCCGACTGATTGCGGCGATTATCCGTGACTTCATGCCGGAGGAGTACGACTACGACGTCGAGCGGGACGGCAACTTCAACCGACGCAGCGATTTTGATTCGCGGGTAGACGTGATTCCTGTGTCTGACCCCAATGCGGCAACGATGGCCCAGCGGGTCGTGCAGTATCAGGCCGCGCTTCAGCTCGCGCAGCAAGCGCCTCAACTCTATGATCTTGGTAAACTTCACCGGCAGATGCTGGAGGTGCTTGGCATCCAAGACGCCGACGACATCATCAAGTTGCCCGAGGATATCAAACCGAAAGACCCCGTCACCGAGAACATGGCTATCCTGAAGCAAGAGCCGGTGAAGGTGTTCGCATATCAAGACCACGCAGCCCACCTGCAGGTCCACATGGCGGCGATGCAGGACCCGAAACTGCAGCAGATTGTGGGGCAGTCGCCGTTTGCGGCTGCTATCGGGAACGCCATGGCGGCACACATTACAGAACACGTTGCCATGCAGTACAGGACTGACATCCAGAAACAGCTTGGTGTGGAACTTCCGGACCCCGAGGCTCCGCTGCCCGAGGATGTGGAGCGCGAGGTATCGCGCCTCGCCGCCGCTGCCGCTACTAAGCTCCTGCAGAAGGATCAGATGGAGGCTCGCCAGCAGCAGGCCCAGAAAGAAGCCCAAGATCCGCTCAACATCATCCAGCGCAAAGAGCTGGAGCTCAAAGAGCGCGAGCTGGTGTTGAAGGAGAAAGAAGCACAACACGATGCGCTGCTGGACCTTGAAAAGCTCATGCTCGAGGAGAAGGTCAAGCTTGGGAATATCGGAGTCCAAGAAGAGCGCATTGCTGCTGAAGATCGTCGCGCCGGAGCCCAAATCGGTAAGGACATCGTGTCTCAGCTCGTGAAAGAGGCGACGCAATCACGCCAGAAAGGCGCAGAACTCGGCATGCGTGCCGCAGAGTCTATGATGAGAGGAGGCCAGAATGGACCCACTGACGCTACTAAAGGATAAACTAAACGGCAGCCGACAGGCAATTGGCGAGTTTCTCTTGTCAGGCGGCGCCCGCGACTACGAGGCGTATATTCGCGCCACTGCGCGCGCGGCTACGCTTGACAGCGTTATCCAAGAGATTGAGGACATCGAGCGGCGTTATCTCGAGTCTTAAACTATCCGGGCACTCCGGTGACGGCATCAGCGGGCCGAGATCGCTGCAAACGAGGTAGGGTTATGTACCAGCCATCGCAACTAGACGAGAAGATCACTAACAAGCTACCTGAGCCATCCGGCTACAAGCTGTTGATCGCAATGCTTGAGACGAGCGAGAAGACCGAGGGCGGGCTCTATATGCCCGACACGCTAAAATCCATGGAGGATACCGCGTCTATTATCGGGTTCGTGCTTAAAGCCGGACCGGACGCGTATACCGACACCGCCAAGTTTCCGACAGGTGCGTACTGTAAGGAGGGGGATTTTGTGATCTTCCGTTCCTATTCTGGCACGCGCTTCAAGATTGGGGACAAAGAGTTTCGGCTTATCAACGATGATACGGTCGAGGCAGTGGTTGATGATCCGCGTGGATATAAGAGGGCGTGACAATGAGCGAAGCTACCGAGAACCCGGAAGTCGAGAACGAGAACGACGAGCTCGAGATCGAAGTCGTAGATGATGTGCCCGAGGATCAGAAACCTCGCCGCGCCGAAGATGCGAAGCCAAACGTCCCCGAGGACGATGAGATCGAGAACTACAGCGAGTCGGTGCAGAAACGCATCAAGCAGCTGAAGTTCGAGTTCCATGAGGCTGAACGTCAGAAAGCAGCGGCCGCGCGTGAGCGTGAGGAGGCCGTCAAGTATGCGCAGCAGGTGCTGGAGCAGAACCGCAAACTGCAGGAGCAGCTTCAGAAAGGGCAAAGCGCCGTCGTGGAGCAGGCCAAAGGCCGTCTGGAGGTAGAGGTCGCCTCCGCCCGCGCAGCGTATAAGGCCGCCTATGAGGCCGGCGATGCGGATGCGCTAGCGGATGCGCAAGAAAAACTCATCGATTTGCGCGGCCGCATGATGCAGCTCCAGACTTACCGGCCGCCTCAGCCGGAGCGGGTGGCGGATGTGCGCACGCCGCAACCACAACCCCAACAACCGCAAGTTCAGCTGTCTCCTCGGCAGCGTGACTGGCTAAGTAAAAATGACTGGTATGGTAAAGACGGTCGGATGACGGGTTTCGCTCTTGGCGTGCATGAAGAGTTGATGCAACGCGGCGTTGATCCAGACAGTGAAAAGTATTATAGTGAAGTAGACGCCGCTATGCGGCAGCACTTCGCTGATAGGTTTTCTGACGGAGAGAGTGAGGTAAGCGCTCCTGTTAAGAAAGCGGCTCCCGTGGTAGCCCCGGCGGCGAGAAACGCCAAAACGCCACGCAAGGTCCAGCTTACCGCAACACAAGACGCCCTCCGCAAACGGCTGGGTCTCACGAGAGAGCAGTACGTAGCGCAACTTTTGAAGGAAGCACGCAATGGTTAACCGCACACCCCGCACCCTTGAGACGCGCGAACAGTCCACGCGTAAACGCACTTGGACTCGTCCGTCTGCGTTGCCGACTCCCGAACCCCGTGACGGTATGAAGTTCCGGTGGATTCGCACCTCGACCCTTGGCAACTCGGACAATCCTAACGTCTCGGCTCGCTTCCGCGAGGGGTACACGCCGGTCAAAGCCGCTGACCACCCTGAACTTCAAGTTATCTCAGACCTCGATTCGCGGTTTAAGGATAACATCGAAGTGGGTGGGTTGCTTCTATGTTCGATTCCGGCGGAGCTTGCCGATGATCGCATCGCCGCGCAGCTTGATAGCGCATCGGCCCAGATCGAGGCAGTTGACAACAACTACCTGCGGCAATCCGACCCCCGTATGCCCGTTCTAAGACCAGAGCGGAATACGCGACTTTCGTTTGGATCGGAGTAATCCGATCTGAGTAACCCCTGTCTTGGAGAAGTGTCATGGCTACCACTGCCACTCCCTATGGCCTTCGTCCCGTGAAGCGGGCTGACGGCCTCCCCTATGCTGGGGCCACGTCCCAGTATCTCATCGACCCGGCTGGAGAGGGTACGAACCTCTTCTACGGTCAAGTCGTCCACATTGGCGCTGATGGTTACATCGCTCTCAGCACCGCAACTGGCGCCGACGGCACCACGAATGCTCTTCCGACCGGTACGAACCTTACCGGCTCGATTGGTGTGTTCGTTGGTTGCGAATACGTCAACGCTCAAGGTCAGGTCATCCACTCGCAGTACTACCCCTCGGGTTATGTTGCGCCGACCGGTACCTCGATCAAAGCGTATGTCGTCGACGATCCCAACGTTCTCTTCCAAGCTCAGCTGGACGGCGGTATCGACCAGTCTGACATCGGGGCGAACACCTTCTTTGCCGCTGCTCAGAGCACCTCGACCGGGTCGACCGCGACGGGTAACTCGACTTCGGCTCTGGAGTCCACCACCGTTACCACCACGGCGGCTTTCCGTATCGTGGCGGCGGTTTCGCCGATCAGCGACGCCTATCCGGACGTTCTGGTCAAGTTCAACCCCGGCTATCACAGCCTGACCAACGCTGTTGGCCTGTAAAGGAGGGCTGAAATATGGCTATCTCTCGCGCCCAGCTCCTTAAGGAGCTTCTGCCGGGTCTCAACGCGCTGTTCGGTATGGAGTACGAAAAGTACGAAAACGAGCACGCTGAGATTTACGAAACCGAAACCTCCGAACGTTCGTTCGAGGAAGAGGTCAAACTTTCGGGCTTCGGCGCTGCGCCGGTAAAAGCTGAAGGTTCGGCTATCTCCTACGACAACGCACAAGAGGCGTTCACCGCTCGGTATACGCACGAGACGGTCGCTATGGGTTTCTCCATCACTGAAGAAGCGATGGAAGACAACCTGTATGACTCGCTCTCGGCGCGCTATACCAAAGCACTCGCTCGCGCTATGGCGTACACCAAGCAGGTCAAGGCAGCGTCGCTGCTCAACACCGGGTTTGATGTATTCCGTGCGGGTGACGGCGCCTTCCTGTTCTCGGCCTCGCACCCGACTGTGGCCGGTAGCAACAACCGCAACAAGCCGTCGGTTGATGCGGACCTCAACGAGACCTCGCTCGAGCAGGCTGTGATTGATATCGCTGCCTACGTTGATGAGCGTGGCCTGCTGATTGCGGCTCGTCCGCGCAAGCTGATCGTTCCCCCGGCGCTGATGTTCGTAGCCACCCGTCTGCTGCAGACGGAGCTGCGCGTTGGCACCGCCGACAACGATCTGAACGCGCTCAAGTCGAACGGTTCGATCCCCGAAGGCTACCGGGTCAACCACTACCTGACGGACAATGACGCGTGGTTCCTGACCACCGACATTCCGAACGGCATGAAGCACTTCGTGCGCACGCCGATGACGACGTCAATGGATGGTGATTTTGACACCGGCAACGTTCGCTACAAGGCCCGTGAACGTTACTCATTTGGCGTAAGCGACCCGCTGGCGATCTACGGCTCGCCCGGCGCCTAATAAAAACAAGGACTTAGGTCTGGTTAAGCCCCGCTTCGGCGGGGCTTTTCTTTTATGTTGACGTGAGGTCCTAATCGGATATATTACCCGTATCAAATACGGGAGCCACACATGAACTATCCAAAAACCCGCAAGGAAGCCAAGGCGCTTGGCATAGCGCACTATTTTACTGGAAAACCCTGCGTGCGAGGCCACATAGCGCTACGAAAAACCAAAGGCGCGTGCGTGGAGTGCATCAAGGAGGATTGGGCAAAAGACAACGAGCGCCGTAAGTTGCTACCAAAGAGTGAGGCCGCAAAAGCGGCCGGGCGGCGGTACTACGAGCGTAACAAAGAGTTAGTTTTAGCTAAGGCTAGTAACCAACCGCCAGAGCAGCGCCGCGCGGCGCGCAGGGCGTGGAAAGAACGCAATCCGGAGGCTGTGCAGGCATCCGCAAACGCATGGAAGCGCCGAGCGCGCCATGCTATGCCAAAGTGGCTCACCGCTGCCCATAAGGCGCAGATTCGTGCCATGTACCTCGCAGCGCGACGGTTAACTAAAGAAACCGGAGTCAAGCATGTTGTAGATCACATAGTCCCGCTGCGTTCCGAGCTTGTTTGCGGGCTTCATGTTCCATGGAATCTGCAAATTTTGACTCACGAGGCCAATTGCGCGAAGGGCAATAGACTGGCATGAAGCCCTTTCATTTTGCCCGTCGCAGTGGTAGGATGCGTTAGTTCCTGACGGCATGATGCCGACACTAGCCAAGACAGGAGACTCCAATGGCTAACACGACGTTCACCGGGCCGGTACGCTCGGAAAACGGTTTTGAAGTTGTTACGAAGAACACTTCGACCGGCGCATACACCACTAGCCTTGATATCGGCTCGGACGGCGCGATTGATCTCACCTACTCCAGCGCATCGACGAACGGATCGACCAGCGTCGAGCCTATCGTGATGAACAGCACCATGACCGGCGCTGGCGGCGTTGGCGGCCGTGCAAAGTTCAAACTTGAGACGAACGTTGCCCTTGGTGGCTGGTCGAACGCGCTCAAGGGCGAGGTGGTCTATGGCGCTTCGGGCAGCACCACGGGTCTTGGCTCGGCGTTCGTTGCTGAGATGACCCTTTCGGCGGGCACCTCGGCGGGCACCTATGCTCCGCTTGAGATTGAACTGAACGCTCCAACGGGAGCTTCAACCGGCACTTTGACCTCGTTCATCCACATCTCCACGCAAGGCGCCGGTGTTGCAGCGGTTGACGACAATGCCCGACTCTTCAACCTTGCTGGTGTAACGGCTAGCACCGGGCATCTGTTCCAGACAGGTAACACCGCTCCGGCAACCGTGGGTGGCACACTGAAATGTCGTGTTGCAGGGACAGACTACTATCTGATTCTGTACACCAGTGAAGCAACTACCACCTAATGTCGTTGACGAAGGAAAAACTGCTGGAGTTCCGTGAAGACGCTTTGCAACAGCGGCAGAAGTATCTTGACGGGCTCCAGCAGGCGATTGGTGCGATTGCGATGTTGGATTTCTTGATCGAACAGGCGCAGAAAGAGGAAGATGCCGATGGATAGTTTGGCACAGATTCGTTTCGTCAGCCGCCGAGAGTCCGGCTTTGCGCTCCTTGGCCCTCACAGGTTGAAGGAACTTTCTCTTGTGGGGACGGCCAGCGCGGGCAAGCTGACGATTTACGACACGGATACCGCGCCTGTCGCGGCAACGTATGGCCAATCGGGAACCACCGTAACAGTTGCTAAGGTTGGCCACGGCCTGTCAACTGGAGACGTTGTAGGGATTTGCTTTGCCTCCGGCACGGGCGGCACGGCAACATCTGGCAACTACCCGATCACGGTGACTGGGGCCGACGCTTTCACCATCACCATGATAAACTCGGTTACGATTACCGCAGATCCCGCGTGCAACTACGTTGCAAACAGCGGGTCAGGTCAGCCCAACCCCAAGCGCTGGCTGATGTGCAAAAACATCTCGGCTTCAGATGTGTTTGCGAACGTGTATCACATCCCCAACAGTGGCTTCGCGACAAGGCTTGGGACATATTTCCTGATGACCAACCTGTCTGAAGCGGATGTTTTCTACGAGTAGGTCTGGCCATGACAATGCGCGATCAACTGCATGATGCTAGTGAGTCCTCTTTGGTTGTGTGGTTGGTCGGCGCGGTTGTCGGCGCGTTCTGGTGGGTGGTGCGGACGCTGCTGACTAACAAAGGCCGCATCGACGCGATAGAAAAGAAGACGGACGAAATCCACACCGATGTCCGCGAGATCCGAAACGTGCTAATGCAAAACCGCAGTAGCTGATATTATTTCGTTACCTTTGCGGTCTATGAGGGCTATATGCGAAAGTATTCACAGAGAAGCCTGAAGAGCCTGCAAGGCATTCATCCCGACCTGCGCCGTGTCATTGACCGCGCGTTGCAGGAGTCTCCTCTCGATTTCATTGTAATTGAGGGTTTGCGGACGCGGACTCGGCAGAGCGAGCTTGTTGCGTCCGGTGCTTCTAAGACAATGAACAGCAGGCACCTGACTGGGCATGCGGTAGACCTTCTCCCTATCGGCATGAATGGCCCCGCGTTTGACTGGCCGCTTTACGACATGCTTGGCCCGGCGGTGAAGAACGCCGCACGGAAGGAAGGCGTGGCGCTGGTATGGGGCGGCGACTGGAAATCGTTCCGTGACGGGCCGCACTTCGAGCTGGATCGGGATGCCTACCCCGATACTTCGTGGGTGACGGACGAAGTTGCTCCTGAACAGCGCACCAAGGTCACCGAGTCGAAGACAGTGCAGGCGTCTGCTGTGCAGATTGTTTCGGGCGTGGGGAGCGGGATTGGTGCGGTTGCTACGCTCGATGGCTACGCTCAGCTGGCGGCACTCGCCTTCGTAGCGGTCATCGTTGTGACCGGCATGTTCATCATGCGCGAGCGTATCCGCGCGTGGGCGGGTGGCTGGAGATGATTAGCCGCCTGCAAATATGGTTTGCGGCTTCGGCCGCCTTCCTTGCCGCCTTCGTGGCGGCATATTTCCGTGGGCGCGCACACGGCGCCGACGCAGAACAATCTCGGCAAACGGAGCGTGCGGTTGACGCCATGCGCACCCGTCAGGAGGTGGAAGATGAAGTTGCCAAAGCTGGCGATGATCGTGTGCGCGATATGCTCGATGAGTGGATGCGCGACAATCCAAAGAGATAGTTGTGACTGGGCAAAGCCCATACGGCCTAGCGTGGAAGACCATCTGACCGATGGCACCGCGCGTCAAATCCTTGAGCATAACTTGGTTGGCCAAGCTGTCTGTGGATGGAGGTCCTGATGGCTGCGAATAAGGGCTACAGCGCCAAGGATTATTGGGAGGCGTATCAGCGGCTTGGGTCAGCAAACAAGGTGGCCCAAGAGATGGGCGTGGTGAAATCGACAGTCCAAGAGGCGATCAAACGGTACCAACGCGATCCGGCCATGGCCAAAGCAGCACAAGCCGTGGGCACCAACCTTGAGCCCGTTATGGCATGGCTCAAGACAAAGCACGATGAAACCGGAGCCGCCGTCTCAGTCCTGCTCAAGCCGCCCTCTGAAGATCGCAACTTCCTCGAAGAAATGCGCGAAATCTTTGATGGCCTCAAACCAGCAGAGCCTATCACGCCACCCGAACAAGTGTTAGAAGACCTCTGCACAGTCTACCCACTCATGGACGTGCACCTTGGGATGCTGGCCGACCCAGAAGAAACCGGCGCCTCAGCCTACAACACCAAGCGCGCTGTTGAAGACCTTAAAAAAGCGTTTTCAAAAATCCTCGCCCTGACACCAAATAGCGCTGAAGCCGTGCTCATCGTCGGAGGTGATTTTTTCCATGGGAACGACCACACAAACCAAACCCAGAAGAGCCGAAACGCCCTTGATGTTGACGGTCGTCATTGGAAGGTCGTGGATGCAGGCATTGTCATTATTGCGCAAATCGCCGAGACCCTCGCATCTCGGCACAAACAGCTGACCGTCAAAGTCCTGCGCGGTAATCACGACCCCGAGTCACATATGATTCTAACCTTTGCGCTAGCCGAGCGCTACCGAGACATTCCCCACATACAGATCGACAAGTCGCCCATGGACCTGTTTATGAAGCAGTGGGGCAAGTGTCTCATAGCAGCCCACCATGGCGATAGGGCACCCCCCGAGCGGCTCTCGCTCTACCTTAGTGATGTTTGCCCTTTCTGGTCAGAGACGCGCCACAGACATGTTTTGACCGGGCATGTGCATAAAGATCAGGCTAAGGACGTTGGCCCGATCCGGTGGGAGAGCCTCTACGCCTTTGCTCCGCCTGACGCGTTTGCCGCAGGGTCAAAATACAGCGGGCGCAGAGCCCTGCAGGCCATGACATTCCACAAGAAAGATGGTAGAGTTCTCGTCGCATCTGATCCGGTGGAGTAGGGAG
>Ga0180432_10011471_pt1 | contig 10426 bp, 9 predicted proteins | sample SS_ome_10_FD_132414 | JGI IMG/M metagenome (GOLD analysis project Ga0180432, IMG submission 132414) | Hypersaline lake sediment archaeal communities from the Salton Sea, California, USA - SS_1_MS_2 metaG | ecosystem: Environmental > Aquatic > Non-marine Saline and Alkaline > Hypersaline >...
TCAATCTTGCGCTACCTGGATCAAAATAATATCGTTTTAAAAGAAATCGTTATGGGTAATAATACTTCCGAACAGAAATCTAATGAGCCGGTTTTTGATAAATCGGCTGAAATTGCGAGCACTATCGATTCTTCAGATCAAAAAACCTTTGTAAAAGATTTGATTATGGCCATTGGATTCACGTACTCCCCCAATGTCAGTATTTCATTTCCGTATTCCGGAGTTCAAGTCAAGACAGTTTCGAATCTTTTCATGGGAAGTGACGGAAACCCGTTTCTTATAGATTTTGGGGATCTTTACGGTGATGCGGTTTCTGCCATTGAAAAAACCGGCTTTACTGTCATCCAGATAAAAAGTGATGATAATTATCCTGTGATCATACAAAAGATCCTTGACGCCATGGACGTTTCTTATACCCATAATCCAACTTTCCTTGCAGCCAAAAGACCTGCTATCTACAATACCGTTTTGACGATACCCGGTTTTCTGGTTACCGGTGCGGGAAAACCAAGAATTCTTCTTTCTTTTGCTACCCCGCATCGTGCGATAATTCACTTTTTAACAAATCAAGGGGTTAAGATCAGTGTGATCGAACCGTCTAAAACCAATGTAACCTCTCAAAAAATGGTTGAGCCAACAGGTGATAAAATGTAACATAATTGGTTAGTTGACCAGGTTAGTGAGCTTAAAAAAAAACACCCAACGTATCATTAAGGTTAAAAAAATGAGAACATATCGATTTTTTCAGCCGCTAGTTTTAATTTTGATATTCGTCGTTATTTCGTGTGCGGCAAATTTGGAAATGCAAAAAAAACAGGCCAAAGCTTCAAGGAGTTTCGGCGAAGCACATTACCGGCAGGGAAATTATCCTGGCGCGTTAGGAGAATTTCTTAAATCAGAAAAACTTTATCCGAGCGATCCTTTTCTTCAAAATGACCTGGGCCTTACTTACATGGCCATGGGAAAAATGGATCTTGCCGTCAAACATTTCCAAAAGGCCATTGAAATTAAACCCGATTACGCTCCTGCCATAAATAACTTAGGAACCGCTTATCTAAACAAGAAAGAATGGGATGCAGCCATCAGATATTTCAAGGAGGTTAGCGAAAACCTTCTGTATGCGACGCCTCATTTTGCCTTTTCTAATCTGGGATGGGCCTACTACAACAAGAAAGAGTATGAGCTTGCTGAAAAATTCTATCTTAAGGCCCTTGAAATTAATCCCGAGTTTATCACTGCGCGGGTCGGTCTCGGCAAGACGTATACTGCGATGGGCAGGAGTTCAGAGGCAGTAGCCACACTTGAAAAAGCGGTTCAAGATTATCCGCGTTTGGGTCAATTATATTTCGATCTGGCCCGGGCCTACACTTTATCGGGTGAATATGAAAAGGCTCTTGAAGCTTATGAAAAAGTGGCTGAATTTTCTCCGGACAGTGCCCTTTCCCGGGAAGCGGAAAGAGAAGCTCGAAAAATAATGAGATTTCGGAAGTGAAAAATTTTACATCTGGGTTTTTATATTGCGTTGTTCAAGCTGAACGATTCTGGGAGTAATAAAAATCAGCAGCTCGTCCAGCTGGTCTTCTTTGGAATTTGTTTTAAAGAGCCACCCGAGAACCGGTATTTTCATCAGTCCCGGAATCCCGCTTTCATCTCTGTCTGTTCTTGTCTTGCGAATACCGCCGATGATCACCGTATCCCCGTCGTTTACCAATAGTTCGGTATTGGCTTCCTTGGTGGTAAATGACAACTCATTATTAATAACCGCACCAACTTCATTATTTTTTACTGAAATTTCCATCGTAATGCGGTCATCAGGGGTAACATGCGGCGTAACTTCCAGCTCAAGGGCGATGTCTTCTAGCTCAACGGTCGTATTTCCATCCGCATCCAGCTTGGTATACGGGTATCTTAAACCCTGTATGATACTTGCCTGGGTATTGTCGAGTGCTAAAATTTTAGGGGTTGAAATTATCTTTACCTGTCCCTCACTTTCAGCGGCCTCTATGGTAGCCCCCAAGGTCCATGGCGAGCCGGTGAGCTTGCTGAAATTAATCCCCAAACTTCCGAGGCTGGATACCGGCGGATTGGTTGCCGTAAAGGAAAAATCACGGGTATATTTGCTGCCGACCGGACCATAAGTTCCTGACAGGGTGACGCCAAGCTCCCTTGAAAAGTTATTGCTGGCTTCGACAATTCTGGCTTCGATGAGAACCTGTGGGGTTACCCGGTCAAGTTTTTGAACGATTTCCTTGGCCCGTTTAATGGATCGCGCCACATCCGACATGACAATCATGTTGTTTGTTTTATCAATGCTAACTTTGCCGCGCGCGGGGTTGAATTTACTATTTCCCTGATCATTCGTAAATTTTCCTTCTTCCACAAGATGTTTGCCGATATCAATGGCATCAACATAGGAGATACGCATAAATACGGTGATCAGTTCTTCCTGATTTTCTGCTTCCCGCTTTGCTGACAATTTTTCTTTTCTTTCCTCTTCCTCCTGTGCCAGAGTTTTAAGGGTAGCCACCCGTATGATGCCTTCTTCATATACCAAACCCAGCTTGTTCATCTTCAGGACCAGAGCCAGAACCTGGTCCCATGGTATGGGTTTTTCAAGGCTCAACGTAACCTCACCGGTTACATCCTTGTCAATGGCAAAGTTTTCTCCGCTGACTTCCCGTATAATTCGAAATACGTTTTTAATATTGGTTCTAAAAAAATCAACCGCGATTTTTTCCCCGATATATTTCTTTTCACTCTCCGTTCGATAAAAATTCAAAGATCTTCTTATACCCGTAACGGCATCGGTGGCTTTTTGGCGCTCGGTATCATAAGCAGCACCCAAAGAGGCTTTTTCTGGTTTTGCTCCTGTAGGAGCAACCGGCTGGGTCATCACCTTTTTCCAAGGTGGAAGCTTGGCTTTATCAAAAGGCCTGGGAGATATTGAAGACGCTTCAAAATGGAGCAACAGAAGACTATCCGTCTGTTCCACAAAATAGGGTACGGATTCTCGCAATTCAATGGTAACCAGAGAAGTCTCTTTCATGGCCGGTGACTGAACTGGTGTAATACGATCAACAGCGCTGTGAAACCTTGTGGTCACCAATGGACGCTGGCGATATTCCGGAAGCCTTGTATTATAAAGACAAAGCAGGAGTTTTTTATCATCGATTTTTTTTAAGTCGTATGTGATCGGTATTGTAGTCCCGATAATAATTGTCGATTTGCCGCCTTCTTCACCTGAAAAATCTATCCGGTTAATCCAGGCGGGTTTGTCTTTTTTAATTTGAGGGGTAACCGTTTTATTGACCGTGGTTTTGGCATCTAATTTTTTCTGTTCAGACGCGGCCGGCTGTTCCTTGGCATTTTGCGATGTATCGCTCGATGTTTCTTTGATCTTTAATTTCGCATCGGTAGAAACCGAAACTCCGGATTCTTTATTGAATGATATTTTAAGACCCGTATCTTCTCTGTTTACTTCATAAGAAGCATCTTTTTTTAATAATATTTCAACACGGGATGTATGCCCTTTGGTTGTTAATTCAGAAGAATTGATTGAACTTACAATGTCACTGTCCGGCACATAGGAAGTATTGATATCGCCCAGAACCGTCTCAGGGAAATAAAGTAAAACCCCCAGAGGGAAAGTTTGTTTGACCGATGTATAGGTAAGCAGCCGGTTCCCTCTGATCCAGATAGTAGAAGATGTTAAATCCTCGCTGGCACTTATGCCGGTTATATGCTTGGGCTCAATAGCTTGGCCTGCATCCTTTTTTGTTTCTTTAACCGCCATGGTGTTAGACGCACACCCAGCCAAAACCGCCATTAACATTCCCAAAAAGAAGATAATAGCTCCAATCTTTGACCATCTCTTGATGTTACCATTCATGTTATTCTTCTCCAGGAGGTTTCAATTCTATTTCTTTTTTACGGACAGAAATTTTGCCGTAAATATCTTCAACCTCTTCCTCAACAATGATTTTATTCGGTAATATATTTATTACCCTGCCTGCGTTTGTCCCGATGTAAGTTCCTTTCTTTACTATGTACCCCTTCCCGGAATCCTCTTCAACCAGGGCTTTGTTTCCGCTCGGAGCGCGTAATATTGCGACAAGTTTAAGCTGGCTTAAATCGAGTTTTTCAAGGGGTGTGAGCAGCCTGCGGCGAACTGCTTTTCTATGCTTCACCGTTAAGGCCACGGGTTTTTCTCTGATCAATGGTTTAAATGGATCCAGTTTTCCTTTGGAGTTGTAAAAGTCGTTTATTTCGGACGGTTCGATTTTTTCGATCGTCTTGGATACCGAAGCCATCCGTTTTTCTTTTAAATCACCGATCTTGCCCTTTGAAATATCGGGTGAAATTTTTGAGACGGATTTTGGGATATCGGCTTTTTGGGACAGTTGACGTTCTGACGCATCCTTTTTATCCATTGTGATCTTTTTCGTGATCTTCCTCGACTTCCGGGGCGGCTCAGCTTTTTTAACACAACCCACCCAACGGGAAAATATACAGATGAAACAGATGAAACTGCCGATTATAACTATTTTATTATCCATGACTCAGGGCTTTATTTCTTCTTTTTTTTCGTATCCTTTGTTTCGGGCTTCGTTTCCACAAACCGATAAGTTACAGCGGTGCATTTTGTGTTCAGTTTATTACTTTCTTTTGTTGCGGTCATCTTGATGTTGTCTATATTAACAATCCTATGTAACCTCGAAACCTTGTCGAAGAAAAGAGCGGTTTTATGATAGCTGCCCGTAACTAGAATTGATACTGGAATTTTCGCATAGAATTCTTTGATCTGCTCTTTTTTCGGCTCAAATAACAAAAAATCCAGACCGGCATCATGACCGGATCGGGAAATGCTTGACAGCAAAGAAGGTATTTCTTTTTTTTCGGGGAGTTTTTTCACGGCCACTTTAAAATCCGTTTCTGCCTTTTTGAATTTGTCCTGTAAATGCTTAAGCTCTTTTGCCTTTGCTTTTGCCCTGACAAGTTTTGTTTCCAGAGTTTCATGTTCGGATTTTAATTGGTCTATTTTTTTTACTTTCGGCTGATAAAAAAAATAGAAAAAAGGCCCCACAAGTATTAAAAAAATCCCAAAACATATCAAAATCCGATATAGTTTTGGAAGCTTTCCGATTTTATCAGTCTTTTCTAATAAAAGATTCTTTACTTTCGAAATATCGATCTTCTTCATTTTTTTTGCCCTGCCCGGAGCAATTTTTATTTTTGACTTTTCGATTGATTCAAAGAAATCTTACTGCAAGTAATTGCAAAGCTTTTTAAGTTTAATTTACTTATTTTCTTTTGTTCAAGCCTTTTCAGGTTTACCTTTTTATAAAGTTTTGAATTTTCTAAACGGGTCATAAAATCAGCTACGGTTTTATTATCCATGGCAATACCTTTGATGTCGATATTGTCCCCTTTTGCCTGGAAATCAATGAACCATAATCGCTTACCAGACTCGTTATCATTATCTGACAATGTATCCGATCCGGAATTTGACGTGCTTTCAGCAACCATCTTGGTCATGTTATCAAGCAGAAAGAAGGCATCTTTTCGTTTTTTCTCAAGATTTTTAATCACTTTGGTCTTTTTCTCTAAATTGTTTAAATCTTTTTTTATTCTATCAACTTCCTTTGCTTGGCTTTCAATTTTGGCCAATTTTTTTTTCTTGTTTGCTATCTTTGTATTTAAACCATCGATTCTTTTTTGCAAACTTATATTATAACCGACCAAGATGACAACAACAAATAGAAAAGATAAGAAAAATATACTCATCTGTTTACGAATGTTTTCTTTTTCACGTATTTCTCGATAAGGTATCAGATTTATTCGTATCATTTGTCACCAATTTTTCTTAATGCAAGACCCATACATATCGCAGCCTGGGGAGCCATCTGTTCAAGATAAGAAGAATCAAAACGGTCACTGTCGATGGATAAGTTTTGAAAAGGATTTATAATTTCGACGTCGCTTGAGGTTTCCACAGCCAAGAGTTGTCGAAACTCCTCAATGTTGGCCCCGCCGCCGCTAAGAATAATCTTTGTTATTTGATCTTCGGGGAATGTCGAGTAAAAGAAATCGAGAGCGCGTTTTATTTCAGTACACCAGTCGGTTACCACTGATGAAACAATGCCATTCAGATCTTCGTGGGGAATAATGTCTGGTTTCTCGCCAAGCTTAATCTCTTCGGCTTCCGTTAAAGAACATTCTACAAGGGAAGCAATTTTTTCGTTTATCTGTCCGCATCCCAGCGAAACATCGCGCATGAATACAGAAGTGTTATCTTTCATGATGTTCAATGATGTCTTGCTGGCTCCAATATCAATAAGGGCTATATTTTCATCTCCCGGATCATAATTAAATTCAAAAATATTTTGGAGGGCAAACGCATCAACATCTATTATGCAGGTATTAAGTCCGGTCATTCGGACCAGATTGATATATTCGTTAACCATTTCCTTTTTGGCCGCAACCAGAAGAACACTCATTTGATTTGGGTTGTGTTCGCTTTCCCCGAGTATTTGAAAATCTAGATTAACATCGCTTATATCAAACGGAATGTACTGTTCCGCTTCAAAATGGATCGATCCCTGTAACTCTTCTTCGCTCATATTCTGAACATTGATCTTTTTGACAATTACCGAGTATCCTCCGATGGAGATGGCTACATTTTTTTCTTTGAGCTTCGATTCCTTGAAGATTTTACGGATAGATTCAGAAACAGTTTCAGGATCTTTAACAGCACCCTCTTCGATGAGTCCCGGTTTAATATCAATCGTGTGGAAACCTTTTAAGATATGCTTTGTTTTTTTATCAACTATTTCGGAAATCTTTATAGTTCTTGAACCGATATCAAGGCCGATAAGATGAGTTTTTTTTCCAAAAATCATGATATACTATTCATCACCAAATATTTTGTTTTTGTCAGAAAGGCTGAAACCAAGGGCCAGAATGATTTTTCGTTGAGTTTCCAAGCGGCAAGGCATGCCTTTTTCTATGCGTGCAATCGTAATAGGAGACACCTTTGCCTTCCTGGCAAGTTCGGTTTTGCTCATCAGTAAAGATTCTCTAATTTTCTTTACAGAATTACCTTTCATTCAATACCCTATAAAAAGAATAATAGTTAAATTTGTAATATCGGTAAAAAGTATAATTTAATTAATAAATTTTGATTTTAAAACAATGTTACCTTAAATTATAACTAATTTCAAGAACTTTTATATATAATTATAGTTAAATTTAAATTAATTGCTTTATTTTGTGGTTTGCTTAATTAAATGACTATATATAGTATGATATAAGAACGTTAAAATATAAACAATATAATAATACTATCTAAACATAGGGTTAGATGCCACAAAATTGACCGGTTCTATTTTTTATTGAAGATGTCCATGACCTGCATTTTTTTCAACGATTCATCACACCTCATACTATCGTCAGCATTTAAGAATCTAAACGCGCAAATTGTGACCGTTCAAGTTATATATTGTCAATGGTAATAAAGCATTACCTTGACTTTCATGATCAGGTTCCATATATGATAGTTTTGTAAAAACCAAAATAACGACCTTTTACGAATTTATCAAATATATCAATTCCAATCTGAATGATTAACCTTATTTATGAGCATCCATTCATCAGAAGAAAAAGTCAAGCCGTTTAGACTGGTAAAATACTTTACGTTTACAAGCCTTACGGTAATATTTATTGGGACATTGCTCCTCTCTTTTCTTAACACCCACCTGGCAAGGACCATGCAGCAAAAAAAAAGTGAAGATTACGCCAAGCTTCTCATAGAAAATCTGAACCATCAAGTCTTTTTGCAGTTCATAATTCCCGTTGCACTGAAATTTGGAAAGATTCAGCTCAGTGACAAAAAACAGTTCGAACGCATGGACAAGGTCGTCAGAAGTACACTTCACAGCTTCAAAATCGATATGGTAAACATTTTCGATATAAATAATACCATTTCTTATAGCTTTGACCTATCGGTGATCGGCAAAAAAGATGTCGGAGGTAAAGGCTATCAGGATGCAATTTCCGGCAAGTCCACTTCAAAACTTTTTCAAAGGGGAAATTGGTTCGAGATACTTCTGGGATTTTCGCCTCACAGCAAATTAATTACTTTTGCGCCGCTACGCGCGGAGCGGCCGCTTTCACGTATATCCGGCCCGGTACTCGGTGTTGTTGAAATCGTACAGGATTTAACGGAAGATTATAAAGCGATTTTTACTTTCCAGATAAGAATTATTAGTGCTTGCACCGTGGTCATGGGCGCTCTTTTTTTAGTGCTTCTATATGTTGTCAAGAGAGGCGAAGCTATCATTGAACAGCGCGCTTTGGAAAGAATACGGCTAAAAGAACGGTTAAGTCATGCGGAACATTTATCTTCTCTGGGTGAAATGGTGGCGGGAATCTCTCATGAAATCCGTAACCCGCTGGGTATTATTATGAGTTCCTCCGAGCTTTTGAAGAAAAAGATGGCCGACTACGATCCTTCAAATCCGATCCCAAATATAATCATTGAAGAATCTTCCCGATTGAACAATATCATAACAGATTTTTTGAATTTTGCGAAACCCAAAACCCCGACTTTGACATTGTGTAAAATCGAGGATATTATTGAAAAAAACATAACCTTCCTGGCATCACAGATTAAAGAGGAAGGATATGCTATTGATAAACATTATGATAATAATCTTCCGGAAATAACCGCCGATCCTGATATGTTGTATCAGGCATTCCTTAACATTTTAATCAATGCCATGCAAGCCATGCCACAACGCGGTAAAATTAATGTAAAAATCTGTTCCAGTGATAATGCTGTGGAAATATTTTTTGAAGATCAGGGGGAAGGTATCGCAGAAGATATTTTAGAAAAGATATGGGATCCTTTTTTCACCACCAAGTCAAAAGGGACCGGCCTGGGACTTGGTATTGTAAAAAATATTATCGAATCTCACGGTGGAAGCGTACAGATCAGTAACCGATCGGTATCCGGAGCCAAAGTGACCGTAAAATTACCCGTAGAGCAGGGAGTATAATTATGGAGACGGTCCTGATTGTAGATGATGAAAAAAATTATCCGCTGATATTAGGTGCGGTTCTCGAAGAAGAAGGTTTTGAAACCTTCGCGGCCAACAGCGGAGCTGAAGCGCTTGAAATACTGAAAAACACCGACGTTGACCTGGTACTCACAGATATGAAAATGCCGTCAATGGACGGTATGGAACTTTTGGAGAAAATCAAAGCCAAAGATGAGGAACTTCCGGTCATTATGATGACGGCTCACGGTACGGTGGATAAGGCCGTGGAGGCGATGCAGAAAGGCGCCTACAGCTACATCCTCAAACCCTTCGACAACGACAGGTTGATTCTTTATGTGAACAAGGCCGTTTCCGTGTATCGGGTAATCAAAGAGAACCGGCACCTGAGGAATGCTGTGGAATTACAATATAGTTTCGGAAATATCATCGGAAAAAGTAAAGTGATGCAGGATGTTTTCGATACTATCCGGAAAGTCGCGCCTACCACAGCTACGGTTTTGATTGAAGGTGGAAGCGGCACCGGAAAGGAACTGGTCGCAAAATCCATTCATTTTAACAGTCTGCGGCGAGATAAGCCCTTTATTGCTGTGAACTGCAGCGCACTTGCCGAATCTCTCCTCGAAAGCGAACTTTTTGGCCATGAAAAAGGAGCGTTCACCGGTGCCGTGGCCATGAAGAAAGGCCGTTTTGAACTGGCCGACGGCGGGACCCTTTTTCTTGATGAAATAAGCGAGCTGTCGCAAAGTCTTCAGGTAAAACTGTTACGGATTCTTCAGGAAAAAGTTTTCGAAAGGGTTGGGGGGGTTAGACCGATTTCGGTCGACATTCGTATTATTGCCGCTACAAACAAAAATCTCAAAGAAGAGATGGAACAGGGACGATTCAGAGAGGACCTCTATTATCGATTGAATGTGGTCCATATTGTCCTTCCCCTTTTAAGGGAGCGCCAAGAGGATATTCTCCTGCTTGTGGACCACTTTATAAATAAATATGGAAATGAACGAAAATTTGCAGTCTCTGTAACCGGCCTTGATCAGGAGGTCGAACGTCTTTTTTACGATTACAGTTGGCCCGGAAATGTTCGTGAACTGGAAAATGTCATTGAACGGGCAATGATCATGTGCCCCGGCGAAGTTATTAGGCTTTCTGACCTTCCGAAAGATTTTAAGGGCAATGTAAAAGATGCCCAGTTTCTTGACAGTATACCAATTGATGCAAAATTATCCGAAACCGTTACAACAATAGAAAAAATGATGATTAAAAGGGCTTTGAAACTGACAAATAATGTTCAATCAAAAGCTGCCGAACTCCTCGGAATCGGGAAAAGCGGATTTAATAAAAAAATAAATAAATATCGAATTTATTAA
>Ga0180432_10011472_pt1 | contig 10426 bp, 11 predicted proteins | sample SS_ome_10_FD_132414 | JGI IMG/M metagenome (GOLD analysis project Ga0180432, IMG submission 132414) | Hypersaline lake sediment archaeal communities from the Salton Sea, California, USA - SS_1_MS_2 metaG | ecosystem: Environmental > Aquatic > Non-marine Saline and Alkaline > Hypersaline >...
GGCCCTTCAGAAAAAAGTGGAGAAGACAGAGCAGGAAAGCGCCGCCGCCGGCAAAGAAGGTTTTTTTTCTGGTAAAGAGGATGATCCCGATATAGGATAGGGTGAAAACAACAATGACACCGATTTTGTAGTCCATCGACCACTGCCTGTTCGATAAAAACCGTGAATGAGGGTTTACAGCCCGTCCAAAAAGACCATTTTCGGGTATATTATATAGTAATAAGGGTGAACTTCCAGTTTTTCTTTAATAACATGAAACAGTTATAAATCATGATAATCATTTCTATATTATTTCGTAAATTACAAAAGTTCACCGGAAATAGTGTGTCTTGTGTATGTGAAAGCTCTACAATACATATATTTTTTTTAATTCGAAATTCGCCATAATTATGAAGGGGCGTCACATACAATGCAGGCCCCGGTTACGGGGCCCATCGGCCGCGCACGGCCCTATTACGAGGAAACACGTTTGATCAGGATAAAGGTGGAATCGAACGGGGGCTCCATCCGCCGGGTCCGCGTCGACGGACACGGGGGCGTGAAAAAGGGAAACGACATCGCATGCGCGGCTGTTTCCGCGGTTACACAGACGGCACTCCAGGGCCTGCTCGATTACGCGCCCGGATTCATTCGATGGACGATGGAAAGCGGCAGGCTGGATATTTCCGTTATTGAGAGCGATGCAATAGAGGTCAACACAGCCGTGCATATTATTCTTACAACAATGAACAGGGGACTGAAACGAATAGCGGACGAGTACCCCGACAGGATTTCATACCTCTCAGTAGACGATACCGGCATAACCGACGAAGCTTGAATCCGGATGTATATCGTAACTCGTCGTGTATTCGACGAGCTCGCCCCGCCGAACTCCGGCTTTTCCGACCGCCCCGATCGCGGCCGCAACCCCGCCCGGACAGCAGGCGTTGGAAGACCCGAGAGCTTCCGGGATCACGGCCTTTCCGTCCGCCCGGAGAAAGAGATCGATTATTCTACTGTCGTTCACTTCCCTTACCCAGCGAACGCCCTTTTCTCCGATTCCGTGCGGCATGAATCCGTAGTTCGGGCCGTAATGGGTCAGGTCCGTGCTTCCGATGAAACACGCTGAAATACCCAGTGCGTCCGCGATTTCATATGCCCGCTCGCCCACGGCGAGTGCGTTTTCACCGGGGGAGATCCCCGCGGTAACGATTTTCGCTTCCGGAAAGAGGCGTTTGATAAAGGGAAACTGCAGTTCTATGGTATTGTCCTGCGAGAAACCGTTCGCATCTTCAACGATGAAATTGAAAGAACCGGCAAGCCGTTCGGCGGCCTCCCGGTTGATATCCACTATACCGTAGGGCGTTTCCACACCGTCGTCGAGAAAGATATAGTCGGAGCCGCCCGGGGGCAGGTGCATTCCGAATATGAAGAAAGTATCGGGAATCGAACCCGCGGTCTCGCCGTTCTCGTAAATACGATGAAATACCGAGAAGGCCGTTTTTCCGGAGAAGTACCATCCCGCATGGGGGACTATTCCTCCCCTGAAGTGACCGCCCGAACCCCGTGAGGCCGGTAAATCCTCCATGAAACCGTCGATCATGCGGTCGCATTCCCTCTTTGTACCCGGATACCAGGTTCCCATGAAAAGCGGTTTTCTGATTCCCATGACGCCCTCCCTGAAACAAACGTCGTCTCAGTATACCACCCCGCTCCCTTATTTGCACCTTGAAAATCGGGTGTTCGCGTATTACCTTTAAATTTCCGGGTATCGAAATTAAGAACCTCAATTGAAGAACCTGAGGAGGCTGAATATGGATAAAGTGGAAAAAATAAAGAAATGTGTAGAGGAATCCTATCCAGGCCTGCTGAAGCAGACTTTTAACGACAACCTCCTTTCGATCATGCTCTACGGCTCCTACGTGAGCGGCGACTTCATACCCGGCCTCTCCGACGTCAACATACTCGTCATACTGGAAAACCCGGCCCCTGACGGGCTCGGACTTCTCGGTATCTCAGGTCATCGGATGATGCGGAACTGCCGTATAACACCGCTCATTATGACACGGACGGAATTCATCCGATCCGCCGACGTTTTTCCCATGGAGTATTACGACATCAGGAACAACAGCCGCGTGCTCTTCGGGTCCGACGAGACGGAGGCGCTCAGCCTGACTAAAAAAAATCTGCGGCATCAGCTCGAGGAGAGACTGAGGGGAACCACGGCGTCTCTCCGTCAGGTGATAATCGCTTCACGGGGGAAAAAAAAGGTGCTCGGGGCAGGTCTGAAGGGAATCTTCGGTTCGCTCAAGGCCTTATTCCGGAACCTTTTACGGCTGAAATCGTCGGAAGAGATCCCTGCAGGAACCGAGGAAACGATCCGGAAACTGGGTAGCGTATTCGATATTGATGTGAATTGTTTTCAGAAACTGCTCGCCCTGAGGAAGGGTGAAAAACTCGATGTGGGGAGCCTCGCCGCCGAGGTACTCGATTCCCTCCAGAAGCTCGTTTCGGCGGTGGATGCAATGGAGTTCGGGGATTGAACCTAGCCGCCGGGAGGTACGAATAGATATGAAGAAATCCATACTCATCGCGGTTTTTATTGCTGCGGTACTGGCCCCGGTGCTGTTCGCGCAGAAGCTCCCGAAACCGACGGGCTTCGTCAACGACTATGCAAACCTCATCGACGACACCTCCAAAGCGCGCATAGAAAGCATAGCGAAAGCGGTACAGGAGGAAACGGGAGTCGAGATAGCGGTGGTTACCGTCGATACCATAGAACCCTATGGATCGGTCGAGGAGTATTCCATAGAGCTTGCCTCGACATGGGGAATCGGCCGCTCCGGCGAGGATACGGGCATTCTCTTTCTCCTCGCGCTCCAGGAAAGGAAGATCAGGCTGGAGGTCGGGTACGGGGTCGAGGGCATCATACCGGACGGGCTGGCCGGAGAGATCATCGATAAATCGGTGCTTCCCTCACTCAGGGCGGGCAGGTACGGCGAGGGATTTCTTAAAGGGGTCGAAGCCGTCTCGGGAATCGTGGCCGAGGAGTACGGTGTCGAGCTGGATCTCAGGCTGAATGAAAGCAGGAAATACACGAGAAGCGGCGGGGGCGGAATCGGCATCATCGTTTTCATCATACTGGCCCTCCTCTTCGGGGGCGGACGTTTCTTCCTGCCCCTGCTCTTCATCGGCAGCGCCGCCTCGCGCGGCTTCTACGGGGGAGGTTTCGGATCGCGCGGAAGCTCATTCGGAGGAGGTTTCTCCGGATTCGGGGGCGGCGGTTTCGGCGGAGGCGGCGCCACCCGGGGCTTCTGAATCCAACTAACCGAACCAGGTGTGCTGAAGGCGTGCGGTAAAAAAACCTTATCTTCAAAGAATCGGAGGATGATAATGGCACGCGGAAAAAGAGCGGGTATTATAGCGGTGATCGGCATCATCGTGCTTTTGATAATTATTTACGGCGCGTGGTACATCGGCACGAGAAACACGCTCGTCACGCTCGAGGAGGAAATAGACGGTGCGTGGTCGGAGATCGACAATCAGCTCAAGCGAAGAAGCGACCTCATACCGAACCTCGTTTCCACGGTACGCGGATACGCGGCCCAGGAAAAGGAGGTCTTTACCAACATTGCCGAAGCAAGGGCGAAGCTCGCGGGCGCGAAGACCGTTTCGGAAACCGCCCAGGGATACAACCAGCTCGAAACGGCACTGAGCAGGCTCCTCGTCGTGGTTGAGCGCTATCCGGAGCTCAAATCAAATACCAACTTCCTTCGACTGCAGGATGAACTGGCCGGAACGGAAAACCGCATTGCCGTGGCACGGAAGCGTTACAATGACAGCGTCCGCATCTTCAATACGAAGATCAGGCGCTTTCCCGCATCCGTTGTGGCCCGGCGAATGGGTTTTGAGCGCAAGGACTACTTCGAGATAGAGGAAGAAGCCCGCGAAGTTCCGAAGGTCGACTTTGAAAGCTGATTGACCGCGGCAAACGGCGTTTCAAGCCGTCTGCCGCCGGAAATAACGCCGGGGCGAAGACAGCGGGAAAGAATCCGAACCGGCCTGCGGGTTCCGATAAACCGTACCGGCTCATGAATGAAGAGGGAGGGGTATGCTTTACATAGATCTCCTGCTCTCCTTTATCCTCTTTGCGCTCGGGGTAATGCTCATAATAAGGAAGCGTACCGGGGCAGGAAATCTCTGGATGATCATCCTAGCCCTCATCTTTTTTCCCATAGCGCTCTATACCTACTACTTTTCCGAATCCAATCCGGTGCTCTTCGGATCGATAACGGCCCTGCAGGTCCTGGAATACCCCTTTATAAAGATCATACTTCTGCTCGCGATCGTCGGTTATATCGCCCGGTCGAGAAGGGGATAACGGTTCCGCAGACCGCTGGAAGCGGCCGCGACCCGCCGGACACGGCCCGGTACGGGAGGACTTCACGGTATGCACACGCGTTTCACGCTGAGACACGGAGTATTCATGCTCTTTATCGTATCAGTCGGCGTTCTCATTCCCCCTGCCGTATCCGCCGAATCCGTCATCATCGCCCGCGACAGGGAGTTGCTGACGCTGTTCAGGGACTCGGATCCGGAGGAAATCGAAGCATTCGCCCGTGATATCGGACTCCGCTACGACGGGGCCGTTCTCCACCTCGGCAGAGGTTACGTTTTCAGAAGGGGAGGCCCGTTTTTCTACCGCACGAGCAGAAAAAACCTGCAGATCTTCTGCAGTTCGATGAAAGCATCGGGAAAGAACGTTTATCTCTGGTTTCTCGATTCATTCGGGAGTGAGGATTTCCACCGCATATACGAGGACCATGAACGGATCATAGATGAAAACCTGCGCACGGTCCGGGAGCTCGAACTCGCGTACGACGGTATCGTCGTGGACCTCGAGTGGATAAACCTTCCCTCGGGCGACAACGCCGGGTCCTACCTCAGCGTTCTTCGGTACCTCAGGCACAGTCTGGGAGAAAAAAAACTGCTGGTGTTCGCCTCCCTCATCGACAATCCGGGCGAGAACCTGCGGCGAGGGTATGACGAGGAAAAAATACTACAGATTGCCGACAACGTTATTCCCATGCTCTATCCGGTCGACGGCGGGTTTAAGATGACGGCGGACCGCCCCGTTCCCCTGCTGAACGATGCGCGCATAGCGAGCCTCAGGCGCTACTACTGGAAAAGTGGATACAGGGCCGCCGTTTCGCTCGAAGGAGCCATCATTCTGGAGCGCGGCGGTACACTTGAAATCGTAAGGACCGCCGGAGACCCGGAGGCCGAGTTTTCTTTGAGGAAAACGGACTCTCATGCAGGCCTCTATTTTCAAATCGATTCCTTCCGGGCCCGCGATCCGTTCGAGCTGACGAGAAACGACGGTACCCGCGTCCTTGTCAGGGAAAACGAGAACCTGCACCACTTCCGGGTACTGGAAACCATCCTTTGTCCCGGAGACTATCTATGGGAGTACTTTCTCATCCGGGATTATGCCTTACCGCCGTTCAGCGACCGAACGACGACGAATATGCCGTGCATCCGGATTGACGAGAACACCATCAGCGAAATCGGCGATACCGCTGATCCTCCCCGGTAAAGAACCCGGAAAAAGAATCCCGCGGTTACCGTTTGAACTCGTCCAGGCTCACGGGTTTCCCCGTTGCCGCGGACCTGTCCGCCGCGAACATGACACGGTGCGTCTCAAAGGCGGAGAAGATATCGTTCTGCGGCGTCTTCCCGCTGTCAAGGCAGTCGGCGAAATGGGTGAATACGAGCTTGTACGGATGATGGGCCACATCGCCGCTGTCGATGAGCTGCACGTCCATCTTCGTCCAGTCCCGCAGGCCCTCGATCTTCTTGCTGAAAAAGAGGTCGTTCTTGATCGAGCCGTACGAGCCCACCATGTTCATGTTGAACACATAGGGCTGCATGCAGTCGCAGACGGATGCTACCTTGCCGAGCGTCTTCCCGTTCCTGAACTTCAGAAGGGTCACGCTCATGGGGTCGTATTCGTAGGGCGCATACACCTCGTGGGGATTTTTCGTCGAGTACGAATATACCTCCTCCACCTCGTCCTTCACGAGATGGAGCAGCACGTCCAGCGCGTGGCATCCCGCGGTGAGCAGCGAGCTTCCCCCCATGTCTTTCTTTACGTTCCATACAAACTGTCCGTACCACGGACCGATTCCGTGAAAATAGTCGCACTCGGTGTAATAGATATCGCCTATGAGCCCCTCGTTGATAATGGACTCCATGGCCTTTGTCACACCCATGAACCGAACCTCGAAACAAACGCATGTTTTAACCTTGTTCTTCTCCACGGCGTCGAGCATCCGCACCGTGTCCTCGAAATCGATGCCGAGCGGCTTCTCTATGATAAGGTCCTTTCCGGCCTGTGCGGCTTTTATGGTCTGCTCGGGATGCAGCGGGTGGGGAGTGCATATATCCACGATGTCGATGTCTCCGTCTTTTAAAAACTTATCGTAATCGTTATAGATCTTTGCGTCTATACCGTGCTGTGCCTTGACAGTATCGGGTGTCAATTCTCTCCCGGTCATAACCGCGGTCACGTCGAAATTCTCCATCTCGTTGAAATTCATGATATGCGAACCGGCGACCCATCCCAGGCCCACTATGCCTACTCTGTATTTTTTCATTCATATGCCTCCTTTATGAAAGTGCTCTTTTATTAACACCTAACGCAGCGCCGGAACAAACCGGCGTGCCCTTCCCGATGGCGGTACAAGAGGACCTTGACGGGCCCGCGCCCGCCGCCAGACGACCGCCCCCCGCTAAGCTCTCGGCCTTCCATTCATTCTTTTTACTCGGTCCAGCTCGCCCACTTCTTTCCTACCCTGGAGAAGATGATCCATATCGATATACCGATAACGGCCACGAGTATGATAATGGCGAAGAAATGCGCCATGCGCGCGAGTGACGAGTAGTAGGCGAGCTTGTTGCCGAGGCCCATCTTGCCGCCCACCATATCCGCTCCCACGGCCGTGATAAGGCCGAATATTCCGCCCACGAGGAGCCCGACGATGATCATGGGCAGGGCGAGCGGAAACCGGATCATCTTGAATATCTGGAAGGTGGTCGCGCCATACGACTTGGCGAGCGCGATTTTGGCCAGGTCCGTTCTCCTGAAACCCGTGACCGAGTTGATCATGACCATCGGTCCGGAGGCGAGAGAAACCGCGATGATGCGCGGCCATATGTTGAAACCGAGCTTGAGCATGAGGAGCGGAACAAGCGCAAGCGTGGGTGTCGTTATAAGAAGAAGTATATACGGCGTAATGATCTTCTCGAGATACGGCAGCTGTGTGAGCACCGCGGCGAGTACGAGGCCGATGGATGCACCGACCACGTAGCCCGAAACGAGCTCGCTCAGGGTAATGAGAAAGTGGGGGTAGTTGTTGGGAAAGGAGGTGAAGAGCGCGGTGAAAATCGCGCTCGGGGTCGGAAAAACAAACTCGGGAACCTGGAACAGCCTGATGAGCAGCTCCCATCCTCCAAGTATGACGATCGCCACGGAGAGTATACCCGCCACCTGCTTCCAGCCGTGTATTTTTACCGTTGAAACAGTCGATGAAATATCGAATTCCCCGTGCATCTCAGGAGCCTTCTCCTCGAAATCGGGAATTTCATCCTCAAGCTGTTTCTCATAAACGTCCATTGATCGCTCTCCCTCCAATTCTTGTATAATAGGCTCACGTTACGGTACTGTACGCCTGACTCTGATAAACCCCTGCTTCCTTCTGTTTTTCCACGTCACGCACAATACAGCGTTTTATCTCGGCGACTATGTCGAAATACCGCTTTTCCATGGTTATTCCCTCGGGTCTCGGCCTCGGAAGGTCTATATCGAATACCTCGGAATTGCTCCCGGGACGCGGTGTCATCACATAGACGCGGTTCGCCAGGTAGACGGCCTCCTCTATCCTGTGCGTCACGAAGGTGATGGTTTTTTTCGTTTTCTTCCATATGCCGAGAAGGAGTGTGTCCATCTCGTCCCTCGTATAGGCGTCGAGCGCGCCGAAGGGTTCATCCATGAGCAGGACCTTGGGATCATAGGAGAGCGCCCTGACGATTGACGCTCTCTGCTGCATACCGCCCGACAGCTCGCGCGGGTAGTGGTTCTCGAAACCCGTCAGCTCCACGCTCTCTATAAGGTCGGAAATGCGGTCCGTATACTCGTCTACGTTCTCCTTCATGACCTCCAGAGGCAAACGGATGTTGGCCAACAGGTTGCGCCATGGAAGAAGGTTCGCCTGCTGGAATATGATGCCCACGTCCCTCCTCGGCTTGTCGACCGGTTTCCCCAGTATGGACGCCGTGCCGCCGTTGAACGGATGGAGTCCGGTCAGTCCCCAGAGAAGCGTCGTCTTACCGCACCCGGACGGCCCGACTATGGCGACGAAATCCCCCTCCGTTACCGTGAGGGAAAATTTATCGATGGCGTGTACCGGCCCCCGCTCACTCGCGTATACCTTTGAAACTTCATTTACTACGATGACGTCTTCCATAAAAACTCCTCAGCCTTAAATATAGGACGGTCTTTCCCCGGAACCGGGACCACACGCTGAAACCGGGATACAGGTATCAGTCCGTGGGGTGAATAATATATAATGGCCCCATCGCTTCGACGGTGGAGCCATTATTTATGCGCGAAATCTTCTTCTCAGATAAAGGGGCCCTGGGCCTTTACCTCTTTCCACGTGCTGTTCAGCTTGAAGGCTTCGGCATCGGCCTCGACCCGCTTGCGGTCGAAGTTGTTCGCCTCCGCGATGAGCTCATTCGTAATCGTTTCCTCCACCGTGAGGTGGCGCTTCGTCTGGCCGAGCTCGTAGATGATGTCGAGGTATTTCCGCCATCCCTCGGGCACGAAAGCGCCGTATCCGAGCCCGCGTCTTTCGCCCTCCACATACGCATAGGCGAGCTGGCGCATGGACTCGAGTGCGATATCGGGCGTCATCTGCTCGCGGACCGCGGAGAAACGGTCGTACACGATCTGCGCGGCAGCCTGCGGATTTTTAACGCCGAAGTGCATGCCCATGCAGGAAGCCTTCATGAACCGCGTCAGCGCGTCCTTCATGGCCGGGTCCTTCAAATCGTCCTTGCGCACGCAGTAGCCGTTGGAGGGCATGATCGAGAAGTCCGAGCCCTTGAAGTACTTGAGGTCGAGCCCCACCGCGTTCCACTGCACGTCGAGCGCGAGCCAGGCAAGCGCGGCATCGGCCTTGCCCTGCGCCACCATCTGGCCCCACTGTTGCCCGCCCGATACGTAATTGACGGACGAGGGATCGATGCCGAGCTCCACGAGCAGAGGATCCACGATCACCTGCCAGCCGACGTCACCGAGGGATATGGTCTTTCCGGCCAATTCCTTCGGGCTCTTCATGGGGCTGTCCGCCTTCACTGCAATGTGCCACACCGAACCTATCATCATCTCATAGGCGAGTATGACGTTCATTCCGGTATCTATGCTCGCCGTGTGTATGCCGGGAGAGGGGTACCCCACGTCAGCCTGACCCTGGTCCACGAATTTGGTGCATGCAAACGCATCCAGGGGACCGGGTTCCATGGTCACATCCAGACCGAGCTCCTCGAAGTAGCCCATTTCGATGGCGACCCACAGATTGTAGTCGTCCATCACCTCGAGCGTCCCCCTCGGGGTAATGAAGGTGATCTTGTCCATCTTCTCGGGCGCGCCGACCTCCTGCTTCTCTCCGGCGCCGATGAGTACAGAACCCAAAGCGGATACTCCGAGTCCGATTCCGATACTCGTTCTGGCGGACTTCTTGATAAAATCCCTCCTGGTTATTTTTTTATCCAGGAATCTCTCATCCTCCATTGTGACCTCCTTTTTTTATGGATATCATTCCATTCTAGCGACTGGAGCGCAATTGTCAACATGTATTTCTCTATCCCTATAGGGGTTTGTTGACATTTGTGCGTACCCCTATACAATGACATGATAGGTCAGGCTCATTTAAAGAAAAAAGGAGAAACCAATGAAGAGAATAAAGTGCGGCGTCATCGGGCTCGGCTGGTTCGGCGAGCATCACGTTGATACGCTGGGGCAGCTTCCCGCCGCCGAGGTGGCCGCGGTATGCACAAGGCGCAAATGGAGGGTTGAGGAGATCGCGGAAAAATACGATGTTCCGAAAACCTACACCGATTACCACGACCTTCTCGACGACAGGGAAATCGACATGGTAACGGTCGTTACCCACGTCAAGGACCACGTTAAACCGACCGTGGACGCTTTAAAGGCGGGAAAACACGTCTTCCTGGAAAAACCCATGGCGGACAGCGCGGAAGAGTGCGACACGATCATCAAAGCGGTGCAGGAAACGGACCGCTTCTTCATGGTCGGGCACATATGCAGGTTCGACCCGGTTTATGCCCTTGCAAAGGAGGAGATCGAGGGAGGCGGGCTCGGTAA